>Ga0193716_1001168_pt1 | contig 15547 bp, 6 predicted proteins | sample U2c1metaG_FD_145901 | JGI IMG/M metagenome (GOLD analysis project Ga0193716, IMG submission 145901) | Soil microbial communities from a riparian zone of the East river system, Colorado, United States - U2c1 | ecosystem: Environmental > Terrestrial > Soil > Riparian zone | place: USA: East River...
ACGTCGAATCTCAGGCTGCTGCAGTCCACCATCGCGGGCGGCGCATTCAGCCTCACGACCAGCGGCACTTACCAGTTGCTCGATGCTTCGGGCGCCGCCACCATCCTGAACAAAAGCATCCAGGTCGCAGCACCGCTCACCGTCAGCGGCGCGACCACCCTGATCTCGGGCGGCGACGTGACCCAGAGCACGGGCTCCGCCATCACCACGCCCAGCCTGACCGCGACGGCCCAGGGGGCCACCAACTCGATCCTCCTCAACCAGTCCGCTAACGTGATCGGCACGGCCAATCTGGGCGCAGGAACCAACGTCTTTTTCTACGACCAGGGCAACCTGACCCTGACCGGCGTCAAGGGCGGCAGCGCGGGCAATTCCATCCCCACCGGCACCGTCAACGTACAGGCCACCGGCAATATCACGATCGGTCCCTCCAGCAGCGGTTCCACGGCCGCCGCGGGGCAGCTGATGGTATTGCATGCCGGCGGCTCCATCCTGGCAAGCCAGAACACCGGCACGGGCAACGGCGTTTTGGCGACGACGCTTTCTCTTGTCGCCGACAGTGGTTCGATCGGCGCCGCGGGCCTGTCGTTGGGAATCGCCACAAACAACTTCGCCGCGCGCACGCTCAACAAGGACATCGCCGTCTTTGCCACGCAGCTCAACAGCAACCCGATTACGATCGGCGGCATCTCGACCGCCGTAAACGGGTTGATCGTGCCCGCCAGCAACCCGAACGGCATCGTTACCGGAACTGGCAATGCCCTGCTCAATGGCGGCAATCTGCTGAACTGGAAAACCGCCACCCAGGCCAATCCGACCATTATCGCCAACCAGCTGCGTATCTCGGGCGCCTCGGTCGATGTGAGTGGTGCGTCGATCAGCTTCCTGACGGCGGTCACCTCCTCCGGCGACATCAATGTCAGCACGGTGGGCAGTTTCCAGATTTTCGACGGCAATGGCGTGGTGGGCCTGAATTCGGCGGGCGCCATCAACCTGAACGCCCTGGGGTCCATCACCGAAGCCAGCGGCGCGGCCGGCACCATTACAGCTGCCGCGGGTCTGACCGCCTCGGTCAATACCCAATTCGGCAATGTGCTGCTGGTCAACGGGGCCAACAAGGTCTCAGGCTCGGTGACCCTCAACGCGCCGGGCAATATCACCTTCTTCAACTCGGTGAGCACCAATATCTTCCGCGCCAATTACATCCCGGCGCAGACCGCCGTGGCCGCGCAGCTGATCGATATCGAGGTGTTCGGCCAGGGCAATACGCTGACCGTCGGCACCGGCGCGAACCAGAACGGCACCAGCATCTACGGCGATCTCGTCACCCTGCACGCTGGGGGCAGCATCCTGCAGGGCGGGGTGGGCACGATCACCGCCAACGGCGTCAGCCTGCTCAGCGAATTCGCCGGCGCCGGCAGCGCCGCGGCGCCGCTGCTGATCAACACCAGCAACCTCGGGGCCAACGTTCACGGCAACCTCTATGTCAATGCGGGGGCGGGCATCAGGGGCTATACGTCCCTGAACCTGGGGGGCGTCGCCAATCTGTTCCCCAATGGCGGCTTTGTCAGCGGCATCAGCGCCGGCAGCGGCAACATCCAGATTTTCGCAAACGCGCTGGATGTGTTCGGCCCCAGCGCGATCAGCGGCAACAGCCTGAATATTTCCGGCAAGAGTGTCCAGCTGGACAATGCCGCGGTCACTTCGCTGGCCGCCAGCGCCGTCAATGGTGGCACCATCGACATAACGTCCGACAATGGTTTCCAGCTCAACAATCTGGGCGGCGGACCTGCCATTTCGACCACGGGCAATGTGTTCTTCAACGTCAACATCGGCTCGCTCACCCAGGCGGCTGGCGCGTCCGGCGCCATAGTCGCAGGCACGCTTTCCACCTTCGCCGTGGGGGGCAACAACCTCAACAATTCCGCCAACGCCATCAGCGGCAGGATAGAGTTTGGCAGCCTGGGCGATGCGACCCTGGTCAATTCGCTGAGCACGCATCTGGGCATCGGCCTGGCGGGTGGGACCTTCACCGTACAGTCGGCCGGCGATCTTGAGCTTCTTGCCGGGCCCACCATCGCCACGCAGCTGGCCACGCAGGGCGTCACCATCGACAATCCCAACGTGCTGGCGGCGATCTCCCTGTCGCAACTGGGCGGCATCATCGTCTCGCTGAAAACCGGCGGCGACGGCATCGTGCTGGCGGCCGGCGGCAACTTCATCAACAACGCAGGCGCCACGGCGCTGCTGCTGCCGAGCGGCGCCCGCTTCCTGATCTATTCCAAGGATCCGGCGACGGACGTCTTTGGCGGGCTGAAAACCTCCGGCGGCGGCATCTTAAATGCGACCTATCCCGGGAACGTTCTGTCCGCAGGCAACCGCTACATTTTCTCGGTGGCCAGTTCCACCAACACCGATTTCATAGGGGCCAGCGGTAACGGTCTGAGCGCGAACGGCAGTACCGCCGCCGCGCCGGCCCTGGTCGGTTTTGTCAACGCCTTGCAGCCGCCGCCGCGCAATCCCCCGCCCCCGCCGCCGCCGACGCTGGGCGAACTGCTGAGCATGCGTCCGCCGCCGCCCCCACCGCCTCCGCCTCCGCCGCGTCTGGGCGGTGGCCCGTTGTCGGACCTGTCGGGGCCGGGCGGCCAGAATACCGAACCGCCATCCTCGTCCGATCAGGCGACAACTTACGTCGCCAACAGCCTGGACGGCGGCCCGCCGCCGGTGATGGCCGGAACAGGCGGCAGCGGCACCATCATTCCGCGCTTCCTGCGCGCCTCGACCCCGCCGCCTTACGGCGCGCTGTCCGATCCCAGTGTTCTGTCGGGCTTCGGCAATACTTCGCTTTGGCAGTGATTTTGAAATGACCTCAATTGGCTACGGACTGAGTTGGAAATGACCGGGAATTGGATGCAAGCAGGCAAGACCCCTGCAAGGACAGTGCGCCATGCTGCGCTGATGGGTGCGGCCCTGCTTTGCGCGGTGCCCGTGGCCGCGCTGGCGCAGCCTTCGGCGGCGACCCTGCCCGGCGCCGTGCAGCCGGGACGAAACGACCGCCCCGCACCGGTGCCGCTGACCCAGCCTGACTTCGATTTCAGTATCGAGGCGCCGTCGCGCTCGCCGGTGGGCCGCGCGGTGGACCAGGTGACCTTTGTCTTGAAGGATCTCAAGATCACCGGCGCCAAGACCTTGCCGGCGGAAAGCTTCCGCCCGTTTTACGAAAAGCTGATCGGCCAACAGATCAAGCTCAGCAACATTCTCGACGTCGCCGATGCAATCGAAAAAGCCTATCGCGACCACGGCTATATCCTGGTGCGCGCCTATGTTCCGCCGCAGCGGGTGCGCGACGGCGTTTTCACCATCAATATCGTCGAAGGCAAGGTTGCCCATGTCTCGGTCGAGGGCGGCACACCAGCGACCCAGGAGCAGGTGAAATCCTATCTCCAGTCCAGCCTCGACCGTGCGCCGCTGCCGCTCACCACCATGGAGCGCAGCCTGCTGCTGTCAAACGACCTGCCCGGCGTGCAGGCCAGCGGCGTGCTGAAGCCGTCGGAAGACATTCCCGGCGCTTCCGACATCGTGGTGACGGTGGACCAGCCGCGCTTCACTGGCGGACTGGGTGCGGACAATCGCGGCTCGCGCTATTCGGGCCTGTGGACCTTGAACGCAGACGCCGAGGTCAATGCCATCTTCGACGCCGCCGACCAACTGGCCGGCGTGCTCACCACCTCGCCCGACGCCAGCGAACAGATCGCCGGCCAGCTGCGCTATCGCCGCCCCCTCGGCGATGACGGGGTGATCGGCACCGTGGCCGGCACCATCACCCATGGCGAGCCCGGTTCGACCCTGTCGGCCTTTGGCGTCGTCACCGACAGCTGGGCGGTGGGCCCGCGTCTGTCCTGGCCGGTGATCCGCACCCGTGCCCAGTCGCTGCAGTTCGACGGCGGCTTCACCTTCCAGCAGGCCGATATCGACGTGCTGAGCAGCCGCATCGCCCATGACAAATGGCGGGTGCTAGATGTCAGCGCGACTTATCTTTATTCCGACTGGCTGGGCGGTTCCTGGCTGGCGACGGCGGGAATCGCGCAAGGCATTCCGGGCCTGGGCGCGTCCGCCAATCTGTCGGCGGAACTGTCGCGCAAGGGCGGCTATGTCGACTTCACCAAATTCACCGGCTTGCTGCGCTATGTCGCCCTGCTGCCCAACGGATTTTCGACGGTGCTGACGGGGCAGGGGCAATTCGCTTCCGCGCCGCTGATCAACGGCGAACTGATTTCCTTCGGCGGTGTGGGCATCGGGCGCGGCTACGATCCCGGCGCCATCACCGGCGACCATGGCATCGGCGGCTCGGCCGAACTGCGCTACGACGCGCCCTGGGCCAACCGCTATGTGCTGGCCGTGCAGCCTTATGTCTACGTCGATGCCGGCCAGACCTGGTACATCCAGCGCGGCGCGGCGATTGATGCATCACTGATGGACCAGTCCACCACGTCGCTGGGCGGCGGCGTCCGCCTGTCCCTGCCTTACAACGCCTCCCTGGGGCTGGAAGGCTCGCGCACGCTCCATGCCGTCACCGGCAGCGATGCCGGCAAGAAGGCCACCAAGTTTTTCGTCACCGCCGGAATCAGGTTCTGAGGAAACGCGACATGCATCCCATCAGGCTTTCCGTTCTGGCCGGCGCCTTCGTGGCGGCGATGGCGGCTGCGCCGGCTGAGGCCGCGCCGGGCGATCTGGGCAACGACATGGCGAGCCAAGCCTGCCGCATGACCGGCAATGACATTGTCTGCGGCACCGGGGGGATCAAGACCGGCGGCCTGCATCAGGTGAGTTTGGGCGCCGCCCTTCCTGCGGGTGATGCGGCGCGGCGCGGTGCCGTGGCCGCCGCCATTCGCGCCCTGCCCACGGACGGGACCGCGGCCGGGCTGCGCTGCGACGCCGGCAAAAGCCTGGACGCCGCCACCATCCTTTATTCCTGCAATGCCGGCGCGGGCGATGCGCCCCATGTGGTGCTGGCGGCGGTGACGCCGCGCGGCCTGTCCCTGGCCGACGGCCTGCCGGGCATGATTGATGTTCTGTCCGCGGCGATCGCGGCCCAGGCCGGCGCGCCGGTCTCGGGCGCAGCCGCCGCGACGGCAGCGGTCCGCAGCGGTTTTGCGCCGCGGGTGCTGAACGCCAACGCCAATGACTATTCCGGTTATCTGCAACTGCGCGCCGCCGGCAGCCGCGCCAGCGCCCGGGGCAATTATCCCGCGGCGGAGCAATCCTACCGCGACGCGCTGGAGATCGAGACCCGGCTGTTCGGGCCGGACTCCGCTGCGGTCGGTGCGACCCTGCTGGAACTGGCTCTGCAGGTCAGCAACCAGCAGCGCTTCGATGAATCCGCCGCCCTGTTGCGCCGCGCCGCTCCCATCATCGAGGCCGCGCCCAGCCCCGAAATCCGCGCCCGGCTTGCTTCCTATCGCGGGCTGGATGCCGCCAACCAGCGTCATTATGAAGAAGCGCTGCGCTATGCCCGTGAAGACACGCGTGCGCGTCAGGCCGCGGTGGACGCGGTGCGCAACGGCGGGCTGGACATGAACGGCAACCCGCCGGTGGTCTCTACTTTGCTGGACGGCGAACTGGCGCATGCCTTGCGCGTGCAGGCGGCGCTGGAACTGCGCAACGGCAATACCGCCGGCGCCCAGGCTAGCGCCGAAAAAGCGCTCTATATCATCACCGCCCATCCCGACCTGCCGCTGGCCTGGCGGGCCGACATGGTCTCGTTGATGGGCGATATCAATGCCCGCCAGGGCCGCGTGGTGGTGGCTGAACGCGATTATACCGATGCGCTGGCGATGGACCGCAAGCTGTTCGGCGATGGCGGGCCCACCATCCAGACCCTGTTGCAGCTGGGCCGTTTCTACAGCGACGAGCAGGTCTATCCTTCCGCCATCACCTCCTATCGCGAAGCATTTGCGCTGCTGGCCAAGGATCCGCTGGCGCGTTCGCAGATCGTGGTCGACCAGATCGTGCCGTTCCTCACCGCGGCCAATGCCTCGCTGGGCGCCGCCGATCGCGCCCGGCTGGAGTCAGAGATGTTCGCTGCCAGCCAGATGACCGACTCCGGCGTGGCGGGGCAGACCATCGCCCGCATGGCGGCGCGGCGGGCGGCGGAAACCCCCGCCCTGGCCGAGCAGGTGCGCGCCGCCGACGATGCGGTCCGTGCCCGTGACGAACTGCGCATGGCGCTGGCGGCGGAGCATGCCAAGACCAGCGACCTGCGCGATGCCAAGCGCGAAGCGGTGCTGGCGTCGCAACTGGAGAGTGCCGTCAAAAAAGCTGACGACTTGGCCGCCAAGCTACACAAGGATTTCCCCGCCTATGCCGGCATGGCCGATCCCGGTGCGGTTTCGCTGGAAGCGATGAAACGCGCCTTGCATCCGCACGAAGCCTTTGTCGGCTTCCTGGTCGGCGTCCATGCCAGCTATGTGCTGCTGGTGACGCCCGATGGGCTGACGGTCAAGCCGATCCAGACCAATGCCGACGATCTGGCGGCCGACATCGCCGACTTGCGCAGCGCCTTTGTTCCCAAGCTGGGCAAGCTGCCGGACTTCAGCCTCGCCAATGCCGCCACGCTTTATAATGAGACCTTGGGCCCGGTGTCGGCGCAACTCATCGGCGTGGATCATCTGGTGGTGGCGGCAAGCGGCGATCTCGCCAGCTTGCCCTTCTCGCTGCTGGTGACCGCGGCGCCGGCGAATCCGCGCGACTATGTGGGCGCGGCCTGGCTCATCCGCCGGACGGCGGTTTCGCAGACGCCTTCGGCGCGGGCCTTCATCGCGCTGCGCGCCGCGCCCAAGACCGCCCAACCCAAGCCTTTCCTGGGCATCGGTAATCCCACCTTCCAGGGCGGCGGCAATGCGGCCAATCAAGCGCTGGCGCTCAACGCCCTGGCCTCGGCCTGCCAGGTGAGCGGCCCGACCGATCCGGCCTTGCTCCGCGCCTTGCAGCCGCTGCCCGAAACGGCGGCGGAAGTGCAGGCGGTCGGCCGCGACCTCGGCGCCGCGCCGGACGATATCCTGCTGGGCGACGCCGCCAGTGAAAGCGCGGTGCGCGCCAAGGCGCTTGATCAATATGCGGTGCTCTATTTCGCCACCCACGGCATGCTGCCGGGCGAACTGCACTGCCAGGCCCAGCCGGGCCTGGTGCTGTCGCCGCCCGCGGCCGCGGCCCAGTCCACCGCCACCGACGGCTTGCTGACTGCCAGCGAGATCGCGGGCCTGAAGATCAATGCCAACCTGGTCGTGCTGTCGGCCTGCAACACCGGCGCGGGCGGCGGCAAGAGCTTCGGCGGCGGCGCGCTGCAGGGCCTGGCCGATGCCTTCTTCAATGCGGGCGCCCATGCCGTGCTGGCCAGCCATTGGGAAGTACCCTCGGCCGCGACCATGTCGCTGATGACCGGCACCTTCGCCAACATGGCCAAAGATCCCAAACACGACGCGGCCGAGGCGCTGCGCCAGGCGCAACTGGCCCTGATCGCGCAAGGACCGACCTCCCATCCCTATGAATGGGCCGCTTTCACCCTGATCGGCGATGGGGCCTGATCCGTATGAGGAATGGATGGGAACGCACATGGAGGCATTGATGACATCAAGGCTGCCCCTGGCCCTGACCTCAGCCCTATTGGGCTGCTGCATGATGGTGCAATCAGCCGGTGCCGCGGTGCTGGTGGTGGCCGAGGCGCGCGGCGTCGCCCTCAAGCCCGGCGCCACCCTGGATTCGACCAAGCCGCTGACCTTGAAGCAGGGCCAGCATGTCACTTTGATTTCCGAGACCGGCGCGACCTTGAAGCTGGACGGTCCCTATGACCGGCCCCCGGCGGCGGCGGCTGGCGGCGGCGGCGTGGGACTGAACCAGACCCTGGCGGCGCTGGTGACCCAGCGCGCGGCGCGCGCCGGTGAGTTCGGCGTCACCCGCGGCACGGTATTGGCGGACTTGCCTGATCCCTGGGTGTTGGACGCCACCCATAGCGGCAATGTCTGCGTGCTGGAGAACGGCACGCCAACCTTCTGGCGGCCCGACAGCAAAGCGGTCGCCGCACTGGCTGTGGCGCCGGTGGATCGCAGCTGGAGCGCCAAGACGCAATGGCCGCTGGGCCAGGACCGTATCGCCATCACCACCGATGTGCCGATGAAGGCGGGCGAGACCTATGTCGTGACTTTCAACGGCACGGAATCGGCGGTCACCGTCGTGCAGGTGCCGGCCAGCCTGACCAACACCGAGATGAAGGCCGGCTGGATGGCCAATCGCCGCTGTGAGCAGCAGGCCCAGGCCCTGCTGAAGACCGCCAGCAAGTGAAGACCTTGTTCAACGGCACGGCCGCGGAGCGCCGCAACGCATTGCGTTCGCTGTTGATCTTTGCGGCGGTGTCGCTGGTCAGCGCGGCGGGCTCGCTGTTTCTGGTGGACAATTTCTCGGTGCTGACCCGGCTCGACCAGTTCGTGCAGGACTGGGAGATCGCTTCGGTCTTCGCGCCGCGCGAGGAGCAGGATCCGCGCATCGTCATCGTGGCGGTGGACGAGCCGACGCTGTCGCAGTTTCCCTATCGCTCGCCGGTGGATCGCCAATTTCTGTCCACCCTGATCCGCAACATCGCCGCCCATCAGCCCGCCGCCATCGAGTCCGACTTTCTGCTCGACCAGCCGACGGAAGAGGCCAAGGACAAGGCGCTGGCCCAGACCCTGCGCGAGACCAAGGTGCCGCTGGTGATCAGCTACATCGCCAGCCACGACATCGTCTCGCCGGAGCAAAAGGCGTTTGAGGACGCCATGGTGCCGCCCAGGCTGAGGGCGCTGGCCAATCTGCCCACCGACCAGTTCGATACCGCGCGCGATGTCTTTCCCGGCGCCAAGGTGGGCGGCCAGTATATCCCCGGCGTGGCGCGCGCCGTCGCCGCCAGGGTCGGTGTTCAGACCCCCGACAAGAGCGTGCCGATTGTCTGGCGCGGACGCCCCGCTCCCAGCGAACTGGATCCGCGGCCAAAGCCCTTCAAGCAATATTCCGCCGCCACCGTCGCCAACCCCGCCTTGGCCGCGATATTCGACGCCTGGTTCCGCGACAAGATTGTGCTGATCGGCTCGGACGTGACCCTGGTGGACCGCCATCGCACGCCCTTCTCGGTGGTCTATGCCGGCGATGACGGCCAGCTGCCGGGGATCGTGATCCAAGCCCACGCCCTATCCCAGCTGATCCATCATAAGAGTTCTCCCATTGCAGGCTGGCAGCTCAATTTCGCCATCACCCTGGCGTTGGCCATGCTGGGTGCGGGGCTTGCCGTGGTCAGCGCCTCGCTATGGATGCGGGCCATCGGCGTGTTGCTGCTGCTGCCAGTGTTCGGGGCGGGGGGTGTGGCTCTATTCCACTATGCCAATGTGATGGTGGGGCTGATGTCGCCGGCGCTGGCCATGGTGGTGTCCTTTTTCAGCATGGAAGCGCTGGGCGGCCGCGAGGCGAGGAAGCAAAAGGCCTTCATCCAGGGCGCCTTCTCCCGCTATGTCTCGCCCGCCATCGTGGACCGGATGGTGGCCGATCCCTCGCGCATGTCGCTGGAAGGCGAACGCCGCGAAATGACCTTCCTGTTCTCGGACATCGCCGATTTCACCACCATGTCGGAACAGATCGAGGCGGTGCAGCTGGCCCATGTGCTGAACAATTATCTCGATGGCATGACCAACCTGGTGATGAAGCATGGCGGCATGGTGGACAAGTTCATCGGCGATGCGGTGTTCGCCATTTTCAATGCTCCGCTGGACCTGGCCGACCACCAGTCCAAGGCGGTGCGCTGCATGCTGGACATGGACCTGTTCAGCCAGGACTACCGCAAGAAGCAGCATGCCGAGGGCGTGCCTTTGGGCATCACCCGCATCGGAGTGCATACTGGCGTGGCGGTGGTGGGCAATTTCGGCAGCCATGCCCGCTTCACCTATACGGCGTCGGGCGATGCGGTGAACACGGCGGCGCGGCTGGAAGGCATCAACAAATATTTCGGCACGAGGCTGTGCGTCAGCGGGGTGACCCGGGCCGCCTGTTCCGACAACATTGCCTTCCGTCCCATCATCTCGGCCATCGTCAAGGGCAAGACCACGGCGCTGGACCTGTGGGAACCGCTGCATAGCGACGTGCTGGAACAGGGCTTTCTGCAGCGCTATCAAGAGGCCTATGATCGGATGTCGGCGGGTGACGGTTCGCTGTTCGATGCCTTGCAGGAAAGCGGGTCTGATGACTATCTGGTCAGGCTCCATATGGACCGCGTCCGCAAGGGCGAAACCGGCACCGAATTGAAGATGACGGATAAATAGGCCGCCCCGGTTTCCCAAGGACTTTCGATGAACGCGTCACGCGCCACCCTGCAGGATCTGTTCGACCAGGCCATCGCATTGCATCAGCAGGGCGATGTGGCGGGGGCCGAGCGCTTGTACCAGCAGGGGTTGCTGATGGAGCCCGCCAGTTTTGCGCCCCGCCACATGCTGGGGGTGATCCGCGCCCAGCAGGGCCGCCATGCCGAGGCGATCGACCTGATCTCAGCCGCGCTGAAACTGAACCCGCAGGTTGCGGCGGCCTGGGTCAATCTGGGCAATGTCCAGGCTGCGGCCGGCAGGCCGGAGGAAGCGGTGGCGAGCTATCGCAAGGCGCTGGCCTTGTCTCCCGGCGATGCCAGCATCTTGAACGGGCTGGCCGGCCTGTCCTGGAGCCTGGGACGGCATGATGAGGCAATCGATTATCTCGCGCAGATTCTTGCGGTGCGGCCCGGAGACATCGAAACACTGCACCAGCGCGGCAATCTGCTGCGCTGGTTGAAGCGCTTTGACAAAGCCCTGGCTGATTATGACGCAGTGCTCGCGGCGCGGCCCGACCTTGCGGAAACCTGGACCAATCGCGCCGTGACCTTGTCGGACATGGGACGAAACCACGAAGCCCTGGAAAGCCTGGATCGCGCGCTGGCGCTGGAGCCCGGCATGGTCCCGGCCCTCAGCACCCGGGGATTTGCCCTGCGCGAACTGGCGCGGTTCGACGAGGCGCTGGAAAGCCTGGATCGCGCACTGGCGATCCAGCCGGATTATGCGCCGGCGCTGGCCAATCGCGGCAAGGTCCTCAGCGAGATGAACCGGCTGGACGAAAGCCTGGCGGCCTTCCGCCAGGCGGCCGAACGCGCCTATGGCGGCGACCGGCCGGCAGAAACAAAGCTGGTGCACCAGATCCAGCACGACCGCGAGCAACAGGACTGGCTTACGGCCCAGGGCGAAGCGGGCAGGGCGCGTTTTCTGGGCGGTGAACGGCTAACGGGGCGCGCGGTCAACCCGCAGAATCGTGCCGCCGCGGCCAAGGCCTGGGCAACCGAGGATCCCAAAATCGTGGTGATCGACAATCTTCTGACGCCGGAAGCGCTGGAGGAACTGCGGCGCTACTGCCTGGGTTCCGATATCTGGCACACCGCCTATTCCCAGGGCTATCTCGGCGCCTTCCCGGAATCGGGTTTCGCTGCGCCCTTGCTGGCGCAGGTGGCCGAAGAACTCGGCGCCATCTTCCAGGAGATTTTTGCGGCGCATCCGCTGCGCTATCACTGGGCCTTCAAATATGACAGCACGCTGGACGGCATCGGCATTCATGCCGATGAGGCGGCGGTCAATGTGAATTTCTGGATCACGCCCGATGCGGCGAATCGCGATCCGGAAGGCGGCGGCCTGGTGATCTGGGACAAGGCGGCGCCGCTGGAATGGGATTTTGCCAAGTTCAACGCCGATGAAAGCGCCGCCTATGATTTTCTGGCGAAGAGCGGCGCCAGGACGGTCAAGGTGCCTTATCGCGCCAACCGGGCGGTGATCTTCGATTCCAACCTGTTTCACAAGACGGATGCGATCAGCTTCGCCGAAGGTTATGAGAACCGACGCATCAATATCACCATGCTGTATGGCCGCCGCCGGCGCGCCTGAATCGCGATTTCCGTCTCAAAATGTTTGAAACTGCTCCGACCGCGCCGGCGCGCGAGTGTGGCATAAACTCCGTACACGGATTATACTATGATTTCTGCCCTTTTGTGCTGTGCAGGCCGCTTAAAAGCGAGGCATCCAGAGGGCCTAAATTATGTGCTGCACCGCGGGATGATTAAATAGCGGGACATTCGCTGCACAAAAGATGTGATGTTGCCTATGCAGGATGCAGCTTCGTGCCGGCGCGGAACGTGACGGAATATAATTTCATCAGAATGCAATATTAGCAATTAAATATGTAAATTTCCACTGTGAAGCAATAAAATTGCTTACATGGATGATTTCGGTGCATTATTGTCACTTCGTCTTTTCGTCACATCCATCCGGAAAGAATCCGATTTACGCGCTTGTGACGATCGCCATACCGTCATCTGACTATCTTGCACTGCACAAAAAACAAAAAATCAGAGGGAACTAAACAGGAAGGAACCAAACCAACTTTCGCCAAGGCGAAACACCCGGGGGTTCCCTAATGTCGTACCGTTCGAAAACCAAAGCGTCTCTTTTCCTGGGGACCTCACTTGTTGTCTTGGCGGCTCTTGCCGCGCCTTCGCTGGCCCAGGACGTCGCCCAGGCCGAAACTGAATCGGTGATCGTCACCGGTACCCGCGTCACCGGCATGACCGCCGCTGATAGCGCCGCGCCCGTCACGGTCATCGGCTCCGACGCCTTGACCCACGTCGGCCAACCCAACCTCATTTCGGCCCTGGCCGCGATCACGCCGTCCTTTTCGGCGGAAGCGCTTGGCGGCGATACCGGTGCCCTGACCTTGTCGGCGCGCCTGCGCGGTCTCAGCCCCAACGACACGCTGGTCCTGATCAATGGCAAGCGCCGTCACTCCACCGGCAACCTGCACGTGCTGGGCGGCCAGTATCAGGGCGCGGCAACCGCCGACCTGGACATGATCCCGGTGGCCTCCATCGACCACATCGAAGTGCTGCAGGAAGGCGCCGCGGCGCAATACGGCACCGACGCCATCGCCGGCGTGGTCAACATCATCATGAAGCACAACAGCAGCGGCGGCACCGCCAGCGCTACCGGCGGCCAGTATTTCGAGCAGGGCGGCCAGACCTATGACTTCAACGGCAATTTCGGCGTTGATCTCGGCGGCAAGGGCTTCCTCAGTGTCACCGGCGAAAAGCGCTTCCGGGGCTTCAGCCAGCGCGGCGGCCAGGACATTCGCCTGGTGAATGCCGCCGGCGTCACCGTGGCCACGCCCTACCCCCAGTTGCCGGTAAACGATTACCCGCGCGCCAACCACATCGTCGGCGATCCGGAATCCATGCTGACCACGGTCGCAGCCAATTTGGAATATGACCTGGAACCCAACCTGACGCTCTATGCCACGGCCACCTATGGCGAGCGCCAGGCCAAGGCTTATGAAAACGTCCGGCTGCCTTCACAAGTCATTGCCGCGCCGGGCTCCAACCAGCCTATCAGCGCCACCAATCCGCAAGGCTATACCGGCCTGACGGCCGCCGGCACGCCGGCGCTGTCCGGTTCCGCCGGCACCTACACCACGCCCGGCGAACTGATTTTCGCCCCGTCCGGCTTCAACCCGCAGGAAGGCCTGAAAGAAGACGATTACGGCTATACCGCCGGCCTGAAGGGCGAGATCGCCGGTTACCACTGGGATCTGTCCGGCACCTACGGCAAGGACCGCAACGCGATCTACACCTACCAGTCGGCCAACCTGTCGCTGTACAAGGACACGCACACCACGCCGACCACCTTCTATGACGGCACCTTCACCGCCTCGGAAGCCACCTTCAACCTGGACGTCACCAAGGAGTATAATGTCGGCCTGGCCTCGCCGCTGACCGTCGCTGCCGGCGGCGAAGCCCGCGAGAACACCTTCGGCATCGGCGCAGGCGACGCGGCTTCGACCTACAAGGAAGGTGGCCAGTCCTATCCGGGCTTCCGTCCGTCCGACGCCGGCACCCACAGCCGCAAGAACTACGCGGCCTATCTCGACTTCGCCGTGTCCCCGATCCAGGATCTGCAGGTCGATGTCGCCGGCCGCTTCGAGCATTACACCGACTTTGGCGATGCTCAGGTCGGCAAGATCACGGCGCGTTACGACATCATTCCGGAATTCGCCATCCGCGGTACCATCTCGACCGGCTTCCGCGCCCCGACCATCCAGGAAGAGTTCTATTCGGCCACCAACGTCTCGCCGACCTCGGCGATCGTGCAGTTGCCGCCCAACTCCGCGGCCGCGGCGATCCTGGGGGTCAAGCCGCTGCAGCCGGAAGCCTCGACCAACTACAGCGCGGGCTTTGTCGCCCATCCGCTGCAGGATTTGAGCATCACGCTGGACGCCTATTCGATCAGCTTGCGCAACCGCATCGTCGGCACCGGCACGCTGTTCGGTTCGGGCGGCGCCAGCAATGCGCCGATCGTCACCACCGCCATCATCGCCCACGGCAACATCCTGGACCCGACCGTGGTCCAGACCGGCGTAGCGCTGTTCGTCAACGGCATCTCCACCCTGACCCAGGGCATCGACCTGTCCGTCAATTACCTGTCGGACTTCGGTGACTATGGCTCGGTGAACTGGACCCTGGCGGGCAATTACAACGAAACCTCGATCAGCAAGCAGATCGCCACGCCGGCCTCTCTGGCGCCGCAGACCCTGTTCAGCAGAACGGCCACGACCCTGCTGACCCGCGCCAATCCGAAAGAAAAGATCGGCCTTAGCGCGCTGTGGAGCCTGGATGACTGGACGGTCAACCTGCGTGAAACTTTCTATGGCCCGACCTCGGTTTACAACAGCCCGAACGGAGGCACCTATTATCTGAACGAGGTGCACACCACGGCCACTACCGATGTGGAGTTCGACTATCACTACCTGCAGTCCTGGACGATCGCCTTTGGCGCCAACAACCTGACGGACGAGCGTCCGGACAGCCGCACCGTGGTGAGTCCCACCCAGCTGGCCGACAGCTCCAACGTGGTCGGCGCCCCAATCGGCATCTCGCCCTTCGGCATCAATGGCGGCTTCTACTACACCCGCCTCACGTTCAATTTCTGATGGGTATCCGCGCCCGCGGCGAAAACCGCGGGCGCGGGCCGCTTTCAAACGCAATAGCGACGGGCACCAGTCGCAATTTTTGAGGGGAAACGCACGGCAAGGGACAACGTCAACATCGCGTTAGCGATAATTCTGGGGGTCCCCAATGCTGGTACGTTCTAAGACGATCAAGACGAAGACTGCGCTTCTTTTTGGCGCGTCACTTACTGTCCTGGTGGCCAGTGCCGCCGCTGCGCTGGCGCAACAGGTTGCCCAGTCCGATACCGAGTCGGTCATTGTTACCGGCACCCGCGTTACGGGCATGACCGCCGCCGACAGCGCGGCTCCGATCACGGTGATCGGCTCGGATGCGCTGTCCCGCGTCGGCCAGCCCAACCTCATCCAGGCCCTGGCCCAGATCGCGCCATCCTTCACGGCCGAAGCGCTGGGCGGCGACACCGGCGCCTTGACCTTGTCGGCGCGCCTGCGTGGCATCAGCCCCAACGAC
>Ga0193716_1001169_pt1 | contig 15542 bp, 13 predicted proteins | sample U2c1metaG_FD_145901 | JGI IMG/M metagenome (GOLD analysis project Ga0193716, IMG submission 145901) | Soil microbial communities from a riparian zone of the East river system, Colorado, United States - U2c1 | ecosystem: Environmental > Terrestrial > Soil > Riparian zone | place: USA: East River...
AGATGACGCCGGTGCCGCCGGAGAAGACTTTGGCGAAGTTCTGCCAGCCGGCGCCGATCTGGTTGCCGCTGCCGGCCGCCCAGCCCGCGGTCCCGTTCGGACCGTTCATACCGTTGCGCAAGGTGTCCCGATACCAGAGCAGTTCGCCGGTGTCCTTTATGGCGTAGATAATTCCGTCGGCGCCCGAGAATATCTGTCGGAAAATATCCCAACCGCCGCCGATCTGGCTTCCGCTACTGGGCGACCAGCCGGTCGCGCCGTGTGGGTCGTTGGTGCCGTTGCGTAACGTGTCCCGGTACCACACAAGGGATCCGTCCCCCGTGACGGCGTAGATACCCAGGTCGTCCGCGATTACTCCGGTGAATGCCATCGATCGCTCCCCTCGAGCGAGTAACTGCCACTAATCGCTGTTCGCGCAGGGGAGAAGTTTTGTGTCGGGCGACCAACAACGGGAATTCACGCTGACCCGAATGCCGCCGCGGCGGGATCGGCGGGCATAACGAAACCCCGCGGTGCTGCCAGGTCGGGGGTCCGCCAGCACCGCGGGGTCATGACGTTCATCGCAGTTGGCCGCCGTAGCGTTACCGCTAGGTTCGGGACATGACGCCAGAGGAGTTGCTGACCACCACCCGCAGTGTGCGCAAGCGGCTGGACCTGACCCGTGCCGTGCCGCTTGACCTGGTACGACGTGCGTTGACCACCGCGCTGCAGGCGCCGAGCGGCTCGAACCGGCAGCGGTGGGAGTGGCTGGTGGTCACCGACGCGGACGTCCGCGCGCGGCTCGGCGCCGTGTACGCGAAGGCGTGCACGGCGTACCTGTCCTCCTCGGGCGCCGCCGGCCGTCTGTTCGCCGACGACCCCGCGCGGGCCGCGGTCCAGCAGCGGGTCCACGACAGCGTCGCGTACCTGGCCGACCGCATGGGTGACGTGCCGGTGCTCGTGCTGCCGTGCCTGCGCACCGGGTCCGCCGACCTGCCGGCCGGCAACCAGGCGGGCCTGTGGGGTTCGGTGCTGCCCGCGGCGTGGAGCTACATGCTCGCGGCCCGCGACCTTGGCCTCGGCACCGCGTGGACCACGCTGCACCTGACGCACGAGCGCGAGGTGGCGGACATCCTCGGGCTGCCCGCCGACGTGCACCAGGCGGCACTGATCCCGACGGCGTACTACACGGGGGAGACGTTCAAGCCCGCGCCGAGGCAGCCGCTCGACGAGGTACTGCACCTGGACCGCTGGTAGTCACCTCGGCGCCTGCTCCACCACCGCGTTGACGCGTTCTGGCGCCAGCAGGTGTTCGAGCATCAACCGCCGGCGCCGATCACACCCGAAGGGGAGCACCATGACCGAATCCCGAACGACCAGGCGAGCCGTGCTCGCCGGGATCCTCACCGCCACGCTGGCCGTCACCGCGTGCGGGGGCGACTCCGGCTCGACCGGCGTGCCGACCGACCCGGCGCCGGGCGGCGGCACGGACCTGCTCGCCGACGCCCCGGTGGCCGACGCGGCCGCGATCCTGCCCGACTCGACCATGGAGCGGATCAAGAAGCGCGGCAAGCTGGTCGTCGCGCAGGCGCTCGACGCGCCGCTGCTGTCCCAGCAGAACCCGTCGAACCCCGACGAGGTGACCGGGTTCGACGCCGACCTCGCGAAGGCGCTCGCGATCTACATCCTGGGCGAGCCGGCGGTCGAGATCGTGCCGCCGGCGACGGAGACCCGCGAGGCGCTGCTGGCCAACGACACCGTCGACGTCGTGTTCAACACGTACACGATCACGCCGGAGCGGGCCGAGCAGGTCGACTTCGCCGGCCCGTACTTCGCCTCCGGGCTCGCGGTGGCCGTGAAGACCGGCAACAACGACATCAAGGGGATCGACGACCTCGGCGGCAAGCGGGTGATCGTCGGCGCGAACACGCCCGCCGTCACGGAGGTCCCGAAGCGGCAGTCGAGCGCGGAGGTCCTGTCGTTCGGCACGGATCCGCAGGCGGTGACCGCGCTGGTCCAGGGCCGGGGCGACGCCTACGTCCAGGACATCACGCTGCTCGCGAGCGACGCGAAGTCCAACCCGGACATCACCGTGGTCGGCAACCCGTTCACGGTCGAGCCGTACGGGATCGGCCTCAAGCACGGCGACAAGCAGCTCAAGGACTTCGTCAACACCTGGCTGAAGAAGATCCAGGACGACGGCCTCTGGGCCGACGTGTGGCAGGCATCGCTGGGCACCGTGGTCAAGTCCGACCCGCCGACCCCGCCCGCCATCGGTTCCGTGCCAGGGTCCTGATGCAGGCTCTGCTCGACAACCTCGAGCCGCTCCTGCGGGGTCTGCTCACGACCCTGTGGATGGCGGTGGTCGCGGCCGTCGGCTCGCTGCTGCTCGGCGTCGTGGTGACGGCACTGCGGGTCAGCCCGGTGCCGGTGCTGCGTGGGCTCGCGTTCGGTTACGTGCAGCTATTCCTGAACGTGCCGTTGCTGGCATTGTTGGTGCTGTTCGTGTTCGCGCTGCCCGACGCGGGACTGTTGATGCCACTGCAGACGACCGCCGTGGTCGTGCTGATCAGCTACGAGGCCGCGTACGTCGCGGAGGCCGTGCGCAGCGGCGTGAACACGGTCGCGATGGGGCAGGCGGAGGCGGCGCGGGCGCTCGGGCTGACGTTCCGTCAGTCGCTGACGTCGGTGATCCTGCCGCAGGCGCTGCGCGCGGTCGTGCAGCCGGTCGGCAACGTGATGATCGCGCTCGTGATGAACACGTCGCTGTTCGCGGCGATCGGGGTGGTCGAGCTGACCGCGGCCGCGAACAAGACGAACCTCGTGCACGCGCAGCCGATCCCGATCTTCGTCGGCGCCGGCCTGACGTACATGGCGCTGGCGCTGCTCGTCGGGACGGGCACGGGCTGGCTGGAGCGAAGGGTGGCGATTCTTCGATGAGCGCCACCGTGCTGTACGACGAGCCGGGGCCACGGACGCGGCGGCGGATCCTCGTCTGGTCGATCCTCAGTGGACTCGTGCTGGCCGCGTTGGTTGGCGCCGGGCTGTGGCAGTTCGCGGCGCACGGCCAGCTCGCCGCCCGGCGGTGGGAGCCGTTCACGCAGTGGCCGATCTGGGAGTACCTGCTCGTCGGGCTGCGCGGCACGCTCGAGGCGGCCGCGTACGTCGCGGTGCTGAGCGCGGTCGCGGGGATCTTCCTGGCACTGGGCCGGTTGAGCACGGTCCGGCCGCTGCGGTGGCTGGCTACCGGATACATCGAGATCGCCCGCACGCTGCCGGTGCTGCTGATGATCTACGTGACCCTGTTCGCGTTGCCGAGCGCCGGGCTCAACCTGCCGCTGCTGTGGAAGTTGGTGCTGCCGCTGACGGTCGCTAACTCGGCGGCGTTCGCGGAGATCTTCCGCGCCGGCATCCTGAGCCTCCCAAAAGGACAGTCGGAGGCGGCGCTGTCGCTCGGTCTGTCGCGGGCGCAGACGATGCGGTATGTCGTGCTGCCGCAGGCGGTCCGGCACGTGACGCCGTCGTTGGTGAGCCAGCTCGTGAGCCTGCTCAAGGACACGTCGCTCGGCTACATCGTCGCGTTCACCGAGCTGCTGTACCGCGCGCAGGTGCTGTCCGCCTACAACCACCTGCTGGTGCAGACGTTCCTCGTGGTGACGCTGATCTACCTGGTGTGCAACGGTTCCCTGTCGTTCCTGGCGTACCGCCTGCAGCGGGTGCGTCGTCGTTCGAAGGATGCGAATGTCTGATCTCGCCGAGTTGGCCGTCGTCGAGCGGTCGGGGTTCATCGAGAGCCGGCACTACGGGTCGCTGGTCGCCATGGCGGCGGACGGCACGGTGGCGTTCGCCGTCGGCGACCCGGACGCGGCGATGCTGCCGAGGTCGTCGACGAAACCGTGGCAGGCGGCGGGTTGTCGCGCCGCGGGTCTGGTGCTCGGGACCCGGGAGACCGCGCTGTCCGCCGGCAGCCACACGGGGGAGGACCGCCATGTCGTGGCCGTCCGGTCGATCCTGACCGCCGCCGGACTGACGGCGGACGCGCTGGCCTGCCCGGCCGACCGGCCGGAGGACGAGCCGACGAGGCACCGGCTGATCCGCGCCGGCGAGCCGCCGAGCCGCCTGCGGATGAACTGCTCCGGCAAGCACGCGGCGATGCTGGCGGGTGCCGTGCACAACGGGTGGGACGTCGACGGCTACCTGGACCCGTCGCATCCCGTGCAGCAGGCGATCCGCGTGCGGCTGGAGCGCGCGAGCGAGGTCGAGGTCGAGCACGTGGCCGTCGACGGCTGCGGCGCGCCCCTGTTCTCGACGACGCTGACGGGCCTTGCCCGTGCCGCCCGCGCGATGGCGCTCGCGTCCCCCGACACCCCGGAGGGCGTGGTCGCGGCCGCGATGCGGGCAGAGCCGGAGTACGTCGGCGGCGCGGGCCACGAGAACACTGAGCTGATGCGGCTGGTGCCCGGCGCGATCTGCAAGGGCGGCGCGGAGGGCGTCATCATGGCCGCCGCCGCGACCGGTGAGTCGGTGGCCATGAAGATCATCGACGGCAGCCCCCGTGCGACGACTCTCTTGGCGGTGGCCGTGCTCGGCGCGCTGGGGGTGGACACCGCCGGCGCCGGCACGCTGGTCCGGCTCCCAGTACTTGGTGGCGGCGTCCCGGTTGGCGAGATCCGGCTCGGCGCGGACCTGGTAGACGCGTTCGCGGGCTGAACCCACCACGCCGGTAAGGTCGCTGACGTCCTTTCGACAGAGGCGGAGAATGTGGGCATGGTGAGCGCGGCGGACGTCGCGGCGGCGGCGGAGCGGTTCGCCGGGGTGATCCCGCCGAGCCCGCTGCAGCGCAACGAGCGGCTGTCCGCGCGGCACGACCTCGACGTGTGGCTCAAGCGGGAGGACCTCAACGCGGTCCGGTCCTACAAGGGGCGCGGCGCGTTCAACTTCGTCAGTGGACTGGCGGTCGACCTGCGTGAGCGCGGCGTCGTGTGTGCCAGCGCGGGCAACCACGGGCAGGGCGTCGCGTTCGCGTGCGCGTCGCTCGGGGTGCGGGCCCGCGTGTACCTGCCGAGGACCACGCCGCGCCAGAAGCGCGACCGCGTGGCGACGCTTGGCGGCCGGCACGTCGAGGTGGTCGTCGAGGGCGACACGTACGACGACGCGGCCGCCGCGGCACGCGACCACGCGGCGGCGACCGGCGCGACGCTGATCCCCGCGTTCGACGACCCGCGCACGATCGCCGGCCAGGGCACGGTCGTGAAGGAGCTCATCGAGCAGCTCGGCCGCGCGCCGGACGTCCTCGTCGTGCCGGTCGGCGGCGGCGGGCTGCTCGCCGGCACCCTCACGTGGCTCGCCGAGCGGGCACCGGACGTGCGGGTGGTCGGCGCGGAGCCGCTCGGCGCGGCCAGCATGGCGCACGCGCTCGCCGAGGGCGCGCCGGTGCCGCTCGCGCACGTCGACCCGTTCGTGGACGGCGCCGCCGTGCGGCAGGTCGGTCAGCACACCTACGCGATCGCGGCGGCGCACCGGCCGCGGCTGGTCGCGGTGCCGGAAGGCCAGATCTGCGTCGAGATGCTCGACCTATACCAGTCCGACGGGATCATCAGCGAGCCGGCGGGCGCACTCGCGTCGGCCGCGCTCGGTGACCTGGACCTGCCCCCTGGCGCGACGGTCGTGTGCGTGCTGTCCGGCGGCAACAACGACGTCAGCCGGTACGCGGAGATCGTGGAGCGGGCGCTCGTGTTCGAGGGCCGCAAGCACTACTTCCTCGTGGAGTTCCCGCAGGAGCCGGGCGCGCTGCGCCGGTTCCTCGACGACGTGCTCGGCCAGGACGACGACATCACGCTGTTCGAGTACGTGAAGCGCAACAACCGCGAGACCGGGCCCGCGCTGGTCGGCATCGAGCTCGGCTCGCCGGAACACCTGGCGCCGATGCTGAAGCGGATGGAGACGGCGCCGCACCGCATCGAACGCGTGCCGCCGGACAGCCCGCTGTTCACCTTCCTCGTCTGATTCCGGGTCAGCGGCGGTTGGTTCTCGACGTCGGGGTGGCCGTGGTCGGGTCCTCCGGCCACGGGTGTTTCGGGTAGCGACCGCGTAGTTCGGTGCGTACCTGTCGGTAGCCGTCGCGCCAGAAGGTGGTCAGGTCGCTGGTGATGGCGACGGTGCGGCCGGCCGGGGAGAGCAGGTGCAGGACCACCGGCACCCGACCGTCGGCGATCGTGGGCGTGGTGGTCCACCCGAAGGTCTCCTGCAGCTTCACCGGCAGCGCGGGCTCGTCGGCCGTGTAGTCGACGCGGAGCCGCGCGCCGGACGGCACGGCGAGCCGGTCCGGGGCCAGCTCGTCCAGCCGGGCGGCCGCCGGCCATGGCAGCAGCCGGGCGAGCGCGTCGTGCGTGTTGACCTTCGTCAGGTCGGCTCGCCTGCGGGCCCGCGCCAGCTCCGGGCCCAGCCACGTCTGCGCCTGCGCCAACAGCACGGCGTCGTCCATCGGCGGCCACGGGGCGCCGAGTGCCCGGTGCAGCAACGCGAGCCGCGCGCGCAGTCTGGTCGCGGCCGCCGGCCAGCGCAGCAGGGACAGACCTTCCTTACGCAGCCCGTCGAGCAGCGCCACCCGCAGCGCGTCGCGGTCCGGGTCGGGCAGCGGACGGGACCGCAACACGATCGCGCCGAGGCGGGACACCTGTCTGGCCACCACGTCGCCGTCCACCCACGCCACCTCGTCCACGGTGGACAGCAGGGCCGGCGCGGCGCGTTCGGCCAGTGGCTGGTCGGCGACCGCCGCCAGCCGGATCTTGCCCTGTGTCCGGCCCGGTTGGCGGTCCGCACCGGCGATGGCCAGCCACTCCGCGGCCGCCGGCCCGTCCAGCTCCGCGGCCGTGCCGCCGGCCATCAGATACACCCGCGAGTCCGGCGACCGGCGCCGCGCCAACCGTTCCGGGTGGGCCAGCGCCACCACCAGCGCCGCGTCCTGGCGGCCGGGGGAGCCGGGCGGGACGAGGTCGGCCAGCCTGCGGGCCTCCCGACGCCAGCGGCGGCCCCGGTCACTCGTCGTGTCGTTGCGCAGCGCACGCAGCGCGTCCTCGACCGACGTGCCCGACGCGAGCGTGTCGTCGTCCAGCAGGGCCACCACCTCGGCGGCCGCCTTCGCGCCCATCGCGTCCGCGCCGTCGAGCAGTGCCCTGGCCAGGCGCGGATGCAGGCCGACACCGGCCATCCGGCGCCCCCGGTCGGTGACCGCACCCGCCCGGTCCAGCGCCCCGAGCGCGGTCAGCACCTCGCGCCCGGCCGCCAGTGCGCCGGGCGGCGGCGGGTCCCACCAGTCCAGGCCGGTGCCATCAGGCGTGCCCCAGCACGCCAGCTCCAACGCGAGCCGCGTCAGGTCGGCCGTCCGGATCTCCGGCTCCGGCTGCGCCGGCAACGTCGTGTGCTCGTGCTCCGGCCAGCACCGGTACACCCGCCCGGCCGCCTCCCGCCCCGCCCGGCCGGCCCGCTGCTCGGCCACCGACGCCGACACCCGCACGGTGACCAGCCCGGACAACCCGCGCCGGTGATCCATCCTGGGCACCCGCGCGAGCCCGGAGTCGACGACCGCGCGCACCCCCGGCACGGTCAGGCTGGACTCGGCGACCGCCGTGGCCAGCACGACCCGGCGCCTGGCGCCCGGCCGCAGCGCCGCGTCCTGCTTCGCGGCGGGCAGCCTGCCGTGCAGCGGCACGACCTCGACGCCACCGAGCAACCCGGTCACCCGCGCGATCTCCCCGACACCGGGCAGGAACGCCAGGACGTCGCCGTCGGACTCCGACAGCGCCGTGCGGATCGCGCGGGCCACGCAGTTCTCGGCGCGTTCGCCCCGTTGTGGCGGCGTGTACGTCATGGTCACCGGGTAGGTCCGCACGTGTGCCCGCACCACCGGCGTGCCTGGCCCGAGCAGCTCGGCGACCCGGTCGGTGGCGACCGTCGCCGACGTCGCGAGCAGTCGCAGGTCGGGCCGCAGGCCGGCGCGCGCGTCGAGGAGCAGCGCCAACAGCAGATCGGCGTCCAGGTGCCGCTCGTGGCACTCGTCCAGCACCACCGTGTCGACGCCGGGGAGGCTGGGATCGGACTGGAGCCTCCGCACCAGGAGCCCGGTGGTGACGACCTCGACGCGGGTGGCCTTCGACGTCCGCCGGTCGCCGCGCACCGCGTAGCCGACGCTCGCGCCGACCGGCTCACCGAGCAGCGCGGCCATGCGGGCGGCGGCCGCGCGGGCGGCGAGCCTGCGCGGCTCTGCCACGACGATCTTGCCCTCGGTCGCCGCGGCCAGCGCCAGCGGCACGACGGTCGTCTTCCCGGTGCCGGGCGGCGCGACGAGCACGGCCGCGCCGTGGTCGGTCAGGGCGGTCGTGACGTCGGCGAGCACCGCACGTACCGGCAGGTCGGGCAGATTTTCTGGTAGCCGCACGGGCATGAGTCTCCTGCACGCACAGCCGGTGACAGGTCCGAACCTGAGGGTAGGTTGCGTACGACCGAACGAGTGTGAGCTACGTCACATATATACCTCCTCGTGATCTGAACGTTCGGTCCGTTACCAAACGTATATACGTGTGGTGGCGCCGGCGAGCCCTGCCTGAAACAACGTGGTTGACGCAAAATCGCCGATCTGATAGAGGCTGCAGAAGGAGTGTTTCCATGAGGTTTCGGAACCCTGGCGTCATCGGGGTCGCTGTGCTGGCAACGCTCTCCACAACCTTGCTGAGCGGCTGCAACCTGCGTGAAGGGGGTAGCGGTGAGTACGGTGGGACCTACGGGTCATCGGCCGGCAACATAACCAGCATTCAATTAGCGCAGGAAATCCCCGGTCATCAGGACGTGAGACAGTTCTGATTGAACATGGGTGACAAAAATATGGCGCGCAGGACAATTCGCTGGACCGTGGCCGCCCTGCTCGTGATCCTCGGTGCCGCGTGTCCGGTCGCCGGCATCGCCTTCGCAGGTCAGACCGGTGCGCAGGCTCAGGCAGCCGCGCAGCCCGGCACGTTGACCGACCTCGATCGAGAGTTCCTCACGGTTATTCGCTTCGCGAACCTGTGGGAGATCCCGATGGGCGACCTTGCCGCGGAGCGCGGCAACTCCCAGGTGGTCCGGGACGTCGGCGCGGTGCTCGCGGCGGACCACACGAAACTCGACGTCACCGTCAAACAACTGGCGGGCCAGTTCGACGTCCAGCTACCCGACAAGCCCACCTCGTCGCAGCGGCACTGGATGGACGACATCGAGAGCAAGACCGGTGACGCGTTCGACTCGACCTTCGCCGACCGGCTGCGTGCCGCGCACGGCACCGTCTTCGGGCTCGTGGCCGAGGTCCGTGCCGGCACCCGCAACGACGTGATCCGCGGGTTCGCCCAGCAGGCCAACGACATCGTGATGAAGCACATGACACTGCTCGAGGGCACCGGCCACGTCAGCGCGGAGCACGGGATGTTCGCCGAGGCGTCGGCCCGCACCGCCGACTACCCGGAGAACACGTTGGCACGAGGAGACGTCATCCTCGCCATCGTGGTCGCCCTGCTGATGGCCGCCACCACGATCGGCATCATCCGTTCGTTCAGCGCACACGGGACGGCGCAGCGATGAGCCCCGATCTGATCGTTTCCCTGCCGCAGCACGACATCGGCATCCGCGAGGTCGCCGCACTGTCCGCGCGGGCGTCCTACGTGCTGATGTGCCTGACGCTGTGCTGGGGCATCCTGACCGCGACCGGCTGGGTCCGCAGGTTGACCGGCCACCAGGCGATCCGGTCCGGCCACATGATCCTCGCCGCGTTCACCCTCGCAACGGGCGTCATCCACGTCGTCGTCTTTCTGTTGCTGCGTGAGCAGTCCATGACGATCGCCGGGATCATCGTGCCGTTCGGCGGGAAGTTCCGGCACACACTCGGCATCCTCGGGCTCGAGACCATGCTCGCGATCACGGTTGCGGTGGGGCTCAAGCGTTTCATGCGCTACCGGAACTGGCTCAGGTTCCACCAGTTGGCGTACGCGGCCGTCGCCATGATCGTGGCACACTCCTGGTTCGGCGCGATCGCGAACGGACATCTCTCCGTGCTGTGGCTGGGCGGAATCACCGTCCTGTCGCCGGCGGTGACGTTGACCGTGCTGCGTTTCCTGCCGCCGAAGCTGTTGATCCGAGCGGGACTGCTCGCCGCCGCACCGGCGACGACGGGCACGCAGATGGCGGTCATCGCACCGACCACGGGCACGAACCGGCACACGCCGGAGCGCAAGGTCCAGGTCAGCGTCGACAACCAGCGTTGCAAGCGATACGGGATCTGTCAGGCCGAGTCACCGGGGCTGTTCCAGCTCATGGAGGACGGGCGGTTGCGCTACGTCCGCGACCCGGACACCGACAGCCGCGCGGACGCCCAGGCCGCCGCCCGTTCCTGCCCCATGCAGGCAATCCAGTTGCAGGAGGTACGTACCCGATGAACCGGGATGAGCGGATCGTCGTCGTGGGGGCCGGGCTGACCGGCCTGCGCGCGGCCGAACGGCTGCGCGAGCTGAAGTACGAGGGCGAGGTCCTGATCATCGGGGACGAGCGGGTGCCGCCCTACCACCGGCCCGCGCTGTCCAAGCAGCTCCTGATGGGCACGCTGCAGCCGAGCGACCTTACGCTGCCCGCCTACGAGGAGGTCGGCGCCAAGTGGCGCCTTGGCACCGAGGTCCGGCAGCTGTTGCCGCGCAACAAGACCCTGCAGCTACCCGGCGGCGAGGAGATCACCTACGACGGCCTGGTCATCGCGACCGGCGTCGAGGCGCGCAGGCCCAACGACGTGCCCTACCACGACCCCAGGATCCTGGTGCTGCGCACGCTGCGCGACGCGCTCGACCTCGAGCGGGCCGTGTCGTCGACGCGGGGGCCGGTCGCGGTCGTCGGCGGCGGGTTCACCGGCTGCGAGATCGCCGCGAGCCTGCGGCACATGGGCCGCGAGGTGACGCTCATCGGGCGCTCCCCGAACCTGCTCGGCAACGTGCTCGGTCCCGCGCTCGGCGACTGGCTCACCGGCATGCACCGAGACCACGGCGTCGACCTCGCCCTCGGCAACTCGGTCGCCGAGTGGAACCCGACCCCCGAGGGGATCGGACTGAAGCTGTCGGACGGTTCGACGCTGCTCGCCGCGTGCGTGGTCGTCGCGGCCGGCACCGTGCCCATCACGTCGTGGCTGCGGGGTTCCGGGCTGCCGCTGGACAACGGCGTCGTGTGCGAGCCCACCTGTCACGTCGTCGGCGCGGAGGACGTGGTCGCCGCCGGTGACGTCGCGCAGTGGCCCAACCTGCGGTTCGACAACGTGCCGCGGCGCGTCGAGCACTGGCTCAACGCGGTCGAGATGGGTCGCGCCGCGGCGGAGAGCCTGCTCGCCGGCCGTGGCGCCGCGGAGCCGTTCACGCCGATGCCCCGGTTCTGGACCGAGCAGTACGGCGTGCGCATCCAGGCCGCCGGCATGCCCAAGCTCGGGCCGGACATCATCACGCTCGGCACGCCGGACGAGGGCACCGGCACCGTGTTCGGCTACTCCCGCGAGGGGCGGTTGATGGGTGTCGTCGGTCTGGACTGCCCGTCGTCCGTCCTGGCGTGGACCGACAGCGTCAGCCGGCAGAACCCGACGCCCCGCCAGCGCCAGCCGATCGCGGCGGCGCCGGAGCGGCCCGCCATCGCGGCCGCGCCGTCGAAGAAGCGCATCGGCAAGCACCAACTGCCGATCAAGGAGAAGGCCGGCCGCCGCGGCGAGGTCCGCAAGTCCGACATCGGCTGGGTCGGCGACGGCGCCCCCGCGCCGGCCGGTCGGCTCGGCGACGGCGTGTCCGCGCCGGTGGGCCGCCTCGGCGCGCCGAGGAACCCGGTCGACTCGTTCAGCCGGATGCTCCCGGTGGCCGTCCGCCCACCGGTCGACGGCCAGGTCGTGAACGACGGGCCGGCACGCCTCGGCCCGACCGACACCAACGGCCGGATGCGTCCGGTGATACGAGGCAGACAGCTCGGCCCGGCGACCGCGCCGCCGCAGGCGCCCGCCGAGTCGAACGGCCGGATGGTTTACGGCAACCCGGTTTCGCCGGCAGCGGCCGGCGGTCCCTCGGACACTGCCGGCGGCAGGGCGCCGGTCGGCCCGCCCGCGCGCGACGGTTTCGTCGGTGCTGGCGGCTACCCGGTGGATTCTGGCTCGGTTGGCGCCGGCCGGTCCGGTGGTCCGCGGGACTCGGCCGGCGGTTTCGCGCCGGCCGGCCGAGACGGGCGCTCGGGTGACCGGTTCGACTCGGCTGCCCCCAACGGGTTTGTTGGTAGAGGCCCCGCCGGTCCTCGGGACGCGGCTGGTGGTTTCGCGCCGGCCGGCCGCAACGGTTTCCCGGTCGATCGGTTCGATTCGGCTGCCCCCAACGGTTTTGTTGGTAGGGGCCCAGCCGGTCCGCAGGACTCCGCCGGTCGCAATGGCTTCCCGGTCGACTCGGCTGGCCGGTTCGCGGCGGCCAACGGGCATCCGTCGTTCCCGCCACGGGAGGGCGACCGGAGCCGCGACAGCTACGCCGGGTCGGACGGTGCCGCGGCGTCTCGAGGGCGGCTCGCGCCCGCCCGCGCCCCTGTCGAACCAGGACACTCGTACCCGATGGACGTGCCCGAGTCGACCGGCCGGCTCGGCGACCCGCCCCGGCGGGGCAGGCGACGTGCGGAAGACGTCGAGCCGACCGGCCGGCACGGACACTCCGGTCCGGACGGCTCCGGGTGGCGGATCGAACGCCCGTCGCTGAGTCGGCTCGAACCGGTGAAGCTCGGGCCACCGCCGCTGAACCGACGCGAACCGGTGCGGGACAACCGGTCGCTGAGCCGGCGCGAACCGGCGCAGGGGCCCAGCGTGCCGCCACCGTTGAGTGGTCGCCTCCACCCGGCCGACCCGATCGTCCGCGTGCGGCGGGAGGACCTCGACGCCACCGGGCAGCTACCGCCGCTCGACTTCGGCGGGCACGTCGACGTGCCGTCGGCACGTCCCGGCCCGGCCGACTCGTACGGCCAGCTCGCGCCAGTGCGCCGCGCGGGGGGCTCCAACGGCAGGCGGTACTAGCTAGTCCGCCTCCCCGGGATTCAAAGTGTTGGTCGCGTTTCGGCGGATGGTGCGGATTGCTGGTGGTTAGTGGCTGAGTGCCGTCACGGCCGCCCGCCCGGGGGCGGGCTTGAGACGTTCGGGTTCGGTGGTTGTGGCCGTGACTGGCGGGGTTGTTGTGCTGTGAAAGGCGCGTTCGGGGCACCCAGTGCCGTCAACGCGCCTTTCGGGACATCGACGATGCCGTGAAAGCGCCTTTCGCAGCGGACCTCTACACCCGGCCAGACCGACCCCGAAGAACTTCCGATTCTGACCACCTAGGTTGCGCTGCTCAGGGTGAGACTGTGTCAGCCGTCCGCGATGATCCATCAGACACGAACTTGACAAACACGCTTCCCTTGTCAACTGTCTTTACAGACTCTACAGTTTTGTAAAGCGGTGATACGGGAGGTAGGTCGATGGCGACGACCGGTACGGTCCCGGACGGCTCGACGGAGCGGTGGCGGGACGGCAAGCGTTACCTGTGGCTGATCGGCCTGGTGGTGCCCTCCCTCGCCTTCGTCGCGCTCGGGCTGCACGCGTTGACCGGCTGGGGAGTGTGGTTCTGGGTCGGCCCGATCGTCATCCTCGTGGTGGTGCCCGCCGTCGACCTGGTGGCCGGGCTGGACCGGACGAACCCGCCGGACGACGGGCTCGAGGCGTTGGAGAACGACCGCTACTACCGTTGGCTCACCTACCTGTTCCTGCCGATCCAGTACGCGGGGTTCGTCGCGGCGTTCTGGGTCGTCGGGACGGGCGAGCTGTCCGTGGTCGACAAGATCGGGCTCGCCGTGTCGATCGGCTGCATCGGCGGCATCGGCATCAACACCGCGCACGAGTTGGGCCACAAGAAGGAAAGCCACGAACGCTGGCTGTCCAAGATCGCGCTGGCGCAGAGCTTCTACGGCCACTTCTACATCGAGCACAACCGCGGCCACCACGTCCGCGTCGCGACGCCGGACGACCCGGCGTCGAGCCGGCTGGGGGAGAGCTTCTACCAGTTCTGGCCGCGCACGGTCCTCGGCTCGCTGCGCAGCGCGTGGCGACTGGAGCGCAAGCGCTACGCCCGCCGCGGCCGGCACCCGTACCGCATCGGCAACGACGTGCTCAACGCGTGGCTGATGTCGGCCGTGCTGTGGGGCGCGATGATCGCGTGGCTGGGAGTCGGGATCCTGCCGTACCTGGTCATCCAGGCGGTCGTCGGCTTCTCGCTGCTCGAGGTCGTCAACTACATGGAGCACTACGGCATGCTGCGCCAGAAGCGCGGCGGGCCGGACCGCGAACGGTACGAGCGCGTCGATCCCAGCCATAGCTGGAACTCCAACAACATCGCCACGAACGTGCTGCTCTACCACCTGCAGCGGCACAGCGACCACCACGCCAACCCGACCCGTCGCTACCAGACCCTGCGGGACTTCGCCGAGTCGCCGGTCCTGCCGACCGGGTACGCCGGGATGATCGTGCTCGCGCTTGTGCCGCCACTGTGGCGCCGGGTCATGGATCCCCGGGTGCTCGCGCACTTCCACAACGACCTCACCCGCGCGAACATCAGCCCACGCGAGAAGGCGCGAGTACTGGAGCGCTACGCAAAGCCGGCGCTGGTCGAGCAGAAGGCCGTCGAACCCGACTTGCCGACCGCCGCCGCCGCCGGCACCCGGTGCCCCGGCTGCGGCTACACCTACGACCAGACGGCCGGCGCCCCGCGCGAGGGCTTCCCCGCCGGCACCCCGTGGTCCGCCGTGCCCGACTCGTGGAGCTGCCCGGACTGCGGTGTCCGCGAGAAGCTCGACTTCGTGCCCGCCGACCAGGTGCGGACGTCGTCATAGAATGTCGCCCGTGACCGAAGCAGTGGCCGCGGGTGGCGTCGGACCGTACCGGCAGCGCATCATCGCGGCGGCGGTCGAGGTGACCGCGAACGCCGGTTGGACCGCGGTCACCATGGCGCGGCTCGCGGACGCGGTCGGGGTCAGCCGCCAGACCGTCTACAACGAGATCGGCTCGAAGCCCGCGCTCGCGGAGGCCATGGTCCTCGATGAGCTCGGTCGCTTCCTGGCGGTGGTCGAGCAGGCGTTCGAGCGCCACCCCGACGACCTGGCACCTGCCATCCACGACGCGGTCCTTGGCGTACTGGAGCTGGCGCGGGACAACACGTTGCTGCGCGCCATCGTCTCCGCGACCCACGGTGCCGGCACCGACCTGCTGCCACTGCTCACCACGCACGCCGAGTCGCTCCTCGCCACGGCGAAGACCGTTCTTTCCCGACGGCTCACGCCGTACCGGCTGCCACTGTCCGAACACGAGCTGACCGTCGCGATCGACGTCGTGGTCCGGGTCGTGCTGAGCCACGTCATGCAACCTTCGGACAGTCCGGCGCGGACCGCGGCCGACATCGCGTGGCTCGCCGGCCGCGTGCTCTACGGCACCTGACCGTCGCTTGCTCGAGACACCCTCTCGCGACCGG
>Ga0193716_1001170_pt1 | contig 15536 bp, 13 predicted proteins | sample U2c1metaG_FD_145901 | JGI IMG/M metagenome (GOLD analysis project Ga0193716, IMG submission 145901) | Soil microbial communities from a riparian zone of the East river system, Colorado, United States - U2c1 | ecosystem: Environmental > Terrestrial > Soil > Riparian zone | place: USA: East River...
GTTCCCGCAATTTTGCAGCCGGCCAAGACGGGCAACCTGTTCGTGCTCGATCGCCGCACCGGCAAGCCGATTGTACCGGCGCCCGAGCGCCCTGTGCCGCAAGGCGCGGCCGATGGCGACCATGTGGCGCCGACACAACCTTTTTCCGAACTGACGTTTCGCCCGGAGAACAGACTGACCGGCGCAGACATGTGGGGCGCCACGATTTTCGACCAGCTGTCCTGCCGAATCCTGTTCCATCAAATGCGCTATGAGGGTACGTTCACCCCGCCCTCCCTGCAGGGCACCCTGGTCTTCCCGGGCAACCTGGGAATGTTCGAATGGGGCGGCATTGCCGTGGATCCGGTCCGCCAGATCGCGATTGCCAACCCGATGGCGGTGCCGTTCGTCTCCAAGCTCCTGCCGCGCGGCCCCGACAATCCAACAGCGCCCAACAATGCGCATCCAAGCGGCAGCGAAATCGGCGTGCAGCCCATGTACGGGACACCCTATGGCGTCGTGCTGCATCCCTTCCTGTCACCCATTGGCCTGCCCTGCTTTCGCCCGCCGTGGGGATACATTGCGGGCATAGATTTGAAGACCAAAAAGATTGCCTGGATGCACCCGAATGGGACGATCCGAGACAGCGCCCCGGTGCCGATTCCGATCAAAATGGGCGTGCCCATGCTGGGCGGCCCGTTGGCCACGGCGGGCGGCGTGTCCTTTCTGACCTCGACGGCCGACTATTTCATCCGCGCCTATGACGTGACCACGGGCCAACAGCTGTGGGAGGACCGGCTGCCCGCGGGCGGACAGTCTACGCCGATGAGCTACGCGATCGACGGCAGGCAATATGTCGTGACCGCCGCAGGTGGCCATGGCTCATTCGGCACCAAGGTCGGCGATTACGTCATTGCTTATGCGTTGCCAAACAGCTCCGGGAACTGACATGGCACAAAAAGCAACATTGTCATCCATCATGGTTTTGGTGGCGGCGACGCTGCCGTCCGTGGCCTCCGCCCAGACCACTGCGGCCATTGCAAAGGGCGCCGGCATAGAAAAGGTCGATAGCCAGGCCTCGCCGCTGCCTGGCGGTCTGACCGGCGATTGGGGCGGATTGCGCACCGAGCTGCATGATGCCGGCATCGATGCCGCTGCCGGCTATGTCTCCGAAACCGCCGCCAATCAGGAGGGGGGATCGCGCCGGATCGTGCGGGAGACGGGCCAATTTGCGCTGGCCTTCACCGCCGACATGGCAACCCTGGCCGGCCTGGACGGCGGCACCTTGCAATTTTCCGTCACTGACCGGCGCGGCGAGGACCTGGGGGCAGCCGCAAATCTCGGTGTCTTGCAGCAAGTGCAGGAAGTCTATGGCCGCGGCCAGACCGCGCGTCTGACCCAGCTCTGGTACGAGCAGCGGTTCGATGACGGCGCTTGGGCGCTGAAGCTGGGCCGCACTACGGTGGGCGAGGATTTCGACAGCTTCCCCTGCTATTTCATGAATCTCAGCCTGTGCGGATCGGTGCCGGGCAATCTTGCGGGATCCTACTGGTACAACTGGCCGGTCAGCCAATGGAGCGGGCGGCTGCGCCGCAACGATGGCAACCGCTATATTCAGGGCGCGGTCTATGAGGCCAATCCTAGGAATCTGGAAAACAGTTTTTCCTTTGGCCACTTCAGCGGCGCCACCGGCGTTCTGGTTCCGGTCGAAATCGGCTGGGACCCCGACCCTGCCGCCACCGGCGGTATCGGCATCTACAAGATTGGCGGCTGGTACAGCAATGCTCCGGGCGATGACCTGATACTGGGCATCGATGGAAAGCCGCGCATTCTGACCGGCGCGCCGGCACTCCAGCGGCACGATCGTTATGGTGCCTGGTTCAGCATGCAGCAGCAGGTATTCGGCGAAGCCGCCAACGGCAAATTTCTGAACGGCGGAGCAATCTTTTTCAACGCCACCATCACCGACCACCGCACCTCGGCGATCGACGACCAGGTGGCGGCGGGCTTCTGGTGGAAAGGCATCGTCCCAGCCATGCCCGACGATGTGCTGGGCATCGGCATCGCCCGCACCCATGTCAATTCGCTGGTCGCTTATGGCATCAGCTTGGCGGGCGCCAAGTCGCTCCCGGACGCCGAATATGCCGCGGAGCTGTATTTCAGCCTGCATCCCTTCGACTGGATCGAAATGCGACCCAACCTGCAGTTGATCCACAATCCCGGCGGCTTCAAGGATGCGCAGGATGTGGGCATTGTCGGCCTCAAGGCGGGAATTACGCTGTGACCGCGCCTTATGTTCACTGAAACGGCGAAGTCCGCAGCGGGCGCGATGGTTTTTGAAATGGCGAATGGAGTGTTTCTCTAGCCGGCCGTTTGCCCGCTAGCAAATGCGCAATGAACCTCCCTCCTTGCGACATTCCCGGAAATTCTGGGCCAGGGCCGTCCATTACCACTCCCTCGCCCTGGCAGAACCGGACGAGCGGCACGCGGAGATCCTGTTCGATATTTCAGCCCTGTTTCTCAAAATGGCGACCTATATGGCCGATCGGGAGATGGTGGAATCCGCGTCTTTGCCGAAACGCCATACAGATGCCGTCCACATGACCGACGGGATTTGGCGAAAGGCCATTTCATTCTGGATGCCAATCCGCCGGTTAAACAAGCTCCTGTAGGATTGTCTCCTCGCTCTTGATCTTCCCGCCTATCGCTTTTGCGTGATTTGCCGATTGTTTTGGAGCGCCAAAGCCAACAGTCGGTACTCTTCCGCGATTTTGAGCCAGCCCTGCCGCAGTTCGGCGTCGGCGGTTTTGGCAGACCAGTCCTCCGCCTTTTTCGCCCGTGCCAGATATATGTCTGCGCGATAAGCCGCCGGTGCCATCACTTCCGTTTCACGCGACACGGCCAGTCCCGCGCCGCAGAAGAGTTCGGATTCTGGTGGGCAAACCGCGTATGGCAGTCATTCGGGTGCCAAGCCCAGACCACCGGCAAAGAAGGCGACTGTGACGGCCGCGGAACGCGCACCGGTATAGGCATCAGCGGCTGCATTGCCGGCCTGCAGCAACTGTGTTTCGGCCACCGTCACATCGGTGATCGAGCCGACACCATTGCGATAGGCCGCCAAGGCGGCGTCGAAACTCGTCTGCGATGCTTTTTCCAGCGCAGTAGCGGCTTCATGAGCTGAAACGCTGGTCTTAAGAGCATTCTGCGCGACCACGATTTGACGTATGGCCTGGTTGCGGGTCTGCATCAGCAGGGCGTCAGCCTTGTCGGCATCAGCGCGCGCCTGTCCCAATACCGCGTCGCGCACGCCGCCGTCGTAGACGGGAATGGTGATCCCGGCAATTACGGTTGCGCCCAATTGGCTGCCTGCCAGATTGAAGGTCGGCGGCTGTTGCCCCACGGACGGCAGCGCACTGACGCCGAAGCCCAGGCTGCTGTAACTGCCGGTGGTGGTGATGAAGGCCTTGGGCAGGAAGTCGGCCTCCGCGGCCCGGATGTTTGCAGCGCTGGCTTTCTGCACCGCATAGGCCGTAAGCATGTCCGGCCGTCGCGCCAGCGCGTCAGAGACGATCTTGTCCACCGAACCGACGGCCGATGGTGCCAAGGTCTGCCGGATCAGCGGCGCGGGTTTGAGCGATACCAGCGGCGAGACACCCATCGCCGCCAACAGGGTGACATGGCTGTTCTGGGCCGTGCCTTCAGCCTGCACCTGGGCCAGGCGGGCCTGTGCGCTGGCCTGACGGGCTTGCGCGGTCTCGATCACCGTGCCGACACCGTGCTTGAACCGTTCTTGGGCCGCCGCCTCGACGGTTTCGGCGTTCTTCAGCGACCGGGCCGCGATTGCGACACGGAATTGCGCCGCGGCGTCGGCGAAATAGGCCAGGCTCACGTTATAGATGACCTGCTGATGCGCCGCCACGAAGGCGATATTGGCCCCGATGGAACCCTGCTGCGCAGCTTCGACCCTGGCAGCGCGCTGTCCGAAATCGAACAGCAGCCATTCCGCCGAAAGCGACGAAATCGTTCCGCTGCCGGAATTGTTGCCGCCCACGCTGGAGCCCAGGGCGGAATGGCGGCCATGATTGACCTGGTAACCCGCCACCAGGTTGGCGGTGACATGGGGCAGATAGGCGCTTTGCGCGATACCGGCAGCCAGCGCGGCATTGCGTGCACTGTCCCAGGCGACGCGGGTATCAGGATTGTTGCTTTCGGCGACATCGATCAATTCCGCCAGGCTATAGGGATGGCCGCCGCTTAGTGCCGGCGGAGGCGGCAGCGCCGACAAGGCTGTGTTGGACGGCAAGACATAGCTGTCGCCGCTTTCCGATGCGGGTTCGCCGGGCTGGATCTCGCCGGCAGTATCGGTGACGGGCTTCCAGGGCCGGTTGGGGTGAGCGGGTGCCAGCTTCAGTGCGGAGGTGGCACAGCCCGCCAGGACCAGCGGCAATAGCGCGAACAGAACAGCCTTACAGCGTCGCATGTGCCTCTCCCATCCGGGTTAGCACCCGTTCCACTTCGGCGACCCGCCCCGACACGACATTTCGCAAGGCCTGCTGCTGGCCAGCCAGGGCGAGCGGCGCCTGCAGGGCCGCGGTGCGATCCAGCAGTTCCCGGCGCAGGGAAAGCCAGTCGGCAGGCGGCCGGATATTCGCAGGCTCATAGCGGACAACATCCAGATCGTCTTCGACCGCCGCCCGCACGGCCAGGAGTTGAACGGACGCGGCCCGGCGCGACGAACGATCCGCTGCCTGTTTCAGCTCGGCCAGCCGTTGCAGCAGTTTCGCCACCCCATTCTCGATATGGTCTTTCAAACTCACCGGCCAGAGCTGGGTGAAGACCAGATAGACAACGAGATTGCCGAACAGGATGCCGATCACACGGTCACGCGCCACCACCATGTCGAAGGCGGGCCCGGAACCCTGGAGCACGCAAAGGAAAAAGGCGAAGGCGAACTGGAGCCCGACATAGGCGATGCGCGGACTACCCGCCGCCACCCATGCTGCAGCGAAGGTGCCCAGGAAAATCGTCAGCAGGAGCGCGATGATGGAATCATAGGCCGGAATCAGGAAGATCAGCACCAGCAGTCCCAGAGCCGCGCCGACCAGGCAGCCGGTGATGCGCAGCACCAGCTTTTCAACACTCTCCGCCACGGTGGGGAACGAGACGATATAGGCGGTGATCAGGCAGGTATGGATGCTCGGCCAATTCAGCAGGGAATAGGTCATGTAGCAGATCATTGCTGCCACCGTGGCTTTGAGCGCATAGCGCACATGCTGGGGATTGGTGAAGGCATCGGGCAGAAAGAAGCCGGCCTTTTCCGGCGCCGGCGCTTCGGTGTCCGGCTCGGCAAAGCGTTGCAGGCAATCGGCGATTTCGTCATAGGCCACCTGGGCTAACGGCGGCAGGGATGGCGGCAGCGGCACCGCCACATGAAGCGGATAACCGCCCTGCTCCAAGATCGCCGCCATCTCCTCCAGGGTGCGGCCCAGCGCCTGGGCCAATGGCGCGGGCAGGACGGCACCGGGCGTGCGCTCCACGAAATCCAGGGCCAGAAACAGCGCGATGCTGGCGCGCGCGGCCTGGCGAAGGGCAGCGATATCCGTCGCGGGCGAAGATTTCTCGGCCGCGGCACGACCCAGCCATTCGTCGACTTCCCCATTCGCCTCCCGCAGTGCTTTGGCGAGTTCGTGGCGCGCTTGCGAGTCCGGGGCGCACAGCAGCCGCGCAGCGAGCCGGACTCGCCGGGCCAGTGCAGCCTGCACCAGGCGGCGCGGCGGCGTCGCCCCCAGCAGATTGAAAAGGATCGAAATGCCCGCCGGAATGCCTACGCACAGCCAGATATAAAGAAGGCCGCGCGTCGCCAGCTCGCCGGGGATCGAGCCCAAAAGGTCGAGCGCATAGGCGACGATCAGCGCGAAGATCTGTCCGAGCGGCCTGAGCTTGCTGGCCGAGACCAGGAACAGGAAACCGAAGGACAGCAGCGCCATGCTCAACACCCGCAGCCCGGGATCGTCCAGCACGAACTGCGCCAAGAAAAACACCAGCCCGATCAGCACCGTGATCACGATGGTCATGACCACGGGCAGGATGAGGCTGCTCATCCGGTCGGGCTTGTTGAGGAAGAACACCACATAGGCTGTCAGCGCTATATCCAGCGTCTGGTAGGTTTCCGTCACCAGGGTGGTAATGGCGCAGAGAAAGGCCAGCCGGGCGGCGAACGTCAGACGGCCCGGCGCAGGCGCAAGCAAGGCGCCGATGGGGGCGAGTCCGTCGCCGCGTTCAATGGCAAGCGGCGCCATGCCGGACCTCAACGATTGCGCTGGCGCCCAGCCGGACCAGGCTGTCCGGCGGGTTTGCCAGCTTCACGCGCACGGGAAAGCGGTGCGTCACCCGTACCCAGTTGAGCTGCGGTTCCACATAGGGCACCGAGCGCGGCAGATTGATGCGATCCTCGGACAACACGCCCGTGCCGACGCCATCGACCACGCCCTTGATCGGCCGGCTGCGATCGATCATGGAAAATACCGTGGCGCAATCGCCCACAGCGATATCGCCCAGGTCGTTCTCCCGGAAATTGGCGCTGGCGAACCATTCCTCCGTGTTGATCAGGGTGAACAGAGCCTGTGAGGGAATGACCATCTCGCCCGTGGAGATCGTGAGGCCCACGATCCTGCCATCATGCGGCGCACGCACCGTGGTATCGTCCAGTGCGCGCTGCGCCAGTGCCAGCGCCGCGGTCGCGGCGCGTACCGAGGCTTCGGTCGCCGCAACCGTGTCGATCGCTCGGGTCGCGGCGCCGGCCTGTTCGCGGGCCTGCCTGAGGGAGGTGGCGGCATCGTGTGCTGCGACCTCTGCTTGGTCGAACTGCTGCTGCGGGACATAGCCCTTGTCGGTGAGCGGGCGAAGCCGCCCGGCCGTTCGTGTCGCCAGATCGTAATTGGTCCGGGCGCGGCCAGTCTGCTCGCCGGCGATCTGGGCGTTGGACCGTTGGGTCGCGACAAACCGGCGCTGCGTTTCCAGGGTGGCCCGAGCAACCTCCAGATTGGCGGCCACCTGCTCCAGCGCCAGCCGATGGGGCACCGGATCGATCTGGAACAGAAGATCGCCTTTGTGCACCAGCGCGTTTTCCCGCACCGCCAGCGTGACGATGCGCCCTCCGACGGCAGGCGCCACATGCACAATATCGGCATCGATCGTGGCGTCATCCGTGGTGGGCCGGCTGAACAGCGCGACCGCCGCCACCGCCAGGACTGCTAGCCCAATAATGGCCCCCGAAATCAGGAGACCCCGCCGATCCGGCCTTTGCTGCCCGCCCGCTTCCATGGTCAAATCCCAGCCCACAAAAGCCAAATCAGGATATCTGCAAGAGTGCCGATCGCGGCACAAACAAAGAGCTGAAGCGGCAAAACCGTCGAAAGACCCGTCGCCACAAAGACGAGCCGTGCAATGAGAGCAGCCAGCGCCCCAATCACTGCGCTTGCCAGCCAGACCGGGAAATAAGCACCAACAAAGGAAAAGGACGGAGCTGCGCCGCATCCTTCCAGCGCGCAGGTCAAAAGTGCGACCGGCAACGCTCTACGCCAGATCATTCTTGATCGCCCATCAAAAGCGACGCAGAGAGCTGCCAAGACGCCTGCCGCATCGGCCATGCAATAAGTGAACTTCTCAGCCTTGGTCGGCATCATTTGCCCCGACCATGCGAGCCACGCGCAAGGCTCCAACGACCTCATGGCCGCGGCTATCCGTGCGTTCGCGACGCCAAGCGGCCGGGCTTTTGGCATACTGCTGGCGAAAGAGCCTGCAAAGGTGTGCCTGATCCGCAAATCCGCAGCGAGCGGCGATATCGCTCAGCAGCAGATCCGTTGTCAGCATCAGGCTTTCCGCCCTTTCGAGCCGATGGCGCACAATGTAGGCATGCGGCGTTTCCCGGAATGTCAATTTGAACGCCCTGCTGAAATAGGCCGTGCTGAGCTTTGAAATGGCGCTGAGCTCCTTGAGGCGGACCGGCTGGTCCAGCCGCGCCTCAATGAAGACGTTGAGCCGGCGTATCTGCCACGCCGCCAGGCCGCCGGTTTTATTCTGGGCACAAGGTTCGGTCGCCTGGCGATCGATCTCCACCCTCAGAAGCGACGCGGCCCGGATCAGGAGCGCCTTGGCGACCTCGCGATCGGCATCAAATTCCTTGCGCACGCTCTCCAGGAGCTTGACCAGGCTCGGCAAAATATCCGGCTCCATGGGAGTGGTGGTATTTTTTTTTATGTTTGGCTGACATTGCATGTGACCGCCTCTGCTTTGGCGAGCGGGTGGCCCCGGCCCGGCCACATCATGGGCGACGCTTGGCGTCTTCTGGCGTTAGGACTTGTTAGCGTGCGTTATATTCCGGAGCATGCCTAAAAAAGCATCAGCGCGATTGAAAATGACCGGCCGGGATTCGAGGTCCCGGCCGGTGCCGCCAGCTTCGCGGGGTTGGGGGGGCAGTCCGCCGGCGGTTCGCGTTGGCCAGTTCGATGCCCTGGCCGAAATACTGCTTCATCTCTGTTATCGATTACACGCAATGACATTATTCGGTTCGCACATGGTGTCTTGGCGAATTGGATGGAGATTTGGCGGTTCGTGATCAGACGGACTGCGCTTCTTGCAAAGCCGATGCGCTATTTCGTGAAATCCTGAATGACTTTCAGGCCGCTGATCGAGCAGGACATGGAGAATCGATATCCCGTTCCCATTTTCACGGGCGCGAGTTCATGAAGTTCCTCGCTGACCGCCTTGGGAAATTCCAGCTCGGCATCGCCGGACCAGATATCGATGATGGTCAGGTCGTCATTCATGGCCATAACGAGTTCGTCCACGACAGGACGACCCTGTTGATCGGCACAGAGGCTCGGGAAATACCGGCGGTTGACAGCCGGACGTCCCAGCGCGCCGGAAACGTCGGCCTGTTCCTGCCGCAGAGTCAGCCGGCCATTAGCAAGCCGTTGGCCATGCACAGACAGGCTGGTGCCGAATTTGGTCCCCGGCGCGATCGGGGCAGCCGCCGGGCCGGGAGCCGCAAATGTCCGGGTTTGGAAGATACTGCCAAGCCGTTTGGGATAGCCCTGGATCCATCCCCGCGCCATGGACGAATCATTGTCCACATAGCCATAGGGCGTCCAATAGACGGGCATATCCTTCCAGCATGCATCCAGCAGCATGTAGAATTCGCGATTTTGATAGCGTGCCGGCTCGAGCAGCTCGTCATTGACGCCGGTATATTGCCAATCGGCAAAGAGCGCGATTGCGCGGCCATTGCTAACCGGATCGGGTTTCAGCCCCGGCGGCAAGGTCGCCGCGGCTGCGCTCGGTTTCGTCCAGAATTCCAGGGCGATAACGTCTCCGGAATAGTGCCAGGGCGGAGCTCCGACCACATTCGCCTTTCCCAGGGGCGAGAGTGGGAGAGAAAATCCTTGCAGCATGTCGGCCTCTGGAACGCTATGTCGGAAAATGGCACCCAAGCTGCCCAGTTTTTTCTAAAGCCGCTTGGAGTGGAATGCCGTGATTTGGCAAATCCTGCCGTCAGACGCCACGGTCGTGACGGCTTGAATCCGGATTGGCCCCGCCGTGGGAACGCAGCATCTAATTCCCGCGAATGTCTCCTGGTGCCCGGCTAGGCTCGGCAGCGCTAGACCTCGCGCGTCCGCGCCGCCGCGAAACCACGCGGCGGTCCGGCCAACTGGCAAGCCAGCGCTCTTCCAACAAGTCCGACAGCTTATCAGTGCCCAACGCCTTCACCTGGGCCGCCACCAATTCGATCGCCGATACAAGATTATCAAGTTTGGTGCAGATGTCTGTGACCCGGTCCTCCTCCCAGTCTGGAGGTATCGCGCTTTTGATCTCGCGGGCTCTCTCAGCAAACAGCTGCGACATGGGATAGGGCAAAATGTCGGCTGCCCGCCGGCCACCGTTGACCGGCAATGTCTCTGAAGAAGCCAATTGGGTGGCTTCGCTGGCAGGAAGAGATGGGAACTGTTGGACTTCAACCTCTTTCGAGAGCGGCGCCGTAAAACAATATCCGCGTCCCGGCACGTTGATGATGTAACTGGCATCTCCGTTGCCAAGCGCCTTGCGCAGCACGGCCATTTGGAAGCGCAGACTGCCTTCTTCCACATAGGTGCCGGGCCAAGCAGCTTCCAGCAACGCGCGATGGCTGACGACCTGTCCGGTATGCTCCAGCAGATAAACCAGGACATCGAATGCCCGACTTCCGAGGCGGACGATGTCACCGTTGCGCTCCACCACCCTGCGTGCGCGAGTGACGCGGAAGGGCCCGAATGAAATGACCCAGTTCGTCTCCATGCCCACCTCTTGCCATCGACATCGTCTTGGGCCCACCGGAAGCGCCGGTGCCCTCTCCTTTGTCAGGCAAGAATTAGACCAATTAAAAACTAGCGGTTTGTCTGGATTTCTCACGAAAAATGTCACGAACTTTCATGATTTCACGAAATATCGCGAAAATTTCCGGCTGCACACGGTGAGGCGCTAGCCGGGCTTGGCCCTGAATCGATATTTGTCGATCCCGAGGCGCGCGATCTTGGAATCCAGTGTGGAGGCGGGAAGACCCAGCCTGGCAGCGGCGCCCGTCGGTCCTGCCACGCGCCCCCTGCTTTGGGCGAGCGCCGCTTCAATCACGTCCCTTTCGTGGGCCATGAGTTCGTCGCCAAGAGCCGCACTTGAATGAGGCTTTTCGGATGGCTCCCGCTTGAGCCACGCCAAGTCCACAGTGAAGACATCCGAGTCGCTGAGCGTTACTGCGCGTTCGATCACGTTCTGAAGCTCACGCACATTGCCCGGCCAGTCGTAGTTCTTGAGAGCTTCGAGGGTGCTTTTTTCGATGGTTCTGAACGTCTTCCCAGTCTTTCGCCCAAACCGCGCGATGAAATACTCGACAAGCAGGGGAATATCGGCCGCCCGTTCGCGCAGCGTGGGCATCGTGATTGGCACGACATTAAGCCGATAGAAAAGGTCCTGGCGGAATTTTCCTTCACGCACGAGCTTTTTTAGGTCGCGATGGGTTGCGGCGATCACCCGCACATCTACGGGAACGGGCTTGTCGCGCCCGATGCGCTCGATCTCGTGCTCCTGCAGCACGCGCAGCAAGGCGATCTGGATATCCATGGGCAAATCGCCGACTTCATCCAAGAAGATCGTACCGCCGTTAGCCGCTTCGAAGCGGCCCAGGCGGCGTTGTGCGGCGCCTGTAAACGCACCCTTTTCATGTCCGAAGAGTTCCGAAGCGATCAGGGATGCCGGAATGGCGGCGCAATTGACGGCGATGAATGCGCGTGCTGCACGCCCAGACCGCCCGTGTATGGCGCGCGCGATCAACTCCTTGCCCGTGCCGGTCTCTCCCAGGACGAGAACCGTCGAATCCGAAGGCGCCACCTTGCCCACTTGGGTCAGAATTTTTTGCAGCGGCGCCGAGGTTCCAACAATTTCTCCGAACATCGAGGCTTGGTTGATCTGTTCGCGCAGGACGACGTTTTCCCGCTGAAGCCTCTCCTCGTCTCGCTTGCGGTCTTCGATATCGGTACATGCGCTGTACCAGTGCAAGGTTTTGCCTTCATCTTCGTAGACCGGAACATAACGGGCTAAAAACCAGCGATAGACACCATCATGCCTGCGAATCCGGACCTCCAGTTCGAAAGCCGAGCAATCCGACGATGCGCCATCCCATCGAGACTGGAGCCGTTCAAAATCATCAGGGTGCACAGTACCGATGCTTTCCTTGCGCCACTCTTCCAAAGTGCGGCCGATGTAATCAAGTGCAGTTTGGTTGGCATAAAGCCGCTCGCGGCCCGGCCCAACGACAGCGACAATGTGTGGCGTGAGGTCGAGGATTTGCTGAAGCACCTCCTGACTTTTGCGCAGGGCCTCGGTTAATTTCTCCTGCTCGAACTCGGCCTGCTTGCGCTCTTCAATGTCGGTGAAGGCTACGTACCAACGCAGAACTTGCCCGCCTTCGTCCCGCATCGGATTGGCGCGCGCCAGAAGCCAACGATAGTTTCCATCCTTTCTACGCGACCGGAATTCACATTCGAATGGAAGGCCGTTCAAAAAAGCGCGATTCCAACGGGACTGAACAGATTCCACATCGTCTGGATGAAGCTCGGCGCTGGGTTGCGCATCGCGCCATCGGTCGAGCGTGGTGCCGAGGTGATCAAGCCCGATCTGGTTGATGTAAAGGCGTTCCCGATGAGGTCCCAGAACAGTTATGAATTGCGGTGTGAGGTCCAATATCTGCCGAAATTCCGCCTCGCTCTTGCGCAGAGCCCTGGTCAGTACCTCCTGCTCCGTCACATCTATGCCTGTCCCCACAAAGCCTTTGTCTGCCGGAACGCCGACGCAGCGCACATAGCGAACCTCGCCATCGGGCCGCACCATACGCTTGGTAAAGTCGAACCCGCGATGCTCCGAAAACATTCGGCGGACTTCCTCGACGACGAAGTCGCGATCCTCCGGATGCACCAGTTCCATATATTCCGGAATAGTCGGCGCCCTGCCCCCCGGGTCGAGGCCACAAATCTCGAACAATTGAGCGGACCAATACTCAAATCCGATGGCGTTCAAGGCCCAACTGCCTGTGCACGCCAGGCGCTGCGCCTCCAGAAGATAGAACTCGGCCTTCTTGCGCTCTTCAACGTCTAAGTTGACTCCCATCCAATAGAGCAATGTTCCATTCTTCGCGCGTATGGGCTCCGCGCGGCCGATGAACCAGCGATACTCGCCTTGGCCGTTACGTATTCGAAGAGTCTGTTCTCCGGCAGAACCTGTTCTGAGACATTCCGACCAGAGCCTGCCCGATTCGGCGTGATCGTCGGGATGGATCAGGGAAAGGTAGGAGTCCCAGGCCGCGCCCGCCTCGATCCCAAGCCGAAGGGGATGATCCTTTGGCAGGCCCAGATAGTCCCCCTGCCGCTCATTCACATAGATTAGAACGCCTGCCGGCGTGGCGTACCAAACATACATCGGAATGGTATCGAGGGTGCTTTGCAGCTGGGCAACTGACAATGCCGGCTGCCCGAAAGCGCCAGGCGCAGGAGAACCGGCGGTGTCGCCAAGCCCTTCTCGCGAGACTTCACTCCCGTTCCTTTCGAGCTGAGCTTCTTCTGACATTACGCCTCCACTATCGTGGATTGTGGCAGATAGACTATATCGCCGCGCGCCACTTTCCGCAAAACCACAATTTTCCAGATATTTAAGCAAACAGGAAGCGTCCGAAGGCCCGCCGCTCAGTCCAGGTCCAAAAACAGCATCCACAAGCCCAGGAGCGGAAGCATTATAAAGCTCCAGCTGCCGATGGTGGAATAGAACAGAGCTGCCGTTCCGCATCCGGCCGCAAATGTGACGACGGTAGCGCCCATGCGCCGCAACCTTGCCTTGGCCAGAATGATTGTCTCCGGCGCGGAACCCTGCAAAAGGTCGGCGACGTCAATCATGATCTGGGTCGCGGTACCGGTCATCATTGTGGTCGGGGGCAACTGGGCAAAATAAATGCGATGCGCCGCATTCTGGATCGCCATGGCTGCCACCAACAGCATTCCGGTGGCAATGGCGGCGATGCTGTCGCCGGTTGGAAACGGGCCATATTGCAGCGCCATGCCCGCGCCGCCTGTGAGCAGCAGGACCTTGGTTGCCAGCAGGATCCTGTATCCAGACCGTTTCATGGCCGCCCGCTGCAGGGCAAAATACCGCGTGGCAATGACGAAGGCGCAAAAGACGGGAAGCGCCAAAAGCTTGGCGACCAAACCCGAAACCCCCAAAGCCAGCGATGCTCCCAAGGTCACAAGGTTGCCGGTGACATGGGCCGTGAACAGTCCATGCAGGGCGAGAAAGCCGACCGTGTCGATATATCCTGCGTTCAGGCTCAACAGCAACGGCAGGCTTGGCGGGTGTTGGGGCTCGGTCACTATCCGGGCTCATTGTTTCTGATCCAGCTTCCGGGCGGCTTGTAGAAGGATCAGATGTTTTGAATGCTACCGCTGCATATCCATCAATGCTTTCATTGGAACCATGTTGTGATTGAGATTCGCCATGATCCAGAGCGAGCCAAAGACAACCAGGAAAACGATAAGAACCCCGAATGCCAGGGCCAATATATTGTTCGTGTTGTCGGGGCCGGTGGTTATGTGCAGGAAAAATACCAGATGGATTCCCATCTGAGCAATGGCCAACGTGACGAGAGCAATGGAAACTCCCGGCCCATAGATAGCATGCGTATGGACGGCCCAGAACGATGCGGCGGTAAGCACCACCGCCAGCGCAAGTCCGATCAGATAGCTCCGCAATCCCTTGGCTATGTCTTCATGGCCTTCGAGCTCCAGGCCGGGCCCTGCGTCCCCTTCTCGCTCTGCCTCAATTTCTCGCTGGCTCATGGTGTGAACCTCATAAGATAGACCAGGGAAAAGATCGCGACCCAGACGATGTCCAGGGCGTGCCAGAACAGGCCGAAGCAGGTCAGCCGCCGAAGCACGTCGTGGCGAAAACCTTTGGCGAAGATCTGCGCCATCATGGTGCCGAGCCAAAGCAGCCCGGCCGTGACGTGCAGCCCGTGGCACCCAACCAGGGCGAAAAAGGCCGAATAATATGCGCCGTCGGCAGGTCCTTGGTGCTGCTGGATCAGGCCTACAAACTCCCGGATCTCCAATGTCAGGAAGACGGCGCCCAAAACGCCTGCAAGAAAGAGGAAAATTTCCGTACCGAAGAGACGGCGTCGATTGGCGCGGAGGGATGCAACCCCGCACAGAAAGCTTGACAGAAGCAAACATCCCGTTTCGATCGCGACATTCGACAAGTCGAAGTTTGGAGCCGTATCGGCCGCATTGCCGGCCAAAACCTGAAAGGCCGCAAAAAATGCGGAAAACATGACGATGTCGGAGAGCAGAAATATCCAGAATCCGTAGGAGACAATCACGCTCTTGGAGGCAGGGCCGCCCTCGCCTCGTCCAGGTGCCGCCCATTCCGTTCCCAGCGAAAGATTGCTGTGCCCAAGATGATGGGGATCGTCCGGCGAAAAGCTCGATATCACGCTCACTGTCAAAGTCCTTCCGCCAATGCCGACGCCCGCTGGAAGCGATTGTCGCGATCACGACGTGCGACCTCCGCCGCCGGGATTTCCTCCTCACTCCTGTCCTGCCAGGCGAACGCGACAAATGCCGCATAGATTCCCACAAAACAGATGCCCGCCAGCCAATAGATCCGCCAAATCATCGCGAAACCAATAACGACCGCGAAGAATGCGGTCACCACGCCCGTTGCCGTGTTGCGGGGTACGGAGATGGGTTCATAGGACGGTTCAGCGGTGAGCAAATGCGCCAACTCGCGTGCCTTTGTCTTCATGCCCCAATAGGGTTCTTCTCCCCTTACATTCGGCATGACTGCGAAATTGAACGCCGGCGGCGGCGATGCCGTCGCCCATTCTAGCGTTCTCCCGTCCCAGGGATCGCCGGTGGTGTCTTTCAGCATCGCCTGATTACGAATGGAGATGACGAGTTGAACGATTTGGGCGCCAATACCCAGCGTGA
>Ga0193716_1001172_pt1 | contig 15528 bp, 15 predicted proteins | sample U2c1metaG_FD_145901 | JGI IMG/M metagenome (GOLD analysis project Ga0193716, IMG submission 145901) | Soil microbial communities from a riparian zone of the East river system, Colorado, United States - U2c1 | ecosystem: Environmental > Terrestrial > Soil > Riparian zone | place: USA: East River...
GGAGGGAACATCCACTTCAACCTGATCAGCGCACGTTCCGACATCGACGTGTTCATGATCGCGCCCAAGGGCCCGGGCCACACCGTGCGCTCCGAATACCTGCGGGGCGGCGGCGTGCCCTGCCTGGTCGCGGTGGCGCAGAACCCCTCGAGCAACGCGCTCGAGATCGGCCTCAGCTATTCGTCGGCGATCGGCGGCGGCCGCGCCGGCACCATCGAGACCAGCTTCAAGGAAGAGTGCGAGACCGATCTGTTCGGCGAGCAGGTCGTGCTGTGCGGCGGCCTGGTCGAGCTGATCAAGGCGGGCTACGAAACTCTGGTCGAGGCGGGCTACGCGCCCGAGATGGCCTATTTCGAGTGCCTGCACGAGGTGAAGCTGATCGTCGACCTCATCTACGAGGGCGGCATCGCCAACATGAACTACTCGATCTCCAACACCGCCGAGTATGGCGAATACCGCTCGGGGCCGCGCATCGTCAACAACGAGACCAAGGCCGAGATGAAGCGCGTGCTGGACGACATCCAGTCGGGCCGCTTCGCGCGCGACTGGATGCTGGAGAACAAGGTCAACCAGGCCTCGTTCAAGGCCATGCGCAAGAAGATGTCCGAGCACCCGATCGAGGAGATCGGCGTCAAGCTGCGCGCCATGATGCCGTGGATCCAGGAAAAGGCCCTGGTCGACAAGAGCCGCAACTAAATCGTCTTCCGGACCGCGAGCCTCCGGCTCGCTCAAGTCCATGAGCGAGCCGGAGGCTCGCGGTCCGGAAGATCTAGATGATATAGCCTCCGCCGGACGCGTCGAGCATCGCGCCGGTGATGAAGGAGGATTCATCCGACAGCAGCCACAGGATCGCCTTGGCGATCTCGTGCGCCTCGCCGATGCGCCGCATCGGGATCGACGACTCGATGCCGGCGCGGAAGGCCAGGTCCTGGAGCCTGCCTTCGGTCATCTCGGTCAGCACCATGCCGGGTCGCAATGAATTGACCCGGATGCCCTCGGCCGCGACTTCCCGTGCAAAGCCTTTCGTGAAGGCATCGATCGCAGCCTTGCTGGCGGCATAGGCGGACGAGCCGGAGCGACCGCCAAGCGTCGCGGCCATCGACGAGACGTTGACGATCACGCCGCCTTTCCCGCCATGCCTGGTCGACATGCGCCTGGCCGCTTCCCGGCAGCACAGCATCAGCCCCGTGACATTGATGGCGAACAGATTTGCCAGCACCGCAGCATCATATTCGTCGACGCGACTGCGGCTGCCATTGGTGCCGGCGCTGTTGACGAGGTGGGTGATCGGTCCCAGGGCGCGTTCGGTCTCCTCGAACATCCGGATGATGTCGGCCTCGCGCGCCATGTCGCCCGGCAGCGCGACGGCCTGGCCGCCCTTGGCGACGATGTCGGCGGCGAGGGCCTTGGCTTGCGCATCGCGCGAGCGATAGTTGACCGCGACCTTGTAGCCGTGCCGGGCGGCGCGACGCGCGGTTTCGGCGCCGATACCCGAGGCGCCACCGGTGATCAGGAGGGTTTTGCTCATGGCCCGATGATATAGTGGCCGTGACGTTTCGGGAGGAAAAAGATGAAAGCCGCCATTCTCTTCAAGCCCAACGAGCCGCTGCAGGTGCTCGACTGCGAGCTCGATCCCCCGAAGGCGCTCGAGGTCCGCGTGCGCATGAGGGCGTCCGGCGTCTGCCAGAGCGACTGGCATGTCATGAACGGCGACTGGCCGTCGCCGATGCCAATCGTGCCCGGCCACGAAGCCGCCGGCGAGATCCTCGAATGCGGCTCCGGCGTCACCACGGTGAAGCCCGGCGACCATGTCATCTTCTCCTTCCGTCCGCATTGCGGGCGCTGCCGCTACTGCACGCAGGGCCGCACCGTGCTGTGCATCGGCCGCGCCAGCGTCCCGCCGGGGGCGCTGTACGACGGCACCTTGCGCATCAAGCACGGCGGCCAGGGCATCAACCAGATGGCGCGCATCGGCACCTTTGCCGAGCAGGTCGTGGTGCCGGAGGAGATGGTCGTGCCGATCCGCAAGGACATGCCGTGGCCGCAGGCAGCCCTGGTCGGCTGCTGCGTGGCGACCGGCGTCGGCGCCGTCACGCGCCATGCCAAGATCGAGGCGGGTTCGTCGGTGCTGGTGATCGGCTGCGGCGGCGTTGGCCTCAACGCCGTCCAGGGCGCCATGCTGTCGGGCGCCGGCCTCATCATCGCGGCCGACGTCCTCGACAACAAGCTGGAGATGGCCAGGACCTTCGGCGCCACCCACACCATCAACACGACCAAGGAAGACGCGGTGAAGCGGGTGAAGGAGATCGCAGGTCTCGGCGTCGACTATTCGTTCGACGCCGTCAGCATCGACAAGACCCAGGCGCTTGCTTTCGACGCGCTGGCGCCCGGCGGCCACGCCGTGGCGGTCGGCGTCCCGGCCGCGACCATGAAGGCGCAATACTCGCCGCTGATGATGGTGTTCGGCGAGAAGACCGTGAGCGGCACTTTCTACGGCTCGGTGCGGCCCAACCTCGATTTCCCGATCCTGGTCGATCACTACATGGAAAAGCGCCTGAACATCGACGGGCTGATCAGCCGCACCTACAAGCTCGGCGAGATCAACGAGGGTTTCAAGCGCATGATGGCGGGCGAGGTGGCCCGCGGCGTGGTGGTGTTCGACTGAGGCTGCATGCGCAGGGGGAAGTCGTGAGATTTGTCGCCTCCGGTCTTGCCGCGCTCTGCACGATGATGGCGGCGGCCCTGCCCGCCACCGGCCAGGAACCGGGCGCCGAGCCCCGTTCGCTCAAATGCGACATGGGCCCCTTGCCGAAGACCTATGGCGGTACGGATTGGCTGGTTTTCAGCTGTGCCGACAATCGCACGGTGCTGATTGTCTCCGCCCCGGGAAATCCCGCGACGCCGTTCTACTTCGTGTTCTCGCCGCGCGGGAACGGCCATCAACTCAGCGCCGAGGGAACCGGACGCCGAGACACGACCACCGCAGCCTTCATCGATTTGAAGCTCCTGACCGAGCGCGACATCGCCGAGCTCATCAAGGACACCAAGCTGCACTGACGTCTTTTCCGCTTCTGTCACCGGTCCGAATCGCCTTGCCCCTCCCGGGTAGGCGGTCTAAGACGGCCAGCGTTCTGGTGTGTTGTTGGGGCAACACAGCCATACGCGTCTAATTTCATATAAATATCAGAGACTTATCGCCAATGCTGTCGCGTCTGATTGGGCTTTTCTCCGCCGACATGGGGATTGATCTCGGCACCGCCAATACACTGGTCTACGTCAAGGGCCGTGGCATCGTCCTCAATGAACCGTCGGTGGTGGCTCTGACCACGGTCAACGGCAAGCGCCAGGTCCTGGCGGTAGGCGAGGAAGCCAAGCTGATGCTGGGCCGCACGCCGGGCAACATCCAGGCGATCCGCCCGCTGCGCGACGGCGTCATCGCCGACTTCGAAGTGGCCGAGGCGATGATCAAGCACTTCATCAACAAGGTGCACAACCGGCGCAGTTTCGCCCATCCGCAGATCGTGGTCTGCGTGCCCTCGGGTTCGACCGCGGTCGAGCGCCGCGCCATTCAGGAATCGGCCGAAAGCGCCGGCGCCCGCAAGGTCTGGCTGATCGAGGAGCCGATGGCGGCGGCGATCGGCGCCGGCCTGCCGGTGACCGAGCCGACCGGCTCGATGGTGGTCGATATCGGCGGCGGCACCACGGAAGTGGCTGTGCTGTCGCTCGGCGGCATCGTCTATCCGCGCTCGGTGCGCGTCGGTGGCGACAAGATGGACGAGGCGATCGTGGCCTATATCCGCCGCAACCATAACCTGCTGGTGGGCGAGAGCTCGTCCGAGCGCATCAAGAAGACCATCGGCTCGGCCTGCCCGCCGGAAGACGGCGAGGGCCGCACCATGGAAATCAAGGGCCGCGACCTGATGAACGGGGTTCCCAAGGAGCTGGTGATCACCGAGCGGCAGATCGCCGAGAGCCTGCAGGAGCCGGTGAGCGCCATCGTCGAGGCGGTCAAGGTGGCGCTCGAGAACACGGCCCCCGAACTGGCCGCCGACATCGTCGACAAGGGCATCGTGCTCACGGGCGGCGGTGCCATGCTGTCCAATATCGACGTCGTGCTGCGCCAGGCCACCGGCCTGCCGGTCTCGGTGGCAGAGGAGCCGCTGCTCTGCGTCGCCCTCGGCACCGGCCATGCCGTGGAGAACCTGGACCGCCTGCGCGGCGTCTTGTCCACGATGTACTAACTTTCCCACGGGCGCGCGGCCCGGCCGCTTGGAGTAGAATGACTGCGCCATGGCGATCCGGGATGATTTCGAGCAGGTCACGACCCAAGTGCGCACAGTGGTGCAGCGCTTCTCGCTCGGACTCCTGGTGGTCGCGGCGTTCGGCGCCATGCTGATCGGCAAGGCCGACACCATCCTGATCGAGCATGCCCGCGTGCTGGCGCTCGATCTCGCCACGCCGGCGCTCGAAGCGATCGCCCGGCCTGTCGCTGCCGCCAACCGGACGATCGCCGATCTCAAGGAATTCGCCTCCTTGCGCGAGGAAAATGCCCGTTTGCGCGAGGAGAATGCGCGCCTGCTGGCCTGGCAGACTGCGGCGCGGCGGCTCGAGAACGAGAATGAGCGGCTGCGCGATCTCGCCCGCTTCAAGGACGGTCCGGAGGCTGCCTTCATCACCGCCCGCATCGTGGGCGACAGCGTCAGCGCCTACGTCCGCGGCGCCCTGCTCAATGTCGGCACCAGGGGCGGCGTGGCCCACGGCCAGGCCGTGGTGACCGGCGAAGGCCTGGCCGGCCGGATCGCCGAAGTGGGCGACAACAGTGCCCGTGTGCTCTTCGTCACCGACGTGAATTCGCGCCTGCCGGTGCTGATCGAGCGCACCCGCGAGCGGGCCATCCTGGCAGGCGACAACTCGGCCATGCTGCGCCTCACCTTGTTGCAGAGCGTGGCCGGCGTGCAGCCGGGCGACCGCATCGTCACGTCCGGGCACGGCGGCAGCTTTCCCGTCGGCATTCCGGTGGGCGAGGTCGTGGCCACCGGCGAGAACAATGTGCGGGTACGGCCCTTCACCGATTTCTCGCGCCTCGAATTCGTCCGCGTCGTCGATTATGGCACGACCGGTCAGGTGAGCGCCAATCCGGCAAATCCCAATCCGGCGGCCCCCAGTCCGGCAAGTCCCGGGACCCCGCCCGCGCCGTCGACGGCGGCGGCGCCCGCCGCGCCCGCCTCTGCGCCCCCTTCCGCGCCGAGGGGGGGAGGACGCTGAGGTGCGGGTCGATGGTCCAGTCGCCGTTCTCGACCGCTGGGGGCGCGCCGCATTGCCCGGCGTGGTGCTGCTTTTCTTCGTGCTGATGACCCTGGCGCCGTTGCGTGCGCCCTATCTTTCGGACTCGTTGCCGCTTTTGCCGGCGCTGTCGGTGTTCCAGTTCAGCCTGGCGACGCCGGAGCGGCTGCCCGGGCCGCTGCTGCTGATCGCCGGGATCCTGCTCGACCTGCTGCTGGGCGGGCCGGGCGCACCGGTCGGGGTGAGCGGGCTCTGCTTCGTCCTGATCCGCGAATCGGTCGTCGCCAACCGCCGCTATCTTGTTGGCGTGCCTTTCCTTTTCCAGTGGATGGGTTTTGCCGTGCTGATGGGCGGCAATGTCCTGCTGGTGTGGGCATTCACCGCACTTTGGACGTGGACTGCCATCGATCCGCTGCCCGCGTTGATGCAATATGTCGTCGTGCTGGTGATCTATCCGCTCCTGGGGCCTCTGCTTGCCCGCGTGCGTGCGCGCGACCCGCTGAACGTGCCCGAGCCGGCGCGCGGCGGCGCGCGGCCGACCCACCCGCGTCCGGGGCCTCCGGCACCATGACCAGGGCATGGACCCATCTTCGCTCATCCTCAAGCCCCTCTCCGCCCGTTCTTAGCGGGGGGAGAGGTTGGTCGCGCGGAGTAACCTCCGCGCTGAGGTGGGTCATTTCTGTCCTCGCGCACATCGCTTCCGTAACGCCGACCACCTCACCCTCCCATCGCTTGAGCGATGGGCCCCACCCTCTCCCCCGCAAAGCGCGGCGGAGAGGGGTTCTGAGCGGTGAAGCGATGTGTCCACTCGGTAGCGCGCCATGAGGCAGGACCGCGGTGACGGCGATCGCGCCTCGCTCTTCACGCGCCGTGCCCTGCTGCTGGGTGGTGGCCAGGTCTTGCTGCTGTCGGCGCTGGCCGGACGGCTCTATCAGCTGCAGGTCGTCGACACCGATCGATTCGCGACCCTGGCCGAGGAGAACCGCATCAATCTGCGGCTCCTGCCGCCGTCGCGCGGGTTGATCTTCGACCGCGCCGGCCTGCCGCTGGCCGTCAACCGCAACAATTTCCGCGTCATGGCGACGTCGGACCGCGGCCGTGGCGCCGAGATGGTGGTCGACCGGCTCGATCAGCTCCTCACCTTGGGCGAGCCCGAAAAGCTGCGGCTGCTGCGCGAGCTGCGGCGCAGCCGCAATGCCCAGCCCGTCGTGGTGCGCGAGAATCTCGAGTGGGAGGAAGTGGCGCGGATCGAGTTCAACGCGCCCGACCTGCCCGGCGTGTTCATCGATCTCGGCCAGTCGCGCGACTATCCGCAGGGCGAGCTGTTCAGCCACATCATCGGCTATACCGGCCGTGTCTCCGACGAGGACCTCGCCGGCCGTGACGATCCGCTGTTGCAGCTGCCCACCCTCCGCTTCGGCAAGAAAGGCGTCGAACGCTCGCTGGAGGACGACTTGCGCGGACGCGCCGGCGCGGTCCAGGTCGAGGTCAATGCGGTCGGCCGCGTAGTGCGCGAGCTCGATCGCACCGAGGGCCAGCCCGGCACCAATGCGCTGCTTACCATCGACACCGACCTGCAGCGTTTCGTCGCCGACAAGATGAAGGCCCAGCAGAGCGGCGCGGTCGTCGTGATGGACGTGGTCACCGGCGATATCATCGCCATGGTCTCGACGCCGGGCTTCGATCCCAACCAGTTCGCCCGCGGCATCAGCCAGACCGAATGGCGCGACCTGCTCGACAGCCCGGAGAAGCCGCTCAACAACAAGGTGATCGCCGGCGTCTATCCGCCGGGCTCGACCTACAAGGTCGTGACGGCGCTGGCGGCACTCGATTCGAAGGCCATCGACCCCTGGACCCGCCTTCCATGCGCGGGCTCGATCAAGCTGGGCGACACCACTTTCCATTGTTGGTTTGGCGGCGGCCACGGCGCGCTCAACGTGGTCGAGGCGCTCGCCGCCAGCTGCGATTGCTTCTTCTACGAGGCCGCGCGCCGGGCCGGCGTCGATCGCATCGGCGAAATGGGCCAGAAAATGGGCTTCGGGCGCTTGAGCGAATTGGGGCTACCGGGCGAATCGTCCGGCAACCAGCCGTCGCGCATCTGGAAGCAGGAGAAGGTGGGCAAAGCCTGGCAGCACGGCGACACGTTCAATCTCGGCATCGGCCAGGGCTATATGCTGTCGACGCCGCTGCAACTCGCCATCATGACCGCGCGCCTCGCCAATGGCGGCTATGAGGTGCAACCCAATCTGCTGCTGGCCAAGGCCACGGGGCGCGAGGAACTGGTGCCGCCGTCGCCGCGGGACAAGCCCACCGCGCCGTCGCTGCGCATCAACCCGCAGCATCTGGCGATGGTCCGATCCGGCATGGACCAGGTCGTCAATTCGAGCCAGGGCACGGCCAACCAGCTGCGCATCGATTCGTCCGGGAAGCTGCTCGAGCCGGCGCTGCGGTTTGCCGGCAAGACCGGCACCGCCCAGGTCAAGCGCATCACCGAGCGCGAGCGCGCCATGGGCATCACCCAGGAGCAACTGCCCTGGCACCTGCGCCACCACGCGCTGTTCGTCTGTTTCGGCCCGGTCGACAATCCACGCTATGCCGTTTCGGTCATCGTCGAGCACGGCATGGGCGGCGGCATGACCGCGGGCCCGATCGGCCGCGACGTGCTGGTCGAGACCATGAAGCGCGATCCGTCGCGCCGTACCGACGGTTTCCGCAAGATGGCGTCGCGATGACCGCCCTCGGCCTCAACGAGCCGGCACCGGTTTCCTTCCCCGAGAAGGTCTGGCGCATCAATTGGGGCCTGGTGCTGGTGCTGACGGCGATCGCGGCCGTCGGTGTCGTGGCACTCTATTCGGCGGCGGGCGGGCGTTTCGAGCCATGGGCCGCCCGGCACGGCATCCGTTATGCCGGCGCGCTCGGCCTGATGCTGATCGTGGCGCTGATCCATCCCAAGGTCTGGCTCGCGCTCGCCTGGCCGATCTACCTCATCGCGATGCTGCTGCTGGTGGCGGTCGACGTGGTCGGCAAGATCGGCATGGGCGCCCAGCGCTGGCTGGTGCTGGGACCGCTGCAGATCCAGCCCTCGGAGATCGTCAAGGTCGCGGTGATCCTCGTGCTGGCGCGCTATTACCATAACCTGCGGTCCAATCAGGCCGGCCAGTTCCTGTGGACCCTGCCGCCGCTCGCCATCATCCTGGCGCCGGTCGCGCTGGTCATGGTCCAGCCCGACCTTGGCACGGCGATGATGGTGCTGATGGGCGGCGCCATCATGCTGTTCGTGGCCGGCGTCCGCTTGTGGATGTTCCTCACGGCGGCGATCGGCGCGGTGGCCTGCCTGCCGGTCGCCTGGTCGTTCATGCACGATTACCAGAAAAAGCGCGTGCTCACCTTCCTCGATCCCGACCGCGATCCGCTGGGCGCCGGCTATCACATCACCCAATCCAAGATCGCCATCGGCTCGGGCGGCCTGTTCGGCAAGGGTTTCCTGCACGGCACCCAGTCCTCGCTCAACTTCCTGCCCGAGAAGCAGACCGATTTCATCTTCACTACCTATGTCGAGGAATGGGGCATGGTCGGGGCCTGCGTCCTGCTCGCACTGTTTGCCCTGATCCTGGTGTGGGGCTATTCGATCGCGCTGCGCAGCCAGCACCATTTCGGTCGCCTGGTCGCCATGGGCGTGACGGCAATGATGTTTCTCTATGTCTTCATCAACTCGGCCATGGTCATGGGCATGCTGCCGGTGGTGGGCGTGCCCCTGCCGCTGGTCAGCAACGGCGGCACCGCCATGGTCTCGGTGATGTTCGCCTGCGGCCTGTTGATCGGGGTCAACGTCTACCGCGATGCGCAATTGCCGCGGAGCCGCTGAAAACGACCGAAATTCGTCCCCGGCGGCCTATCGACAAGGCCAACCTCCCTTGCTAAACCCGCGCCTCCGCCGGCAATGGGCGCATAGCTCAGTTGGTAGAGCAGCTGACTCTTAATCAGCGGGTCGTAGGTTCGAGCCCTACTGCGCCCACCATTGCCGGAGACCCTTAAAAGCCGCACGATTTCGGGGCTTTTTTGATGTCTGCGGCAACGACCGCGCCTGGCGCGACGTGCGATGCCGATGGACTTGCGCGGCAAAGTGGATAGTCTGATCAACGAACACGCGCCATGCGTGTTCTGTTTCGGCACGGGGAGACCTCCATGTCTGGTACCCTCATCAACCTCATCATTCAGATCATCGCCGGGGCGATCGGCGGCAACGCCGCCGGCGCGGCGTCGAAAGACGTCAGCCTCGGCACTCTGGGCAATACCATTGCCGGCGCGATCGGCGGCGGCGTCGGCGGTCAGATTCTCACGGCGTTGATCCCGATGATGACGGGCGCGGCCGGCGGCATTGATATCGCCGCCCTGGCCAGCCAGGTGGTCGGCGGCGGCGTGGCGGGCGCGATCGTTGCGGCCATCGTCGGCTTGATCAAGAACAAGATGGTGGCCAGGTGAGCGGGACTTGACCGATCCCGGGCGGGGCTTTTTTGCGAGCTGGAGTCGGTGTTCGATCAGCCGGTTCACGGCAGACTGAAGCGCTTGAAAAAGTCCCAGCTGGCCTGCGTAAGATCGATCGGCACCTTTCTCGGCCACTCATGCGCGACGCCATGCATGAGGATGTAACGTACTTCGCTGCCGTCACGGCACGGCCCCGAGACTTCGATCGTCGTGTCCCTTGGCCCCGTGACCACACGCGGGGCAGGGCACGCATGGAGCATACGCCAGCGGTCGACCAGGGTGCGCTGCGACTGCTTGATGAAGGAAATACCGCCCCATATGGCCGTCACCCGGCCGCCGTCGATTGGCGTGATGGGGTCGCTGTCACCGGCTGAGAAAAGAACCGGGACACCGCGCGATGGCGGCGCTCCAAGCAAAGCGAGGTCGCTCGCACTTGTCGAGATGGCCGCCACCCGCTCCGGGATTTCCTGGCCTATTCGGTTGGCCAGATAGCCTCCGCTGGAGAATCCGGCGACATAGACCCGGCGAGGATCGATGCCGACGGTTTGCACGATGTCGTCGATCATGGCGACGATGAAGCCGACATCGTCGCTTTTCGCGATGGTCTCCGGATAGATGCCGGCCGGGCCGCTATTCCATACGCGCATGTTCTTCGGGCCAGGCGGTCGGTCGGCGTAGATGGTCGAAGCGTCCGGTGCTGCCAACACGAATCGGCTCATATCTGCCTGGTCCATCCAGCCGAAGTCCCTCAGGGCGGCCCGGCCGTCGGCGCCTGCGCCGTGCAGCATGATCACCAGAGGAGCGCTGGGTGGCAGTCCGGCAGGTACATGAAGATGGTAGGTGCGCTTGACGCCGTTGACCTTGAGCCGGCGCAGTTCGTCAGCCCAGGCGGTGGTGGCGCAAACGAGCGAGATCAGCAGGAGGAGCAGGGCACCCTTCATGCGCCACGCTAGCGCGGCTTTTCCCTCGCTCCCAGCCAAAATCAGATGCTGAGGTCGAGCAGATTATAGTCCTTGATTCCGGCCTTGGCCTTTTCGTCCCAGCGATAGGTCCCGCCAGCTTGCGGCGCGTAGGCGTATGACGTTTCCTCGGGGAATCGTTGGCGGCGGGCGTCGATGGCGTAGCCGATGAGGCGGGCGCGCTCGGCGATGCGCGCGGCGTCGTAGACCGCTTTCACATTATGCACGCCGCCCGCCTCGACGCCCAGCACTGACCTGCGGCGGTGGAAGCCGAAATTCACCGTCACCCGCCAGTCGCGGCTGGTGTTGGCGAAGGAACCATGCAGCGCCTGCCGGTTGGTGATGGCGACATCGCCCGGCTGGCAGACCATCGGCACCGCCTCGGGCAGCCGCTCGCTGCCGGCCCTGGCGACCAGGGCCCTGATGTCGATCTTGCCCAGCTTGTGCGAGCCGGGAACGACCCACACGCCGTTGGCCGGCGTGCAGCCATAGAGCTGGGCCATGAAGTTGAAACCGTGGATGCCCTCGTCCCAATCGGCGCTGTCCCAGTGCGTGACGCCGTCCTGGTGCCAGGCGACGGAAGCGCCGCGGCCCGGCTCCTTGATGAACAGCGCCTCGTTGAAGGGCGCGAAATCGGGGCCGTTGATTGCCGCGGCGACGGCGAGAAGCTGCGGATGGCCGTAGACGCGCAGCGCGGCCTCCGAGAATTGCAGCGAGCCCAGGATCAGGTAGACGACCTCTTCAGGCGCACCGGCTTCGGGCTCGGGCTCGGGCTCGAACATCTTCACCGGGTGGCGGCCGTTGGCGAGCTTGGTGCCGCCGAACGGATCGCCGAGCGGCTTGGACCAGAGCAGGGTCGAGGCCGTGCAGTCAGCGCCCAGGGCAGGGCGGCCCTTGGCGTCGAGTGGCGCCCCGCGCCTGGTCGGCAGGCGGTCGAGAATGTCGTGCAGGTCGTGCTCGATGTCGGCCAGCTCGTCGGGCTTGAGGACGCCCTCGAAGATGTAGAAGCCGCAGCGCCAATAGGCCTCGACGATGTCCGGATGCAGCGCGCCGCCGGCCGTGAAGCGGATGGGACCACGGTTGCCCAGCGCATAGGCGCGCCGCTCGCCCTCCTGCAGGTAGGCCTGCATCGCCGCTTCTTCCGGGCCGTAGTCGACGGCAGGCTTCTTCATCGGCTTGCCCATTTCGTCCTCCCTCGTCAGTCGAGAATGTCCCAGCTCTTGCCGTTGAAACGCTGCAGCTTCATGTAGGTGATGACGCGATAGTCGGTGGCGCTGGTGTTGATCAGGCTGCCTGGCAGCAGGAGACCCAGGCGGAAATTCTTGAAGTTCGCCGCCTGCTTCATGATGTTCTCGCGCGTCAGGTCGTCGCCGCACTGCTTCAGCACCTGCTCGAGCGTCTGCGCGTAGGCATAGCCCGCTTCGTTGAGGCTGTCGTTGAGATCGGCGCCGGGCATGTTCTCCTTCATCCAGGCCATCCACGTCTTGACGTCGGTGTCGTCGGCCCATTTCGGGTCGGTCACGTCCTTCATGAATCCAGCCGACAGGATTCCGGTCGATTTGTCGAGGCCGGCCGGCTTGAAGGTGGCGCCCACCGATGCCGCGCCGAGGTGCAGATAGGTCCACGGCTTCCAGGCGAGGTCGTCCATCTTGGTGATCGCCTGTGCCGCCTGCTTGGCATAGGTGAAGAGGAACAACGTGTCGGCGCCGGAATTCTTGAGCGTGATCAGCTGGCTGTCGATCGTGGGATCGGTCGCCTGGAAATTCTGCGCGTCGACGATCATCGTCTTGGCCTTGTCGCCCAGCGCAATTGTCAGGCCGTTCAGCAGGTCCTTGCCGAAATCGTCGTTCTGGTAGAGCACCGCCACCTTGGCGTCAGGCTTCCGGGCCAGCAGGTCCTTGGCATAGAAGCCCGCTTCGAGCTGCAGGTTGGGTTGCCAGCCCATGGTCCAGGGGAAATGCGCCGGATCGTTGAAGGTGGTGGCGCCGGCGGCGATGAAGAGCTGCGGCACCTTCTTCTGGTTCATGTAGGGCCGGATCGCCATGTTGAGTGGCGTGCCCAGCACGTTGAAGATCAGCGCCACTTGGTCGCTCTCGACCAGTTTGCGCGCATTCTCGACCGCCTTGGGCGGCGAGTAGCCATCGTCCAGGCTGATGAACGTGATCTTGCGCCCGTTGATGCCGCCCTTGGCGTTCAGCCATTTGAAATAGGCCGCCTCCACCTTGCCAAGCTGGCCATAGGCCGAGGCTGGGCCGCTATAGGCGATCGTCTGGCCGACCTTGATTTCGCCGGCCGAGGTGCCCGGCCCGTATTGCGCCTGGGCCAGCGCCGGCAGGGCGCCGAGCGAGAGGCCGGCAAACGCAAGAAACACCGCGCCCGTGCTTGAGAGTCGTGACATTGGGATCCTCCCGGATCGGTCGTTGCAACGCCGGACATTCGAGGCCCGTGCGCCGGACGGCGATCAGGCTATGCTCCTCCACTTGACGACGCACGCCCGGCGACGACCGCAATTTCGCAGAGGGGCCGGTCGGGTTGGTTGAGGGAGTTCGGAGAGATGTCGATCGTATTGTCGGAGAATTTTCGCGCCTTGTTCTACGCGCCCTTCTATGCCGCCCAGGCGACCGGCGCCTTTGCCGAGGCCGGCGTCGAGGTGGTGCTGAAGCCCTCGCCCAGTCCGCCGGACGCCGTCCGCGCGCTGCGTGCCGGCGAGGTCGATGTGATGTGGGGCGGCCCGCTCAGGGTGATGACGCTTTACGACACCGAGCCCGGTGCCGACCTCGTATGCTTCTGCGATGTCGTGGCGCGCGATCCATTCTTCGTCATCGGCGCGCAGCCGAGACCTGATTTCAAGCTCGCAGACCTTGCCGGCCTTCGCTTCGCCACGGTCTCGGAGGTGCCGACGCCATGGGTCTGCCTGCAGGACGACCTGCGCCGCGCGGGCCTCGATCCCACCCGTCTCCGCCGCATCACCGACAAAACGATGGAGGAGAACGAGGCCACCCTGCGGGCGGGCACCGTCGACGCCATCCAGGTCTTCCAGCCTTACGCCGAACGGCTGATCGCCGCGGGGGCGGGCCATGTCTGGTACGCCGCCGCATCGCGCGGCCGCACCGCCTATACGACCCTGGTGACGCGCCGCGCCGTGCTCGCCAAGCGCGCTGATGAGCTGCTCAAGATGACGCGCGCCTTGCACCACACGCTGGGCTGGTTCTCCAGGACGCCCGCTGTGGAAATCACCAAGGTCCTGAAAGACTACTTTCCCGATGTCCCGCCGGAGATCTTCGCTGCCTGCATCGACCGCTATCGCGCGCTCGAGCTCTGGGCCTCGGATCCGGTCGTCCGCCGCGAAGGCTACGACCGCTTGCACGCCGCGATGCGCTCCGCCGGCGTGCTATCGAAAGACATCCCGTTCGAGGTCTGCGTCGACACGAAACTCGCCGAGCGCGCCGTCGCGGGGTGACCAGCGAAAGGTCTCTCAGCGCGCGAGCAGCTTGGGGTCGAACAGCGTCGTGTCCTGGCCGCGCACCGGGTCGGTGATCGCCTCGGCGATGCTTTTCGCGCCTTTCCATTCACTCGACGGTCGGACATGGCCGTCGCTGCCGACTTGGTCGACACCCCAGTAGATCTCCAGCCGGTGGCCGTCGGGATCGCGGAATTCTATCGCGATCTGGCAGCCGGCACGGCGGCGACCGGCGAAATCAGGCGTCACGCCGTGGCGCTCGAGATGCTCCTTGGCGCGCAGCACCTCATCGAGGGTGGCGACCTCGAAGGCGATGTGATTGAGTTCCGTGCTCTTCGATTCGTCCGCCAGCGAGCCGACCAGCGCCACACCGTGATGATCGGGGTTGAAGCGCATGAACACCATGCCGCCGGGCACCATCGTCTCGGGATAGACGTCGGAGATCTGGAAGCCGAGCACTTCGACGTAGAAACGCGTCGAGCGCTCGATATCGCTCACGTTCAGCACGACATGGCCGAGCTTGCCGATCGCGAAGGGCGTGCCCTTGGGACGGGCGAATGATTTCAGCTTGGCGATGTCGATGGCCATGTCCGATCTCCCCTCAACCTAACGATCTTCTCCGGCGATCAGGCCGTAGAGCATGACGCTATGCCAGCGGTCGGAGACGAACCAGCGGTCACGAATAGGTCCGCCCTCCAGGCGGAAGCCCAGCCGCTCGGCAAGCGCGATCGATGGCTTGTTCTCGGGCCGGATCAGCGCCTCGACCTTGTGGATTTTCAGCGTATCGATGAGATGGCGCAACAGCGCGCGGGCGGCCTCGGCCATGTAGCCCTTGCCCTGATACTCCGGGCGCAGCAGCCAGCCGACATCGACGCGCTTCTCGCGACGGTCGCGGCGGTGATAGTTGATCATGCCGATGACGCGCCGGCTGTCCTTCTCCTCGATCGCCCACAGCACGTAGGCCGAGGGTCGATAGGGGAGATGCCACCGCATCATGCGCCGTGTCTCGCTGAGGCCGGAGCTGGGCGGGCCACCCCAGTAGCGCAGATTGTACGGATCGCCGTAGAGCGCATGCAATGATTTGAGATCGCCCGGACGGAAGGCGCGCAGCCGCAGCCGATCCGTCTCTAAGATCGGTTGCTTGCGTGGAGCCGTCTTTTTGGTCTTTGTCGCGATTGGAACACCTCGATGTGCAACGCGCTTGCTAGACTAAGCGGGGAGGCGTGTCATGACCAAGCGAATCGGTATCCTGACCAGCGGCGGGGATTGCGGCGGGCTCAACGCCGCGATCCGGGCGGCCGCGCTGCGCGCCCATCATGGCGATGGCTGGACGACCATCGG
>Ga0193716_1001174_pt1 | contig 15521 bp, 12 predicted proteins | sample U2c1metaG_FD_145901 | JGI IMG/M metagenome (GOLD analysis project Ga0193716, IMG submission 145901) | Soil microbial communities from a riparian zone of the East river system, Colorado, United States - U2c1 | ecosystem: Environmental > Terrestrial > Soil > Riparian zone | place: USA: East River...
AGCTTCGTGTCGAGCCAGTTGTTGCCGACCCCGAGATCTACTACGAGCGGAACGGATAGTTGGGCCGCATGCTCCATCTCGTATTTGACGAGCTCCTGAACCTGATCCATTTCGCTCGGCAGCACTTCGAAGACGAGCTCGTCGTGAACCTGGAGAAGCATCTTGCTCTCCATCTCTTTCGTCCTCAGTCCATCGTCGATCCTGATCATCGCGATCTTGATCAGATCGGCGGCAGAACCCTGGATCGGTGAATTGGCGGCGACTCTCTCTCCAAAAGCCCGGACGGTGAAGTTCCGTTCACGAAGTTCGGGGATGTAGCGCCGTCTACCGAAGATCGTTTGTACGTATCCATTCTCGCGGGCGAACGCGACCATCGAGTCCAGATAATTCCTCACGCCTTGGAAGCGCTCGAAGTAGCGGGCGATGAATTCCTTTGCCTCGGCGTGCTCGATGCCGAGCTGCCTCGAGAGTGCGTGCGGACCCTGACCATAGATCGTGGCGAAGTTGATCGTTTTCGCACGGCCTCGCATCGTGCTTGTCACTTCCGCCAGCGGCACATCGAAAATCAACGCCGCTGTCTGCCGGTGAATGTCACCACCCGCCTGGAAGGCTTCCACAAACGCGGGATCGTGCGAGAGATGGGCGAGAAGGCGGAGCTCGATCTGTGAATAGTCCGCCGCCATAAGCTGCCAGCCTTTGCGCGGAATGAAACCTCGCCGGATATCGCGGCCTAGCTCCCGCCGGATTGGGATGTTCTGAAGATTTGGATCGCCTGAAGAGAGTCGCCCCGTTGAAGCAGCCGCTTGGTTGTAGGAGGTGTGCAACCGACCTGTTTTCGGATTGACGAGGCGGGGCAGGGCATCGAGATACGTATTCTCGAGCTTTGACAGCTCTCGGTATTCCATCAGCAGAGTCGGCAGCACGTGGCCTTCTTCGGCCAGCTCCATGAGAACGCTGGCGTCGGTAGATGGACCGGTGCTCGTTCTTTTCAGGATCGGCAGATTCAACTTGTCGAAGAGTATCTCGCGTAGCTGAGGATTCGAATTGATGTTGAATTCCGTTCCCGCGGTTTCGTAAATCTGCTTCTCGACAGCCTCGCGCTCCGACTGAAAGCGCTTCTTGAGCGACATGAACCAAGGCAAGTCGATCGCGATTCCTGTCCACTCCATCTCGGCGAGGACATCGATGAGAGGGATTTCAATGCCCTCCAGAAGGCGCGTCAGCTGATGGGACTCGAGCTGGGGCTCGAATAGCTTCCGCAGCCGCAGCGCCATGTCCGCCTCTTCGCACGAGTAGTCACGAGCGGCTTCGACAGGGCACTCGTCGAACGGAATCACTGAGCGGCCTTTGCCGCAGAGATCCGCGTAGGACGTCATGGTGTGATCGAGAAACTCGAGCGCCAACACATCAAGGCCATGGGACCGGCGGCCCGGGTCGAGCACATAGCTCGCCAGCATCGTGTCAAAATCCAGCCCCGCCAGCCGAACCCCCGCGCGCCGAAGTGCCAGCAGGTCAAACTTCGCGTTCTGGGCCGTCTTTCGCACCGAAGGATCCTCGAGAAGATCCTTGAGGGGTTTCATCTCCGGTGAGTCGAGTGCCGGAAGATTGCGGACCTGCGTTGGCCGGTTTTGCCGTAGCATTCTCGCCGCGATGCTCAGCGAATCACCATCCACCTTCTTTTTTTTCAACGCCACTTCCGGGAAGACTTCGTCTCCACCTCTGATAAGACCACGATCTTCCGGCGCGTCAGTCGCCGATCGATCCCCGGCAGCGTCGACAAGGAGCTCTCCCTGCCCACCCTGTGAAAGCCGATGACGAAGCGGGAAGTAGTACGCTTCGCCATCACCAACCGCGATTGACACCGAAATAATCGAGGAGCGCAGCGGATCAACCGTCTGCGGGCTGTCAGGATCTATTACGGCTTCCGTGTCCAGCGCTATTACGCTCGCTTCGCGCGCTCGGCGAACTGCGTGGTGAAGCCATTCCAGCGTATCGACGGTCACATAGTTGACCAGCTGCTTCGGCTTCTCCTCAGTTGGCGGTGCCTGTACTGCGCTGTCCTTCGCCAACGCATGGAACTCCAGCTCTATGAACAGGTCGCGAAGCCGATGGTGATCAGGGGTTTTGATCTTGAGTGAATCAAGATCGAACGGAACCTCCAAATCGGTGCGAATTGTTACTAATTCCTTGGAAAGCCGGGCGTTGTCAGCGTGCTCGAGAAGTGCCTCCCTCGGACGTTTCTTCGTGATCTCTCCGGCGTGAGCAAGGATCGACTCGAGATGGCCGTACTGCTTCACCAGCTCAGAAGCCGTCTTGTCGCCAATTCCTTTTACTCCGGGGATGTTGTCAGATGAATCCCCAACGAGAGCGAGATAGTCGGTGACGTACTCCGCAGCGACGCCAAGTCGTTCATCCGCGTTTTCGACTCCTACCCAATGCTCTTCGACATTTGCGGGCCCGCCACGGCCCGGGTTCAATAGCCAGACTCCCGGCTTCACCAGCTGCTGAAAATCCTTGTCACCCGACACTACGACCACGCTTATCCCCGCTTCGACGCTTCTTGCAACGAGTGTCCCGATCACATCGTCGGCTTCGTACCCCGGCAGCGTCAGAACCGGAATCCGATAGGCATCGAGCATCTGAGAGATGCGCTCCATGCCACGATCGAAATCGGACTGGAGCTCCTCCGTCAGCTTCTCGCGCGTTGCTTTGTAAGCGGGATAGCGCTCGTGCCGGAAGGAGAGACCCGAGTCATGTACCCAGCCGAGATACTCGGGCTGGTGCTTGGTGATCATGCGCTGCAGAAAGTTGGCGATCCCCCAGCTGGCGGAAGTATTCTCGCCTTTGCTCGTTGTCAGGGGCCGCGAAATCAGCGCATAAAAAGCGCGATAGATGAGGGCGTAACCATCAACAAGGAACAGTCGCGGGCTGTCTGGACCTTTCATTGAATCAATATAAACGCCCTCGTTTTACAACGAGTTCGAGGGCGGTTATGAGAGTGAGTCCCGGCGTTCTCTACAGAGTACCTATCGCTGCCGCCGGGCGTTGAGCGCAAGGAATTCGGTCTCGCTTGGCCTGGTCAGCCTCCACCTTCCGGTTTCTTCGTAGAAAATCAGCTGTGAGCTGAGATTACGATACTGCCAGATCTGAAGCCGCGTCGTGGAACCCATCTGGGTCGTCGAAATCGTCTGATTTACGTTCCGCTCGAGGATCTGATCGGGTTCACCCAGCGCCACATACACCATTCCGCGATCGGAAAGCCATCCGGGGTTGCGATCCATTCTGAACTCGAGGTTCGCCACCTGAATCCGGCCAAAATACGCCTGCATGTCTTCGTTTGTGGGCGTCTCGGGCACCGGATCGGTTGCACGGAGAAACTCTGCCCAGACGTTTGCGCGTCTCTCGGGCGGAGCATCGCGAAGTCCATTGAGACGGCCGGCGCTCGCAAAGTATCGCAGGTAGCCGAGCATGTCCTCGAATGACATCAGAGGAATGTCTTCGCCGAAGCTCACAAACAAAGGAACCTTCACACTGTCGGGGCTGTCTCGCCGCGTGAATGAAACCTGGGCGATGCCGACACCCACGGTCGAAATGGGCACGCTCACAACACCGGTAAACAGCGCCCCCCGACGTGCCAGGGTAGCGGAGTCGCGAAACAGCTGCGCTCCCTTGTCATTGCGAACGACAAAATCGACGGGCAGCCGAGTTCCCTGACCATAGGCTTCGACGTAGATCGCCACGGTGCTGTCGCGACCAAAGACTGCACTCGAACGAGGGCTTACGAGCAAGCCTGGCGCGGAGTCGAGCCTTGACCGTCCACTTGCTTCGTAGATAACGACGGGAGTGGACAGGCGCCCGGTTCCAAGTGTTGGAACCGTGATCGCAGCCTGCTGGGTCGCACCGCGTGACCCACCCACATCACGTACCGTTGCGGAGACCGCATAAGCCCCTGGCTGCACGTGAAAATAGTGCTGGAAGATGATGCTTTCGTCGGTCCGGTTCACCTCCCGGAATGATCCGACTCGTACGATCTCCATTGCGTTGACACTTGCCGCTTCGACGTCACCACGGTTGAGGCTGATCTTTACCTCGTACGGAGCGCGATACCGGTCGCCCTCTCTCGTGAATGTGAGCGCGCGATTGGGGATCGAGATACTCACCAAAACGAGCGTGGTATCCGGAAATGCGCTTGCGAAGGAGGAAATCTTTCCGACGAACGCTATTGGGCCGGGAGCAGCCATCAATCCGATTTCCCGGTAGAGCTCGCTCACATCAGGCGTTGCAGTGCCCGCTGGAGGAATTACCCTCGGATTGGGCTGGGGATTGCCGCCCGTACCTGCAGAGCTGCAGCCGGTGACGACACTCGTCCCAACGAGAAGGAGTCCCAAACAATACTTGGCAGAAATCAGCATGAGCAGTTAATACCCTATCCGGTGTTGCCGGTTTCTATTAGCTTCGCGGCGTGTCTCGAGAACAAATGGTCGGCGCCTCGGTTGCTGGCTATGCAATCAAGAAAGAGGTGGGCGAAGGCGGTACATCCGCCGTATACCTTGCCGATCATCCCAATCATGGCACTGTGGCAGTCAAAGTGCTACGGGAGAAGCTACGCCAGGATAAGACGGCAGTAGCTCGCTTCGTCCGTGAGGCTGAGTACGGCGCCCGGGTACGACATCCAAATGTCGTCGAGACCATCGAAATAGGCGAGGCGAACGGGCTCCATTTTCTCGCCATCGAGTGGGCAGAAGGTGAAATCCTCGAGCGCTATGCCAAGCAGAACGCGCCGCTTCCGAAAGACGAAGTCGCAACCATTGTCACGCAGATAGCAGCCGGCGTGCAGGCGGCTCACGACGCGAACATTGTGCACCGCGATCTAAAGCCCGAGAACGTGATGTACGACCCGAAGACAAGACGCGTGAAGCTGCTCGATTTTGGAATTGCCACCGATACACAGGCGTCGACTGACGAGCGCCTGACCCGCGCTGGATTCTTCGTAGGCACGCTCATGTACATCGCCCCAGAAGCATTGTCGGGGGAAATCGTGACGGCCGCGGCTGACCAGTATAGCCTCGCCACAATTGCGTATTTCCTGCTGACGCGATGTTTGCCTTATACCGCCAAGGCACCACGTGAAATGTTCACGCAGCTTCTGACCATGCCTCCAATCCCGCTGAAGGATGCGGGAGAGAGCGGGTTCGATTTCGCGCCGGAGTTCGACGCCGTAGTCATGCGCGCGCTTTCCCGGTCGCCGGCAGCCAGATATCCGAGCGTAATGGCCTTTGCGAATGCCTTTGCTGAAGCAGCCAGCCTACCGCCGGATCAGCCAAAGATTCTGGACAAGTTCAAGGGCTTACTTCGACGCAATCGGTAAATCGGCTGGATCGACCGGCAGCCAGAGCGTAAAAGTCGAACCTTTTCCCAGCTCACTCTCGAGCTCCACCATTCCGCCGATCAAGGCGGCAAGGCGCCGAGAAATCGCGAGTCCCAGTCCGGTGCCGCGCTCCGCGGAGTTGCCTCGGGGCCCCGCGTTTATTTGCTCGAACTCCTCAAAGATCCTACTCTGATCCGCTGGGTCGATACCGATTCCAGTGTCGATTACCTGAATGCCGATCCACGGGTTGGTCGGATATGAGCTCCGACCGACGGTGCCGGGGCCGCTGTCAGGCAGTGAATCGACGAGCCTGGTGCGGATGATAATTCCACCTTCGTCGGTGTACTTCACCGCGTTCCCCAGCAAATTGACCAGGATCTGTCGCAAGTGGGTCGGGTCCGTTCTGACGCGCGGAAGAGCGGCGCCCATTACCAGCGACAGGCTCAGAGATTTCTCGCTCACCAGTGATTCTATCTCGCTCGCTACATCGAGAACGAATGGCCTCAGATCAATATTTTCGGTATGAATCTCGAGTCGGCCGGCAGCCATCTTGGCAAGATCGAGAACCTGGTCGACGAGATGCCGGAGATGATTGGCTGAGGCCTCAATACGCTCGACCGGCTTGACCTGCCGGGGAGCAAGCTCCCCATACACGCCTTCCCTCAACAGATCCACAAAACCGACAATAGCGTTCAAAGGAGTTCGGAGCTCGTGAGACACATTTGCGAGGAACTCGCTCTTCATGCGGTTCACCCGCAATAGCTCGGAGGAAAGCCTTTCCAGTTCCTTGGAGCGTTCAACCAGGCTGCGCGCCTGTCGTCTCTCGTGACGAAGGACGAGGACGAGACCGAGCACGGTTGCAAGGGAGACGATCCACCCGACGACACCCGTCCAATGACCGAACCCGATCTGGGAAAGCAAGTGCATTGACTCCAATCATAAGAATCCCTAACCTCCCGCACCATGACTGATCACTCTGCGCTTGTCGCGCTGCTTGCCGAGCGTTCCGCTAGACTTGGCCAATTCACTCTCGCTTCCGGCAAGCAATCGAAGTATTACGTCGACGCAAGATTGACGACGATGAGTCCGGAGGGGTTGTCACTGATTGGTCCATTGGCGCTTTCCACCCTTCAGCAATCCGGATGGGAAATAGATGCGGTTGGCGGTCTCACGCTCGGCGCCGACCCAATCTCCTACGCCATTAGCTACGCCAGCGCCGATTCTCGCCGCCCTCTGCGAGCGTTCACCGTGCGAAAGGAAGTAAAGTCCCACGGAACGGGGAAAACCATCGAAGGGCCCTTCAAAGAAGCCGATCGAGTCGCCGTGGTTGAGGATGTAATCACTACCGGTGGATCTGCACTTCGCGCAATTGAAGCCGTCCGAGCAGCAGGGGGGACCGTAGCGGGAGTGCTCGCCCTGGTAGACCGAGAAGAGGGGGGACGTCAGGCAATTGAAGCAGCTGGCGTCCCTGTTATCAGCCTCGTCTCGGCAACCGAGATCATCAAAGCTCTCGAGCGGTAGGACTGTCACCGGGAGGGCTCTTCGGCATCCACCCCGGATATGCCGCAGAGGGACGGAACGCACACAGGACGTCGGCGTACGGAAGAACGAGATCCGTCCTGAAGAGTTGAAGCATCCCCTGACCATCATACGTGCTTCTGAATCTGACTGGAGACATCTTCATGATCGTGCGAACGTGACGGCCGAAGCTTTGTGGTGATGAGTAGTCAAGATGGTTCGCCACGCGTGCGACAGACAATCCCGGATTCTCGAAAAGCCGCGCCGCCCGTATGAGTCTCGCCAGCGACAGGTAGCGCTTTGGAGCAGGGAGTTTCGCGCGGAAGAAGCGACTCATGAGCGTGCTCGGCAGAATATTGAGATGGCGCGCGAGCTGCCGGACTGTCGAAATTCTCGGTGAAGAGTCAAAAAGCAGCTCGAAGAAACGCCAGCAATCCTTCGACACGCCGGGAAGATCGAGACTGATCTGCGCCAGTGCGGAGCGCTGCAGGTCACTCGAGCCTTGCGACGCGAGGATGTTTCTCAGCGTCTGCCACCCCGCTGGAATTCTCGCATCGACAAGCGTCCGTATTCCGAGCTGTCCCAGAGCCAGTGTCGTATGCGGAGTCGAGTTTTGAGTTTCGGTCATTAGCGCTACTGCCGGCACCCTGGGGAATTCGCGAACCATCGCCGCGACTCTACCCGAATTCTGCGCGCCATATCGATTGACGGAGATGAGGACCAGGCTCGCTTTCTGTTCCCTCAGGTCCGAGAGAACTTCGTCAAGTGATTCTCTGTGGAGGGCATCACACAAACCTTGCGCTGCTGCGTCGAGGGGAGTAAGTATGGTCGAGACAGGAGTACGGGTACCGCGCTTCGAGTCGGTAGGCATAAGATCCTCACGGTTAACGGGGAGACCGCGGGGGGAATGATGCGATGCAACAGTCAGAAGATCGTCAACCCGGTGAGCGTCATAAAACCATGATTTACGCTCTTCGTCATTCTGCTATATTTGAAGCAGGCAACCGGTCGGACGATCGCGCATTGGTATCCATGTGGTACCTATTCGAGGAAAGTCCGGGCTCCGGTGGACAGGCTGCCAGGTAATCCCTGGGCGCGAGCTGCGAGAGTGGCCCGCGACGGAAAGTGCCACAGAGAACAGACCGCCATCCTCACGGGTGGCAAGGGTGAAACGGTGGGGTAAGAGCCCACCGCGCTCATGGTAACATGTGCGGCATGGCAAACCCCAGCTGGAGCAAGGTCAAATATGCGGCGAGAGGCGTCCACCTCGATCAAGACACCGCGGGTAGACTGCTAGAGAGCATGGGTGACCATGCTCGTAGAGAAATGATCGTCCGGGCAACGCAAGTTGACCGACAGAACCCGGCTTATAGACCGGTTGCCGATGATGGTAACAACCTCCGACAGAGTCTTGTCGGAGGTTGTTTGTTTTCTCTCAACAAGCGCTTATAGAGAGTGGAGATGATTAACCGGAGAGCCATCGGTTGGTGTTTTGTCGGTTACCTCGCAGCTGCTTGCACTGCCTCAACGGTGCCATCGGCCGACGCACCAACGCCATCACCCGCGTTGCCGAATCCAGTGCCGGTCCCACCGACGGCTGGCTCATGGACTTTCAATTATGCTCCCGGCGCAATTTCGTATCAGATATCGAGAACTGCGGCGATAGAGAGCCAATCGGATTCTGGCTCCCATAGGGAAATATCCGCGAACACGACGCATGAGTTGGTTACGTTAGAGCCACTCGGGGATACGATCCATTTCACAGCTGCTGTGGACGTCTTTTCAAACACGACGCAAGGTGCAATCGGACCCGCTCAAGTCACGCAGCTTCCCGTACAGCTTTCCGGGACTTTTTCGGGCGATAGCCTGAGACTCTCGAGTGACAGTACGACCGAAAAATGCAATCCTGTCAGTTCGGCACTTTCGGCAGATCTTCACAATCTGCTGGTGCACTTTCCCGCTCCGCTCTCGCAGGGAAGTAGATGGAGGGATTCCGTCGAAATGAAAACCTGTGAGGGAATGCTTCCAACGACGGCGCGCATCACCCGATCATTCATCGTGTCCGGTGAAGCTACGTACCAAGGCCAATTGGTTTTGATGGTGCAGCGTTCCGATACGGTCCAGGCACACGGGGAAGGTGCTCAACAGCAGCATTCAATCGTGCTAGACGCGAAAGGAACCGGAAACGCGATCTACTACGTGAGCCCGGCAGACGGACGCATTGTACGCGTAACCACGGGTCAGGATCTGGACCTCGCAATTACTGCGTCGGGAAAAATCCATCGCTTCAAGCAAAGCTCGAAGCAGGACTACAGCCTGATGCGCTAGTCGACCAGCCTGAGTGGCATGACCAGACACATGTACGATGCTGGATCCTTCCAGCCTTCCGGTTCTACCGTTGCTGCACGCTCTGGTGCCTTGAAGGTCAACCGCACTTCGTCGGTCGGGATATAGCGCAGAATCTCGAGCAGATAGCTCGCGTTGAACCCGATATCGAGCTGATCCCCGGTGTAGCGAATGGGGAGCTCGTCCTGGGCTTCACCAAGATCCGGTGTCTGAACGCTGAACTTCAACATGCCCGAGTTGAACGAGAGACGGATTCGATGCGTTTGATCCGAAGCAATCACGGACATTCTCTTCAGCGCACTTGCGAGTGCGAGCTTGTCCGCAATGGCAACACGATCGTTGTCTTTCGGAATCACTTGTTCGTAGTTCGGGTACGGTCCCTCGATAAGCCTGGTGAAAACCGCGGTGAATGGAGACCTGAAGCCAATGTGATTGTCACCACGCGCAATCTCCAGCTCTTCCTCGGCCGGGAAAAGCCTTCTCACCTGCTCCAGCGCTTTCGGAGGAACGATGAGATCGCTCGCCGGCGCGTTAGCGGAATTGATCGGCATCTCCATCTTCGCAAGGCGGTGACCGTTGGTCGCCACCATGCGCATTTTGTCCGGCCGCAGCTCCCACAAAACGCCGTTCAGAATCGGTCTGCTTTCTTCCGAAGAAACCGCAAACGACGTGTGAGAGATCAGTTGCTGCAAATCACCTGACCGAATTCTCCAACTCTCATTAAAACGCACGGACGGAAACGTTGGAAACTCGTCCCTCGGCAGGCCCAGGAGTTTGAACCGTGATCGGCCACAGTCCAGCGTTACCCGTTGTTCTCCAACGGCAGCAATTTTCACCGGAGCTGGTGGCAACTCTCGAGCAATCTCGCTCAACTTTTTCGCCGGGACCGTGACTGCTCCGGCTGCTTCTACATCAGCCATCACTTCAGTGCTAACCGCAATATCGAGATCCGTTCCCGACAGTTTGATCCCTTTATCCGTCGTCTCGATCAAAATATTCGCCAACACCGGAAGTGTCGTTTTTGCCGGGATGCTTGCCGCTACGGCTGCCAGCCCTTCTTGAAGCTTTTCGCGAGAAATCGTAAAGCGCATCCCTTCCCCTGTGGAGATTCAGGTGAGGTACTAAGTAGTCTTTATTAAAGAATTAAGACTAGTAGCCGTAGCAGGTTTTGTGGACTTCTGTCGAGTGGGTCTAACTTATGGTAGCAGCATGATTTCCGCTATGCTGGGTGATGTGTGGTCGGATGTGGGTAATCTGAGTTGTGAGAGCTTGTCGACATGAACCTCATGAAGCCCTGGTGGTTTCCACACGAACGGTGGGACGAAAGTTGAAAGTTTCGAGAGAACTACGAATCCGATTGATACGCGACTTGAGCTCAGAATCGTTGATAATAGTCTGCTGCACTTTTTCGAGACTATGGATTACAGTGGAGTGATCGCGTCCTCCGAAAGCATTCCCGATCTCGACGAGCTGAGTGGCGAGAAGCTCACGGGCCAGGTACATGGCGATTTGCCGCGGTGTTGTAAGCGTTTTGGTTCTCGTTTTCGAGCGAAGGCCATCAACCGTCACTCCCCATTCCTTGGCGACAGCCTGCTGAATCGTAAGAATGGTCAGAGATGTGTTTCCTTCCTGTTCGAGCCCTTCAATGGCTCTGAGCTTGTCACGCAGGGCTTCACGTGCGACGTCGACCGTGATGTCCTTGTGCTTCAGCGAAGCATAGGCGAGAAGCTTGATGATTGATCCCTCGAGCTCTCTCACGTTTGATCGGACGTGCTCAGCGATGAAATGAATGACGTCGTCTGGAATGGTGAGCTCTAATCGATCCTGTTTCGCCTTCTGTTTCAGAATAGCAACCCGATGCTCGAAATCCGGGAGGCCGATGTCGGCTACCATTCCCCATTGGAACCTGCTGATGAGCCTCGCTTCCAGGCCGGCAATCTCTGATGGAGGCCGATCGCTAGTGAGTACGATCTGGCGGCCGGCTTCATAGAGTGCGTTGAAGGTATGAAAGAACTCCTCCTGGGTCGTTTCCTTCCTCCCCTTCAGGAAGTGCACATCATCGATCAGCAGGAGGTCAGTTTCCCGATATCGCCGCCGGAATTCCGGTCCCGTTCGGTCAAGAATCGAGCTGATCAGCTCGTTCATGAACTGCTCAGTCCCTACGTAGGTGATTCGGGTATTCGGACTGCGGAGCAGGGTCTCGTGCGCGACTGCCTGCATTAGATGCGTTTTTCCGAGACCAGTATCCCCGTATATGAAGAGAGGATTGTAGACTTTCCCCGGCGCCTGACTTACAGCATGTGCCGCTGCTGCCGCGAGCTCATTTGACTTCCCAATAACGAAGAGGTCAAAGGTGTATCTCTCGCTTAATGGCGGCGAACTGGTTCCGTTGTGTGCTGGTAGTGGCTTTAAAGGCGTGGCTGGGGGGCTGACGAAAAAATCCATTTGAGAGCGTTTTTTTCGCTCCTCAGCGACCCGAAATGCCACACTCAGGGGGTAGCCAAGAACAATCGGAGCGTAGCTCGACAGTAGCTCGGCATGCTTAGAGTCATTCCAGTCAGCAGTGAACTGATCTGGAGCCCCTACAAAAATGGTACTGCCTTCAATGGACAGAGCTTCAGTAGGCTCGAGCCAGGCTTGGAAAGTTTGATCGGGGAGCTCTTGTCGGGCGCGATCAAGGAGGCGTTTCCAAACTTCTGCGGGGCTGAGCGACATGACAGCTTACCCTACGGGGTTTATGTGGAAAAGTCAAACGAGGTACACGTTAACTGCTTCATCCGACTTGAACTATCTTCAATGCTGGAATAGTTTTACCGCCTCTGTACTGCACCCGCTCTTTTTTGTTTCTGGAGTATTGTAATGGGCAAGCCCACCTATCGTCCCCGCAACAAGCGCCGTATCCGCACACATGGTTTCAGGTTGCGGATGGCTACAAGATGGGGACGTGAAGTTCTTAGCCGGCGCCGCAAGAAGGGACGCAAACGGCTAACCGTCCAGTTGCCGACGAAATACGCTGGCGCCTAGAACATTCGGCTTCCCTCGCAGCTCCCGGCTGACGAGCGAAGCCGATCTGGAAGTGGTAAGGCGTACAGGGAAGCGAATGCAAACCGAGCGTCTGGAAGCTCGGGCATCTGCTTCCCTGTTGTTGCATCCGAGAGCCGGGGTAGTCGTGCCGAAGCACAGGCACAATATCGTCGATCGGAACCGGGTAAAACGTCGCCTGCGTGAGCTGGTAAGAATCAAATTGCTGCCTGGACTGCAACGGATCGACGTTTTGATTCGAGCGAAACCCGAAGCCTATGGTTCGAGCTTTGAACAACTTGCTCTCGATGTAGGCACAATCGGCGAGTGGGTGTCGCGAATGTCACGCTAGCATGCGGTCCGTATTTATTGTTCTCATTCGCGGCTATCAGCTGGCCATATCACCACTCTTACCGGCCAGCTGTCGTTACTATCCAACCTGTTCGGCCTACGCACTCGAAGCCTTCGAGCGACATGGGGTGATAAGGGGAATAAAGCTCACTGTGAGTCGAATTCTTCGATGTCATCCCTTTCGGCCGGGCGGTTATGACCCGGTTCCCTGAATGGATAAGCGTTTCTTTCTAGCTCTCTTTCTGTCGCTCGTCGTCATAGCGATTTCACAGCTGTTATTTCCACCGGCCAAGCCGACTCCTTCTCGCCAAGGTGCAATTGGGAATGACTCGGCCTCGGTGCAAAAAAGCGCTGCGTCCTCTACCCAGCCGGCGGCCACGGAAGCCGCGGTCTCAGAGACCCAGGCTGCGGCGAGCTCACAAGGTCGAGCCACGGCACCGGCGGGAAGCGTAGCAGCGCGTCCTGTTGCCGAAACGACAACGATCCCCACCCTGAAAGCGATCTACAGCTTCAGCAGCGTGGGGGCTGCTCCAGTCTCGATCGTGAATAGAGACTACAAGAACCGTTCGGCCAAAGGCGGTCTGGTTGATCTGGGAGCTCCTGGCTCTCCGCTTCTGAGTTATCAGCTGGTTACGCCAACGGACACCGTAGATCTCTCGCAGGTGCCGTTTGCTCTTACACGAGCCAGGAATACCAAAGGGGACGAGACTCTTACCTACGACGCATCGGTGAAGACTCTCGGGGTTTCGATCTCGTACCTGATTTCTCAGGATACTGCTGCGAGCTACGCGGTCGGTGTGGAAGGTCGAGTCACCGGCACACAGGGGCCGGTGTATCTGATTACCGGGCTCCCGAAGACGCTCCAACCAACCGAGGCCGATACGATCGGAGATCATCGGACTCTGGCTTACAGCTTCAAGCCAACCCGAGATCATGCTCGGAGCGTGCTCTTCGGCAGCCTGGATCCTGGGGAGAAAACGCTCGAAGCCGGACCACTCAACTGGGTGGCACTGAAGAACAAATACTTCGTGTTCGGAATTCTGGCGATGCCAAAAGGCACGCCGTTCAGTGAGGTAACACTGACTGGTGGACCGCGCACGTCGAAAATTGCGACGACTGCCTCAGCGAACGTGGTCCAGGAAGTTCGGAATGGCAGCTTTTCGTTTCAGATCTACGCAGGCCCGCAGGAATCACAGCGCCTCATGAGGATGGGCCAGGATTTTGACCATGTAAATCCGTACGGCTGGCGCTTTCTTCAGGGCGTAGTGCATCCAATTGCATCGAAGGTCATCCAGGCCCTGCTCTGGATGCACAACCGGCTCAATCTGACTTACGGGTGGGTGCTCGTCATTCTGGGAGTCCTCGTGCGGCTCGCGTTGTGGCCGCTCAATCAGAGCACTATGCGCTCGAGCCTCAAGATGCAGGAGCTACAGCCGAAGCTTGCAGCTGCCCAGAAGAAGTACAAGGATCCGGTACAGCAGCGCGAAGCGATCATGAAAGTTTATAGCGACGCGGGGGTGAGCCCGTTTGCCGGACTCACCGGATGTCTGCCGGCGCTTCTCCCGATGCCGATTCTCTTCGCGCTATTCTTCGTTTTCCAGAATACGATCGAATTCCGCGGCGTGCCGTTCATGTGGCTGCACGACATCTCGATCAAGGATCCGCTTTACATTCTGCCGCTGCTCATGGGCGCGTCAATGTACCTGCTGTCCTGGATTGGAATGCGTAATGCTCCTCCGAATCCACAGGCGAAGATGATGGGCTACATGTTCCCCGTGATGATGACGGTGGTGCTGCTCAACATGGCTTCGGGCCTCAATCTGTACTACACGGCACAGAACATCGCGGCGCTTCCGCAGCAGTGGATGCTGGCGAGGGAACGCGCAAAGGCACGTCCAGCGGGATAAGGGGGGCAGGCATGCTGCGTGTCACCTATATTGGTCACGCAACGCTACTAATTGAAATTGGCGGCAAGCGGATCCTCACGGACCCCAATTTCGATCCAGCGCTCGGGAAATTTCTCCCGCGTGTCAGCGCACCCGGCATCGCGCTCGACGCACTTCCCAATCTCGACGCGATTCTGCTGACGCACGCACACGCTGATCACCTTTCATTCGCTTCTCTCGACGCGCTTCCACGAGACATTCCCCTGTTCGCTCCGCCCGTGATCGCCAAATGGCTGGCGAAGCAGGGATACAGCCATGCGGTACCGGTTGCTCCAGGCGAAGGAATGGAGTTCGAGGGTGTGAAAATCCGGGCTGCCTTGGCTACTCACAAGGGAAACCGGTATGGAGTAGATCGCTGGAGAAGTGCAGCTAATATGTATCTTATTGATACAAATAGTGTGTCCTGCTTCTTCGCCGGCGATACGGCCCTCACCTCCGATACGACCCACCTCGTAGAGAACCATCTGATGGCCAATGGGCGGAACCTGGATCTCGCGCTTCTTCCGATCGGGCACGCCCCCTGGTGGAAGCCCGGGTTCCGCAAAGGACACCTGACGAGCACCGATGCGCTCGCTCTTTTCGAGAGACTCAACGCCAGATACTTCATCCCCTACCATTGGGGAACGTTCAATCATGTGACATCGACAGCCTTCGATGCCATCGACAGGCTGAGAGCAACGCTTCAGGACCATCCGCTGTACCCCTCCGTGAAAATTCTCGAGCCGGGTACCACATTCGTCCTTCCGGCAGCGAGCGCGTGATATCGGCTGGTACAAGCGCGGTTCAGCCCGAGGACACGATCGTCGCGGTGGCAAGCGCACCGGGGCGCGGTGCGGTCGCCCTCGTCAGGCTGAGTGGTCGAGATGCCTTCTTGATTGCCGCGAAGTTGGTGCGAGTCCCGCCGCAGGAACCGCGGGTTACCCAATTGTGCGATGTGTTCGGGGGCGAGGAGAAGCTCGACCAGGCGCTGG
>Ga0193716_1001175_pt1 | contig 15520 bp, 21 predicted proteins | sample U2c1metaG_FD_145901 | JGI IMG/M metagenome (GOLD analysis project Ga0193716, IMG submission 145901) | Soil microbial communities from a riparian zone of the East river system, Colorado, United States - U2c1 | ecosystem: Environmental > Terrestrial > Soil > Riparian zone | place: USA: East River...
ATATTCTTCGAGCTATTGGCCTATTTCATGTTCATGGCCATGAACATGAAATAGGCCAATAGCTCGAAGAATATGTACTGCCCGGGGAAACGTCATATGTGGATTACCTTGAAAGCGTTTTTCGAGGTTTTTCCAAAATTGGCACATCAGATCATAGGAGAGCAACGCTTCCTTTATGCCCTCCATATTGTACTTCATAGCCTCACTAAGGCAGAAGTCCATGTTCATCTGCCTACTCAGTGTGAATTTAGTTAATTAATAAACTTTTTTCGCAGAGACGTGGCACATACCGCTCGCCTTTCTGAAAATCTACAACTGAATGGGGAACGAAACAGCCATGTCGAGGACATGCTGCCGCCCCAATTCCAGTATGTACCAGATGCTGCTTGAGCATGTTAGCTCTATGAATAGCAGTATAATCATTGCATGTTCGTTGCTAAAATAATTCATTTAGGTCTCAGGCGATATATTTTCAAACATAGACAGGACACACCTCTCGAATTTCCTTTGCCACCTGGAGGTGATCATAATATGGCTGGCGAGTTGTGAAGAATGCATCACCATCTGTTAGGTGAACATCGTCCTTTGGGATCTTCATCTTGAGCTGCTCTGCTGTAAAATTTCCGTCAAACATGAAACCACGCATATACTTCCATCTTGTACGAATCGGTCAATAGCCAAAAAAAAAAAAGGAAAAATTAACTGACTTACTGTAGAGGGTCTTCCGTCCACTCGACAGGCAGGTTGACGCCGGGTTGGGGGCATGCTGCACAGAACAAGGCTAAGCTTCCGGGTCCTGGTTTTCTGATATCGCCATGGCCAAATCCATTCCACTTGCGATATTTGATATTTCTCCACAAACGAGAAGTTCTCAGAAACTCACGGTATCGGTCCTGCGAATACATGTCAGATTTTTAGCTGCAAAGTTCCCAAACACTTACAGGAACTGACTTTGGAAACTCGTTGGAAGTGACACGGACAATTTTGTGCCAGTAATTCAATGCTGCCGTTTTACATTCCAGATTATCCATGCGAAAGTCGTTGAGAGCTCCGAAGGTGAAGACAGTTTTGATGTTCTGTAGGCTCGCAGGAAACAAGCCCATTTGCACATAATGGACATATTTTTCACCTTCCTTCGGAGCGTTGGGACAACCACAGGGTATAATCCTAATTCGGTGTACACCGGATTTATCGACGACTACATGATAGTCATGTCCTTTGAGTTTGGGAAGCCCGTTCCCAAAGACAGTATCATCAATCGACATTTGGGCAGAATGGTCCGAATCAAAGCCGACTACACCGATGTTACTAGGACAAGGCAAGCCCGCATGGCCCAAGTGAATGACCACATTAGCCTGGCAAAGCCAAGCAGGTTCAAAGAACGCGCCCGTCCAACGTTCGACTCGGTGATAAGGTGCTGAGCAATGACGAATCCGGACACACTCATTGCAGAAATTGTTACAGCCAACGCAGTCGGAGCATTTCCACATCGTCTGCCGAGTGTTGCATGACGGGCAGATACCCCCATTTACAGGCGCCTCCATCTGCAGCGAAATGTCCAGGATCCTGTCAATAATAGGCGAAAATTCCCTAAGGTAATCATTCTGTGACTGTACCCGACTGCAGATCAGCTACTTATTATCTGTCATAATGCCTGTTTAACCCACTTTTCCTTTCCATTGAATCAAGGGCTCATCGTAGCTTTGTTCGAAACTTTCTCCTTCAGTGGGCTGGGAGTGCTTGGATGGACTGCGGGACGGTGAGGGTGTTGCCTTGATTGTTGACTGCCTGAACACAGTCCCTCTGGTTGTTGACTTCTCCTTGAATTCCACCCTTTTGACCACGGGAGGGGCTTTATAAAATGTGCTGCTGGCAGGCATTGTCAAAGTTCAAACCTTCGTGCACCACACGACTGAGAACTTGTGGCCCAGTGAAAAATGGACCTAGAAAACAGTCAAAAAGATATATACATACGGCGGGAATTTGAGCTTCTAATGACCCCGAAATATTGAACCATCTAGCTTTTTGACCTATTTCCTCATCCTTACCTCGAGCCGTTTTTGACTGGGCTTGAAGACTTGAAGGGCAATTCCAAATTCTCACACCTACCTGTTGGGCGAGCCATCCAGTCATTATGAAGTGTGAGAAATAAGTAAATAAATATCTATGGCGAAGTCTCCACTAGCGCGGCATCGATCTTGCACTGCAATCTCGTGCATGCACGGTTGACAAGTTCTGGTAATGTGGTATGCCTGAACATATAGCGCCCTCCATTGTTCGGCGTCATCTGGCAAATCTCCCTCCATTGCGCAAGCAACGTAATTCAATACCGAATGCCCAGTGGCAACTTTGCGTTCTGCAGCAATGAGACACCGCATTGAAAGCTGATGGGCTGTCCTTCACAATCAACCACTCTGCCACAAATGCATCTGGTCAGGAATCGACCGGGCATTTGTACTTCACTTCAGCATACACTAACCAGCGCTGAAGGAATGCCACCCGCTCACCCCATCTCTGTGGATTGAATTTCCTCGAGTCTCCGATAATCGGTGGCAAAATGATGGGCTCCATTTGGTCGCTCCGATTTTCTGAAATTTCAGAATGCTGGCCAGATTCCGCAATATCGAAAGATTTTCGAGGTGAAGATTCAACGTCGACTTGATGGCTCGATTTACCAATACAATTTGAGGGACTGATTTCACCCGTAAAAGATGAATTGGCCTTCTCGTTCGAACTTGATTCACGGCTGTCATAGCCTTTTTGAGTAATTATATTGGCAGGACTTGCGATGTCTATAGCCCTCTCTGAGTGCGGCTGGTGGCTAACACTGGAATGGTGCAGGCTCTTTGATCCAGGGCTGTATGTCACGGTTGTTATCGCCCAATTCTTGGTTCTGCCTCAACGAATCAGCTAGAACATCAGGACGATGCATTGGAGGAGTCAGGAGGACTGACCTCTGCCATTTATCTCGACCCCTTTGCCTTTCCTTGTCTATATTCCTAGCCATATAGAACGAGAAAGTTATTTCACGCGACATGGGATCTGACTACCTCCAGTAACAAGCACGCTCAAGGGCGGCCCGTCTCTGTCGAGTCTGCCCTTCACGAACTGGGTTCTCAACTTGAAGATCGCGCAGGTCGTCAGTGCCTAGGGAACGTGCATGCACTGTGCGTGAGGCTCTACTACCCTGAGAATAATTTTCATGCAGAGTGTGATTGCGAGAGTCCATTTGAGATGAAGCTCGACTGTGTTCCAGATAATCTGAGGCGCTCGATATGGGAGATGGCAATGATGGAAAAAGTGATCATTTGGTAACAATGTGCATCCAGGAAGTCTATTTCAGGAAGTCCAGTCCAGGAAGTCCAGGAAGATTCCCCTGCAGACTGCTGTATTTTTTATCTTTGTCACCGAATACAATGATCTGTCTTGTGTGTATCTTAGTTAGCAGCCTGGATAAAAGAGAAGTAACACCTCGCCGCAGTAGACTTTTGAGGACGCCGAGCACACCAAGAAAAGGAAAGAGAATCCTGGAAATTGTGATAGATACGAACTTGAAGCACCATTTTCAGATCTCACCTTTATCCAAATGCATGGATGGCTGAATTTTTTAATTCGCTGAAACAAATAACAATAGTATGACTGACCGTTTAGCAAAAAGTCTTAAATGGCAAATTTCTATACGTGACGTAACATGGATTTTTCAGCATGGGACCTGAAGGTAGAAAAAGGACCCATCTCATGCTCCAGGATTGAACATTGTAAGGATGTAGTCTGCCATAGCCGCATCAGCCATCTATACTGTGTTAATATGGCCACCGAAACCATACCGTCGCAACTTGGAGAAGTGTGATCCGTAACCGGTAAACGAGCTCGAGCAGACCCACCGCTTTGATCTACAGTTATGTTGCACTTTGTGAGTCCAAAATAAAGGCCGTATTTTGATTTGGTCAGGATGTGCCTGCGTTTCTACTTCCCCCATCCCCACCGTATTGAATCCCGTTCATATTCTGAATGCAAAGGTCCGTACCATATTTGTAATAGCATTTCGCATTCACATTTAGCAATTTCCACAGAAGTCCAAGAAATGAAACAATATATTGCACCATTCAGATAATATCCGCAATATTATATAATTGCAGGAATCCAGCTGGAACCCAGCTGGAATCCGAAAAGCTCCTTGCTCAGTGGACCGCCGCATTTGGTCAACTGTTCGATGAAGCCAAAACACATGAATTTTGGCACCTCCTTGAATATGCACGCCTTCGGCTGTCGCTTCACGTTAGGTGCATCCGCTGAAATAATTATTGACTTATCACATCTCTGAGTATTCTTTTGCAGGTTCCCCTGTTTCCGTTGAACATATTCTCCGGTTGATGAGATGTGGTCTCACCGCGTTGTGCCAATCTGGAGCTGGATATGGTTGGCACCTTGATTTTGGTCAAAGAGCACCGTGACGTCGAGAAACAATAATATGACAATGGTGACTCGATTGGTACTCAGTCATTCGCGGCCCCCTCTGGATTAAATGACCTGTTTGCTGGCGTATTTACCTGACCATATGTGTTACAAGAATCCGTATATGCTATATGGACCGTTTTACGGCCGCCGTCAATCCACAACTCAAAAGTTGATGCATGATGGGTCATTAAACCACTGTTGCGGGCATCAGGAAAAGTTACTAAATAACAAATGTGGAAGGAGCCAAGTCCTCTGGCCAATGCAGTGCAAGAGAAGTCAGCCGTGACATACCAACAGGTTGGGACAAGTGGGGAGGTAGTGTTCTTAGTCTCAGAGGGTTTGTTCTAGTGGGCCCATTCGCTAACTCAATTGCGATGACCAAGGGACATCAACTGAATAGCTGAGCAGATTGAGAAGAACTTGATAATGAGAATTGAGAAGATCCAACATTAATGTATGACTTCAAACTGTCCGCTCTGGTTCATTCCAATGCGATCTCATCGTAGGCCTGTGCGATTTTCAACATTAACGTTCATCGGCATCCTCTTGGGTGGTCTCCGCAATTGTAATGAGCACGTCATGGGGGCAAGTTTTGAAGGGAACATTTTGATGGTGTCATTGTAGGGAACTGCATGATGCCACCAGAGGCTTGGCCATAGGCGTTTTACATGGGTTGATTATTGTGCCCGTACTAGCGGTCAGCTTTCATCGAAATACATACCCTGTTTCGACCTGGTTGACTGACCATCTCTCTTCCATGTGGCAGCACTTTTACTAGGCCATGAAAAACTATTCCGAAGGTACTACCGAAACACTTTACTAACGATGTTAAATGACTGCAGACAAAAACGAATATAAACTAACAAGACATACCTAGTTTTCATATCAAATACACGTTATGTACTCATTTTGACATCACAGTCACTAGTTTGTCAATGTGGATGCACCTGGTCTACGTTGATATCGAATTGGTAAGCCTGCTCTCGGTTTCGATGTGACACTCTCAGTTTTCTGCTACGTAATTAATCAATACAAGGGTAAGCATGTTGTAAGTGATCTCATTCACGAGTTGGACGCATTGAAGATCCGACACATGATCAACAGTGCAGTGCTGTAAAACGCAGCAGCCATGGCCGTGAGTTGCAACCTTGACACAGTTGGCAGCCGCGGCATTGTGAATGAACTATCGAACGGCAATGTTCCAGTAATGAGCGGCCCAGCCACAAAGTAAAATAAACTGACCTGATTATCTTCCGGGGCCAGTTTGTTCAGGTATTTCTGGATAACATGGTTGCCGTTTAGGCTTTGAAAGGTTGCCAGGCTCTTTTCTTACCACAGAAAGTTCTCATGGCTACAAATTTTGTAGTCCTCGTCACCTGTGTAATATACAATCTTAAAATGGAGATCAAACTTAAAAACTTAAACTCAAATCTATTCCTACGTGAGATTTATTTCATGTCAACATAGGATACATGGCAGACCGTGGGCAATATAATTTCATCACATATGTTACAGCTCTTCTTCCACCTATTTTGGATAATTTAATAGATATGTGATTGTTGCATATTCATGATCCAATTTAAATTTTCCATATTAGGTATCTTCGCGCTTGTGGCTGAAAAAAATGCTGACATTTTTCGCGAAAGTGGCACTAATTAGTGTATTTGACCGGCGCGACTTAGACGTGACTTCACCTATATATCAGTCAGATTCGGTCCTGCTAGTTCATGCTCAGGTAAGTTGCTTTGTGCTGCTTCATGATTTGCCTTTCCCAGCTTCATAAAAAAGGAAAGCAAAAATTTGCATGCACAAACAGTTCTCACGTGATTGTTACAGCCATTTGCAGTACTAATGGTGTGAACCAAATATATATATATTTTCGAGTAACACGTTGTATAATTCACATACCTCGCTCAAATCATGTCTGATTTCCCTAAAAATTAGCGCGTCCTGATCGCATTTGAATTCCGAAGGTGACGTGCACTTAGCCCGAGCAAAAATATTCATACCTTTTCAACACCTTTTACAATCATACCAAAGCCGTGGCCTGAGCCAGCGGCTTTGGCTTTCCAGACAGGCTGGGCCAAAGCCATAGTCAGGCTGTGACTTTGGCCCAGCTTGGCCTGGCCCACACTTGAAGCTGGGCCGTGCACATCACTAGCCATACGGCTAAAATACGGTACGGTCCGAGGCCGTATACTCACCATAAGAAGTACGGCCGTAGCCGTATACGGTATGCACACACCAGGCACACACGTCAATTTATAACCAGGCAAATCACAAAGAACTTGATAACAAGCATCGTGAAGAAGAATAAGGGGGGGGCAATGTTGAAGAGGTATATTGTTACCTACGGTTCCATTTATCGGATGCGTTTTCTCTCGACGGTCACTCAAACCCCTTGCTCGACCTAACTGGCAGGCTCAAGATTATATCGGCTCCCTCCAATCTAGCAAGGGTATGTTCTTACAAAAGAAATTTCTACTAACAGCACATCTTCATTGTGCCAGCACTAAAACGATGTCCACATCTGCGCAATAACCCTATTGGTTGCGCTAAGCATGGATGTGAAATCCTTGAAGGCGTGCACCTTCCAATTCAAACGCACACTGTCCTTATTGATATATTCGTCAGATAAATTTATCGGACAGGATGCTGGTAATATACCAATGATGCTGATAATCTACTGCCAGATTTCGTTGGGCGACAACTAATGTTAATTGATTGGTTTTTTTTATGCATATTTTCTTCTGCCAAAAATCTGGCAACGCAGGGGAAAGAAAATTGCAAGTACGACGAATACCAGATTTCATGGGCACAGCAGCGGTTCGCTAAAATAATTTCATTGGGAGGTAATCTGGTAATCAAGAGGAAGAAAGAAAATCGTAAATAATTTAGTCAGTCTGAATTCCGGTAATATTCCGCGGACACGATAACCTGGATGCCAGATCATAATTATTAACATGTTTAACTTCGCAGATAAGTTTTAAGCATCTCTTTTCAGACTTGAACGAGCTACTTGTGTCACCTTGACAGCTCATCCAGCTGCTGTCCACAAATCTCGTACCCTGGCATGTCCGATGCAGAAGAACCAGCAGAATGCTTACCTTTAGATGATGTAGATCTCATCCGACCCCTACTGGATGACTTCAGATCAGCGAAGAGAGGCGCGCGGAAAGATATTGTAAGAAAGGCCGTCACCATGATAATGGCTGCAAAAGACATCAGTCACCTTCGGCCTCTGGCACAGGGCAAACTGATCGCCAAAGTCAAAGAGGTACTTATACAAATTACTCACAGGCCAGTATTTCATGAAGCTGACACTCTCAACAGCAAGCAAAGACTTGGCTCTACAATCATGGACGCCATCGCAAGTCGAAAGATGTTGTTAAATACGTGCGGCGATGGAATATACGGCAGGTAGTAGGAGCGCTTCACCAGAAAGAGATCGAAGAGCTTTGTAGAGAGCACTCTCAAGCGGTCCCTGGGGAAAAGGCATACTTGAAGAGCTATCAAAAGGTCCTGAAGGCATATGCTGAGCAGCTCTCCAAAGATCAACAACTGCAGTACCAAGAGACTGCGAATGAGTGGTCAGACAGGTGTCCTCCGCAGGAGGTTCAACAGAGGTCTGTCCATAACATTGCGTGCATGTGCGTTGTGTTGATTGCTCCACAGAATGGCCGAATTGCATTCGGCTAAATACATCAAACAATTTGCGAACGTCATGTGGCGTCAATGTGGAATGCGACTGCTCGTTCTCGAGACGCACAAAGATACCAAAGCCGAACTGTGCATCGCATCGTAAGCATTGACACTAGCATCATCTATGAGATCTATTCTCATCTTTCATTGTATACGCAGACATGACTTTAATCAGCAGCTTGGGGGTGAGGCATTCTCAATTATTCGACCCGGGTGGCAGACTGAAGGTATTATGGCGGAGTGGGCGCAGTATGCCGAGTCACAGATGAGTGAGCTGTTTCTATCCATGCCGTTTATGTGGCGATGCTTATCATTCGGTTGCAGGCCCTGATGCTGAGGATGGCAGTGCAAGAACTTTGCCGTCTGCAGTGAGAAAGAAGAAAGCAGTGGTAGAATTTGACCGAGATGAAGACGACATCCCAATTCTGAATGACCCTTCTCTGATGATGGCGCGGGTCATGGAGCCGATGGTCAGGCAATTCCTTTCGATACATTATAGTGAGTCTATTAGCAATCAAAAGCGCAGCAAATCTTATATTTGTGTGTGCAGACAAGTGCTCGAATGGAACGAAGACTGCCGTGGACTGGACCGCGCTTTCAGAGAACCAAGACAACATGGTTGACGTTGAATACCTCCCGGTAAACTTCTTGTTTCGCGATCCTTCAAAAATGAAGAAGACTCACTACCAAGCGCTTCTTGAGCACTGGTATGAGCGTCAGGAGGACGAAAGGATCAGCACGGTTTTTGCCTTCAAAGGATATTGGGACCCGTCCACCGACTCGGTCATAATGGTTGATGACGAGCCTTCTACGCGTCACAAAGTTTTGGGACAGGACATGCGCAAGCACAACTTGAGTGGGTCAAAAAAGCGACCGGGCCCTCCTGGTATCCGTGTGGGTGATAAAGGGTGGATTGTTAATGAGGAAGACGAGGAGGGGGCAGAGGATGAGGAGGTTGATGGGCATAAGGGTGATGATGACGACGAGGACGACAAAGAAGGTGACGACAACGACGAAGGTGACGATGGCGACGATAACAATAGGCGCCAACATGGCACGCAGTCCAGATTACCGCCGATGAATCTTCCTTTCTCAGCAAAGCGTGTAGTCTCCCGTGCTGGACATATCGCCCCAACAAAGGCCAAGCGAGGCCCCCCTGCTGCAGTGCGAAAATCCGTGCTGAAAGCGAATGCACCATCCGAGGACACTACTTTGAAATCAAAAGGCGCTGGCTCATCGAAATCAACAAATATGTCCAGAGCAATTGCTGTTAAGCAGAGACCTCAACCTCGACCTTATCGTGGACTTCTAAGTGGTTCGCAAGTATCCCCTACTTCAAATGTTCCCCAACCCGCAACAGAGAAGGAAGTCAGAAAGCCCAGAAAGCTTGCCCAACCGAGTCCTAGGTTCGAACCACCTACCACACGAAGTGGAGGAAAGCGTAAGGCCGATGATTCTGGGTTGCAAGCAACGGCTAAACCTTCGAACAAGAAAGCCAAAAAGAATGCAGCGGACAAAGGTAGTGGTAGGAGTAAAGCCAAGTCGACAAAATAGATAGGGCTTAACAATATAAATATTTCTCCAACCGCCGTTGAAGACTCAGATCAGGTTCTCCGCAATTCTAAGTACCGGTGTGGAAGGCTCTTACTTACATATAGATTTATACCATGTTGATATCCGTGCGGTGCAACCGTGCAACGGAATGCAACGCGGACGAGGTTATGCTTGTGGTTGTGGCTGTGGTGCTCGCGGTCACAGTTGATGCTTGTCTATAGCTTGGAGCATAACACAGGGAGAATAACCCCCTTTTAGGTCGAACAAAAGGGAAACAGTATTGTGATATTTGTTGAAAAGGTTCTGTTGAGAGAACGGAAGGTGAACAATAGCGCAGAAGGCTAGTAAAACAATAAATTATCCAGCAAAATTCTAAATTCTCTTAACATTCTGCAACTCGCAAAAAATTTCAACTATCAACATTGTAGCGACATTGCCACCACCTTGAAATGATGTATTCAGGTCTTACAATGCTAGGATGGCTTTACAATTAGAAATCACTGCTGATGGTCTGCATAGATCTGCAGTTTCCCTGCCGGGTATGGCAGCAATGAGTATCGTACATGTATGTCAAACATCAGTGAACTCACCAGAGTGTTGGCCCAGCGTAAGCAATTGTTTCAGGTGGTGGTGTGTATCGACGGCTGTAAGACATGCTTGATGTTGAGCAAATGAAATAAAATACTAATAAACTTACCACGTTTACCCAGCATGAGTGACGCCTTGTTAATGGTTACCGAACCTGTGTGATTGTTTGAGAATTGACATTTGCGGCAAGTGGTGCATTACTAACCATTTTCAGGCCCTGCAGGTGGCCGTTGGTTGGCTGTAGCTATCATGCAGGAAGTGTCCTCAGTGTCTATAAGATTTACTCAATAGCGTATAAGCGCGAGGCTGACATTGTAAACTTACTACGTGTGCCGAGAGCAAGCAAAGCTTTGTCGAGCACAATAAGCCCTGAAAAACAGCATCGGAATTTGCACCAGGATATGTGTGAATAGACTCACCAGGTTGATCCATCAAATAGCTGTTAGATGTTGAAAATATGGCGCTGTGGGGATCTACGAGTATCAATCGGCGGCAGTGTTGTAATAGAAACGTAAAGGACATAAGGGTGCTTTAATGCCTTGATTCGAGGGTCTATAGTTCAAAAGATTATCTTCGGCTCTGTAATATCACCCAAGGAGATTTTTTGGCACCGAAAATCTCCAAGGGACGAAATTTCAGGCAAGACGATTTTTAAGGTAAGACGATTTTTCTAAAGGTCAGTTGCACAGTTACTTAGGTAGAATATTTACCTGAGGCATGTCATTTCCCCCCACTTCATCTTGATTCTCCATCATGGACTCGGATATTGACGAACTTACCGCCCGGTTGCGCGACTTGGAAAAACGTTTTCCAGAGATCATTCGAACACGGCAGCTGGGGCAGCTTGTGGATGGAGTAGTAAGTTAATATGCATATGTGCACCTGTTACTAAGACTTAGTCGTTGTTCCATTAGGTATTTATGACCACCCTGACGCAGGATGAACGATATAATGGCGATTGCGCACCGTTGATGCTAAGTGCACGTGCGGAATTGTTAGCATGTGACCACTTAAGGGAATTCAACTGGGGTAGAGTGACTGTGCATGACCCGAGGATCAGAGCCGCTGGCTTGTGGCTTCGCAGTGACGACCGTGAGTATATTTAATAACATTAAGTATCATTACTGCTGAGTTATTACTATCTGTTATCAGGGGGCTCCGTCTATGAGGGATCACATGTGGCGCAGCAAGAGTGCACAGCTGATGCAGATGAGTCTGGCAGTAAGCAGCTAGGGTACAATCAATACATATACCAGCTCACCTACCCCTTGACCTAGCTGCGTCTACTGGACCGCCTACAGGGATTGGAGTGGCCCCTTCCTCGGCTCAAATTGTGAGTAGAATCATTGTGGCAATCAAGAGTACCCTACTTAGACAAGGTGATAAAGGCGCTACCGGCCCACAACGGGCCTAGCGACCTACCAGCATCTTCGACGTCGGAGTCTTATGACTATTCTGGTCAGTCTTCGCCTACTAGATCGGCTTCAGTTTGATTGAGCTCCGTGGTTAGCATCTGGTGATGATGATCCGTCATCTTCAGATGAGATTGCGAATGTGAGTGCAAAACATTAGCTGGGAGGTGCCGTTTAATATAACATTGCAGGTTAATGGCAAACGGAGGAAAGGGACAAGTTCTGGTGTGATGGATGATTCGAACAGTCCGTTTTTCCGTCCAGGAACCGCAGAGTGGCGGCGATCCGTTTACGTGAGGCAATTGAATTTTTATTAGTTATGTTATATTGATAGCATCAACAGCCACGTCCTCGACCCTGTGGACGGTGCAGCAAGCTGGAGCTCACCTGCGAAGGTCATAAGGGCTTTGCACCCTGTGTGACTTGCAAGGCGTCTCGAAACGCTTGCAACACTGATGGGAAAACAGCTATCCAGCATCATAACGATTTGGTAGAAGACGGGACAATTCGGTATGAGGATGGGGACGAGTTCAAATCCACTCGAAGACTCAAACAAGCTGTCCGCTCTGAATATGCCGCGAAGGTGTCCAACGCGCGCGGGGCACGCCTGGGCCGATTGGAGAACCCCAAGCCACCAAAAGCTGTCAAAAGTAAGTTAAATAAAAATTAATTATTTCATTATTGATGTGTTCCAGGGTCGACTTCGGAGCAGGTTCCAGTACCAGAAGACGCAGCTCAATTGCAGCCCCCGAGGCCTTCTAAACGTAAATCACAATAAAATTCCCAACAATATTCATTTGTTCACGTCTTTCAGCATCAGCATCCGAGAAGCCAGCCCCAGAAGCTGGAGACCAAGTACTTATTCAGCTCCAAATACTGGTGGCGATTCGAGAGCTGGCCGAAGGCATGCACTCGATCCGTGATGTTGTGCAGGGCATTAGGCAAGAACCCCCCCGAGTGGCCCCCGCAGGCACCGTCCCTCCTGACCAATGGCATTTACATGGTGTCGGTCAGCACGTGGCGCATGGCACTTCTCTAAATATGCCGCCAGCAGCATCAGATTTCAACCCTGGACCTCCAGTAAATGATACTGATTATCTAGTTCCACACTGGAGAGACGTTGTACATGGATTGAACTGGGGTGCTGAAATGGGTCCTGTGCCTAGCGCTCTGCAATCTCACACAAATGACTTCATGAGCCTATTTGACATGACTCTACCCCTAACTCCTCATAACCCTACTGAGGCTGCGCTTCCTACATCATATGCAGATTATCATGCTCACTCGGCAGGCAGCACTACGGCGGAATTTGTAGAAGGATCATCAGGGGGGGGCGCTATGCGGGAAACAGAGGATCAGTGGGAGAATGACTTCTCGGATGAACTGCCGCCCAAGGATCCTTAATGACATGAGATATGGACATTTAGTTATTTACAACACCGTCATCTGCTTCAATCTTGTGTAGTTACGCAATGTTAGCTGTTTGGTCTTACATCTTTGATATGCCGTCTCGCTACACTTCTTAAACCTATCCCAATTGCTTCGAATTCAGGATATGATATCCGCCGACAAGTCAATCCAATGAACTGCAAGCCAAATGCTGTAGCAATGTCCACCTCACTAGCTGCAAGGTGGCATCATGGTTCGCCGAGCCAACCACAAGTTTGTCAAAAGCACATTGGCTTATAGGAGATCAATTGAGTACGGCAAAGCGAAAATCTAAGCAGATCGAAAAAAGTGATAATTCAAATTGAAAGATACATAATAAGGGTGCAAGATAATCGGGGTGCAAGATAATCGGAGTGCAAGATAATCGGAGTGAAATATGATCGGAGAGAAAGATAATCGGAGAGACAATCGGTGCGGAATCTCATATTCCGATTAGCACCGCTACATGTGAAGAAGTTACATAGGTACAGAAACTATGGCACAATGTCTGTCTATCAGCACATTTCTGTCTGATAAATGTTCCCGAACTGGTAACTCGACTCATTTCGCACTTGTGACGGCTGAGGTGCAACATATTCTTTGAGTGCACCAGTGACTTCTTCAACTTGCGCTGCAATGCCGTTCAGCCGACCGAAAATAATATTGAAGCTGTAATCAGGGTTATCAGTATCCCGCATGTAATGCGCTGAGAGCTTTCTTACTTTGAGGTTTGACATGGAATCATAGGCGTAGCGTGGTTGTTGTGGCATTGGTCACAAGCGATTGTGCCAGAGGATGGTACCCCTTTCGGGAACCATGGTTGCTTCACGATAAGAATTGGAGAAACTATGCGTACTAATGGTCAGCATGTTGGAAACAGAGGACATCATGCGTACCACATGGGATTCCCGAACGCTGGGCATAAACCAGCGGTTGGGACCAAGAACTGGCTTTGGCACGCTTATCATCTTCAGAGATTTGGGAAAGTTTGGGCATTTGGCTGCCGCCCTGACGGTAGGCCTGATCGAATTCCGCTGACGCACTGAGTAGTACAGTAGGAACGTGTATTGGGATGCCATCATCTGTAGCCTTCTTGACCGTTTCAACTACATCTCGCTGTGTATTCTCAGACAATGTTCATAATGAGACAGATAATTTACCTACCACGATACCTCCAATCTGTATCACAACGTCTTCTTCGGGTAGGTCAGATGACAGTAGTCTACTGATATCACAGGCGTGGGCATACATCTTCTGCTGGTCAGAAGACATGTTGAGTTTTGAGTTGGGGTGAAGTGCCCGATTTTTGCCTGTCTACTTAAGCATGCTTTCAAGCGGAGCTAGAAAAAAGTTACAGCATTTAAATTTAAAGTATCCCCAGATGGAAAAATCTAGCTCGGGTTTGGTGTGCGAAGTAATTGTTTACCGGTCCATATAATGGAGGCTATTTGCTCGAATAGCTTGATGCCTTGCTTTCTGGAACCATGCAAAAGGTGGGCAGACGGAGAGTGGCTGTGGATGAATCGAGCTATAGTAGATGTCAGTGTGCTTTCGAGACCTCATGATTTACAACCACCGAGTGCAGTCACAGGCATGCTTTCTCGAGCTTCAATATATCAGCCTACTTACAGTACTCATTGTCACAGCTGGCAGCGACGTTTGTCATCTACCATGGGAAGAGTAGGGATGATTGCCAGATGTGCATCTTCGCAATCTGACGTTTGCTGCCTGTCGCTCGTCCAGAGGTCTTGGATAAGTGTTGTGCAAACGGAGCTGTTTGGATATGTATGCATCAGCACTGCCCTCCAAAGTCAACAATTCGTCAGGGCATTCATAAGTACAGTCATTCCGGAAATTCTTGTCCCACGTGTTTGTGGCGGTTCAAAATTCCGAAAAAGAAAATAATTCGATAAATATTGTATTATGGTAAGTTATTTACCATCTGCCGCTGGAGACCTATGTGCACAATGTCTATCTAGATATGACCAGCTGCCCGGTGGAGGGTCAGCAACATTCTGTACTTGTCCTTCGCAACATCTGCATGATTGCACCTATCTTTTCGAACATCCGCACACTACATTAAAATGAATTGGGACGAACGGATTCTGTGTAAGAAGCTGGGGGGATTCCTGGCTGATACCATATCTACATCACTTTTGAAGCTATCTATCCAGGTAACCCCTCTCTCTGAACATGCAATATAGCCATTAAATCCATCTGCAGTTCGTAGGCATCGATTTTGGTCCGAAGTCTTCCCAACCGATGTCTTTTGCATATCGTCCCCCATTAGAACTGTGGAGTTCGTGGTTCACAGCATGGAGGCATCTGACTACAGTAGTCTTCGTTTGCGAATATTTTCCCCAGTGGGCAACCAACAA
>Ga0193716_1001176_pt1 | contig 15515 bp, 13 predicted proteins | sample U2c1metaG_FD_145901 | JGI IMG/M metagenome (GOLD analysis project Ga0193716, IMG submission 145901) | Soil microbial communities from a riparian zone of the East river system, Colorado, United States - U2c1 | ecosystem: Environmental > Terrestrial > Soil > Riparian zone | place: USA: East River...
CTTCTTTAAAGGCGCCTTCGACGTCGCCGTAGGGAAACGTGTCGTGCCAGAGAATATTCGAGCCCACCTCTTCGAAGACTAGCGGCGCGTCAGACTTGAGCGCATCTTCCGGGTCTGTCACGGGTGGCAAGGGATCGTATTGTACGTCAATCAGATCCGCGGCATCCTCAGCGGTCGCCCGGTCGATAGCGGCAATACCGACCACCGGCTCACCGACGTAACGCACCTGCTGATAGGCCAAGGCGAATACTTTAGGCGAGTTGGGCAACGGCACCCGGCCGCGCTGCGGGCGGGTGAGCTGTGCAACCTCGTCGCCAGTGATCGTGGCGTAGACGCCGGGATGAGCCAGGGCGCGGCTTACGTCGATACGCCGAATCGTGGCGCGCGCGTGCGGGCTGCGAACATAGGCAGCGTGAGCGACGCCGGGCAGCGAAAGATCGTCGATAAAATGACCTCCCCGGGTTAGGAGAGTTCGGTCTTCGCTACGCTCGAGCGCTTGCCCGACCCATTTTTGCCCTAAGCTCATTTCGCCCTTCCGCTGTCCGCGGCGGCGCGCACCGCGCGCACGATATTGACGTAGCCCGTGCACATGCAGAGATTGCCGCTGATGCCGACGCGTATTTCTGCTTCCGTTGGGTCGGGGTTGTCGCGGAGAAGTTCGATCGCCGCGAGAATCATTCCTGGAGTGCAAAAGCCGCACTGCAGCGCATGGTGCTGCTGAAATGCCAGCTGCAAAGGATGCAGCGCTTCGTCCGTGCCAATGCCTTCGATGGTTGTGACTTGGGAGCCGTCGGCCTGGGCGGCAAACAGCAAACAGGAGCGCACCGTCCGGCCGTCGAGCATGACCGTGCACGCGCCGCACACGCCATGCTCGCAGCCGACATGGGTGCCGACCAAACCGAGATCGTGGCGGAGAAAATCCACCAGCGAGCGGCGCGGCTCCACGGTAGCGGAATGTTCGGCGCCGTTGATGATTGCGGTGATTGAGATTTTTTCAGCCATTACCAGTAGCCTTGCTCCAACGAAGCGTAAAGGCGCTGTGCCTAAGAGACGTTCAGGATCGAAACGTTTCGCCGCTAGAAAGACTCAGGTCTTCCACCCCTGCTTCGAAAGATCGACCCGCTGGCCCGCGGGATCTTTGATGAACACCTCGGCGAATCTGCCATCGCGCGGCAGATCGCGCGGCCCCTGCCGGGCGCCGGCTTCGAGCGCCGAGTCGGCCATCTTTTGGGGATCTTCCACCTCGAAACCGAAGTGATCGATGCCCTCCGGTCCACCCTCTGCGGGGAGAATCGCCATGTTGATGTGCCCATCCGACAAATAGATGGATCGCTTGCCGCGCGAAACCTCCGTGAGTCCGAAAACATTCTTATAGAAGTCCGCCAGCTTCGGAACGTCCGCGGTCTTGACCGCCATGTGCCTGATTCGCGCCATGTTTGTACTCCTTTTTCTAAAAATCCCCTTACCGCCGTTGTTGATAAAGCGCAGTGACAAAGCCCCTCTCCTCCAACTCGCGAAGAAAGCTCATGTCGATGAAGTCCTTGGCCTTAAGACTCCGGGTTTTAGGATCGGCGTCCCGATCCAACACAGCCTGGATCGCTTCCTCCCGCGCCAGCGGTAAGGGTGGAAATTCGTCGCGCGCATCGTCGTAAAGCTGGCTGACAATATCCATCGGCAACCCACCCATGTACTTCTGCATAATGCGAATCGCCGCCTCGCGGTTGTTTTTTAGGAAATGGATTGCCTCGACATAGGCCTGGATGAAACGCCGGACTTCATCCCGGCTGCGGGCAATCTTTCGGCGCGTCGTAGCCAGAACGCCTGAAGGGGCCAGGACGTTGAGCTCCTGCGCGGTGATTAGGGTCTTCGCCCCTGTCTTTCGCGAGGCCAACACGGAGGTCACGCTTCCTCCCATGGCGCCCGCGTCGATTTTGCCCGCTACTAGAGATGTGACAGTGAGCCCACTTCCGCCTGTCTGGATGATTTGAACGTCGATATCCGGCTTTAACCCGGCGCGTTGGAGGACGAGTCGCAGGAAAGCGTCTCCTTCGGAGCCGTACTGGGTAACGCCCACTTTCTTCCCTTTGAGCTGCTCGACGCTTTGAATCCCCGAGCGCGGATGAATCATGATCTGCTGAGTGGAGTAATCCGTGATGGTCGAAAGAATAACCGTATCTGCGCCCTGCACACGTGCGCGCAGGAGAGGTGTTCCTCCCGGGATCGCATAGTCGAAGCTGCCGCCGATCAGTGACTGCACCACGCGCGGGCTGCCGGTGACCAGGACCACGTCCGCATCGAAGCCGTACTTGGCGAGAATACCGCTGTCGCGAGCGATGCCGGGGATGATCATGCTATCGCTCGGGCTAACGTAGGCCACAACGATTTTCTGTAAAGGTGCCGCCGATAACGGTGCCGCGAGGCAAAAGAACATCATCAGCGACAAGGTTACCAGTCTGACAAGCGCCGCCGATTGTTCCGATCCGTTTACTTTGAAAGTGATCGAGATCATGTCAGTTACGACGCCTGCCCTTTGATCCGACTTGCCGCAGTTGTCAAGGCGCGGCGCACCAACACGCCGGTGAGATGGCGCCGATAGCTCGAAGAAGCGTGGATGTCGGCCGGCGGCTCCACCGCTTGCGCTGCAACATCGCCCGCCCGGCGAAAAAGTTCGGCGCCAGGCCGCTCGCCCAAGAGCGCCTCTTCCGCCACGATCATGCGCAGTGGCGCCGGACCGATTCCGCCAAGCGCGACGCGCGCGAAGTCAATCACTCGATCGCTCCCGCAGCCGAGCAACACCGCCACCGCAACGATGGCGAAATCGCCATGCCGGCGCGCGATCTCGGTGCAGCACCAACCAGCATTCGCAGGAGCCAGGTGAAAATCGATCGCAACCAACAATTCGTCCGGCGCGATGTCGGTCAACAGATAGCCCTGATAGAAATCCTTCGCCGCAACCGATCGGCTCGCCCGGGCGCTGCGCAGATGGAAAGTTGAGTCCAAGGCGATGGCGAGCAGCGGCAGTTCTGCTGACGGATCGGCGTGGACCAAACTGCCGCCGACGGTGCCGCGGTTACGAATTGCCGGATGGGCGACTTGCTCGATGGCTTCGCGGAGAATCGGCAAGCGCTCCGCGATCGCCGGCGCGCGCTCGACATCCCGCTGCCGCACCATTGCGCCTAGCGATAGCGTTTGATCATCGAACTTGATTTGGTCCAGGCCTTCGACGCCGTTGAGATCGATCAGGTTATGCGGCTGCGCCAGACGGAAATTCATCAGCGGCACGAGACTCTGCCCGCCGGCCAGCACTTTGGCCTCATCCCCATGAGCTTGAAGAAGCACCAAGGCTTCGTCGACGTTGCTCGGCCGGAATAAATTGAACGGCGTCGGTTTCATAACTAGGCAATAGGCAACAGGCAACAGGCATTAGGGTTTGCAAGGGCGGGGGCTTTAACGATCTGCCCTTATTGTTGCCTAATGCCTATTGCCTGATGCCTTCTTTAATTCAGTTCCCCCCTGAGGAATTCGACGGCGATCCGGTTGAACTCTTCCGGATGTTCGGTCTGGGCGTGAAGACCGCAACTGGACATCGCATAAAGCTTGGCGCCCGGCGTCATGTTAAATGCGATGAGCGCCTGCTCGATCGGCAAAACTTTATTCTCTTTGCCGGTGACAAACAGCACGGGCACGGTCATCTTGGCCAAAAGCGGCCGTAGATTGGGCACATCCATCGGATAGCAACCCAACTTGGCATAGGCGCCGTATTGACGCGCGCTCGCTTCGAGATATTGAGCGAAGATCGGCGGCGGCGCCCAGCGATCCACGTTGAAGTATGCTCTGTCGAGGTGGGCCTTGAGATTTTCCTGGGTCGCCGTGTAATTCGCGTAGGGTGCCAGCGCTTTCTGTTCCAGCTCGGGCGGTATCCCGCCGCCGGCGTTGCCGATAAGAATCAATCGCCCGACTCTGTCAGGGTGCTCCGCCGCGATCGAGATGCTGATCAAACCGCCGCGGCAGTTGCCGACCAAGTGGGTCTTTTTCACATCCAGCGCATCGAGAAATTGCACCATGTGCTCGACATAGGCGGGATGGCGCAGATCGCGCGTCGGCGAATCGGTTTTGCCGAAGCCGATGATATCCGGCGCGAGCACTCGAAACTGTCGGCCCAGCGCTTCCATATTTTCGCGAAACTCCAACCAACCTCCGGAACCCGGGTCGGCGGAATGCAGCATGAGCACGTTCTCACCTGCACCGACTTCCCAATAGTGGGTGCGATATTCACCCGCCTGAACGAATTTTTCTTGAATGTTATCCATGTTCATCCCTCCTGCATGGTTTGCGCGCCGGTCAAGAAACCAATCATCTCCGCCAAAGCAACGTAATTGGCCTACGCTGCCTTGGGCTCCACCGCGTGCAGCCGCGGAATCACTTCTTTGCCGAACAGACGGACATTATTCAATACCAATTCCTGGGGCATCGCGCCCATGCGCACAATCGCCATGAACGTGCCAAAGCCGCCGTATTCTTCGTACTGCGCCATGAGATCTTGGTACACCCGGTCCGGCGTCCCAACTAAGACAAAGCCGTCGTCGCGCATTTTTTCCATCGGTGTGGTGTCATAAGGATACGGCGTCTTGACCGAATCCAAGGTTAGCTCGGGATTCATATCGAGAATTCGTTGGATCGCCGCGTTGTTAACTTTTCCCAGGAGCTGTTGGAAGTAATACTCAAAATGGGTCTTGCACAGCTTCTCCGCCTCCTTCTGGCTTTCCCCGACAAACACGTGGCGCGCGATCAGGATATCGTTGGCCGTGCACGGCCGGCCGAACTCGGCGCAGGCGTCGCGGAATAACTGGAGCTGTTTCTTAATGGCGGCGGTGGGCTGAAAAGTCGAGCACAAAGTCACTCCCGGCCGCTTGGCGACATTGCGCGTCGGCTCGGGACCGATGGCGCCGACCCAAACCGGTGGATGAGGACTTTGGTATGGCCGCGGCCACATGTCGACATCTTTATAATGATAGAACTGGCCGTCATGGTTGAGCAGGTCATTGGTCCAGGCCTTCAGGATGACATCGAGCGCCTCTTCGAAGCGCGGCCGGCCTTCTCTTAAAGGAATGCTGAGCGCAAGATACTCCCGCGGGATGCCGCGCACGAAGCCGGCGATGATGCGGCCCCGGGTAAGATTATCCAGCATCGCCAACTCTTCGGCGACGCGCAGTGGATGGCCGTGCAGCGGCAGCAGATTGCCCGCCATGGCGAGCTTGAGACGTTTCGTCTTTGCCGCGACGTAAGCCAAAAAAACATTGGGCGAGTTGTCCAGACTGTAGGGGCTGCCGTGATGTTCGTTTAAGCAGACACCGTCGAATCCTACTTCTTCCATCAGCTGGAACTGTTCGACATGGTTTTCATAAGTTTTCGCGGCTACTTCGGACTCATAATTTTCTCTGCCGACCGGATATTTGAGCCGCCCGGTAAGATCCTTACCGTAGGGAACAAAATCGAACGTGAACACCTGCATGTTGCTACCTCCTCGAGATCATTTTCTAATTATCTAATGTTGCGATCCTTGTGCAGCGCCCTGAATCAATTGCCACAGGCGCAACGGGCTCGCCGGAATCGTCGTGCACTGAACGCCGAGTGGCAACAGTGCGTCATTGATGCCGCTCAGCAGCGCCGCCGGCGTTGCCAGCACCGCGCTCTCTCCCGCGCCTTTGACGCCCATTGGCGAGAGCGGCGATGGCGTCTCGGTATACGTCCTCTCGGTCATCGGCACTTCAAAGATCGTCGGCAGCAAGTAATCCATCAACGTCGACGTGAGGTACTGGCCGTTTTCGTCATACACATGTTCTTCGAGAACGGTCTGACCCACACCTTGCGCCACCGCGCCCTGGATCATGCCTTCCACTATCGCCGGATTCAGTCTGACACCGCAGTCGTCGGCGATGACGTACTTTAGAATACGCACCTGTCCGGTCTCCCGGTCCACTTCGATCATGACCACGTGAGTATTGTTAGCCGCGGTCAAGTCGAAGCTGCCCCGCCCATCCGCGTCCGGTAGTTTGCGGTCCGGCGGATTGTACGTGTAGCTCGCCTCGGGATTGCCGTCGACTCCCTTGGGTAAGAGATCCGAGCGGGTGAGCATGGTCGTGACCACTTTTTGCAACGGCAGAGTCTTGTCCGGGGATCCCTTTACTCTGAGGGCGCCATTGAAAAACTCAATGTCTTCCGCGTTCGCTTCCATGAGGACACCGGCCATCCTGCGCAGCTTTTCTGCGATCCGGTCGGCGGCGCCAAGGATGGCGCCGGAAAGCATGACGGCTTGCCGGCTGCCGATGGGCCCGGTGCCCGGTCCCGCGGAGAGGCTGTCGACGGCGATCACCTCGACATCTTCCCGGTCTACGCCGAAGTAATCCGCCAGCAAATTCGTCGCGAACGTGTGTTGCCCTTGTCCTTCCCAGGGAAAGCTTACTTCGGCGATGATCTTGCCGCTGACGTCAATGCGCACGCGGGCGCTCTCAGGCATCGAGGTGCCAAACGGGGCGCCCGGACCGAGCAGTGTAAACATGCTCATGGCCACAGCGCTCAGCTCGACACCGGTATAAATGCCAATTCCGACCAAACGACCCTCGGCGCGAGCCCGAGCTTGTTCCTGGCGCAAGGCCGAATAATCGGCCAGCTCAAGCGCCAGGTCCAGAGTACGTTCGTAGTTGCCGCTATCGTATCTTGCGCCGTTGGGGGCCTCGTAGGGAAACTGATCAGGACGAAGCAGATTGCGCCGGCGAATCTCCACTGGATCGAGATCGAGTTTCCGCGCCGCCAGATCGACGCAGTGCTCCATGGCCAAGTTGTGCGCCGGCACTCCCCAACCGCGATAAGAGCCCTGCGGACACTTGTTGGTCGCCACCACGGTGAGATCATACTGCGCGTTGCGCATGCGGTAGGGCCCCGTGAAGGCCGATAAAGGTTTTAGCGCTTTGCCGATCGCCACGGATACCGCATGGGCGCCGAGGTCGTCGAGCACTTTGACCCGAAAGCCGGTAATCTCGCCGTCGCGCGTCAGCGCCATTTCCGCCGAGTAGATGCGGTCCGGCCCGTGCGTGTAGCTGCTCAGCAAGTGCTCGACCCGGTCTTCGATCCATTTGACATGCCGCCCGCCGGCCTTGCGCGACAGCAAAGCCATGCGGATGATCGCGTGGGGAAAAATCTTGGTGCCGAAGGAGCCGCCGTGGGGCAGCGGAGTAATGCGGATTTTATGCGCCGGCACCCGCAGGCCGCGCGCCACCGACGGAACGTAAAACCCAGTGCCTTGAAAACCGCCCCAGGCATGGAGGGAATGATCGGTGCGCCATTGCACGATGCAGTTGCAGGTCTCGATCGGATTGCCGCTGGCCCTGAGCCAACGAAAATCGTCTTTGACGACGACATCGGCGTTGGCAAAAGCCTCGTCGACCGCGCCGAACGTAAAAAGCCGATGGAAAATCAGGTTGGTGCCCTGGTGTTGCCAAATGACCGGGCTGTCCGGTTCGAGCGCCTTCTGCGCATCCACGACCGGCGCGAGAATTTCGTATTCGACCTCGATCAGCTCGAGCGCGTCCTCGGCGATGTAACGGCTCGTGGCCGCAACCGCGGCGACGGGATCGCCGACGAACCGAACCTTATCATGCGCAATGCAGTGGCCCGCCCAACCGATCGGAAAACCGGGGACAGGCTCAGACCAAGCCTTGGCTTCTTCACCGGTAACCACAGCGAACACCCCCGCAAGTTTCTCGGCCTTCGTAACGTCGATGCGTTTGATGCGCGCGTGGGCGTGGGGGCTGCGCAAGATGGCCGCGAACAGCATACCGGGAAAGGCAACATTGTCACCGAATTCCGCTTTGCCGGTGAGCAGCGTCGCGTCTTCGATCCGCGCCGTGTCCTTGCCCAGGTAGCGCGGCTGGGATAGCGGCAACTCACTCAAATCTCGCGGCACTTTCTCGCTCAAGTCGATCGACCTTTATTCATTTGGTTCTTCCAAGTTTACTGTGAAGATGTTTTCACCACGAAGGACACGAAAATCACGAAGTTCGGAGTTTGAAATATCCGAACCCTTTCGTGTCCTTCGTGAACTTCGTGGTGAGGCCGTATTTTCTCATTGAGCACAGCAACATAGGAACAGTGGCCCGAAAATTTGCGCAAGCTGCGTAAACATTGAACTATAGTAATACGAAGAGCACGAAGTTCGGAGTGTTAATCGTCTAAAACCTTCGTGTCCTTCGTGGTGAACAAAACAAACTGAACGCGTACATTATCCACACAAACCCCTGAAGAGCCGATCATCTGTCGTTTAATGGCTCGCCCTTGTCTGCAGCGCCTTCCATATCCGAAGCGGAGTCATGGGCGCCTCGGTGATCGTTATGCCAAGCGGATCGAGCGCGTCGTTGACGGCGCATAATATCGCCGCCGGAGTGGTGTGGAGCGCGCCTTCGCCGACTCCCTTAACCCCAAGCGGTGCGATCGGCGACGGCGTGCACATTTCATGCTCCTCGGCTGCCGGCACCTCCATGATCGTCGGCATCAAATAGTCCATGTAGGAGGACGTCAGCATCTGTCCCTTGTCGTCGTACACATATTCTTCGAGCAAGGCGGTGCCCACGCCATGCGCCATTCCGCCCATCAGCATGCCGCGCACGACGCTGGGATTGAGCCGCACGCCGCAGTCGTCGACCATGACATATTTGAGAATTTTCACCTGCCCGGTCTCGTGGTCCACTTCAACCATGCAGAGATGCTGGGCGCCGGCCGCGGTCACGCTATAGCGGCCAAAACCTTTTTCATCGGGAATCGTGCGATCCGGCGGGTTCCACACGTAGGTCGCCTGCGGGTTGCCGTCGACGCCCTCCGGCAGCAAGTCGGGACGCGCCATCATGAACAGCGCCACCTGCGCCACCACCAGCGATTTTCCCGGCACGCCGCGCACGCGAAACTGCCCGTCGAACAGCTCGACGTCATCGGCGCTGGCTTCCAGCATCACGCCGGCCGCGCGCTTTAATTTATCCGTCAAGCGCGCCGCCGCGCCGAGCACGGCGCCGCTCAGCGCGATCGCCATGGAACTGGAGATCGGGCCGGTGCTCGGCTGCATGCTCAAACTGTCCACGGTGATCACCTGAATATCTTCCAACGTCAGGCCGAAATAGTCGGCAAGAATCTGCCGCACGAAACTGTGCTGGCTCTGCCCGCCCGGCGGAAAACCCAGCTCGGCGATAAATTTTCCGAAGCTATCGATGCGCACTAAAATTCCTTCCGGCGACGATGTCCGGCTGAAAATGCGCGGCGAAGCGAGCGCCAGCATCGGCGGGCCGGTAAGACCGGGCTCGATGCTGCTGACGACGCCGATGCCGACCAACCGTCCTTGCGCGCGCGCCGCCTGCTGTTCGCACCGCAGTTCATCGTAACCCGCCTTCGCTAACAACAAACTCAAACTCGCTTCGTAATCACCGCTGTCGTAAATATTGCCGGACGGCGAGACATAGGGAAATTGATCTTTCTTGATGAAATTGCGCCGGCGAACTTCGTTGGACTCCAGCCCGAGTTTCTTGGCTGCGATCTCGATGAGCTGCTCGATGACCCAGAAGTGCGGTGGCAACCCAAAGGCGCGCAGCGGCCCCTGCGGCGTCTTGTTGGTAATGACCCCTTTGCAGGAATAATCGACGTTGGCGATGTGATAACAACTGCCGAGACAGAGCAGCGGCTTTAGCAGCATGCCGATCGCGAGCCACTCGGAAAAGGCGCCGAGGTCATCGACCAGCTGCATTTTCATGCCCGCGATCGTGCCGTCGCGCTGGAGCGCCAGCTCGCAGTCGTAGTGGCGGTCCCAGGCGTGGCTGCTGTTGCCGATTAAATGCTCGATGCGGTCCTCGGTCCATTTGACCGGCCGGCCGCCGAGCTTCTTGGCCATCAGCGCGATCAGCACCACATAGCGGGCAAAAGTCTTGACGCCGAAGCTGCCGCCTAGCGGCGACTGGATGATGCGCACCTGCTGCGAGGGAATCCCCAAAGAGATCACCAGCGCCGGTAAGATCAGGTGCGGCGAACGATGACCGCCGCGCAAGGTGAGCATGCCGTTAACCGGGTTCCAGTCGGCGATGCAGACGCAGGTTTCGATTGGATTGCCGCTGCTGCGGTGCCAGCGGAATTGTTCGCGCACAATCAGATCCGCGCTCGCAAAGGCGCCGTCGACATCGCCGAAGGCAAAGCGCCGGTCAAAAGCGATGTTGCTGTCTTTGCCTTCGAGCACCTTCAGTGCCGATGCCGATCCGGCTGTGAGCGCATCGACCACCGGTTCCAACGGTTCGTATTCGACTTCGATCAATTCCAGTGCGTCTTCGGCAATGTAGCGATCGCTGGCCGCAACGACGGCCACCGGCTCGCCGACCCAATGGGTTTTTTCCACCGCCAGCGCGTAACCGGTCCAACCTTCGGGGATGCCGAACACGGGCCGCGACCAATGTTTGACTTCTTTGCCGGTCAATACCGCCGCTACGCCGGGGAGCTTTTCGGCGCGCGCAGTATCGATGGACTTTATCAAAGCATGGGCGTGCGGGCTGCGCAGAATCGCGGCGTGGAGCATGCCCGGAGTACGAATGTCATTGCCGTACTCCACCCGCCCGGTAAGCAATAAGGGATCTTCCATCCGCGCGCTGTCTTTGCCGACGTGACGCGGTTGGCTGATGGGTAGTTCGCTGGGAAGCTTGGGCTCGGCGGTGGCCACGGCGAAGACCTCGCTAGGGATTGCGCAACCGTGACGCCGCCAGTTTTACCGATTCTAAAATATCCTGGTAGCCGGTGCAGCGGCAGAGGTGCCCCGAAAGCCATTCCTTGATTTCTTCTTCGTCCGCGTCGGGATGTTTGTTCAACAGCTCGTAGGTCGTCATCAGAAACCCCGGCGTGCAAAAGCCGCATTGCAGTCCGTGCTTTTCGCGAACTGCTTCCTGGATCGGATGGAGCTCTCCGCCGGCTTTGGCCAGACCTTCCACCGTCATCAGCTCGGCGCCGTCAGCTTGTGCCGCAAGCATGATGCAGGAGCGCACGGCTTCGCCGTTCATCAGAATTGTGCAGGCACCGCAGACGCCGTGCTCGCAGCCCACATTGGTGCCTGTAAGACCGACATCCTCGCGCAAAAAGTCCACCAAGGTTTTGCGCGCTTCGACGGTCTGTTCGTAGACCACGCCGTTCACGTGCACTTTGACAGTTCGACTGGTGGCCATTAGTTTTTCCTTAGTTTCTCCAACGCGGCCCGAAGCGCGCGCTTGGTGAGCGTCGCCGCGACCGCACGGCGGTATTCTTCGGAGGCGTGAATGTCATTGCTGGGATCGATGCCCTGCTTGGCGCTTTGCGCCGCCGCTTCGAAGGCGGCTTCTTCCGCGTGCTGGCCGATCAGCGCCTCTTCCGCCGCCTTGACGCGTATGGGCGTCGGACCCACGCCGAAGTAGACCAGCCGCGCTTGCGCGATGACTTGGCGATCCGAGTCTAATGCCAGTCCGGCGACGATGCCGACGATGGCGAAATCGCCGTGCCGCCGGCTGATCTCAAGCACGGACCATGCGCTATCTTTCGGCGGCGCCGGGAAGCGCACCTCGGTAAGTATCTCGTTGGCCTCAAGAGCGGTGGTAAAAAAACTCTGAAAAAAAGTCTCGGCACCAACGGATCGCGTTCCCTTCGCGCTGCTTAGAGTCATTTCGGCTTCGAGCGCCAGCGCCAGCGCCGGCAGCTCCGCCGCCGGGTCGGCGTGCGCGATGCTGCCGCAGATGGTGCCGCGGCTGCGAATCTGCGGGTGGGCGATGTAATACGCGGCTTCCTGGAGAATCGGCATCCGCTCAGCGATCAGTTGCTCTGTTTGCAAAGCGCGTTGGCGCGCAAGCGCGCCGATGACGATACCGCCATCGCTCGCCCGAACGTAGTTGAGTTCTTTGATCCGGTTGATGTCGACGACAATATTGGGTCGCGCCAAGCGCATGTTCAAAAGCGGCATCAAACTCTGGCCGCCGGCGAGAATCTTGCCGTCTCCTTGATGAGTGTCGAGAAGCGCCAACGCCTCTTCGAGACTCCGCGGATCGTAATAGTCAAATTTTGCCGGTTTCATCTTGAATCGGGAACACTAATCGTAGTTCTAACTGCCGGCCGCCGCGCGATCCGTCCGCAAGGTGGCGCGGCGGCGCAAAAATTCGAGACTGCGGCGCCAGCAGTCTTCGCTCATTTCTTCGCGATAGGCAGGGCCTTTCGCATTGGTCCAGCCGTGATCGGCCCCCGGGTAAGTGTGCACTTCGAAATCCTTCTTGTGCGTCGCGAGCGCGTTGCGATAAGCGTCAACGTCTGCTAACGGCACCAGCCGATCCGCTTCGCCGAAGAAGGCGATCACGGGCGCGCGTAAAAACGGCACTCGCTCCACTGGCTGCGTCGGCGTGTTGGGATTTTTGGTATCGTTGGTTGGAAAGCCGTGGAACGAGGCCGCTCCCGCCAGCTCATGTTGAAATGTCGGCCATAACATGGCGAAACGGCCGCCCAGACAATAGCCCCATGCAAAGACCGGTTGGCCGCCCACGAGCGGATGTTGCCGCAGCATGGCGAGCGCCGCATTGAGATCGCCAAGAATCTGGTCATCAGGCTGAGCGCCCGGCCGTTTGAAGATATCTTCCGGAACTTCGGGATGATCGAAAATGTTCACTGCCAGGGCGACAAAATTTTCCGCCGCAAGCCTTTCGATCACGTCCCTGGCGAATTCATCCAGGGCTCTGATCGTTGGAATCATGATGACGCCGGGAAACGGTCCTTGCCCTGACGGCAAGGCCAAGAGTCCGCCGATCGTGCTCTCTCTGCTCGGAGTTCGTACACTCTCGATTGCCATGAAACCTTCTTGACGTGTCCCGTCTATCTGCTCAAACTGACGAATTTTCTCTGCGCGCCGCAAGGCGACCTTGCATGCATTGAAAAAACTGCCCCATCAACTGCTTGGCCACGCCTTCGAAAAGACGCGACCGACGCCGGCCATCACCCCACCAACCTGACCGTCGCCGGCAACATGCACCGCGGTCTGGTCGCCGGCTTCTTCCTGCAATGTCAGAGCGCCCTCGCCGCGGACAAAGCCCGCCGCGCCGGAGCCTTCGATGATGAGTTTGTAACTGCGCGGCGGCGCTTTGTCTTTCATCGAGATCTTGCCGTGAAAAATACCCTTGATCGGTCCGATACCAACTTCCATCGTCGCCTCGAATTCATCGGTGGCGATTTCTGTCAATTGCTTGCAGCCCGGCGTGCAATGTTGCAGCGACTGCGGGTCGGTTAACAAGTCCCAAACCTCCTGCGCAGGGGCCGGAAATATGAAATGTCCCTCAATCTTCATTGATCGATTTCACCGCCACCGTATTCTTCCAGAATGTCTTGCATCCCACGAACGCACACTTGCGCTCCTATCGTGCACGTTGTTCGGATATGTCAAATGTCACATGGTGTCAAATATCTTTTTGGCATATCGCAACCATGACGTTTTGGTTATGCGCATCCCGTCGGTGTCGCGACAATTTATAGACTTCGGTGCACTCGCTTACGGAGCAGAGCGAGGAAGTCCTTTGCTGGAGGCGAGAGGGGTCGGTCTTTATAGTAGACGATGTAGCTCTGGACGGTTAATGCCAGCCCGGGGATTTCCAGGACTTTGAAAAGTTTGTTTCTAATCTCCTGGATCAGCATATCTTGAAACAAGATTCCCAGTCCGATTTTGTTTTTCACAACTATTTTGACTGAAGCCGGACTGCCGCACTGTATGGCAATCTTAGCTCCTAATCCTTCATGCACGAGATGGTTGAGCATCTTGTCGACGGCGCTTGCCATCCCTGTGGTCACCAGCGCGGCTTGACGAAGGTCTGATAAGGTTAACCTTTTCTTTTTCGCGAGCGGATGATTCGGCGCCGCAAACACGACCAGCTTTTCTTTGCGAAAGGGTTCGCTGGCAAATTCAGGATTGACGGGAAGTTCGTTGAGCAGCGCGATCTCGACCGTCGAATTTAGCAACATCGACTTCACTTCTCGGGTCGTGCCGGTTCGCAGTATGATGGAACTGTCGCGGTGCTTGTTCTTGAAATTGACCAGCAGCGAAGGAAGCACAAGCGCTGATGCGGCATAGCTCCCGGCGATCTTGAGAGGACCTGATATTTTCAGACTTTTAGGAGACTTGAGTTCCTTTCTTGCCTCATCAAGATGAACCAGAATGGCGTCGGCGTGGCGCAAAAGAGATGAGCCCGCGTCCGTAAGCTCGGCTGCTCCGGCGTTTCTCTCGAACAATTTTACCCCGTAATCCTCCTCTAAATTTTTGAGGTGTTTGGAAACCGACGGCTGACTAACATGCAGCAATTGCGCCGCCCCGGTGATGCTTCCGTTATTGGCGACCGCTTGGAAGGCCTTCAACTGCGCGAAATTCATAACTGATCCCTGCCAGTCAAATACCAATTCCGTGAAAGTGGCGCAAATCACTTTCTAGATGCGTATCGCCTCGATGTAAAAAATGGAACGTGCAAAGTGATATTTGAGATAGGTTCGCCTCCATCGTATCTGTCCCCTTGTTAAAAGACCGATCGCACATGGATTGAAATCAGATTGCCGGAGTAGAAAAGCCTGCCGTTTATGAGCAGGAATAGTGAACGTGGAGCGGACCAGACATCGTTCTCGTGCACATGTGGCGGCAGGAGCAGACCCGGCTCGAACGGCTGCTCGATGATTGAGATGACCCCGTTCGTCTCCTCGCCCTAAAGTTTGATGATGACGCCGTTGGCGTCGTCACCCTCGTCCCTGGCGACCAGCGTCTTGCCCTTGATGCGTTCACGCATGGCTCGCCTCCTTGAAATCACATGATCTTTTTTCCGAATGCCGATGTGATCAGCTCGACGCCCAGCTCGGCGGTCCGGTTCGCAACGTCAAGCACCGGGTTGACCTCGGCCAACTCGAACGAAAGCAGTTTTCCCGAATCTGCAATCTTCTCCATCGCGAGATGGCTTTCACGATAGGTTGGACCACCCTGCGCCGGCGTGCCGACATCCGGCGCGTAATAAGGATCGACAAAATCTATATCCATCGACACGTGAAAACCCGCAGTGCGCCGCGAAGCCCACCATATCGCTTCATCCATGACCGCGCTCATCCCGCGTTCGTCGAGCTCGCGCATAGTCACTACCCGGATACCGGAATTTTTGAGAGTGACGGCTTCGTCAGGATCGATGCTGCGCGCGCCAATCAGCACGCAGTCTTCCGGATAGACCTTAGGCGAAAATCCGCTGATCTGTGTCAACGCATTCGCCCCCAGACCGAGGATCGTGGCAAAGGGCATCCCATGGATGTTTCCTGAGGGCGACGTCTCGGGCGTGTTCATGTCTCCGTGGGCATCGAACCAGATGACACCGACTTTATTGCCGCGTTTGCGATGAAAAGAAGCGAGGCCTGAAACGCTGCCGATCGCGATGGAATGATCCTCGCCGAGGATTATCGGAATCGAGCCCTCTTTG
>Ga0193716_1001177_pt1 | contig 15497 bp, 17 predicted proteins | sample U2c1metaG_FD_145901 | JGI IMG/M metagenome (GOLD analysis project Ga0193716, IMG submission 145901) | Soil microbial communities from a riparian zone of the East river system, Colorado, United States - U2c1 | ecosystem: Environmental > Terrestrial > Soil > Riparian zone | place: USA: East River...
CCTCGACCAGGAGGGGCTTGATCTCCTGCAGCGGGCGCAACCCTTGCCGGCGCTGCCGGCCGACCAACCGGGCGAGACACTGGAGCTGATCGTGCCCATCCAGTTCTTCCTCAAGGGCAGGTGACGGCAGGCGCGCTCGAGCAGGCCTGCCGCGAGCGCGGCATCCGGTTGAGCACACAGCGGCGGATCATTCTCGAGGCGTTGGAGACGGCGCACGATCATCCCTGCGCCTACGACGTCCACCAGCGCGTGGCGCTACGTCACAGGAAGATCAGCGTCGCCACGGTCTACCGCGCCTTGAACGGCTTCACCCAGGCCGGCCTGCTGGTGCGGCGCGACTTCGGAGACGGCAAGGCGCGCTACGAGCGGGCGCAGGCAAAGCGGCACGACCATCTGGTCGATGTGCGCAGCGGCAGGGTCGTCGAGTTCGACGACGCCGAACTGAAGGTGTTGATCACGCGCGTAGCGGCGGGGCTCGGCTACCGCCTCGTCGACTATCGGCTCGAGCTGTTCGCCGAACCGGAGCGCGATCTTGATTGATCATGGCGCGGCGTGTCAGCGGCTGCCGGCCCCACGGCTTTCGAACGCGGGTTCAGCGCACCCGGTGGCGGTCAACAGCATCGGGATCGAAGGTGAAACCGAGACCGGGGCGGTTGGGTACCGCGACGTAGCCGTCCTCGATGGCGATGGGCTCGCGATAGAGCAACGCCGTCCACGGCATGTACTCCAGCCAGGTGGCATTCGCGAATGCCCCCAACAGACAGAGGCTCTGCTCGGTGAAGAGATGATTGGAGATCGCGATGTCGTGCGCTGCCGCCAGGTGCGCCACTTTGACGAACTCGCTGACGCCGCCGACGCGGCCGAGGTCGGCCATCCAGATGTCGGCGGCGCCGGCGGCGAGCATCTCGCGAAAGCCGTAGCGGGTCGCCTCGGTCTCGCCGCTGGCGATCGGCGTGTCGAGGGCCGCCGCGACCCTGGCGGAGCCGCGATGGTCGTACGGCGCGACCGGCTCCTCGAACCAGGCGAGATCGAAGACCTCCAGCCTGCGGCCGAGGCGGATCGCATGATCTGCCGTGAAGCCGCGGCTCGCATCGCACATCAGCGACACGCGGGGCCCGATCGCCTTGCGCACCGCGGCGACGCGCTCGACATCCTCGTCGATGTGTTTCTTGCCGACGCGCATCTTCACGCCGGCAAAGCCCTGGGCCACGTAGCCGGCCGCCTCCGCGGCGAGTTCGTCCGGCGTTGCCGACAGCCACAGACCAGCGCTGCAGTAGACGGGGATCCGGTCGTGGGCGCCGCCGAGCAGGTGGGCGACCGACTGCCCCAGCGCCTTGCCCTTGGCATCCCACAAAGCGGTATCGATCGCGGCGAGCCCGAAGACCGTCACGCCCTTGTGGCCGAGGAAATAGAGTTCGCGCCACAGCCGGTCCCAGACCCGCTCCGCATAGCGTATGTCCTCGCCGACGATGGCCGGCTTCAGGCTGGCGACCATGGCCTCCAGCACCTCGATGCGCCGGCCGCCGAGGGTGAACAGGAAGCTTTCGCCCGTGACGCCGATGTCGGTGTCGATGAACACCAGGACGCATCCGATCCGGTCGTTGCTGACGCCGCTCGCATTGCGCGTCGGCCGCGCGAGCGGCAGCTCCACGATGACGGTTCTAAGGTCGGTGACGCGCATTGCTCTCCTCTCGCCGATCGCGGCGGCCGCACGCTGTGTTCTATGGCTGCGTTTCGTAGATCGTTGCGTCTTCGGGGAGAATGACCCAGGGCCGCGCGCTTCGCGTCCAGAAGTGCAGGGTGGGCTTGATCCACGACGTGTCGTCAAATGTTCCGGCCCGCACGACGCGCTTTTCGGTGGAAGCCAGAGCGTCCAGCTTCGAGCCGCCGCAGACCCAGATGCCGCATTCCGGGCAAATCCAACGATAGCTGATTGTGCCGCTGCCCAAGACGCGTGGGACCAGACGAGGCGTTCCTGCGAGGGTGAAGGCCGCAGCTGGTACGACAACACCCATCGCGAACGCCGAGCCTGACAAGGATTGGCAATCCGTGCAGTGGCACACATACGCCCAAAGGGGAGGCTGCGTGATCGTGTACCGCAAGGCGCGGCAATGGCAGCCGCCAGCCTGCAAGAACTGTCTCATGGTTGTTTCCGTGCGCAAGCCAAACTAGTCAGTGAGAGATCCCGGCGGACGCGGGGGTCAAAACCCTTCGTCCGCCTCGGACCGGGAATCGCGCATCAGCGGGATTGCTTGTCGGGCACGGAGTGCGTCCTGCGTCGCCATGAGAAGCTGAAGCACGAACATCCGCTTGTATCCCTGAGCGCTGGGCGGCGGTCCGAAAGGAAGCATCAGGGCTAACGGCGGTGCGAGCGCCTGCTGCGTGATCGGCGTGATGTCCTGCTCCGCCTGCGCTTCCGCCTCGGTCGATACGGCAGAGGCCAGCATAATCATGAGTGCCGTTGCGGCCAGCGCCTTCATTTGGGTCCCCGCCACGCCGCAGTCTCGGCTGTCTGCCTGCCTGCGTCGGTCACCACGAAGCCGCCAAGCTTATGCGCAACGATAAGCCCCATATCGAGCAGCACGTCCCTGTGGTCGGTCGGAAGTGCGTTGCCGACGCCGAACAACACTTTGCGCAACGTCATGAGCTCGGCGGGATTCAAGTGAGCCGCGCGCCTTGACTAGCCAGCCCGCAGGGTGATGTGCCAGTACACGAGAAGTTGTCCGCGATCCGGGTGCTTGATGGATCGGGCCTGCGTCTTGCAACCTTCCCGGTCGGCGCGCGTTAACCATCTTCTGCATTGCGGGCAAAGGAAGACATATGGACGCCGATAAAGCCCATTATCATCGCCTTGTCGAAATTGCCGCGTTAGCCCATCAGCGCTGTGTGGCCGCCAATATCGCCTGCGCTCTCCGGGACCTGTACTCAAGCGACGATCCGACAGCGGACGGGAAGGCCAAGGTGGCTGAGGCCGCCGCCGCCGCGGCGGATGAGGCGCTGGTGAATTGGCGGGAGCGGCACACGCCGGGCTAATACGCTTCCGGTTCGATCATCTGGGCGCCCATCGCTACAAGGGAGTGCCCGCATCGACCGCGCGCGCATTCAAGCGCATAAGGCAGTGTACAAGGGGACATGCAATGAGCGACGAAGCCGAACTGACCAAGATCGACAGAGAGATCACGCAAACCGAGACCGCGATTCGGACCGTCAAGGAAGACTACGAAAGAACAGTCAATCCTCAGTTCGCGACCGGAAACCATCGTTCCATCTGGACGGCGCCGCCTGAATATTTTGGCCCCTACATCGAGGCAGGGAAGATGCTGGGCGAGCTTACGGCGCGGCGGCGGATGCTCCGAATGAAGATGAACTGGAAGGGGAATTGATCGACGTCCAGGCGACGCTGCACCCCGATTGACGGCAGGCCAAGTCGCACGGACCGTTCGACGGAGGCCGGTCGCTAACTCGCGGCCTTTGCGAGCACCGCGGCTTGGGCCGGGCCGGTCCACTCGACGACATGTGCCGAGCGGTCAGGCCGCTCCACCGATGTTGCCGCCTTCGATGTCCCCACGCCAAGGAAACCGACGAGCCTGTCCGGCGGATGGAAGCCCAGCGCTGCATTCACCCGGGCATCGTAGCTGTTGGCGCCGGTGACCCATATGCCGGCATAGCCCAGCAGGTGGATCGCGTTCAGCATGTTCATGGCGGCCGCACCGACGGACAATAGCTGCTCGATCTCCGGAATGGGGCGGTCCGACCTTATCTTGGCGCCGACGGCAATCAGCAGCGGCGTCCGATGCGCCCAGGCGCGATACCGATCGGCGAGGGACGGGGGCGCCGCAGGATCACGTGCCCTGACGGCCTCGGCGAGGCACTCTCCCAAGGCGGTCCGGGCGTCGCCGCGAATCAAAACGAAGCGCCAGGGCCGCAATCGCCCATGATCCGGCGCCCGCAGCCCGGCATCGAGGATCCTGTCGAGGTCTTCTCCGTCCGGCGCCGGTTCCTCGAGCAATCCGGTGGAGCGGCGCCCCAGGAGAAGATCGAGCGCCTGTCGGCGCGCTTGCTGCTCGATCTTCTCATAAGCGTCCGGCGTCTTTGGCTGGATGAACGGCTTCATGGTGGCATTGTAAGAGATATGCGAATAATTGTCATTCTCAATCTTGCCATTAACGATGCGCTTTTGCGCTAGAATTGACAGCCTGTAGTTGTTTTGAAAGATAATTACACAACCCTGATTCAATGGGCTACCCCCCTTGCCGACTGGGTAAATCTCAAAGATAATATAGCATGGCTGGTGAATGAAGGAGAGTGAAGATGCAGGTCGAAGCATATCGAAAGCTCCCTTTTGCTATGTCGCAGCATGACCGGAACCGGCCCGCTCGGCGCGTCAGGTCGTAGCCGCGAGTCCACGGCGAGCCTGTCGGATACATCTGATCCGACACCGGCGTCGGCGAATGACAAACTCGTGACGATGGCGGCGCGGCCGACGGCAGAGGAATGCGCTCGCGACCGAAGGTTGGAGGAGCGGCTGGCGAGGCTCGCCGTGGCGCTGCGACCACGCATAGCGTCTCAGATTGCCTCGGATGCGCCTGACCTGGCATCGGTGCCGGCGACTGACAAATCCGCAACAGCATCGTCCCCCACGACTGATGAGCTAGTGACGACGGCGCCACTTGGGGCGCTGGCCGACATCCGACGCACGCCGCGGTGGCTCAACAGCGCCACGATCGCAGTTTCCTTGGTTGTGGTGGCCGCCGGCTGGTGGCTCTACCGCAGCGAGGTTGCCAATAGCGTCGAGATGACGGCCGAGCACCAGCAGCTCGCCGAGTCGCGGCAGGCGCAGCAACAGGCGGAGGCGTCGGCGGCGGCGTACCAGGGATCGCTGACGCAGGAACGCGACAAGGCCGAGAAGTTGGCCAGTGAGTTGGCCACGGCGCGGCGCGAGTTGGAAGCGCAGAAGGCGGCGTTGGCCAAGGCCAGCGACAGGACGGCCGAGAACCAGCAGCTCGCCGAGTTGCGGCAGGCGCGGCAGCAGGCGGAAGCATCGGCGGCGACCTACCAGGGATCGCTGGCGCAGGAACGCGACAAGGCCGCGAAGCTGGCTGGTGAGCTGGCCACGGCGCGGCGCGCGCTGGAGACGCAGGCGGCGGCATTGACCAAGGCCAGCGACGGGACGGCCGAGAACCAGCAGCTCGCCGAGTTGCGGCAGGCGCGGCAGCAGGCGGAAGCATCGGCGGCGACCTACCAGGGATCGCTGACGCAGGAACGCGACAAGGCCGAGAAGCTGGCTGGTGAGCTGGCCACGGCGCGGCGCGCGCTGGAGACGCAGGCGGCGGCGTTGACCAAGGCCAGCGACAGGACGGCCGAGAACCAGCAGCTCGCCGAGTTGCGGCAGGCGCAGCAACAGGCGGAGGCGTCGGCGGCGGCGTACCAGGGATCGCTGACGCAGGAACGCGACAAGGCCGAGAAGCTGGCTGGTGAGCTGGCCACGGCGCGGCGCGCGCTGGAAACGCAGGCGGCAGCGTTGGCCAAGGCAAGCGACAGGACGGCCGAGAACCAGCAGCTCGCCGCGTTGCGGCAGGCGCGGCAGCAGGCGGAAGCATCGGCGGCGACCTACCAGGAATCACTGGTGCAGGAACGCGCCCGCAGCCAAGCGCTCGAACAGCAGCTGGCGGCACTCCGCGACGCCACGTCGGGTCGTGGCCGCAACGCCACGACGAGCACATCTGGCCCGACGCCGGCGCGGGCGACCGACAAACCTGCGACAACTCCGCCCGCCACGAGCGACAAGCCGGCGACCATGGCGGCGCGGCCTACGGCGCCGGACGCGCCCGGCAATCCGGAAGTGGCCCGCCTGATGGCGCGTGCCAGCGTGCTGCTGAGCCAGGGCAATGTCGGCGCGGCGCGGATCGTGCTCGACCGCGCCGCCGAGACGGGCAGCGCGCCGGCGCTGTTTGCGCTGGCGGAGACCTACGACCCGTTCGTCCTTGCGGCATGGGGGACCTTCGGCACGCAAGGCGACGCCGTCAAAGCACGGGAACTCTACACCAAGGCGTTTGCCGGCGGGGTTCAGGAGGCAGGGGATCGATTGAACGCGTTGCGTCAGTGAGGGGGCGTGGTTTTCGTCATTCGTATGTAGGGCCCGCGTATCCAGGGCTTGGAAAGACCGGCGGTTCAGGTGCCGCGTGAATCGGATGCTCGAGGGGGGAGCTTATCGATGATTATGATGTTTGCTGCACGCATATTGTGCGTGCTCACGATCGCGGCGTCGGTTGTCCTGGCGCTGCAGCCGACCCGGGTCGAGGCGCAGGGGGAATCCGGGCCGGTGCGGCGCGTGCTGACCTACGAGCAGCAGCAGGACAAGATGAACGCCTGGACGCTCGGCCTCGCCGCCGGCTTGATCGAGGGCGCGCCGTTGCGTCTGGCGGCGGAGATGTCTCGCGTCGTCGATGACGGGGACAACCTGCACGTCCTGCCCATCGTCACGCGCGGCCCTGCGGAGAATTTGAATTCGCTGCTCTATCTGCGCGGCGTCGATCTGGCGATCATCAACTCCGACGCACTGGAAGAATACAAGATCCAGTTCCCGGAAATCCGGCGCCACGTCACCTACCTGCTCAATCTCTTCCCATCGGAGCTGCATATCTTCGTCCGGCCCGAGATCCAGAGCCTGCAGGACCTCGCCGGCAAGAAGGTGAACTTCAACACCCTGGGCACGGCCGCCGCCTACTCCGGTCCGCTGATCTTCAGCCGCCTGGGCATCAACATCGAGAAGACCTTCATTCCGCACCCGGTGGCGCTGCAGCAGTTGCGGAAGGGCGACATGGCGGCCGTGGTGTTCATCACATCGAAGCCGGTCGACGCCTTCCTGCGCGGGCAGTGGGAGCCCGGCTTCAAGTTCCTGCCGGTGACCTACGACAGCAAATTCGAGGATTATTATCTGCCCGCGGCTCTTGCGGCGACCGACTATCCCGCCCTGATCAAGCCGGGCGAGCGCATCTCGACCATCGCGGTGCCAACCGTCCTGGCCGCCTACAACTGGCCGACCGGCACGAACCGTTACCAGCGCATCGCCCGCTTCACCGACTACCTCTTTTCCCGCATCGACAAGCTGCAGGGCCCAGGCTTCGACGCCAATTGGAAGACGATCAATCTCGCCGCGACGGTCCCCGGCCTCACCCGCTTCCCGCCGGCTCAGGAATGGTTGGATCGCCAGGCGCGCAAGCCGCCGAATAAACCATGAAGATCGCCGCGATCTTCCTGTCCGTGCCGTTCGGGCTGGCGAGCATCGGCACGATGGCGCAGGGCTCTGGCGATGCGATGGAGAAGCTGCGCGCCTGCTCGCTGCTGGCGCAGACCGAACGGCTGGATTGCCTGGATAAACTCTCCCGCGACATCGAGCCAACGACACCGCAGCGGCCGCCGGCGCCGTCCGCGCCTGAGGTCGCGCCTGCGGCCGGGGCGACACCTACGACCAGCGCAACGCCTGCGGCCGACAACTGGATCGTCAGCGAGACGACCTCACCGGTCGACTACACGCCCGTCGCCATCGCCACCGCGTCGTACAGCGGGGGAGCGGGCGGCACCACCGTGCAGCTCTCGATCCAGTGCCGCGGCGGCCGTACGGATCTGGTGATCGGCGGCCCGGCCCTCACGGGCCGCGCCGAGGACTATGTCGTCTCGTACGGCGTCAATGGCGGCCAGCCGGCTGTGGTGGCGGCCGGCACGTCGGCGTCGGGGATCGGGGTCGCCATCAAGGGCGATGTCGTGCGCCTGCTGGCGTCGCTGCCCGACCAGGGCGAAATCATCTTTCGCGCCGCCTCCCGGCAGGGCGCGGCGCTGGAGGGGCGATACGCCCTCGCCGGCCTGAAAGTCGTGCTGGGGAGGCTGGCCGTTCCCTGCAAATGGCCAGCCGCCATCGGCGTGCCGCGCAACTGACGATCTCTGAACAACAATCCACCACAGGAGAGTATGATGACAAGGTTCGAACATGTGATGCGGGCGGCGGCGATGTGCGTCGTGGCGCTGTTCCTTGCAGCCCCGCCGGTGGCGGCTCAGGGCAATGCCCCGGCACAGACGGCGTCCGCGCCCGACGCGAAGAAAGTTCATCGCCTCATCCTGCAGGTGAATACCAATGATCCGGCGATGATGAACCTGGCGCTCAACAACGCGACTAACGTCGAGCAATACTACAAGGACCTCGGCGAGAAGGTGGAGATCGAGGTCGTCACCTTCGGCCCCGGCCTGAACATGCTCCGCGACGACACCTCGCCGGTGAAGGACCGCATCAAGGCGATCTCCGAGAAGATGCCGTCGATCTCGTTCATGGCCTGCGGCAACACCCAGGAAAACATGCACAAGGCCGAGAACAAGAAGATTCCGCTCGTCGCGCAAGCCACGCTCGTGAAATCCGGCGTGGTGCGGGTCATGGAGCTCCAGGAGCAGGGTTGGACCTACGTGCGGCCGTAACACGGTCCCGATCGGCCGACGCGACCGCCTCGTGCCTCGAGGCGGTCGTCATACCCAGAGGGGCAATCCGTAGCGTGCCCGAAGGTCGTTCACTGGCTTTTTGACGGCGCGGGCGGCGATCTGGTGTTTCAGGCTGCCGGAGCGGTAGGTGGTGTCCTTGCCGTCGTGCAGGTCGGGCAGGATTTCGGCCGGCAGCCGGCCGAGTTGGTTGAGCGCGGCCGGCAGATCGGGATTGGCGGCGGTTCGGCCGGCGACGTCGAGGGCGAGCGAGCAGAGCGCATCGGCCTGCAGGGCGGCGAAGAGCTGGTTGCGGTGATAACAGCTCAGCGATACCCGCCGGCCCTCGGTCTTGGCGAAGGACGAGGGGAACCAGATGGCGCGTCCGCGCTTGGCGGCGAACACAACGTCGCCCGGTGCGGCGCCGCCGCGGATATCGAGCAGGGTCTCGCCCTTCACCAGCTTGCCGAGCGTTGCGGTGTCGTAGCTCACCAGGCGGCTCGCCGCGCCGAACAGCATTCTGTGGACGATGCCGCCCGCCACCGGCTCTTCCGTGGCGTCGACATCCTTCCCGGAGATCACGGTGGCGATGGTGAAGGGATCGGCCGGTTTTAGAGGCGAGACTTGCGGACCGAAGAACGTTCCGCGCACGCGTTTCAGGCTCTCGTCGGCAAAGGCCGATAATTTCATCGGCTTGGCGGCTTCGCCGGCGAAGGTGATATCGAGCGGCTCGCGCGATGCCGAGAGTATGAGGTCGACCCAGGCCTTGTCCTCGAAGGTACCCGCCGCGAAGAAGGTGACCGCCAGCGCGGCGCCGAACGGATAGAAGAAGTGCTCGATCGAGATGCGTCCGGAAAACCAGTCCTTTGTCGTCGCTGTGGCCAGCGGCTGGGCGGCGCGCAACGGCACGCCGAACCGCCAGGCGTCCGCGCCCGAGGTTTGGGCGGGGTCGGCCTGGCCAAGATAGAGTACCCAGAATTTATGCGCCGGCGGGTCCTGCTCGGGCCAGGGCGGCGTGAAGCCGCCGCCGCCCCGCGTCGAGTCGAACAGCGATTCGTAGTCGGTGCGCTGGCCGAATGCCGGGCTCGCCGGGCCGTCGGGTCCGAGCAGCGTCGCGGTCCAGAGGAACGAAAGGCGGAATTTGTTGATCTCGATGGCCATGGCCTTGCCTTTTGCCGGTGCCGTCTGCAGAATTGACGCGACTAAACAATACGAAGCTGAATATGTGTAGCGACGAAAGTCGATGGACTAGGCTTCGGGAGTAGGCCCAAGGGGCCTACTTTTGCGTTTGGCTCCCTTTCATCTGCGTTCCACCAGGGCTTGGCTTCCTTGCGCGGTACCGAGGCGCGCGATTTCAAGTGGCATTGGCCTGGTGCACAGTGCGCCGGTTTCCCAGGAGAGCGTGCATGTGTGGCCGTCGCCGCGCAGGAACTCCAGCAGCTCGGTCAGGTTTCCGCCGGTGAGGAGCGGGTCTAGTTCGCGCTTGAGCTCCGTAGCGCGCTCCGCGTTCGCCTCGGTGATGGCGATCCTTATCACCGGACAGACCCAGGTCTTCGAACCGGCCGCGTCGAAACCCAGACGGAAGACACGCTGCGTACGACCGGCGTCGGCGAAAGTGTAGGCGGCGAAATTCAAGCTGTTGGTTCTTGCCGCGACCTTCTGAAGAATGTCGCGCGGTTCGTCCGTAAGCTGGGGGTTGCGCGCAAGCTCCTCGCGCGTGGCCTCCCGCGACCGCGATGCGCGCCATCCCTTCGCGATCAATGCTATCGCGTAGTAGACGACGGCGCTGCCGATGACGCAGCCGAACCAGATGACGGCAATATCCTTCATCGAGACGGCTTCGAGCAGGCCGGATGTCTCGCCGATGACAAACCGCGAGTAGCCGTAGGCGATCACGATCGAGAGGGTGATCGAGGCCACATAGAACTCGCCCGTCGTCGGTTTGGGCAGGAATTCCGGTGCGTCGGTCGCGGGATGGCGACGGCGCCACAGGAAACCCCAAACCAGCATGACGAGGACTCCGGGAAGGAACAGCAGCGAGGGAACCTGGAGTATCTTGGTGACGTCCGCCAGGCCGGGAATGGCGAGCTGGATCGGTTCGCTGAAGCCGATGGTCGTCTGATCGACGGTGCCGCCGGGCATCTTTCGCGAAAAATCGAGATCGAGCAGCATCGGCGTGGAGCCGGGTGGAATGCGTTCCTTGGCCGTGATCTGCAGCGAGACCCGCCGGATGCTGCGGGCGGGAATCGTGATCGGCAGGCTGCACCCCGAGGGGCAGGCGGTGACGTCGAGAATCTTGACCGGCGACACGACGGTGATCTTGTCGAGGGCGATGTCGCTCACGTCGCTGTTGTCGACGACCAGATAGGCGAGCTTGGGATCGTTCGGCACCAGCGCGTCGAAGCCACGCTCGAGCGAGAGCTTGAGCGACTGCGGCAGGGTGAGCGCCGTGTAGGCGACACGCACCGTCGCGGTCAGGGTGGCCGAGCGCTCCGGTGGCGGCATCGTGGCGGGTGTCGTCGGGGCCGGCGCGACCTCGTACTCGACGTAGAAGACGACGGAGGCGTCCTTGGGGACAAGCGCGCCGGCGGTGAGGCGCAGCGTCCAGACGGCATCCGACGCGGTCGGGAAGGCGGGCTCGGACAGTTGCTTCACGTCGAGGCCGGCGGGCGGCAGCCAGCGCAGCCGGGCGTTGCGCACGGTCGCGGCCTTGGGCGGTTGCAGGAGCAACAGGATGTCCTGGCTGAGCAGGCCGGGCTGCAAGGCGATCTGGTCGGGCACCGCGCGCAGGGTCGCCGGCTCGTCGGCTGCTGCGGCTGGGCGTCCGGCGAACGCGAACACCGCCAGCGCCATCAGTGCCGCGAGCCACCGCATGGCTGAAAAGGTCAACGCCGGTTGCATCGGTTCACGATACACGTTGCGCTAATGCGCGAACAACCGGTCGATCAGCGCCTCGAAAGCGGCGCGGCCCTCCTGCTTGGCGGCTGCCGGATCGTCGGCGCGGGCGATGATCAGCGCAATCTCGAGCACGCTCGCCAGCAGCATGTGGGCGAGCATGTCGATCAGGTCAGCGTCTACGCGCCCGGTCTTGGCTGCGTTCTTCAGCGAAGCCTTCATCAGGCCGAAGCCATGACGCGCGTCGATTTCGCGCCATTTCGCCCAGCCGACCACCGATGGCGCGTCGACCAGCACGATCTGGCGCACCGCCGGCTCGCGGGCGAGGTCGAACCAGGCGTTGCAGCCGGCCCTGAGCGCTTCCACCGGATCGGCGATGCCGCGCGAGGCTGCGACGACTGCGTGGGCAATATCGGCCTCGACCCGTTCCAGCACCGCCTCGAACAGCTCGGTCTTGCTGTCGAAATGGTGATAGAGCGCGCCGCGGCTGGCGCCGGCGGCGGCCATCACCGCCTCGATCGAGGTCGCGGCGAAGCCCGTCCGGGCGAACAGGCGCATGGCGACGGTGACGAGGTGCTGGCGGGTCGCCTGGCCCTTGGCGATTTTCTGGTTCAATTTGACATACCGTCAGTCGGTTTGTATCACTGGCGGCCATGAAAAGCGACCTCGAAACCCTGGACGGTCTCAACGACGAATATATCCGCTCGGTCCAGGAGTCGGACGTGAAGCGGTTCGACGAGATCCTGGCGCTCGAGTTCTATTGCTCCAATCCCGACGGCACCTTGGTCGACCGGCCGGCTTTCCTGAAACAAACCGCGCAGCCGGTGACGATCCGCGGCCTCGCGACGGCCGACGTGATGATCCGCCTGCTGGGCGACGTCGCCATCATCCACGCCCGCACCTCTTGGACGAAGTCGGACGGCCAGCCGGGCCGTGGCCGCTATACGGATGTGTGGGCGCGCCAGAACGGTAGTTGGAAGGCCGTGTCGGCCCATGTGACGAGGTTGCCATGACGATCAGCCAAGCTGAGAAGGCCGCGACTTTCCGTAAGCTGCACGGGGGGCCCAAGGCCTTCGTGATCGGCAATCCGTGGGACGCGGGCTCGGCGCGCATCCTGGCAGGCCTGGGCTACCAGGCGCTCGCGACCTCGAGCGGCGCCTCGGCCGGCATTCTCGGACGGCGCGACGGGAAGGTGACGCGCGAGGAGGCCTTGAGCCAGGCGCGCGATATCGTGGCGGCGTGCGACCTGCCGGTCTCGGCCGATCTCGAAAAGGGCTTCGGCGACCAGGCTTCGGCGGCGGCAGAGACGATCAGCCTGGCCGCCGGCGTCGGGCTGGTCGGCGGCTCGATCGAGGATGCAAGCGGCGACAAGGACAAGCCGCTTTACGATATCGACCATGCCACCGAGCGCGTGGCCGCGGCGGTGCAGGCCGCCCGCGCGCTGTCGTTCCCCTTCACGCTGACGGCACGGGCGGAGAATTTTTTGCGCGGCAATCCCGATCTCGCCGACACGATCGCGCGCCTGAAGGCTTTCGAGAAAGCCGGCGCCGACGTGCTGTTCGCGCCCGGCCTGCCCGACCTCGCCGCGGTGCGCGCGGTTTGCGCGGCCGTGTCCAAGCCGGTCAATTTCATGGTCGGCATCAAGGGCAAGTCCTTCACCGTGGCCGAGCTCGAGGCGGCCGGCGTGCGGCGCATCAGCCTCGCCACCTCGCTTTATCGCGCCGCCATGAGCGGGCTGGTCGAAGCCGCCCGCGAGGCGAAGGACAAGGGCACCTTCGGCTATCTCGACACCTCGATGGCGACGCCGGACCTCAACAACTTCATGCAGAAATAGGCCTCAGTCGAGGTCGCGCGTACGGGCGGCCTCGCGCCGCGCCTCGCGCACCGTCGCTGCCAGCGCGCCCGGACCGCCGGCCGCGGCCTGCAGCTCCTTGCGCACGACCTCGCGGCGCTCGTGGATGGAGGCGATCACCAGTCCCATGGGCACACCGAGGCCCACCAGCGCCGATTCGGCCAGCTGCAGGCTTGCCTCGATCGTCTCGGGAACCGTGTCGCTGACGCCCAGCGTATAGAGATGACGGGCATGCTGGGCATCGCGCGCGCGGGCCACGATCAACACGTCGGGCCGGCGTGCCCGCGCGGTGCGCACGATCTCCTCGACGGTCTCGTAATTGTCGATCGTGAGGATGACGCCGGGCGCCTCGCCGATGCCGCAGCGTTCGAGGAACAGCCGGTTGCTGACGTCGCCGTAGTAGATCGGGCGGCCGCGTTTGCGCCAGCGCGAGACCAGGGCGGGATCGCGATCGGTGGCGAGATACGGCACCTTGTGGTGATCGAGCATGTCGCAGACCAGTTGCCCGACGCGGCCGTGACCGACGACGAGGACGCGTGCGGCATGGTCATCCGGCGGCAGCACCGTCGCCAGCGGCTCCGAGGGATTGCCGGTCTCGAGCCGGGCGGCGAGGCGGCGACCGAGGCTCGCAAGCAGCGGCAACAACGCCATGGTGAGCGAGACCACCGCCAGCACCGTGGCCGCGACCTCCGCGCCGACAAGGTTGAGAAGGCTCGCCATGCCGATGCCGATGAAGGCGAACTCGCCGCCCGGCGCCAGCAGCAGGCTGATTTCGACGCTGGCGGCCCAGGGAAGGCCCCACGCGCGGCAGAGCGGCGCGATCAAAACCGTCTTGGCGACCAGCAGCGCCGCGACGCCGGCCACCATCACCAGCGGCTGCTCCCAGATCTGGGCGAGTTCGATATGCATGCCGACGGAGAAGAAGAACACGCCCAGCAACAGGCCCTTGAAGGGCTCGATGATGGCTTCGATGGCGCGCCGGTACTCGGTCTCGGCGAGCAGCAGTCCGGCGATGAAGGCGCCCAACGCCATCGACAAGCCGGCCAGCGCCGCCACGACGCCGGCACCGACGGCGATCAGCAGCGTGGCCGCCATGAAGAGCTCTGGACTGTCCGTGCTCGCGACCAGGCGGAACAAGGGTCGCAGCAGAGCGCGGCCAACCAGGCCGATCACGATCACGGCGGTCGCCGCTTGGCCGAGCGCCAGCAGGATGCCGAGCACGATCGAGCCGTCCTCGCGGCTGCCCAGAACGCCGATCAGGAAGAGCAGAGGCACGACGGCGAGATCCTGCGCCAACAGGATGGCAAAGCTCGTCCGGCCGGTGACGCCGGCCATGCGGTGCTGGCGCGACAGCAACTCGACCACGATCGCCGTCGAGGAGAGGGCAAGGCTGGCGCCGATGATCAGTGCGGCGGCCGGCGGCTGACCGAACCCCCAGGCGATGACGCCGATCGACAGCATGCACAGCAGGCTCTGCAGGCCGCCCAGCCCGAAGACCAGGCGGCGCATGGTCCTGAGACGGCGCAACGACAATTCGAGGCCGATGAAGAACAGCAGAAAGACGATGCCCATGTCGGCCAGCACGGAGATCTGCTGCTCGCCGGTGACGGTGAACCATTCCAGCACCGGCTCTCCCGCCGCGAGCCTTCCCAATCCATGCGGACCGAGTGCCGCACCCACGGCCAGAAAGCTGAGGATGGGACTGATTTTCAGCTTGTGCATCATCGGCACGATGACTCCCGCCGTGCCGAGGATGAGCAACGCGTCCTTGAAGATGCCGATGTCGTTCGAAGGGGACATGCCTGACCATAGACCACGCGGTGCGATCTGTGCACACTCTGTCCCAGAGGAAACGGATGGGTTCAAAATGAAAATCGTGATCACCGGCGGCGCGGGCTTTCTCGGCAAGAAATTGGCGCGGCGCATCCTGCAGCAGGGAACGCTCGCTGGCCCCTCGGGCGCCCCCGAGCGCGTGAGCGAACTCGTGTTGTTCGACGTCGGCCTGGCGAGCGGTCCGGGCCTCGACGATCCGCGCGTGAAAACGGTCGAAGGCGATATCGCCAACTTCGCCACGGTTCAGTCGATCACGCAGGCCGCGACGACGATCTTTCACTTCGCCGCGATTGTCAGCGCGGGCGCCGAGGCCGACTTCGATCTCGGCTATCGGGTCAATCTCGACGGCACGCGCAACGTGCTCGAGGCCTGTCGGGCGCTCGGCACCAATCCGCGCGTCGTGTTCACCAGCTCGCTGGCGGCCTATGGCGGCGATCTGCCGCCCGAGGTGACC
>Ga0193716_1001179_pt1 | contig 15468 bp, 17 predicted proteins | sample U2c1metaG_FD_145901 | JGI IMG/M metagenome (GOLD analysis project Ga0193716, IMG submission 145901) | Soil microbial communities from a riparian zone of the East river system, Colorado, United States - U2c1 | ecosystem: Environmental > Terrestrial > Soil > Riparian zone | place: USA: East River...
CTGGTGGTCGCTAACAACAGAACCACGCCGTACTTGCGGCCCCGCTTCACCACCCGCACGGCCAGTTCCGCCGCGCGCTTGCCGTACTTGGGGTGTTGGAACAGTTCGTGGCACTCGTCGATAGCGACCACCAGCGGGTGCAGCCCAAGCCCGCGCTGATCAGCCAACCTCCGTGACACCTTGGGCGGCTGTCCCGGTTGCGCGCCAAGGGTTTTGCCGCGTTCCTCCATCTCGTCGGCAAGATCAGCCAGCGCGGTGCAGGCGGCTTCGGCTACCGCGTCGTCCATGCCCATGCGGTAGCGCGTCAGCCGTGGCCGGAACGGCTCGAAATCGGGGGACTCGCCGAGCACGAACACCCACAGCTCCGCTGTCGGGTCCAACGCGGCCCCGAGCAACAGCGTCCGCAACGCGGATGTCTTGCCCTGCCCCGGCCGCCCGCCGATCAACCAGGACGCGCCGATCAACGGCGCGTTGACGACCAGGCCGCGTTGGGACAGTCCGAACGGGACACCCGCGAACACGTCCACCCGACCACTGTCGGCCGCGTTCTCGTCGAGCAGCGGCCACGGCCCGGCACCACCGGAGAGGGTGCCCTTGTCGGCCACCCACAGATCCAAGATCCCGTCTTCCGCACCCTTGGTCGGCCACGTCTCCAACCCGCTGCGCCCGAGGTTCGCGGCCAGCTTGGGACGCTGCCCCGCGACCATGTCCGCAGTCACCCCCAAAGGCAGTCTGACCTGCGCGAAGGTGCCGTCTCCGTCCTTTCTCGCCGGTACTGTGTAGGTGAGTTCGCCACCGTCCTTGAAGAACTTGTTCAGCGGTGAGATACCGAGGTGCGCGAGGGCACGGGAGATCATCCGTTCGTCAACCCAGGAATCCGTGTCGTCACGGTCGGGCTGGATCAGCCAGCCCACACCCGGGTTGCGGTCGCGTCCCTCGAACGCGACCGCGATCACCCACACCACCGGCGCGCACATCAGCGCGACCGGCACAGCGGCGGTGAGCACTGTCCACACCGCACCGACGCCGGTGTAGACACTGGCGAGCCACGGCCACATGTCCGCCCGGTCTAGGAACGCGTCGACCAGCCACAGCACCGCCGTCACCGGCGCGGCCACCCGCAACGCGATGACGAACCTGCGCAGCACGATCCCGACGCGCGCCCATCGGGCTTTGGCGTCGGCGCGGATGAGTTCCTGTGCGACGCGGCGTGCTTCGGTGTCACCGGCCAGTCGCGCCGCCCGGACATCCGCGCGGAGATCGGCATAGGTGGCCCACGACCACACCTTGACCAACCACCGCCAATGCCCACGCACCGTGAACCACACCAGCCGCACCAGGTCGGCTGGTGCCTTGCGGACGCGGTACGCCGCGACCGACCGCGCACGCCGCGCCCGGTCCGACCGCCACACCCTGCCCGCCGCCGCTCGCAGCCATGTCCAGCAAACGCGGCTCCCACCACGGGCCGCCGACACGAACACTCGCCAGCCCGCCGCCGAACCGTCCACACCGGTCCCGCTCTCGACCCGGTCGTCGGTGACAATCTCCGCGTCGAACACCTTCCGCTCCAACGCTTCGCCGGCACGGACCGACGGGGCGCCCGCATCGTTCACAGGCCCGTTCACAGCCAGCCTGTTCACGGCACCGTTCACGCCGTTCACGGACCCGTTCACGTTCTCGTCAGGGTTGGTCATGCCCGCACCTCCCCAGCGTCCGGCCGGTCGGTGCGGTCAGCGCGGTCGGCCTGGTCCCACTCGGTGACCAGGTCGGCCGCGAGCGTGGCGGCCAGCCGCGAGGACAGGCCCCGCGAGCAGCCGGTGACCTCCCGTATCCACGCTGGAGTGATCACCACACCCGGGGTCCATGCCTGCCGCGCGGCTGCTCGATACGCGGCGAACGTGCCGCGCGGCCGCTCGGCACGCGGACCGCTGAGAGCGCCTGCGCCGTCTCCTGCTGTCGTGGGGTTGTCCGTGTCCGCTGACACCGCCGCCGACCTGTCCACGGCGCTGTCAGGCCCGCTGTCGGTGCCCGCAGGCGCGGCCACCCGTCCGGTGCCGTGCCCGTTCACGCGAACGTCCCCGGCCCCGTTCACGGCGACGGCCACGGCGTCGGTGAGCTTGTCCCGGAGGTCGGTGACCGCCTCCGCCGCGACGAACACGAGCAGCGGCGGGACGGAGTGGAGCACCACCCCGGCCGCGCTGCTGTGCGCCCACGATTGCCACGTGTTCATCACATAAGTGGCTGCGAGCGCGAACCACTTCGCCGCGCGCACCCACCGGCCCGTGTGGACTTGGTAGCGGGAGGTGACCTGTTCGGCGCGCAGGACCGCGATCAGCACCAGCGACACCGTGGGATCGAGCAACCACGCCGCCACCCACGGCAACGACCACACCGCCGCCCCGGACGCGGCGAACACCTGAACGTTGGTCATCGTGAACGCCAGCCCGAGCACGATCCCGGCCCAGCACAGCCGGTCCACTTGAGACCGGATGCGCTCGACCCGCAACGCCACCACGTCCGGGTGCGTCTGCCAGGCCCGGACCTCCGCCGCTTCGGCGGCGTCCTGCGCCAACCTTTGACCCCGCGTGAGCGGCACATGCCGGGCATCCTGGCGACCATTCCGCGGGACGTCCCGCGGTTCGGGTTTCCGCAGGTCAGAATAGGTGTCGGTCGTCGCCGGCGAGGACGTTCGGGTGATCATCCTCATCGTCGACCACCCCGCTTACGGCCGACGTCCACAGTGGTCACCGTCAGCGCCCGCGTGAGCGTGTGGGACGCGCACAAGGCAGGCAGCCCCAGAGCTGCCAGCACCGCCCAGCCGGACACCTGCGGGTGGGTGAGCACCAGCCACTGAACGGCCACGATCAGCCCAGCCGTGAACACCACCCGGCCGGTCAGCGACAACAGCCGCGCACCCGACCGCGCCACGTCCCGTGCCGCGCGGGCACGGCGCGCACTCGCACGCCACACCCACGCCAGCACCAGCAGGCACGCGACACCGGCCACGACCTGTTCCACCGTCAAGCCCGTGGTCGTGGTCATCGGCGACCACCACCAGACCGCCGCCCGTGCGCACTGCGGCGGGCCTGCCACATCGGATACAGCGCCCGCACATCCTCAGCGGGCAGCGCACCCCACACCCCAAGCGTCTGATCACCGGACGTGCGCAACTCCAGTTCCACGCACTCCCGGCGCACCGGACAGTCCGCACACACCCGCGCGGCCAGCTCCCGATCGGATACGTCGTCCCCGCTCCACTCCGGCGCGATGTCCAACCGGGACAGGACCATGCACGCCCCGTCGCGGGTCACCACGTCGAACAGCACGGCGTCCGGCACGTCCGCCAACCCGTCCAGACCAGCCGCGACCTGTGTGAGGTACTCCTCCTGCGGGTCCACCGGGCGGTTGTCGCCGTTCATCAGGCACCACCCCGCTCACCCGCACCGGCAGGCGGTTTCGCGCTCCCGGCACTCTCCGGGAGCGCACCGGCCGCGAGATGCGCCAGCACATGCCCGGAAACCAGCACCCGGCCGCGACGCCGCACCACCGGCAACACACCGGCGTGGATCGCCCGGCACACCGCCGAGTTGTCGACACCCAGCAACCACGCCACTTCCGGGATGGAAAGCAGACGTGGAACCTGATTCGTAACGTTCTTCTTCATGATTGTTTGGCCCTTACTTTTTGGCTTGCGGACCTGCGGGTTCGCAGGACCACTGCCTCAAGTAACGCGCGAACAACCAACTAAGACTATGGCGATTTCGGCATATCAATATTCCAGCTCAGCATATCCACAGGTCGAACCACAAATCGGCGAGAGGGATATGCAAAAGAAGAATAAATATGCCGATCCGGCATAGGGGAATCACGCTACGGGCACGGCATGGACGCGCGCAGGGGCGCGCGGGCACCGAGTCAGCACAAGGGGACGTGTCGCGGACCACTCGACCGAGTGATCAACTTCTAAGGCAAACATGCCCTGACCAGGTGATATGCAGTGACTACATCGGCCATGCAGAAATCGTCATAGACCCGGCGGCGGGGCGAGACCCACGGTTGGAGAGCAAGCCCGTCCGGCACCAGCTCCACCCTGGAATCGAACCGAGGTAGTTCCCCTGATGTCTTCGCCCGTCCAACACCAAGCGCCTACGATTCTCACGGCGCTGTTGACCACTCGCGTCGTGCGGGTGACGCACACCATGAGGGACGGCGTGGCAATGATCGAGGAAATTCTTGCCTTGGAACACGTGGACCAGGAAACGAGCTTGTGGGTTGGCGACGTGGAGTATCACAGTTCCAAGGACGGGCCGTTCCCCAACCATTTGATGCGGGTTTCTGTCCAACCGTCTACGGGGTGCGCGGCGCTGAGTTACGCCGACCACGACGACCCGACGGGCTCGCTCGTGAATTCGTTCAACTCAGGTCAAGACCTGCCGGAGGCGTATCTCATCTTCAATGGTGATACCGGCGACGTATTCCCGCACTCAGCAGTTATCGCGATCGCCGACGCGCGAGCCGCCCTACTCGAATGGCTGCGGACACGTTCATTGCCAACGAGCATCAATTGGCGTCCGTTCGGTCAAAAGTGACACATAAGAGACGTGTCGATCACAATAATTCACTCACTGCTCAACAATAAAGACTATGCGCCATTATCTTGCAAAGATTGGAATTAGACGTGTCACACAACACCCTGGTCGTCTCCGCATGGGTCGATATCCAAGAGGGTTGCGAAACCAAGCACACCGTCGACGGCAGTAACAGCGCGAACTTCGTGGTCAGCGGCGACGGACACCCGTTTCAGTTCTCCTTTGAGTCTGAGTCGCTGCGAACCTTCGCCGAGCACGTCATCGCAGCAATAGCCGAAATGGACGCCCTGGCAGAAAAGGAAGAAGCAGAACGGGAGGCCCTTGAACGGGCGCAGGCTGAGGAGCCTTCCGCATGATCCCCGACGTGCCTGAGAAGTCGATCTGGGTGGACATTCCCGAGACCTGCCGAATTCGTGGCGAATTCACCGGCGACTACCAAATACAGATCATGTTCGGCAACACGGGTGACGGTGTGAACATCCTGTTCGAACGCCTGGCACTGGAACGGTTCGCCCAACTCGCAACCGAATTGCTGGCCGTCCCGATCCCGGACGACACGAACGCCGACCTGCCGATGATCCACGCCCCCGGCTGATGTTCGGCGCGACAATGCCCAAGCATCGGCGACGTGAAACGAGCTGCCGCCGTGTCAGACGCCCTGACCGGCGTCAACCGGCGCACGATGAGAAGTGGAGGACAGTGAGCGTGGCTCATGTCTGGATGGACATTCCCGACACCTGCCGCACGTATGGTGAATTCACCGGCGACCGCACGGGTCTGGCTAAGGGCTACGCGTGATGGACACGGAGGACGACGAGACCGCCAGGGCCGTTGCGCGTGCTCTCGGCGACGAGTTGCGCCGCGCACGTGAGGCGGGCGGCTGGTCGCGAGCACAGTTCGTGCTGCGGCTGCCGTCTGGTATCGGGGACCGAACACTGCTCGCCTACGAGCACGGCCTACGGCAACTTACGATCCTGCGACTGCTCGAACTGTCCGAGGAGCTCGGCGTGTACCCCCAGGACGTCCTCGGAAAAGCACTTCAGCGAGCCCGGATCCATTTGCAGAACCTGATTCTCGTGGTTGACCTGCGTCGACTCCTCAGGGACAGCAGCTTCAAATTCCGGCAACTGGCCTCGTGGGCAAAGAACCGCCTCAACGACACGCCGGACGGCATTGCGGAGCTGACACCAGCGGCGGTACGTGAGCTAGCCGCGTTCCTCGGCAGCACCCACCAGGACCTTGCCAGGCACCTCGCCAAGTTCCTCCCGGAACCGTCCGACGACGACTAGCGGTACAGGAGGTAGGACCTCGACAGGAAGGGTTGGCTAGGTCATCGCGAGGCCCAGCAACTGCGCGACCTCGGGTACAGCGTCGGCCGGTTCATCCACTAGTACCGGGGTCATCCCGAGAGATGACGCGGGTTCCAAGTTGCGTGGCACATCGTCGGCGAAAATGCATTCTTTTGCAGGTAAATCCAGGTGAGTCAATATAATCTTGTAGATTTCTGGATCTGGCTTTGCGAAACCTACCTGGTCTGAAACGACTACGACATCAAAGTATCTGGGCAGATCGTACCCAGAATAGATATCGTAACCACCAGTTCCCCATGAGTTAGACAACATTGCGGTCTTGATTCCGGCCATCTTGGCCTGCTCAATCAGGGCTAGCATAGGTGCGCAAGGGTGTAGGTCTGCGCAGATGCGCTGGGTCAAGTCGATATCGGAGACCTCGAGCAGTTTTCCTAGCTGGCGTTCAAACTCCCGTTGAGTGATCTTCCCTGCCTCGGCTTCGAGGAGTGCAGCTTTACCTACTGGGTCTTCGCGGAGAACGTGATGTAAGCGGTGAGGATCAAGACCTTCACGTTCACAGAACGAACGGAGAGCTGATCGGAACCGCGTTGTTACTACGCCGCCGAAGTCAACGATAAGCGCTCTATAATTCACCGAGTAGCCCTTAGCTCAATCAGCATTTCGCCGAGTTGCTTGCCTGCACTTTGATCGGCTGCACGCACGCTTCTATATAGCTTCTCGATTCGCTTGAGGCTCATGGCATGACGCGTGCCACTAACTATTGTCAAAGCATTCTTTGCATATTCGGCTGCCTCGGCCACTTGATTGTTGGCCGCGTACGCCTCCGCAAGGTCAACATATGCAGTGCATCGATGTTTCAGCAATGATTCATCGAGTCTATCCAAGGCATTGTGTAGGTGTTGTTGAGCTTCCGAATAGCGACCGAGTCGCATCAGGTCGCCGCCAACATAGGCCGATAATTTGTCGGCGTTGAAAACGCCGATACCCGCCCAGGGTTCAGCCGGGTCTGCCGCCTCTAGATGCTTAGCGGCGCTATCGAGTAGCCGCCTGCAACCAAGTTCGTCTTTTTCCACAGCGTACATCTCGGATGCAACAGCGGACAGCCAGCCGTGAGTGACCGGGGATATGCCGCGATTGGCAATCGCCAGGGCGGCGTCTGCGTAATCGCGACCGTCGCCAGCATCCGTTTTCGGATTGTAAGCGGCGTGAAATGCATGCGCCCCTAAGATAAATGCAAGGAGTTCGTCGTTGTTTGCCTGCTTTGCCGCGCGCGTTGCGATGGAGAGATAATGGCCGCCTGCATCGAAGTCGTTCAAATCTAATGTGAGCATAACGCCAATCAGGCCGGCCGTCTGCCCAATGGCCGTTACGAGACGGCTTTGGTGACGACCGGCATATGGCATCATTTCCGTCAGAAGGTTTAGGGTGCCATGCGATGCGCCAAGCAACGATAGAGCCCCTGCTGACCGGTAGGCCCGTCGTAGCCCTAGGGTCGTTTGCTCCAATCCTTCCAGGGTCTCTAGGTCAAAGCTCAATGTCTTGGACCCGACCGAACCCTTACTCAAAGTGGCCAATGGATCATCTGTGAGCGTCAGAACCGCACTCACTATTCCCGCTGCCTGTGTTAGGAAGGTGCGACGTTTCGTGTCATCTCGCATATCCCACCCGAGTAGCGCTGACAGTCCCGACGAGGCCATGCCGGGACCATATTCCGCCCGTACCCGATATTGAATCGTAAAGAAGCTCTCGCCCTCTGGAAGGATCCAAAGCAAGCGTTGTGGAATGTGTAGCTTCTGGGCGTACTCTCGCACGAGATAAGTGTTCGGCTCAGGCGCTCCGCCTTCTAGCCTGCTTATTTTTGACTGCTCAAGGTTGAGCCAGCGCCCAAGGGTGCTCTGACTTATCGCCCTACCGTAAATTTTCCGATGACGGGGATGATTACGATAGACTTTTAGTACCTTGCCAATGTCTTGCGCTTTAAAAGCAGCCTTGAAGTCGTCCGTATCCCAGAAATCGTCTGGTAGATGCGTTGGCGGCGTGCGGAGTTGATCCCGCTGTTCGCGGAGGCAACTGCTACAGAGGTTGCCGGTGTTGTCCCAGGCCAGGGCTGCGCCACAGTCGCCGCATGTGCGACCGCCCGAAGCGGTACGGCGCTTTGGGCTCTGAGTGCCCATTGCTGACCCCCCGCGCGCTAGACCAGTGCCTCAGCCCCTATGACCAGCATAAACCCCCGCCTGACAGACACCGCAGATGCGGCGGATTCTCGCAGGTCGCGGCGCTGCTATCATGTTGTTAGTTGACGTACTTGGTGCCGTCACGTTCCCCTGAGGTAACTGTTGGTCAGGCGCGGACTTTCGCACAAAGATCCACGGACAGGTCCTAGCCGTTGTTAGCGTCTTGTTAGCGGACGTTCTTACGTTGGCCACGTCACATCCGGTCAACGAGGGGACACCACAAGTGTCGATCACGAAGGCGGCGGACGCGCTGCTCGCGAAGTTCCTGCCCAAGGTCGAGGCCGCCGCCGGGAGCTGCGGCTGCCGGTATCACTCGTCCGCGTGCGAGAGCAGGCGAGTGGTGGACTACTACTACCGGGCGTCCACCGACTACTACGGTCAGTGCACCATCTGGAACGGCTTCTGCTACAAAACCCGCACGCAGGAGCCCTGTTGACCGACGCTTCCGGCGCGGCAGCCGAGGATCGCGGCGTGCACCTGGTGCGAACCGGGTGGGCGGCGCTGGTCCTCGGCTGGCGCGCCGATCGCTGGTGCGCGGTCGCGCGGCTGGTGCTCACGGTGCTCGGCGGCGTCACCGCGCCGGTCGTCGCCTGGTTCGGGAAGCTGCTGGTCGACGAGCTGACGCTGGGCACCGACGGCGACCTCGGCAAGGTCACGCTCTACGCGCTCATCGGGGCGGCCGCCGGCGCGGGCGGGCTGATCCTCATCCAGGCCAGCGGCTACGTGCGCGCCCGGCACGACGCGGCGGTCACGCTGCGCGCCGAGAGCGACCTGTTCGCCCGCACCTGCACGTTCGTCGGGCTCCGGTACTTCGAGGACCCCGAGTTCCAGGACCGGCTGATGCTCGCCGAGAACTCGGCGGCCGACGGACCGAACTCGACCGTCGACTTCGCCGAGGGGATGATCCGCTCGATCGTCTCGATGCTCGGCTTCCTCGCGGCCATCGCGCTCGTGTGGCCGCTGATGGCCGGTCTGCTGTGCCTCGCCGCGCTGCCAGGGCTCGCCGCAGAGCTGAAGCTCGCGAACCAGCACGTCGAGGCCAGCAAGGTGACCTCGTCATTCATGCGCCGCCGGTTCATGTACCGCATGGTGCTGACCGACGACCGCGCCGCGAAGGAGGTCCGGCTGTTCGGGCTCGGACAGTACTTCCGCGGCCGCCTGATCGACGCGCTGCACGGCTCGCAGCGCGTGACGGTGCGCCTCGCCAAGCGGACCGCGGTGGTCCAGTCGGCACTGAGTCTGCTCGGCGCGGCGGTGTCCGGCTTCGCGATCGTCGTGGTGGCGCACCGGGTCGTGCGCGGTGAGCTGACGCCCGGCGACGTGCTGCTGTTCATCGCCTCGGTCGCCGGTGTGCAGGGCGCGTTGTCGGAGATGGTCGGCCAGATCGGCAGCACGGCCGGGTCGCTGAAGCTCTTCCGCGGCTATCTGGAGATCATGGCCGCGCCGCTGGACCTGGCGCCGGGCACGCAGGCGACGCGGCCGCTGCGCGGCACGGTGCGGTTCGAGGACGTCTGGTTCCGCTACCGCGCGGACTCGCCGTGGGTGCTGCGTGGCGTCGACCTCGAGCTGCCGGCCGGCACGTCACTCGGGCTCGTCGGGGTGAACGGCGCCGGCAAGTCCACGCTCGTGAAGCTGCTGTGCCGGTTCTACGACCCGGAGCGGGGCCGGATCACGTGGGACGGGGTGGACCTGCGCGACCTCGACCCGGACACGTTCCGCAGCCGGCTCGCCGCCACGTTCCAGGACTTCATGAACTACGACATGACCGTTGGCGAGAACATCGGTGTCGGCGACCTGCCGAGGATCGCCGACGCGGACCGGATCCGCGCCAGCGCCGAGCAGGCCGACATCCACGACGCGATCACCCGGCTGCCACGGGGTTACGAGTCGCTGCTCAGCCGGATGTTCCTGTTGGAGAACGAAACCGAGCAGGGCGTCGCCCTGTCCGGCGGCCAGTGGCAGCGGGTCGCGCTGGCCAGGTCGCTCATGCGCCGCGAGGCGGATCTGCTGATCCTCGACGAGCCGAGCTCCAACCTGGACGCCGACGCCGAGCACCAGATCCACCGCACACTGCAGGAGTTCCGCCGCGGTCGCACGTCGCTGCTGATCTCGCACCGGCTCGGTTCGGTGCGGGAGGCGGACAACATCGTGGTGCTGGACGGTGGTGTGGTCAGCGAGCAGGGCGACCACGCCACGCTGATGCGTGCCGGCGGGACCTACGCGCGACTGTTCAGCACGCAGGCAAAGGGTTATCAGGAAACAGTTGTCGGCTGACAGGGGGTCACATGGGACAGGTCGGTGTCGGGTGCGCGGCGCTCGTCGCGGTCGTGTTCGGTTTCGCGGCGGTCGGGAAGCTGCGCGACCGTGGCGCGTGGGCTGACTTCGTCGCGACCACGAAACAGCTGATGCCCGGGTTGCCGGCGCGGCCGGTGGCCGTGGTGGTGGTCGGCGGGGAGTTGGTCACCACGCTGCTCGCGGTCGCGGCCATCGCCTTCCGGGACACCGTGGTCGAGGTGCTCGCCTTCCTCGGCGCGGTGGCGCTGCTGGCGTCGTTCGTGAGCGGGATCGCCCGCGTGCTGCGGGCCGGCACGGCCGTGCGGTGCCGGTGCTTCGGCTCGACCGGCGCCGTCTTCGGCAGGACACACCTGGTACGCAACGGGTTCCTGTTGGTGATCGCCGCGACCGGACTCGCCAGCGCACTCGTCGGCGGCACGGTTCCGTTGGATGCCACCGCGTTTGTCGCGGTCGCCGCCGGAGTCCTCTGCGGGTTGCTCGTCGCGCACTGGGACGAGCTGACGTTCCTGGTCAGCGCATGACCAAGGCCGTCGCGGTTGTCGTGCTGCTGGCTGTTGTCCTGCGCCGGCTGCTGGTGGTGATCACCGTGCGCGGCAACAGCATGCAGCCCACCTACGCGGACGGCGACGTGCTGCTCGCCGTGCGCGCGAGGCCTTTGCGACGCGGCCGCGCCATCGTGTTCACGCCACCGGTCAGCCACGATGTCGAGGCCCCGGCCTACCGGGTCAAACGCCTGATCGCCGTCGCGGGCGACCCGACCCCGGAGTGGGTGTACGCGGCCACCCCGGGCGCCCCGGTGCCACCGGGAAGAATCGTCGTCCGCGGCGACAACCACCAGAGTGAGGACTCCCGCGCCTACGGCTACGTAAGCGGCGCGGGCGTCCTGGGCGTCGTCGTCCGCCGCCTACAGTCGAGCAAGAACAGCGACGACAGCGGGCGGTAGCCCCGACCGCCACCGACGACGTAACGACGAGCCGCGCCGCGCCGCCACAAAATTCAGGGTCGTGCGTCGCAACCGAGCCAGGATCCGGCAACGTCGTTGGTGCTGGTCAGCCGTGATGATCGCCCCCACGAAGGACTCATGTGGAACACCGTCCGATGCCCCGAAGGGCCCCTTCGGGGCGCTCAACGCCCTGAAGGGGCCCTTCAGGGCACCCGTCACTGTCACAACAGGGCCCTTCGCGACGTGAACTCGCGATGCCGCCACTACTCGACGTGAGACCGCCCGGCCCGCAGGGCACTCAGCGATGCCGCTGGCGAACTACGCGGCTCGCTGCCTAGCGGTCCGTTCGGGACGCTCAACGTCTCCTACGGACCTTTCGAGGCATGCACCGCCGGCCACCGTTCGGTTGTTCGCGACACGCGCGATGTCCCCAACGCGCCTTTCGGGACAGAAGGCGACCGAGTGAACGGTCCTGACCAGCGGACAACCACTCACACGAAGCCGGCACGACGGAGCTGACAGTCGAGGTAGACCGCCTCGCGAATGTCGAACTCACCGGTTCTGACTGTTGGACACACCCGTCGTGAGCGTTGGACTCGCGAACCGGCGGGGACTCAGTCCAGTAGTACTGGCAGCGTCTCTATGCCGTAGACGATCGACACCTTGCGGTAGTTCAGCTCCTCCGCCGGTGTCGCGAGGCGCATGGACGGGAAGCGGCGCACCAGCGCGGGATACGCGGCCCGCAGCTCCATCCGTGCGAGCTCGGCGCCGATGCAGCGGTGCACGCCGTACCCGAACGCGAGGTGCGAGGTCGGCGCGCGGCGCGGGTCGACCCGCTCGAGGTCCGGGCCGAGCACCGGGTCGCGGTCGCCCGCGGCCAGCGACACGATCACCACGTCGCCCTTGGCGATCTGCACGCCGCCGACCTCGACGTCGGCGCGCGCGAACCTCGGGAACGCCACCTGCACGACCGTGAGGTAGCGCAGCAGCTCCTCGACGAACCCGTGCGCGGCCGTGTCGTCGTCGTGCACCAGCTTGAACGCGTCCTGGTCCTGCAGCAGCACCAGCGCACCCAGCGCGAGCATGCTCGCGGTCGTCTCGAAGCCGCCGGTCAGCACGCCGTCCGCGAGGCCGGCCAGCTCCTGGTCGCCGACCTCGTCGCCGTGCTCCTTGATGATCATCCCGAGCAGGCCGTCACCGGGCTCCTCGCGTTGCTTCTTGACCACGTCGGTCAGGTACGCGAGCGACTCGGAGATCGCGCCGAGCGACGCAGTCGCGCCGCCGAACAGGTCGAACCGCGCCATCGACAGGCGCTGGAAGTCGGCGCGGTCCTCGTACGGCACGCCGAGCAGCTCGCAGATCACCAGCGCCGGGATCGGGATCGCGAACTCCTCGACCATGTCGACAACGCCGCCGTCCGCGGCGATCGCGGCCATCGCGTCGAGGCGCTGTTCGATGATCGCGTTGATGCCGGGCGTGAGCCGCGACAGCCGGCGCATCGTGAACTCCGGCGTCAGCAGCTTGCGCAGCCGCGTGTGCTCCGGCGGGTCCGCGAAGCCGAGGCCGCCGGGGCTGTGGCTCTCGGACGCGCCGTGCTCGCCGACCAGGTTCGCGAAGTCGTTGCTGTAGCTCTTGGCGTCGGCGAGGACGACCTTGGACTCCTCGTACCCGGACACCAGCCACACGTTCACGCCGAACGGGATGTCCACCTTGCTGACCGGCGCGCGCTCCCGCTGGTCAGCAAGCTCCTGAATCGGGTCGAGACCGTCGCGCTTGAGCGGCATCAGCGCCGCGTCCGGCAACAACGCCATCTTCGACAGGTCGAAACCCTTGCGGGACGCGCGGGCCAGGTACCACCGCGTCGCCCAGGCCATGAACCTCGAACGAATGATCCCCATGTGCCCTACCCCCTATCTCCTACGCTCGCGAGATTAGTCGTCCGGCGCGCAGTGCCGTCGGCACGTCCCAACTGGTAAACGAACCGACACTCGGCGTACGCCGACTCGACGACCCACGAGCCTGACGTTATGACCGGGAAGGCGTCGCGGCCATGGGGGAAACCCTCAGATCACCCTGAGGTTTTCCGCAACAGGTACTCGCGTTCCGGCAGGCTGACCGTGCGGCGCGCGGCGTTGCGGTAGTACTCGCGGGCCTCCTCGTGCTTGCCGGCCAGGTCGAGCAGGTGCGCGCGGACCGCGTCGAGGCGGTAGTGGCCGGCGACGCGCTTGTCCGCGTCCAGCTCGGCGATCAGGTCGAGGCCGGCCTGCGGGCCGTGCACCATGGCGGTAGCGATCGCCCGGTTCAGCGTGGCCATCGGGTTCGGTGCGAGCCGGTCGAGGACCTTGTACAGCATCAGCACCTGCGGCCAGTCGGTGTCCTCGGTGGTCTCGGCCTCGTCGTGGACCGCCGCGATCGCCGCCTGCACCTGGTAGGGCCCGAGCGGCGCGACCGCGAGCGTGTGGGTGATCATGGCGACGCCCTCGTCGATCGCCGCGCGGTCCCAGCGGGTGCGGTCCTGGTCGGCGAGCGGCACGAGTGCGCCGTCGGCCGTGCCGCGGGTGGCCCGGCGGGCGTGGGTGAGCAGCATCAACGCGAGCAGCCCGGCGACCTCGCCGTCGTCGGGCAGCAGCCGGTGAACCTCGCGGGTCAGCCGGATCGCCTCGGTGGTCAGCTCGACCCGCTGCAGATCCGGGCCCGACGTGGCGGTGTACCCCTCGTTGAAGATCAGGTACAGCACGTGCAGCACGACCGGCAGCCGCTCCGGGCCGTCCGGGAAGCCCGCGCCCTTGATGGTCTGCTTCGCACGGCTGATGCGCTGGGCCATGGTGGCCTCCGGCACCAGGAACGCGTGCGCGATCTGCGCGGTCGTGAGCCCGCCGACCGCCCGCAGTGTCAGCGCGACCTGCGACGGCGCCGACAGCTTCGGGTGGCAGCACAGGAACAGCAGCCGCAGCGTGTCGTCGACGTGCTTGGTCAGGTCGGTGTCGGCCACCTCCTGGCCAACCGACGCCAGCTCGCGTTGACGGCGGGCGTTGTCGCTGCGCCACTGGTCGGTGAGCCGCCGGCCGGCGACGGTGACCAGCCAGCCGACCGGCGCGGCCGGCATGCCCTGCGCCGGCCACTGGACCGACGCGGCGAGCAGCGCCTCCTGCACGGCGTCCTCGCAGGCGTCGAACTGGCCGTGCCGGCGGACGAGCGTGCCGAGGACCTGCGGCGCCAGCCGGCGCAGCAGGTCCCCGACGTCGGCACTCACAGATCGGCGCCGGCGGAGAACATCACCGGGCGGATCTCGATGGCGAGGCCCTTGAACTTGGTGTCCGGGATGAGCTTCGCGAGCTCGACCGCGCGCTCCTCGCTCTCGCAGTCGATCAGGTAGAAGCCGCCCATGAACTCCTTGGCCTCCAGGAACGGGCCGTCGGTGACGGCCGGGATAGCGCCGGTGCCGCGGACCACCTTCGTGTTGCTCGGGTCGGCGAGCGCCTGGGTGAGGATGAACTCGCCCGACTCCTGGATGTTCTTCATGAACTCGCCGTGACCGTCGCCCACCGCGTTGCGCTCCTCGTCGGTGAGAGCGTCGAGCACGGTGGGGTTGACCTGCATGATCAGGAGGTACTTCACGGTGTTGCTCCTTCGTGTCGGCGCCCGTCCGGACGCGGTCGACAGGGAGTCGGAGCCGGTGTGCGGGTTCTCGACATCCCCCCGCGAGCAATTTAGGCGGTCTCGTAGGAGAGCTGTCGCAGCGGGCCGACGAGGTTTCCCCACGCGACCGCGGCGAAGACCATGACGGCGACCGAGGCCCATGCGGCGGTGAGCTGCTCGCTGCTCGGGTCGTCGCCGTCGTACTGGAGGTGCACGAGCGCCATGCCGACGGCGAGCAGCGTCAGCAGCACGGACAGTGTCGCGCCGACCCACCGCTGCCGGAGCTGGAGCACCCCGGCGCCGGCGAGCAGCGCGGCCACCACGACCACGAAGCCGAACCACCCCGCGAAGACCAGCATGCCCTTCTTGTCCCCCGTGAGGTCGCCGAGCGTCTCCCAGCCGCTGTAGGACGCGAGGTCGTCATCGCTGGTGTCGTACCAGGTCATCGCCATGGTCAG
>Ga0193716_1001180_pt1 | contig 15463 bp, 9 predicted proteins | sample U2c1metaG_FD_145901 | JGI IMG/M metagenome (GOLD analysis project Ga0193716, IMG submission 145901) | Soil microbial communities from a riparian zone of the East river system, Colorado, United States - U2c1 | ecosystem: Environmental > Terrestrial > Soil > Riparian zone | place: USA: East River...
AGAGACCCGCTGCGTCCGGATCGTATGCGAGGTGTCCGCTGAATCATGCGGCGTCCGGAGAGAATAATAATAGGGCCCCGAAAGATCGGGCTTATAGCTTATACTCAGCGTAGGCCGGATAACATGGCGTATACCCATCAGGGTGCTGTTGCGGCCAAAACCCTGGAAAGTACCAAAGATGGCCGTAGCAAGACTCAGGCTGAAGGACATGTCTTCCGCATGCCAGAACCCTTTCTGGATGCTTGCCGTATCTACCCGGTTATGGATGAGATCGTACGTACGGAATAATTTCTGGGAATAGGTCCTCTCCTGCAGGCTGACCCCCGGCGTGATCTGGACCGGCCCCTTTAGAGGCAGGGTCAGAGTGATCGGGATGCTATGCTGCGAACCGTACTGAAAGGTATCTATAATGCGCTTGAAGCTGAACAGGCTGTCATAAAAGTTGGCGCTCCCCGATACCGTGCTGCTCAGCCCGATCCCGAATTTCTCGTACCATTTGGGTGTCCCGGTGAACTCCTTGCTTTGAAAGGGATATATCGTCGGTGCGGTAAAAGCCAGGTTGGGAAGGCTTATACTGACGATGCCGGACTGGTTGTTCTGGCTGTGATTGGCGCCGACCGTCAGGTTATACTTGCCGTCAAATGTCTTCGAATAGGTAATCGACGAGCTTAGCTGGTTGGTATAGTTGGCCGTCGGGTTATTCAGCAGGTACTGATTATACTTGGTAGAAGCAATGTTCACGTTGGCAGAAAAACTCTGTCCCGGATGGGCCTTCGTGTCGACCGTATGACTCCAGTTGAAACTAAACGTCTTCGAGGTCGTATAGGCATCCTTCCCGATGTCGCTGAGCAGCTTGGTATTCTGCCAGGCAAAGTTCAGCTGACCGCTGTAACGGTATCGGACCCGGTAAGTAGGGGTCACATAGAGGTTATACCCGCCATAGGAATAGAGATTGGTCCGGAGGGTCACGTCGAAATAGTCGTTCAATACCTTGTAATATCCCAACCCTTCCAATCCAAGACCGGCCTGGTCATTGGCCGTGAACTGTGGTGGAAGCAGCCCGGAATGGCGACCCTGGGTCAGCGGGAAAAAGCCAAAGGGAATATAGATCGGGATAGGCACACCTTCGAATTCCGGATGGATCGGACCGGTGATCGCCATCTTTTTATTGATGATCTTCATCCGGTTGGTCCTGAACGCAAAGTGGGGTGTGTCCAGGTTACATGTAGTGAAAACACCCCGATAGCCATAAAATTCCTCAGGTGTGACCTTCTTCAGTTTCTGGGCATGGACATACATTTCCCCCGATTGGGTATTGGTCGTCTGGGTAACACCCTTCTGGGTCTTGATATTATAGGTGATGGTGTCGGACGTCATCGTATTGTCCGTCTGTACCATCTTTGGCTGGCCAATCACATTGCCCGCCGAGTCGCGGGTCGGGGATGCGGTCACGATGTTGTGGTCCTGGTCGTATTTGATTACATCTGCAGTAAGATCGGCATCCTTGTACTTGGCATTGGCTTTGGAATAAAGGAAGATATTCCGGGTCGGGATGATCATGACGATCGAGTCCGATGCCTTATAGTCGATAGCCGACTCCAATGTATCCTTAGAGATCTTGAATTCCGTAGTATCGAGTGCGGGACCGATCTGTTCCTTGATAAGGACGAAGCGGGCAGTATCAGAAGCGCTGTTCTTATAGGTCTTGTCGATGGAGGGTAAACGAGCATAGCCGCCGGGGTGAGTAGTGTCAGAAGCGTCAGCTGGGTTATCCGACGGATTTGTTAGTATTTTGGTAAAACGGCCCAAAGCTGAATAATTTGCAGGACTATTGAGCGTTACTGAGAAGAATAGCGCAGTAAAAATCAATGTCAGAAAATATTTTGAGCTAATTTTGCGTCCGTTATTGTTCATACATTTATAAAAAAACAAATAGATACGGGCTTGTGTGCGGTGGCAAAAATAGCCATTACTCCATTACGATTGTGTAAGATTATGTGAAGATTGAAGGTTTTGGCAAAATATAAGGACTATGATCAAAAAGACGACCACTTTGTTAACCTTATGCGCATTGGCATTGGGTTCTTCGTCTTTCGACACCGTCCTTTCACGAGCCGCCCCGGATTCTCCGAAGGAGGGCGCTCCATCGCAAAAAAACCAGCTCCGTACCATTGTTATAGATCCCGGCCACGGCGGATTCGACCCGGGCACACATGGGCTGATCTCAAAAGAAAAAAATGTAGCCCTCAGCATATCGCTCAAGCTGGGTAAAGCGTTACAGCAAGCCTTTCCGGAACTAAAAATAATCTATACCCGTACGACAGATATCATGCCGGGCAACAGACCGACACTCCCGGAAGGCATCCGCTATCGGGCTGAGCTGGCCAATAAATCGCATGGAGACCTCTTCCTGTGTATCCACTGCAATTCCGATGGCCGTGATCCCGGCAAATACGCAATCAGGCGTCTCGTACGTTATAAAACAACCGGAAGAGGCAAAAAGAAAGTAAAGGTGCCGGTATACGCCACGACCTGGGTCAAAAATACTACGGTCGGAACCGCCACCTATATCTGGAAGGCCGACCGCAACCTCCCCAAAGGGGATGCAATCAACACCACCCGGGGAGAGAATATGGGGGACACAAAGGGCTCGGCTTTCGACATGACATCACCCGAAGCAAAGATGCGGGCGCAGTTGTACGAGAAAAAATATTTTGCCAACAGCGCTTTATTGGGGACATTGGTACAGAATGAGTTCATAAGATCAGGCCGCCGCAGCGAAGGAGTCGTGCAACGTCAGGTAGGAATCGGTGTCCTTCAGGCAACGGGAATGCCGAGCGTACTGATCGAAACCGGCTACCTGACCAACCGGGAAGAAGAGCTTTACCTGAACAGCAAAAAAGGACAGAACGAAATAGTTCGCAATATTGTTAATGCCTTCAGTGAGTACAAAGCCCGGTTGGAAGGACTCAAAAAGGCAAAAAAACAAAAATTCAATAAAAAAGATCTTTAGGGATAAGAATGAAAATGATAAAGTATAAACTGGTAGTAGTGATGGGCAGTCTTTTCCTCGCCCTTTCGGCTTTTTCCCAGAAATCAGCGATCCGCACCGTTATTATAGACCCCGGCCATGGCGGCTTCGACACCGGTACCAAAGGACTCTATTCAAAAGAAAGCACCATAGCCCTGGCTATTTCCCTCAAACTGGGCAAGGCCATGGCAGAAGAATTCCCGGATATAAAACAGGTTTTTACCCGCACAACGGATGTCATGCCCGGCGGCGGCTCGACCCTCGCCTCCGGCCTTAACTACCGCGCCAGTCTCGCTAACAAATCCAAAGGTGATCTCTTTATTGCGATCCATTGCAACAACGACGGACACCCCGCAGGCCCCTTCACGATCCGCCGGATCGTCGGCCATAAATATGTGGGCAAGGGCAAAAGAAGACACCGCGTGCCGGTCTATGACAGTTATACCGGACGCCATACCCGCAAAGGCACCGAGTCCTATATATGGAAAGCCGATCGCGGCGGCTTCAAAGGCTCGGCCATCAGCCAGCGCGGAGAAGGGGAAGGCGACGGCACCGACAGCACCGGGGAGAACGATGCAGCCGACAGCACAGCCTTCGACATGAGCTCGCCGGAAGCAATTATGCGCTCCGCACTCTACGAAAAGAAATACTTTGCCAACAGCGCCCTCTTCGCCACCTTGGTAGAGGAAGAATATACAAAGGCAGGCCGCAATAGCGAAGGGGTCAAACAAAGAGACGAAGGTATCCGCGTCCTCCAGGCGACAGGCATGCCCAGCGTCCTTACCGAAGTCGGCTTCCTCTCAAGTGCAGAAGAAGAAGATTATCTCAACAGCGAAGAAGGACAGAATGAGGTGGTCCGGAATATCATGGACGCATTCAAACGATATAAGGCGACGCTGGAAGGGCATCCTATAACAAATGACGCAACCGGCAGCAACAACCGTTAAATAGCCCGCCATTGAATAAGTTAAAGCGCAGCCCGAAGCTCTGCTCTTTAACGGCAATTTCCCTACATTTGCGATACTCAATGGACTAACACAATATCTAATGACTATTTCTAATGAAACAAAGATTGGTGTCATGGCGGTCGTCGCCCTCGCCGCACTGATTCTTGGCTTTAATTTCCTGAAGGGCAGCAGCCTTTTCCAACATACCAAAAAACTCTATGCTGTCTTCGACAATGTCGATGGCGTCGAATTATCCAATAATGTACAAATCAATGGGTTAACCATTGGCAGCGTTTCGGCTATAACCGAATCCGATAAAGATCTTACCCGGGGGATCGTTGTAACCATAACACTCAAAAAAGACGTCCATATCCCCAAAAATTCGATTGCCGAGATCAATTCCGGCTTCATTTCATCTGCAACGATCACTGTTGATAAAGGAGATGACACCCAGTTCCTGAAGGACGGCGACACCCTGCTCACCAAAAAGAAGCCCAATATTCTTTCCCAGGTCCAGGAAAGCGTCAACCCGATCATCCTCAAGCTGGGCGGCACCCTCACATCCCTGGATTCTCTTATCCGGGCCGTGGGAACGCTCTTCGATCCCCGGATGAAGAACAATTTCGGCACCATCGTCGCCAACCTGGCCGCATCTACGGCCCAGCTCCAGATGATGCTCAACGCCCAGACTGGCGCCCTCGCTCAGTCATTGAAGAATGTCAATACGTTTACCGCCAACCTGGCCAAAAACAACGACCATATTACCCATACGCTCGAAAACGTCGAAAAGACTACTTCCAACCTGTCCTCCGCAAAGATCCCGGAAACAGTGGAATCCCTTAGAGCCGCCGTCACCGAAATGCAGGGCCTCGTCGGCAAGCTCAACAGCAACAACGGCACCGTGGGTATGCTGCTCAACGACAAACGTCTCTATACAAACCTCGAAGGCACCACCCGCAGCCTCCAGATCCTGCTGGATGACCTCCGCCTCCACCCTAAACGTTATGTCAACGTCTCAGTATTTGGCCGGAAAGACAAGAGTGGACCACTGATGGCCCCCCTTGACTCCGCGTCGAAACCTGTTAACAAATAAAGGTGATGATAAATAGGCTACTGGCTAGTGCGACGGGATTATTCCTATTTACTATCTTGCTGACACTGCAGGCCCGGTCACAGGTACAGTTTCGGACCCCGGGCAACGATTCCATCAAGGTAGTACAGATCCTTAACTCGGAATCATACCATTTCCAGAAGGTCAACGATTCCATCGAACTCACCGTCCTCGTCGGGAAAGTAAAGATCAAACAGGAAAAAACGCTTATTTACTGCGACAGCCTTATCATGAACCCCCATGATAATTTCATAGAGTGTTTCGGCAACGCTCATATCAACGACAACGATTCCGTAGATATCTACTCCGACTACCTCAAATACGAGGTCGACAAGAAGATGGTCCACTTCCAGAAGAATGTCAAGCTCACCGATGGTAAGGGCGTCCTGACGACCGAAGAACTCCAATATGACCTTGCCGCCAAAGTAGGTACCTACGACCACGGCGGGAAAATAGTCAACAAGGAAACCGTCCTCACCAGCGACCAGGCGGTCTATTTCGAGAATACAAAGGACGTCCACTTCAAACAGAACGTCATCATGCGCGACCCGCAATATGACCTCACCGCAGACAGCCTGCTCTACAACACCCAGACTCAGATCTCGACCTTTATCACCGAAACATTTATAAAGTTCAAGGACAGCACCAAGCGTACCGTACGAACCCGCGAAGGCTATTATGACCTGCGCACAAAAAAGGCCCAGTTCGGCAAACGCCCCGTCATCACCGACGGGTCCAAACAGATCACGGGAGATGATGTACAGTTCGACGACAGCACCGGCATCAGCACAGCCGTCGGCAACGCCGTCTTCAAGGATACCACCCAGGGCGTAACGCTGTACGCCAACTACATGATCAGCAACAAAAAACGCAATACTTTTTTCGCGACCCAACGCCCCCTGATGGCTCTCAAACAGGACAAGGACTCCATCTATGTCACGGCGGATACCCTCGCCTCAGGCCGGCTGATGGACTTCGAAACAGACCAGCGCCTCATCGCACACAACGATAGCCTCCACCGCATCTACATCGACAGCGTGCAAAAAGCCCAGGCCGACAGTCTCCACAAGCTGACCATCGCCCGAAGATCCGCCGATTCCCTGCAAGCAATAAAAGATAGTCTGAATAATGCCGGGGATCATAGCGATAGCCTCCGTGCCGGTGTCGCAGACAGCCTTGGGAAGATCGGCCTAGACAGCCTGCATCGCGAACGGCGCGAGTATGACAGCCTCCACCGCGAAGAGGATAGCGTGCGCCGGGCCCATGGAGACACGACCGGCATCAAAGGCGCACCGACCGACAGCCTCACCGCAAAAAGACTAAAGGCCGCAGCGGACAGCGCAGCCCGACCGCTTACCCGAAAAGAGCAAAAACAAAAGGAACGACTGGCCAAAGAGAAAGAAAAAGCAAAGATAAAAGCGATAAAAGATAGCATCGCAGACGTCAAATACGACCTGCAAATGAAACAGCGGGCCTACAAGGATAGTGTGCGCAACGCCCAGGAAGATGAAAAATTTCGACAGCGCGAAAAAGCAGATAGCATCCGAAGACAGACGACCATAGAGAATTTCCGGGCAAGGAACCGGGCCGCAGATAGTGTCCGCCGCCTTGCCTATATCGATAGCCTCAAGAAAACCGGCATGTCCGACAGCGCCGTCAACTTTATCCTGGACAGTGCTAATCGAAGGCGACGAGCCGATAGTATTGCCCTTGATGATGCCCAAAAGGCCCGGATGGCGGCTTTCAAAGACACCAGTCTAAAGCAGGCGCCCATACTTTCTCCGGAGGATTCGGCCGCGCTGATCCCTACTACGGATACGAGCCTGCGTTATATCACCGGTTATCATCACGTCCGTATCTTCTCGGATTCACTGCAGGCCGTGGCCGATAGTATGTACTATTCCACAAAGGACAGCCTCTTCCGGCTTTTCTATAGCCCCGTAGCCTGGGGTAGCGGCAACTACCAGATCACCGGCGACACTATGTTCGTCTATACAAAGAATAAAAAGGCGCGACGGCTTTATGTATTCGAGAACGCCCTTTCGATCAACCGCGAGGCCAGCAATTTCTTCAACCAGCTGAAAGGCACGACCATAAATTGTTTTTTCCTGGATGGAGAGATCGACTTCATTCGCGCAAAAGGCAACGCGGAAAGTATCTATTATATAAAGGATGACAAAAAAGCCTATACCGGTACCAACAAGGCCCACGCAGACGTCATCGACATGGTCTTTGCACCGAAACTGGATTCCCTGGGGAAACCAGCACTCGACTCCGCTGGAAAATCAAAAGGAAAAGAGCTCAACCGCGTAGTGCTTCGCAACGATGCAGAAGGCAGCATGATCCCTATAAGAAGAGTGAACCCCGACGACATGCGCCTTCGTGGCTTCAAATGGCTGGAGGATAAACGGCCGAAATCCAAACAGGAATTGTTCGACGAGATAAAAAAGAAAGGAAAGTATGAGGACGACGACCTTCCCCCTTATGATCCGACAGCCCTGCCACCTACACCCCGCGGAGGAATGCCAAAGGTCCTGGTGACACCACAGACGATCCAAAAACCGGCTACCCCTGCCACACCTCCAAAAACAAAAAAGAAACCTTAAACCATTTCGTTTTAAGAAAGTCCTAACATAGTCCCGCCAATACGGCGGGCTGTTCTTTCGTTCACGTAGATCAAATCCAACATTTATGCGTGTAATCACCCTTTGCCTGGTGCTGCTGACCATCAGCGGCCTCTACAATCGTTTGTCTGCGCAGGATTATAAACTGGCGATGGGATTACGCCTAAGCACAAGCGACCCTACCCTCAGCAACTCCGTCAGTATAAAATATTTCCTCGACGAGACCAATGCCGTGGAAGGCCTCATCGGCTGGGGAACACGCTTCGGACTCGGCGGCTTATACGAAAGACACCAACTCATCGGTGCCACTGAAGGCCTTAAATGGTTCTATGGCGGCGGCGGTTACATAGGCTTCCAGGACGGAAAAACCTGGCTCGGCCCCACAGGCATTGTAGGCATGGACTATAAATTCCAAAACGCCCCCATCAACCTCTCCCTCGACTGGAAGCCGGAACTCGATATCCTCCCCGATATCAATTTCGTCCCCGGCGCCTTCGCCGTCTCCATACGCTATACTTTCGGCCGCACAACCAGCAAAACTATGCCGCCCACCCCCGCCCGATAAGCAGATCGCCACCGCTGCGCCTCTCCCCATCTCGAAATCCGTATCATCCCCACTTATGCTGCAGTCGCGGAAAGTCTAACTTTTTTGACGTTTTATACGTTTATTTGCGGCATTTTGCGCTAATTTAGAATTTCTCAACTAAAATTCTTATGCAAAAGCCGCAGCGAACCAAATCTGCAAAAACTGTCAAAAATCAGATAAAAGCATTGTTCCTCGGGCTGCTGCTCCTAACCGGCTATTCCCAACAGGCGCTGTCCCAGGCCAGCGCACCATCGCCTGCCCAGGGTCTCCGCATCGCCTTCCTCACCGACATCCACGTCTCCCCCGGCGCCGTCAGCGAACCCAATCTCGAAAAGATCGTCTCCGAAATAAACACCGGCCACTATGACTTTGCCGTCGTCACCGGCGACGTCTCCAACTCCGGCCTCGACACCGAACTCATAACAGTACACCGCATCCTGAGCAAACTGACCATCCCCTATCACATCGTCCCGGGCAACCACGAAACCAACTGGTCCGAATCTGCCTGCCAGACCTTCCTGCGCTTATGGGGCAACGATCGCTTCGTCTTTACCAGCGGCCCTTTTCTTTTCGTCGGCTTCAACACCGGCCCCTTCCTTAAAATGGGCGACGGCCATGTCAAAGAAGAAGACGTTCACTGGCTGCAGACGACGCTGAAAAGCAACGCCACCGGCAAAACAGTCATCTCGCTTTCTCATTACCCCCTTGGAGACGGCCTCGACAACTGGTATGAAATAACAGACATCCTCAAACAATACAACACCCGCCTGGTCCTCTGCGGACACGGCCACCGCCTTTCCCGCCACAATTTCGACGGCCTGCCCGGCATCATGGGACGTGCGGCCCTCATTACCGGCTCGGATATCCCCGGTTATAATATCCTTGTCCTTCGTAACGACAGCGCCTATGTCTTTGAAAAACGGATCGACCAACCCGAAAGCCCGGCTTTCGCCGCCTTTGCCCTCAATGACCCGTCGCCGATCTTGAAGGACAAACAATCCATAGCACGCCCCGACACATCCATCAACGCCGCAAATCCCATCACCACCCTTTACCATAGACAGGACAGCGCTTCCATCTTTACAGGAGTTACATCAATCACGCAAGACAACGCCGTCTACGCCAACTCAAAAGGTGAAGTGATCTCCATAGACCCCATCACAAATAAAATAAACTGGCGCAATCAATACACCGGCTCCATCTATTCAACCCCGGTATACGCCGACAACATAATTGCCTTCGGAACAATAGATGGCCTCATCCATGGAGTAGACGCCAAAACAGGACGGGAGAAATGGCATCTCGACACCAAAACTCCTGCCATCAGCGAAGGTTTGACAGCCGACGGCTATGTCTACATCGGCTCCGGTAGCTCTTTCTATAAGATTCGTCTCAAGGACGGCCTGCTGACCTGGAAGAATGATTCCGCGACCAATCAGCTACAGGCCAAACCAACTCTTTCGCCGGATAAAGAGACCATCGTCTTCGGCGCCTGGGATACACACCTCTATTGTCTCGACACAAAAACAGGACAACTCCGCTGGAAATGGGACAACGGCAAATCGCAAAGGCTCTATTCCCCCGGCAACACCGTCCCCGCCATCGCCGGCAACAAAGTCTTTATCGTCGCACCCGATCGCTACATGACAGCCATCGACCTCACCACCGGCAAGACCATTTGGCGTGATAACAGCCGCAGGGTCAGAGAATCCATGGGCATTTCTGCCGACGGAACAACCGTCTTCGCCAAGACCATGAACGACACTTTGATCGCAGTCCCCACCGAAAGCTCTTCTTTTAAGATCCGTTGGGAGACCAACGCCGGCTTTGGTTACGAACACAATCCCTGTCCTATCCTTGAAAACAACGGTATCGTATACACGGGCACCAAAAACGGCCTGTTCATCGCAGTTGACGCCAATACAGGTAAGGTCCTGCGGGAACACAAGGCCGGAAATTCCTCCATCAACAAGATAACTGCGGACAAAGAAGGGAATATTTGGATCAGCCTCATCGAGGGAAGTCTCTTCCAATATAAAAAACTGTGAGATCCTGCTCTACTCGCCAGCGATCCGGGGGCACTAGCAGATTCCAGGCTGGTAAAAATTAAAAAAGATTTGCCTCTTTTTATTATTTTGGATGCAATTGCAACACCAATATGTTAAAACAGGAAAGGCAGGCCTACATTCTACATCAGATAGATCTTCATAATCAGGTGCTTTCGGCAAATCTGAGCCTCGATTTGAATGTATCCGAGGATACCGTAAGAAGGGATCTGCAGGAGCTGGCGGATGGAGGGAAGATCATCAAAGTCCACGGGGGCGCACTGTCCCTGTCTTTTAGTGACTTTCATTCTCCGTCCAGACACATCTACGCTCACGCACAAAAAAAGCTCATCGCCAAAAAGGCCATCCAGCTCATCGGTAAGGATATGTTTGTGATGACGACGGGCGGCACCACGCTGATAGAACTGGCCAAGGCACTCCCCCAATCTTTGAAAGCCACTTTTATCTCCGGCAGCATTCCGGTGGTAATGGAATACACTTATCATCCCAATATTGATGTAATCCTGATTGGAGATAAGGTTGCTAAGAATTCAAAGATCACTGTCGGCGGAGATGCGATCGCAAGGATCAAACAAATAAAAGCAGACCTCTGTTTTCTCGGAGTCAATGCCATCGATGCCGAAAACGGCATCACCGACAACGACTGGGATGTGGTACAGATCAAAAAGGCAATGATCGAGTCATCGCAAAAAGTGATCTGCCTGTCCATCGCGGAAAAGATCAACACCTTCCAACCTATCCTCGTCAGCCCAATAGAGGACATCGACGTTTTAATAACAGAACTGCCGCCGGACGATCCTTTATTGGAGCCCTACCGAAAAAAAGGAATTGCAATTCTATGACCTGCTGGATCCGGTCACAGGAGCCCCGCCCCCGGCGGGTTTTTTTATTGCCGGCTCGGCGTAAAAATGCCAGATAATGCCAGTCAATTGCATTTTTTTGCGACTTTTAATACCAGAATTGCGTTTTTTTGCTGCTTTACCCTTAAATTGGCGAGCCAAAGAACCGGCCAACAAACCCGGTCTAACCAAAACAACATGCTCAAACCGGAGAGACAAGCCTTTATTTTACACCGGGTAAACCTGCACAACCAGGTGCTTTCTGCCAGCCTCAGTCAGGAGCTGGAGGTGTCTGAGGATACGATCCGCAGAGACCTGCAGGAACTGGCAGACCATAACAGACTTATTAAGGTCCATGGAGGCGCCTTATCCCTTTCCTTTAATGACTTTAACCACCCTACAGCCCATGTCTACGCACACGCCCAGAAGATACTCATCGCCCGCAAAGCCGCGGCCCTGATCCAGAACGACATGTTCGTCCTGACCACAGGTGGCACCACCCTGATCGAGCTGGCCCGGCACCTGCCCCCTACCCTAAAAGCAACCTTTATCTCCGGAAGTCTCCCCGTAGCGCTGGAATACACACACCACCCCCTGATCGACGTGATCCTCATCGGAGACAAAGTGTCAAAGAACTCAAAGATCACCGTAGGCGGTGAAGCCATCGCCAGGATCAAACAGATAAAGGCGGACATCTGCTTCCTTGGCGTAAATGCCATTGACGCGCAGCACGGTGTCACCGATAACGACTGGGAAGTAGTACAGGTAAAAAAAGCAATGATCGAGTCGGCACAGAAAGTCATCTGCCTGACCATCTCTGAAAAGATCAATTCCGTCCAGCCCTTTCATGTTTGCCCCGCGGAAGAGCTGGATATGCTGATAACCGAATTACCCCCCGAAGATCCGCGCCTGGAGCCTTATCACAGAAAAGGCATCCGGGTGTTATAAAAACCCTGCAAGCATCAACGACATACCGCACCTTATCAACCTCCCTTTGAAAAAAACAGCTAACAATACCAGTGACATTTTTCAATTATCTGATTTAAACTAAACTAACATGCGAAAATTCCTGCGACTACTTCTGTTTGTCGTTACACTCTGCGGCTGGCTCCCGGGCTTTGCCCAGGACCGGGTCATCACCGGCACGGTAAAAGACCCAAAAGACAATAGCCCCCTTATCTCAGCTTCGGTTACCAACAAAAGGACAAAGAAAAGCGTCTCCACCGACGAACAAGGTCATTATTCCCTCCAGGCCAGCCCCGGTGACGTCATCGTCATTTCGCACGTTGGCCGCAAGACGATCCAACTGACAGTAGGCAACGCTACAACCTACAGCTCCGGCATGGAGCAGCTTAGCGCAGACATGGGCGAAGCGGTTGTAACTGCCATGGATATCAAACGAAATCCAAGGGAATTGGGTTACTCGGTCCAGACCGTTACTGGTAAAGCCATCGCAGAAACCCAGCGCGAGAACTTCGTCAACGCCCTGCAGGGTCGCGTGGCAGGTCTTACCGTCACCCCTACAGGTGGCCAGGCAGGCGCTTCCGCTTCTATCGTACTCCGTGGCTTCAATTCGCTGTCGGGTACCAACCAACCCCTCTTTGTACTGGACGGTATCATCGTCGATAACCAGACCCTGAATGAAAATTCACAGGGTGGCACCGGCATAGGTCTGGCTTCCGATCTGCCCAACCGGAACAATGACTATACCAACCGTATTGCCGACCTCAGCGCCGGCGACATCGAGTCCATAACCGTCCTGAAAGGCCCTGAGGCGACGGCCCTCTACGGCAGCGCCGCCAGTAATGGAGCCATCATCATCGTATCAAAAAAAACAAAGTCGACCAACGGAAAAGTAGTGGTTACCTATGACGATAATTTCCGCACCCAAAAAATCACCCGCTTCGCCAAGATAGATAATACCTATGGCCCCGGTCTCAACAACGGCGTTCCTACGGCTCCGCCGCTTACCGGCCAAACGACCTCTTTTGGTCCAGCCTGGGCAGCCAACACAAAACTCTATGACAACCTGCACAATTTCTTTAATACCGGTTTTTCTCAGACACACAATCTCTCGGCCGAATTCGGTAAGAAAAACATGGGATTCCGGTTCTCTGGGTCTTATTTCAACGACGAGGGTATCGTGCCACACAACAGCTACAGGAGATATAACTTCAAGCTCTCCAACAATACAAAGCTTGGCAAGTACGTGGATATTAATCCCACCATCCAGTACATTTCATCCGACAATATTAAGCCGCTAAAGGGCGCTTCAGGTTACCTGCTGGACCTTTATTCCTGGCCCGCCGACCACGATGTCCGAAACTACCAGGATAAGAACGGTGGTAAGGTTCCTCTCTTCCAGAGTAACCTCAACGCCGACTACGACAATCCGCTATGGAGCGCAAAAAATAACAAATCCGGCGACCAGAACGATCGCATCTTAGCGACCATGGGCATCAATATCAATCCCTTCTCCTGGTTGTCCATAGCCGGCAGATTCGGATTCGATACCTACAAACAGGACGGATATCTCTTTGTACATCCTGAATCCTTCCTGGTGACCGCCGCCACAGGAGGCAGCCTGGATAACTACTATCGCCGATATGACGGCTACAATCACACAATTACCGCTACGGCATCCAAAAAATTCGGGGACTTCAGCACCCGGTTGATCGCCGGTACAACCTGGGAAGACCTGGAGACCAAACAATATGGCGTGTCCGGCACCCATCTGAAAGACTCTTCCAGCACGGACAGCAGCAATACACTGCCCAGCAGCAGGATTCGCTTGTTACGCAACTATTTTGGCTTGCCAAACCTGAATATCGTGCGTGAAATAGCCTACTTCGGCGAAGTATCTATCGGTTGGAAAGATCTGGTCTACCTGACCTACTCCCATCGTTTTGAGACTGCTTCTCCCCTGCCCAAACAAAACAGGAATTATAATTATCCTGCCGCCAGCCTGAGCGTTATCCTTTCGGACATCATCCCGGCAATAAAGGATAACAATATCATCAATTACTGGAAATTGCGCGGATCATTGGCCAGCACGGCCCGCCTGAACGATCCCTATACTAACCAGTCCGTTTTTGTCAACAACACGGCCAGCCAGTATATCCCTTCTTATGCTTATGGATATACCAACTCCAACCCCTATCTTCAACCGGAAAGACAACATACCTATGAAGTAGGTACGGACTTACGGCTCTTCAACAATGCCGTCACCATCGAAGCAGCTTACTACAATACCTATTGCTTCAACCAGATCGCTCAGGGCTACCGGGCCAGCTATGCAACAGGTTTTATTTTGAACACGACCAATGCCGCCTCCCTGAGAAACCAGGGCATAGAGCTGGCCATGGACGTGAGCCCTATCAAAAAGACCAATTTCAGCTGGGACATTCACTTCAATTTCAATCACATGTGGAGCAAGGTCCTGAGCCTGCCCAATTCGATTGGTCTGCTGAATGACTATTACAACTCGGATACCTATTTTGAAGGCAATGTGCGCGCAGGCTTGATCAGGGGACACTCCACAGGTACGATCACAGGATTCGGCTACCAAAAGAACAACGCAGGACAGGTCCTTATCGATCCGGGCAGCGGCGTCGCCATCAGGAACCAGAACAACTATTCCATAGGTGACAGAACTCCTGCCTTCACCCTGGGAACCATCAACAATTTCCGGTACAAGAACTGGAACCTCAGCTTCCTTTGGGACCTGAAAGTTGGCGGAGACATCTACAACGGGACGGATTATTTCCTGACCCAGCTGGGTAGAAGCGCCCTGACCCATGACCGGATGAAACCAATCATCGTAGACGGTGTATTGAACGACGGGTATCAGAATACGGCCCATCCTACAAAGAACAATATTGTCATAACACCCTACTATAACAGCTTCTATTACACCAATCTGCCGGATGCTGAATTTGTACAGCACAATGTCAACTGGCTGCGGCTGAGAGACCTTACCCTTAGCTATCGTATGCCCGAGAGTTTCACTAAAAAGGTCAATGGGTTGAAAGGACTGAGTGTATTCGTAACCGGGAATGACCTCGTACTCTTTACCAATTATGCAGGTGTTGACCCCGCCGTGAATGGCAACAACCCCGGCACAGGCGGCGTGCGCTCATACGGAATGGACTTCGGCAGCCCCGCAACACCCATGAGTATGAGCCTTGGTTTGCGGGCTAATTTCTAATAAATATGAACATCAAAATTCTTTATATGCGATATAAGTTCTTTACCGATAC
>Ga0193716_1001183_pt1 | contig 15452 bp, 14 predicted proteins | sample U2c1metaG_FD_145901 | JGI IMG/M metagenome (GOLD analysis project Ga0193716, IMG submission 145901) | Soil microbial communities from a riparian zone of the East river system, Colorado, United States - U2c1 | ecosystem: Environmental > Terrestrial > Soil > Riparian zone | place: USA: East River...
AACACCGAGGCGAAGACGTTCGTGCAGACGACGAGCAACGAGATGCTCGCCGACTGGTTCGAGCGCAACCCGTCGGACGCGCGGACGATCGTGACGAAGTCGGTCTCCTCGGCGCAGGCCCGGATGGCGGCCCGCAAGGCCAAGGAGTTGGTGCGCCGCAAGGGTGCGCTCGACATCGGCGGTCTGCCGGGCAAGCTGAAGGACTGCCGGTCGACCAACCCGGAGGAGTGCGAGCTCTACATCGTGGAGGGCGACTCCGCTGGCGGCTCGGCCAAGGAAGGCCGCGAGTCCCGGTTCCAGGCGATCCTCCCGATCCGCGGCAAGATCATCAACGTGGAGAAGGCACGCATCGACCGCGTGCTCAAGAACACCGAGGTGCAGAGCCTCATCACCGCGCTCGGCACCGGTATCCACGAGGACTTCGATGCGTCGAAGCTGCGGTACCACAAGATCGTGCTGATGGCGGACGCCGACGTCGACGGTCAGCACATCCGGACCTTGTTGCTGACACTGCTGTTCCGCTTCATGCGCCCGCTCGTCGAGCTCGGCTACGTGTACCTCGCGCAGCCGCCGCTGTACAAGATCAAGTGGCAGCGCACGGAGCCGGAGTTCGCGTACTCCGACCGCGAGCGCGACGGTCTGATGAAGACCGGCCTCGAGTCGGGCAAGCGCATCAACAAGGACGACGGCATCCAACGGTACAAGGGTCTCGGCGAGATGAACGCCGACGAGCTGTGGGAGACCACGATGGACCCGGCGCACCGCCTGCTGCTGCAGGTGACCCTGGACGACGCCGCCACCGCGGACGAACTGTTCAGTGTGCTGATGGGCGAGGACGTCGAGGCCCGTCGCTCGTTCATCACCCGCAACGCCAAGGACGTCCGGTTCCTGGACGTCTAGAACCGTTACGGGGCAAGCACGTCGATTGACCGGCGTGCTTGCCCCCGCACCTCGCTCAGACGCACTGCCACTGGTTGCCTCGCGGGATCACCAGGCTCCCCGTTCCAGGGCTCGACCACGGCCAGCGTCTACTGCAAGGTCCTCGGCGTCGTGCAGGCCGGCTGCCAGGAGTCGTTCTGGCAGTTCACGCAGGGGTCGAACTGGTCGAAGGCACTCAACCGCGCACCGATCGCGGCCGGCCCGGACTTCACCTCGGTCTACACCCGGTTCGACGAGTTCGCGTCTCCCGGCGCCGCGGCGAGCACGCTGGCCGGCGCGGCGCACATCGCGGTGCAGGACATCTGCCCCGGCCGCCCGGTCGAACACTTCACGCTCGTGGTGGACAACGTCGCGTACGCGCTCGCGTTGGACGCGCTCACCCACGACGGCCCCGCCGATCCGGCCCGGATCAGCGCTTCGGTGTGCGGGTCGGTGTTCATGCCGCTCGACTATCCGGGCCTCGTGACCAGCGTCCCGAGCCTGCTCGCGATACCGGTCTACGCGTGGCTGGGCAGCCCGCCGTGGACCTGGCAGCGGGCCGAACCGGCGCTCCGGACGTACGCCCGATAGCAAAAGCGAATTTACGGCGCCCGTCGATCATCGGCGGGCGCCGTAACCGCTGTTCAGAGGGTTACGTCCGAATGGCTCAGCGAGCCTTCCACTTCCGTGCTGACCAGCACATATAGACTGTATTGGTTACCAGCCAGATCGCTGGGTTGCGGAAGGAAGCTTCACGTCGTGACGGAAACCATGCCGCCTGAAAACGACCGCGTCGAGCCGGTCGACATCCAGCACGAGATGCAGCGTTCGTACATCGACTACGCGATGAGCGTGATCGTCAGTCGAGCGCTCCCGGATGTCCGCGACGGCCTCAAGCCGGTGCACCGGCGCGTCCTGTACTCCATGTACGACACCGGTCTGCGACCGGAACGCAGCCACGTCAAGTGCTCGCGCATCGTCGGCGACGTCATGGGTAACTACCACCCGCACGGCGACTCGGCGATCTACGACGCGCTCGTCCGGCTCGCACAGCCGTGGTCCATGCGCTATCCGCTGATCGACGGCCAGGGCAACTTCGGCTCGCCGGGCAACGACCCGCAGGCCGCCATGCGGTACACCGAAGCGCGCATGACGCCGCTCGCCATGGCGATGCTGCAGGACATCACCGAAGACACCGTCGACTTCTCGGACAACTACGACGGCAAGACCCAGGAACCGGACGTCCTCCCGTCGCGCATCCCGAACCTGCTTGTCAACGGCAGCAACGGGATCGCGGTCGGCATGGCCACCAACATCCCGCCGCACAACCTGCGCGAGGTCGCGGCCGGGGTGGTGTGGGCGCTGGAGAACTGGGACGCCTCCGACGACGAGACCCTCGCCGCCATGATGTTGCGGATCAAGGGCCCGGACTTCCCGACCCATGCCCTGATCCTCGGCACCCAGGGCATCGAGGAGGCATACCGCACCGGCCGTGGCTCAGTCCGGATGCGTTCGGTGATCGAGGTTGACGAGGACGCCAAGGGCCGCACGATCCTCATCGTCACCGAGCTGCCCTACCAGGTGAACCCCGACAACCTGATCGAGAACATCGCCTCGCTCGTCCGGGACGGCAAGATCGGCGGCATCGCCAACGTCGACGACGAGACCAGCAATCGCGCCGGCATGCGGATCGTGATCACGCTCAAGCGCGACGCGGTCGCCAAGGTCGTGCTGAACAACCTGTACAAGCACACCCAGCTCCAGCACAACTTCGGCGTGAACATGCTGTCGTTGGTAGACCAGGTGCCGCGCACGCTGCGCCTCGACCAGATGATCCGGCACTACGTCCGGCACCAGGTCGAGGTCATCGTCCGGCGCACTCGCTACCGGCTGCGCAAGGCCGAGGAGCGCGCCCACATCCTGCGTGGTCTGGTCAAGGCGCTGGACATGCTGGACGAGGTCATCGCGTTGATCCGCCGCTCGCCGACGGTCGACGAGTCCCGCACCGGCCTGATGGCGCTGCTGAGCGTCGACGAGATCCAGGCCAACGCGATCCTCGAGATGCAGCTGCGCAGGCTCGCAGCACTCGAACGTCAGAAGATCATCGACGAGCTTGCCGAGATCGAGACGTACATCGCCGACCTGCAGGACATCCTCGCCAGCCCGGAGCGGCAGCGTTCGATCGTCCGCGACGAGATGATGGAGATCGTCGACAAGCACGGCGACGCGCGGCGGACGCAGATCATCCCGTTCGACGGTGACGTGTCGGTCGAGGACCTGATCGCGGTCGAGGACGTGGTCGTCACGATCACCCGCACCGGCTACGCCAAGCGCACGAAGACCGACCTGTACCGCGCGCAGAAGCGCGGCGGCAAGGGCGTGCGTGGCGCGGGGCTCAAGCAGGACGACATCGTCGCGCACTTCTTCGTCAGCTCCACCCACGACTGGATCCTGTTCTTCACGAACAAGGGTCGCGTCTACCGGGCGAAGGCGTACGAGCTGCCGGAGGCCAACCGCGACGCGCGCGGGCAGCACGTCGCGAACCTCCTCGCGTTCCAGCCGGACGAGACGATCGCACAGGTCATCCAGATCAAGGACTACCAGGTCACGCCGTACCTGGTGCTCGCGACCAAGGCCGGCCTCGTCAAGAAGAGCAGGCTGTCCGACTTCGACAGCAACCGAGCGGGCGGCCTGATCGGCATCAACCTCCGCGACGAGGACGAACTGGTCGGCGCCGTGCTGTGCTCGGCCGAGGACGACTTGCTCCTCGTGTCCGCGCTCGGTCAGTCCATCCGTTTCCACGCGACCGACGAGGCGATGCGCCCGATGGGCCGCGCCACCTCCGGTGTGTTGGGCATGCGGTTCAACGACGGCGATGAGCTGCTCACCCTCGGCGTGGTCCGCGCGGACACCTTTGTGCTGGTGGCGACCACCGGCGGCTACGCGAAGCGCACCCCCATCGAGGACTACTCACGGCAGGGCCGCGGTGGCAAGGGCGTGCTCACCGTTCAGTACGACAGCAAGCGTGGCAGGCTGGTAGGCGCACTCATCGTCGACGTCGATGACGAGCTGTACGCGATCACCTCAGCGGGCGGGGTCATCAGGACCTCGGCCAGAGAGGTTCGCAAGGCCGGTCGGCAGACGAAGGGGGTGCGGCTGATGAACCTCGGTGAAGGCACCACCCTGGTCGCGATCGCACGCAGCGCCGAGGACGTCGGCGGTGAGAACGACGCACCGACGCCGGAAATCACCGAAAACGGTGAGGTCGCCCTCGAAAGTGCGGTCGAGAGCAACGTCGAGGGTGCCGAAGACGTCAACATCGGAAACTGGCTCGAACACTGACGACAGCCAGCCGACCGAGCCACCACAGTAAGCCGCGAGAAGACGTAGGGGACCGCTCGTGACACCACCCGACAAGCCCGGACGCGCCGGCCACGGAACGGAGCGCGAGGCGGACCGAACGTCCGTCATCGCTCCCGGCGGCCAGGCCCAGCAGGTCGACCAGGCCGGTGGGATGCACGAGCCCAACGGGCAACCGTCCGCGCCGGCCACCACACACGTGGTCGGCGCGGACGACCTCGAGCTCAGCCACGGCACCCCGCCGCCGTGGCAGCGGGTCAACACCGACACCCACGTGACCAACGCCTCCTCGGCGGCGACCACGCATCAGCGCCCGCCGCAGCCGCCGACCGGCGGCCCGGGGGAGAACACGGTCGCCGTCGAACGCCCGGTCGTCACCGGCTCGGCGGCCAGCCGCCTCTTCGGCGGCACGGACTCCCCGACCGTGAACGTGCCGACCCCGCCGGCGCACGCACCGGGCACTCCACCCGGCGGGGTCCCGTCCGCACGCACGACCGTGCACCTGGACAACTCCAACCCGTCGACGGGCCCGCTCCGCGCGGTCGGCGCCAGCGCCGCCGCACCCAGCGCACTACGCAGGCCGGGCCGCGGCCCACGCCGAGCGAACCTGCAGATCAAACGTTTCGACCCGTGGTCGGTGCTGAAGCTGTCCCTCGTACTGGGCGTCGCACTGTTCTTCGTGTGGCTCGTCGCCGTCGGCGTGCTCTACGCCGTGCTCGACGGCATGGGCGTGTGGGACAAACTGAACGGCATCTCCAGCGAGATCCTGCAGTCCGGACAGGACGGCAGCGGAGATCCGCTCATCAGCGCGGGACGCGTCTTCGGCGTGGCGGCCATCATCGGCGCCGTGAACATCGTGCTGTTCAGTGCGCTGTCCACCGTCGGCGCCTTCATCTACAACGTGTCCGCGGACCTCGCGGGCGGCCTGGAAGTCACCCTCGCAGAACGCGAGTGACGACCCCGATACCGGTTTGGGACGAGCACGACCCGTGCGGTAATCTTCGTCCCAGCAACAGGGGCCTATAGCTCAGGCGGTTAGAGCACTTCGCTGATAACGAAGGGGTCGGAGGTTCAAGTCCTCCTAGGCCCACAGCAGGTCAAGGCCGGTTCCCGCACAAGAGAAACCGGCCTTGGGTCACTAACTGGGCCACTAACTGGGCTCGCAGGACCTGTTGCACTTAGCATGCGGTCGTTGACCGCCTCAGTCGAAGCGATTCCGCGAACGTCCCGCGTTGGGACTACCCAGAGTTGCTGCTGCAGTGCCGCCGTTCCCGGGCGTAAGGGCCACTCTCACACGAGTGTCAGTGTCTGGATGCCGGTGACCTTCGTCCCTGCGGGTCTCGTTTGTCGCAGGTACGCGGCTGGCATGCAGTGCGAGCATCATTCATGCCCCTTTCTGTTTGACCTCTTCTGCCTCCGTCTGGTCATCAACTGAGTTCCTTGATGCATAGTGAAGAGCAGCGTTGCCACCGCCGTTGTGAAAGATGCGAGGCCGGAGACATCGAGTCCGAGCGCGACCCACGTCACCACCAGCGCCGCGAACACACCAGTGGTGGTGGCAACCCACAGCGGCGACACCAGAACCTGCCGCACCGAGCCCGGCTTCATTTCGAGGCTGGAAAACACCGGTGCGGCGGTCCGTTCGATTACAACAAGCGCGTGCTTGGACGGCTCGTCCTCGACTTGGACGACATCCTCGCTCCCCAGGAAACCTTCGAGCATGGCGAGGGTCTCGTCCACAGTCGACTTCCCGGTCAGCGCCGACGTCCTCTGCGGCCCAACCGTCGCGGCCGTCTGCTCGTCTTCGTTGGTGCCGCGCCGGTCCGGGAACCCATGGCCGTCGGCCCGCAACTTTTCGAGCCCGGTCTCGACATCGAACTCGTCCTCGTAGTCGTTGGCCAGCTCGGAGAGCAGCTCGTCCAGCTCCTTGTCGTTCATGCGTCATCCCCCTCCCCATGCGGTCCGTTGAGGAGTTCTCTCAGCTTGGTGTGACCTTTGGACAGGTGGTAGCGGATGGTGCCTTCCGCTACGCCCAACGCGGTGGCGATCTCTGCGTGGGATAAGCCAGCGAAGTAGCGCATCTCGATGACCTCCCGCTGGCGGGCCGGTAGCTGACGCACGGCCTGCCCCAGTCGGCGCACGGACGCCCGGCTGTCCGTGAGATCGCACACGCGGTCAATCTCGTCGGTGCTAGACCAGTCCGTCGCGTCGAGCCGAGAGACGTCCGTCGGCCGCTGCTTGCGCGCTGGGCTCGACAGCCAGTCGACCCCCGCGTTGTGCACCGCGCGCATCACATAGGGTCGAGGCGACGCTATGTCGCCGCCATCGCGTAGATGGCGCCCGATCCTCAAGAATACGTCGTTCAGCACGTCGTGGGCCGACTCTCGGTCCAACCCGTGCGACCGGAGGAGCGCGTAACCGCGCCGTGCGTGGGCCTTGTACAACGCCTCCAAAGCGGCGGCGGCCTCTTGGTCGAGGCGCTCGTCCTCCGGGACGTCATCACGGGTTGGCTGGTCGGCCATTGTTTTGCTCCGAGAGGGGGAGCGCGCCAGCCTTTTCCAGCTGCGCCACGAAGTCGCCCTGCTGACCGTTGACGTCGGTGATCAGCCGCAGCCGGTCCCCCTCCTTGTCCAGCCACAAGACGCCGGGCCGCATGGCCGCGAGGACAACCCCGGTGGTGGCGCGCTCCTCCCGCTCACGCGCGATCCGGTGACGTCCCCGGACCCATTCCCGCATCACCCCGCAGGTCTCCCGGAGACCTCTAATGAGTCCGCTCAAGATCACGTCTGCCCCGATCATCGCGAGGCGGGCCGAAGTGCCCGTCTGATGTTATAGACGGAGAAGCCGTGGGTGGCGTTTGGTTCGCGTGTTCGGCTTGGCGGTCGGGCCGGTGGAGCGCGTTCGACCGACTCTGTTCGTCGCGATGCTTCGTGCCGCGGTGCTGGCGGGCAGGGGCTGGTTGTCGGAGTCGGTCGATCGGTTCGTCGGCGGCGAGTTCGCCACCCCTACCAGGCGTAACGAGCGGAATCAGTACGATGCCCCGGGGGCGGACCGACGGCGAAGCCTTCTTCACGCGCCTTGGTGCCAACCCCGGTCGACCCCGCTTAGGCAACTGGGCCGGTCGGTTGGCGCCGGCTCGTCGAGCAGCTCGTCGGTCGACGGCCCAGTCGGCACCAGTCCGTTGGTGTGACACCCGTTCGTGCTGCTGTGCGTGGTGTGGGGGCGGACCGGCTCGCCGACGTGCTACTGGCCGTGTTGTTCGTCGTGCTGTCTTGCTGGTGACCGGTCCGTTGTGATCTGGGGCGGTTCCCGCGCACGCTTGTCACCTGACCCAAGCGCTCCACTCTGGCAACCCTCTTCACAGGGATGGAGCTACTGCAGCCCCCACGTTCTCGAGCCACCCGGCTCGGAACATGGGGGGCGTCTTTGTTATTGCAGGGGTCTTCGCAGAGGTTAGAAGATCTTGATGCGCTGGCTCTCGCCAACACCGTTGCGAACGAGCAACTCATTGCCGGCTCGCAGTTCGGCATCGATGAACTCGTACAAGCTCAAGGCGCGGTTCACGATGTCGACCTTCTTAAGCTGAGTGCGTTCTTGCAGTTTGCTCAGCGCATCGGCCGCTTCTGTGATCAACGCCACATTTATGCGGTCGGCAACGGTTGGTCGTTCCCTCGGTGGATGACCTTCGTTCCCCCGGACTTCGCCCCCACTCTCTTGTGCTGGCACTAACTCCTCCATACGGCGTTCGGTTCGCCGCTACGACGCGCTCCTCCTTGAGCGTGGTTGCCGATCGCGTCGTAGCTGGTCGCGTACCCAATTGTCGCACAGACTTGCGGAAAACACACGGGAGGACTGCGAAAAAGGTGGGTGCACCGCAGTGCTGGAGTGGCGCGTGTGAGGTAAGCTGCGCGAGTTCCGCATGGTGCGGAAGCGAAGAGAGGAGTTCTCTGATGATCATCCACGGACGTCAGGCAGGCATAACACCCTGCCGCCGCCTCACAGTGACCCGATGGGCCGGGCTACGTCTGGTCGCCTGACGTAACGGGTTCAGCCTTTGGCGTCTGAACCCCGCATGATCTTGATCGCGACCGGGCAGGGTGCCCGGCGCGGTCCGGAGAAAGGGGGGTGCGCCCAGATGGCCACCCCTGAATCACCGGATTCGTCCGGCAACGGTAAGGATCACGATCCGGAGTTCTCCGAGCCGACTGCGTCGGCTTGGCTGAGCGTGGGACTGGACGGAGTGGAGGCGGGGGCTAGTGCTCCTGGCCGTCATTCGAAGTCGGTCATCCGCGCTTGGGTTCTGGTGAGTGTGTTGATCGCGGCCGTCGTTGGGCCCGCGTGGACGGTGGGCAAGTGGTCAGTCGCCATGGAGACTGTGCCGCTCGTCTTGATCGTCCTCGGGCAACTCGTCGTGTGCGCCATCGTCGTGGCGGCCTCGTGCCGGCTCGATGAGAAGCGTTCGCGGCGGGGTTGACGACAGGGCGCGCGGAGAACCGCAGGGGGTCGAAGGCATTCCCAAGATGCCTTCGGCCCCCTCGGTCGTCCTTGGCAGTCATCCGACCTTGTCCGACGAGTAGAGCCCGTTGTCGTCGATCCGCAGACGTGAACCGCGCAGTACCCCTATCGCGTTCTGCTTCCGAATGTTTCACGCTCTGCTTGAGATCGGATCACTGGAGCCGGCCTTCTACACGATTGCACCCAAACTTCCTACTTACGTAGTACCCCAAACGGGTCAACGCGACCACCAAGCAGCGGGTCGCGGTCCACATAGGAACAACTTATTCCGTTCGGCGAAACCATCGCGTCCCGTCATCCGCGACCGCTATGCGCGAGTTCGCACCTCTAACAGTGCGTCACTACCCCGGAGCTTGCTCGAGGTCTACCGCTCCTTGGATGGCCAGATCAGGTGTTCCGGATCCCACCACAGCGCGTAGAACCGCGTTCCTTCCCGGAACCCGTATAGCCGCTGCTTGGGGCCGACCTCGATCCGGCTGATCTTGTCTCGATCGTCGTACTCAAGTTCGGCCAACCGTCGTCGTGCCCGTGAGTTGGGCAGCAGTTCGGGGTCGTAGTCCTTCGCGAATTTGCCGTCGGAGTTGAACAGTTCGTGCACGGTCATCGACTCGACAGCCTTGATCCGAGCTAGCAGTGAACGGTGATCACCGCAGGTGATCTTCGTGAGACACCATTCGCTACCTACGTCAACACGGCTGAACAGCACTACCAATCTGCCGTCAGCATCGACAGGGGTGTACGCACGCCGAGGACGTGGCCGGTCTGGCACGGACCCAGTGACATCAGATCTAGGCTTCCGCCTATCCCCGGGTAGGTCTCGTGCCCTGGGCTTGTCCTTCCGGCGAGTCACACTTCCTCGGCCGCGCTGCTGGTCAGGCCGTCGTAGTACTCGTACATCGACTTTGTGGTGATCACCGCTTTGCCGCGCTCGCCGTCGTGGAGCCCGGCATTCTCTCGGGCGTCCTTCCACGGGGCCTCGCGGTGTGTCAGTTCACTCAACCAGTGGGCGGCCTTGTCCCCGTATGAGTCGAGGACCACGTCAATGGTTTCCCGCTCCGCGTCGGTCAGGTTCGAGGGATCGCCACCGAACGTCTCGTCGTGGTTCAGATCCCAACGCAGGCGGTGGAGGCGATACAACTCGGGTACGACCGGGCCGTTCGCCCATGCTTCGATGTGCTCGTCGAACAGCGATGTCTCATCCCACACCAAGTGCCACGCCTGGCTGTAGTAGACCAGCTTCTGCAGCTTCATGGCCGTCATAGGTCCGCGCTTGCTGAGTATGTAGGCGGCGACATCGGTGACCTTGGCCATTCGACTCCCCTCCGCGTCAGCAGTGTCCATACGTTGTCCACAGGATTCGGCAAGTTGTGCACCGATTCATCCCCAGCATCTCAGATAACCGCGGTTCCGTTACACCCATCTTTGGTGTTCCGCAAGCAAACGTTCGATCGGCGTAGGTCTATCGAATGTATGTTCATACTACCTGCTTGTAGCTTCACAAGCATCTACCTGGGCAAACGGTCTAAAGATCGGCGTTTGTTCTGTTGGCAGACGACGACCCCGTCCGACAACAGCCGGCGCCGCCCGCAGCGGTACGCGCCGGACGAGTCGAGCCTCAGTTGCTGGTGAAGTGAGGCCAGGCTCGGGCGGTTCCCGAGAGAGAACCGCCCGAGACGTACTAGGCAGCTCGGTCGTCATCCGGACTGCCGAAGATTTGGTCCATTGCTTCGGCGCCGTGCTCGACGATCGGCCTGAGTTGGTGGCGGTAGACCAGCTCCGTGACGGCCGTCCCGTTGTGACCCATCAGCCGTGAAATCTGCTCGATCGGCATGCCGCTGTCGGACAGCAAGGACACGAAGCTGTGCCGAAGCTCGCGCGGTGTCCAGTCCGCCTCGACCAGGTCGGCCTTCTTGACCACCTTCCGGAACGCGCGCCGGACGTTGTGCGCGTCCAGTTCGGTGCCGACCGCCGATGCGAACACTAGGTCGTTCTCTTGCCACCGGTCTCCTGCAAGCTGCTGCATGAACGCGACCTTGGTCCGGTGAGCTGTCAGCGCGTCGACGCACCTTGTAGGGAGCGCGAGGGACCGGCGAGACTTCCGGGTCTTCGTGTCGCCACCTTCGCGCACCGACCGCCACACCATGATGTGCGGAGGTACCGGCGGGTCGGCGGCCGGCTTGCCGACCAGGTCAACGTGCGACCAGGTGAGGGCACGCACCTCCTCCGTTCGCGCGCCGCTCAGTAAGGAGACCACAACGTAGGCGCGCATCGGCGTTCCCTCGGCCGCCTTCAGGACCGCCTCGGCCTGGTCGAAGGTAAGGGACTTGGACGGTCGCCCTGCCCTGCCCTCGGGCACATCACACAGGAGCACGACGTTTCGCCTCACCTTGTCCCGCTTCTGCGCTCTAGCGAATGCTCGCCGAAGGATCGAGTGCACGTCCCGGAGGGTGCGAGTCGAGAGCAACTTGGCCTTCTTGGCTAGCCACGTGTCAACGTCATCGGCTGTCAGTTCGCGGGCTTTCCGCGCGCCGAGGTCGGGCATGATGTGACAGTTTGCGAGCGTCGTCAGCTTCTCCACAGTGCTCTCCGACCGGCGCGGTAGACCGAAGGTCAGGAAGTCGGTCACGGCCTGGCGGACTGTGTACAGCCGGTCTTCCGAAGGCAAGCCGTCTTCGAGATCGCGAAGCATCTCCCGAAGTTTTGCCTGCGCTTCGGTCTTCGTCTTGCCGCTTGCCTTGCGCCAGATCCGCTTCCCGGCGGGCGTGTATCCGACGGTGACCCTGGCCACCCAGCGTTGACGGGACTCGTCCCAGTGCAAGCCGCCGTCGCCGCGACTACGCCGCTTCGTCATAGCTGGACCCCCGATTCGTTGATGAGCAGTTGCACGTATGTCTGAATTGCCATCGCGGGGATAAGCCGGGCGCGTCCCTGCTTGACCGACCCGAGACGCCCGGCGCGGATCTGCTCGTAGATGAACGAGCGGCTCATGGACAGCAGGCGCATGGCTTCGGTGACTCGGTAGAGATGCCGGTCGGGCACCGCCACCGGTGTTGGCGCAAGGTTCGTCATCGGTCCTCCCCAGGGTTGGCGGGTGACTTGTCCGCGACCGCCGCGACCTGCGCGACCACGCTGGTCAAGGGGGCCGCGGACAGCTCTCGGCTTCCGCGACCGTCCGCGACCTGCCCCGGAGTCGTGGTCGCGGAGGTCGCGCCTGGTCGCGCGACCGCGCCGGAGTCGTCTGTCGTGCTGACCTGGTCCGTCGCGGAGGTCGCGGAGGTCGCGCCGGAATCGAGGGGCGGGAGGTATCGGCTCCATGCGTCGGACAGACCGCCGTCCCCGTCCACGCGGTAGCCCTTCAGCGCCTTGCCGCCGACCTTCACGTCCTTGGGTCGAACCGAGTAGCGGTCAAGCTCCTTGGCCAGCTTGCGACTGTCGAGCGGCTTGCCCTGGAGATCCGTCCACGGCCCGTCTTCGACCGCGTGCAACTCCCGAATCAGGTCGGCCGTGCCCATGCGGTCGGTGTTCTGCATTCTGAAGACGTCGCGGATGTCCGCGAGCAGCCGAACACCGGTCGAGACGTTCTGTGGTCCGGCCTCGACCACGAAGTGACGGCAAGCCTTGCGCGCGGTCTCCGGCCAGTGCCCACCTGCCGCGTCGGCCAGGGCCAGGAGGGGCCGCCAGATTTCGGCTGCCCGGTCCCGCACACCGTCCGGCCGATCGGGCCGCGCCCGTGCGATCTCTTCGGCCACGTGGTGTGTCCACGTTTCGAGGTCGGCGCAGACGGGTGCCGCTTCCCGTTCAACGTCTTCCTCGATGAACTCCTCGACCACCTCGTCAAAGCGCCGCTTGCGCATGTGGATCGTGACCGCGCGAGTGGTGATCGTGGCCGGCATACCCCCGGCGATTCCGGCAAGCGCTACCGGGGCGTAGACCGGGAATCGGGTTACGTTCATGCTCTTGGCGTCCCCGACGCACCGGGCAACGGTCGCCGTCCGTTTGTAGCCGGCGTTGAGCAGAGCGCGGAGGTCTTCGTTGTTGCCGCCGGTCTTGGGGTTGAACACGGCATCGATCTCGTCGAAAAGCAGTGTGATCGGACCTTCGACGAGCATCCGAAAGACAGCAGCCGGCGTCACGCTGATCGTCATCTCCGGCCTGGCGACCAGGTATTGAGCGACTTCCAGAACGCGCGTCTTGCCGCTGCCCGGTTCGGCTGAATCCAGGATGAGCCGTGGCGTGACGTAGAGCCGGTCCGCGATGTGCGTGTGGGCGTACCACAACGCCAGGGCTGGACCACAGTGCTCGTTCGGGAACGCAGAGAACCGCGATACGAACGTCACTACGGCGTCGAGCACCTCGTGACCCGGCTTCACGGCAACGCCGGCCGAAGTTGGGCCGAGCAACGTGAGCGGCCGGACTGGTGCAACCGCATCGATCGCCGAGAGGGTGTTGGCGGTGCCGGGCATCAGGCCGCCACCTCCAGCCGCGTCGGAACACCGATGCGGTCGCATGCGACTTGGTAGCGACTCCAGAGATCATCAACGCGACTCGTGTTGTCCGTGACCTTGTAGAGCGAATCGGTTGACCACTCGTCGTCGACGCCTTGCACCAGGCGCAACCCGTGTTCGCGGACAGCCCGTCGCCAGGCGGCCTTGAGCACGAGGGTCTTGAGCCATGCTCCCGAAGCCGCAGGTGCAAGTGGAGCGTGGTGGTAGGTGTCGGCGATCCACAAACCGAGGCTGTGGAGTCGACGCGGACCACCGGTCCACGGCCGCAGGTCGGCTGTCTCCCACACACGATCTAGGACCGCGAGCGGGGTAGGGGCCTGTTCTGCGGCAACCAGCTCGATCGAGAGCTGAAGCACGTCGGCCGCGATCGGCGATTCGAGGTCGGCAGCATGCATGCCGTTGAGCAGCCTCCTGGCCGGTTCGGTGGCCTGCTGCATGAGACAGCCGAGGAACTGACGTTCGGGGTCGAGCACTGCGGGAGTCATCGATTGGCCTTTCGAGCGAAAGCGAGTGGTCAGTGGTCGTCGCGGCTGTCGCGCTCCCGTGCCTGCCGAATGGAGCGGCGGACGCGGGCGGTGGCGTTGTAGGCGCGGCGTCCGGCGCGGAGCGTGCGGCCGGTGCCGCCACAGCGTCGGCAGAGGCGAATGGCGCGCATGATCGACGACCGGAAGTGACCGACACCGCGACAAGAGCGGCATGCCCGGTAGGGGTAGACGGCACATGACCAGGCGTAACCGAGAGCAACAAGGATCATCACGAGCAGGAACGGGCCTGTCAGGCTGCTGAGGGTGTTCAAGGGGTGCCTCCGGGGCGGTTTTGGGCGCAATCGGCCCACGCCTCTAGGTGCTAGGGCGCTGATCAGCGGTTGTTTGGTGGTCTAGGGAGGGCTCTAGGTCTAGAGGGAGCTGGCTCTAGACCTAGAGCCCAGCGGCGAGCTAGCCGCGAACCCGACTTCTGTCACGTTCCGTGAGAGTCTCGGCGACCAATTCACGCTTGATGCCCATGCGGTTGGCGCCCTTGCCGGTCTCCGGGTCGGTGGCCCACACCTGTTTGGTGGAGATGCCGAACGGCTTGAGCGCGCCGGCCAGTTGGGTTGCCTTGGCCGCGCCGGTCGGCAGCTCGGCCCACGGCCCGTAGGTCGCTGGCCGCAGCTCGGCGAGTCGGTCCACGATGGACTCCGACCACGCCTTGTCCGCGCTGCCGATCGCGGTGAGCACGTCGGCCAGCAACGTGCCGCTGTCGCTCTCGTCCTCGTCAGGTGCGAGGTCGAGCCCCGCCGCGTAGCCGGTCAGCCGGCCGGCGGCCACCCGCGTGACACGAGCACGTGCGGCGAGCTGCTCGGCATCCGGACCGTTGATGTTGACCGTCAGCGTGGTCCGCGGCTCGTCGCCCTCGCCGAGCAGGATGCCGATCCCCTTGTCACGAAAGGAGAACGTGGTCGCCTTGAACCCGTTGCGGTGAGCCGACGTGCCCAACACCATGTCGTTCGCCGGCTGGCCGGTCACCTTCAGACAGAACCGCATGACGGCGTTGTCGCTGATCGCGGTCGGGATGCTCTTCGCGTCCGGCCGCTGCGTCGCCAGCAGAATCACGATGCCCAACGCGGGTCCACGCTTGACCAGGTCGGTGCAAATCTCCTCGATCTCGGCCCCGTACTCGGCGTGCTCGAACCACTTCTGACACTCGTCAATACCGATCACGATGGGGTGCAGGCCGAGGGACTTCTTGCCGGCAAGCTCCGGCGTGACCTTGTTCTCCGGGCACAGGTCCCTTGGCAGTTCCCGGATCACCTTCGCGCGCCGCCGCAGCTCGGAGCTAAGAGCGCGAAGGTCCGCCAGGCCGTAGACGATGTCTTCAGGCTCGTCGCCGGCCCGATAGCGGTACGAGATCGGAGCCAAGGGCGACAGGTCTCCGGTGCCCTTGAGGTCGTACGTGTGCAGCTCGGCTCGCGGGTCCAAGCCAGCGATAAGAAGCAGTTCCCGCAGTGCGAACGTCTTGCCCATGCGCGGGACCGCGCCGATAACCATCGAGATGAACATCAGCGTGATTTCGACCCATCGGCCGCGCTGGTCGGTGCCGAACGGCTGAGCTTTGAACAGGTCCACGCTGCCGGTCTTGCGGAGCGGCCATGATGGCTGACGGGACTTGGACATG
>Ga0193716_1001184_pt1 | contig 15448 bp, 13 predicted proteins | sample U2c1metaG_FD_145901 | JGI IMG/M metagenome (GOLD analysis project Ga0193716, IMG submission 145901) | Soil microbial communities from a riparian zone of the East river system, Colorado, United States - U2c1 | ecosystem: Environmental > Terrestrial > Soil > Riparian zone | place: USA: East River...
CGTCCTTTTCCATGCCGAATTTCGACCAGATTTTTTCCGACAAGTAATCGGCGGGATGCTTGTGCGTGGCGCGCGCCAGCAGTACACCGATCAAATCGGATTCGCCGGTCTTGTAGACCCATTTGGCGCCGGGCGGGGCTTCCCGGGGCAACTTCGCCATGTAGGCGACGATGGGATTCTCGCCATCGGCAGCGGGCTCAGTCAGCGCAAATTGATTGACATCGGATTTCGGGTCGGAATAGTCCTCGTTCCACTTGGCGCCGCTGGTCATCGTCAGCAGTTGCCGGATCGTGACGCCGTCGTAGGCGCTGCCTTTGAGGGCCGGCAGGTAGTCGACCACCCCGGCGTCCAGCCCCTTGATGTATCCATCCTTGATCGCCGCGCCGATGAGCGTTGAGGTGACGGACTTGCCCACGGAAAATGAAGTCCATCGATCTTGCGGCGTCTCACCCAGCCCGTAGCGCTCCAGCTCGATCTTTCCGTGTTTGATGACGAGCAGGCCGGCCACCTGATTGGCCTGCATGAATTTCGCGGTGCCCCAGTCCGATCCCTCGAAGCGATAAGTCACATCGAATTTCTGCGGGTTGCTGACCAAGGGAAAAACGGTTGCGCCATTCTTCACGGTCCGAGTCGGAAATATTTTTTCGATGCTGCGATAACCGATGCGCTGTTGCGCCGGCGTCCAGAAGAGGAATCCGGTCTGCGGCGGCAAGGCCTCGTCGCCGCTGGCAGCGCATGAAACCGCCATGCCGCAGACGATCAAACTGCGGACCAAACCTGCGGCTCTTGAACGGGGCCTTTGCTTTATCACGATCACCTCTCCTGAATGCGGACTATGGTCGCTGCCGAAACCAGTCATCTTGTGCGCCGCCAAACGCGGCTACCAAGGTGCCGGTTTGTAATCCTTCAGGAACTGTCCCCACACGTGCGCGCCCGTCAGCCTGCCTGTGAATATCGGATCGACAATGCGCGCGGCACCGTCAATGATGTCGAGCGGCGGCGCGAAGCCTAGGTTCGCCTTGCGGACCGCATGCGCTACGGGGTCCTCGTCGGTCACCCATCCGGTGTCGACGGCATTCATATGGATGCCGTCCTTCACGAAATCCGCCGCGCTGGTGCGCGTCATCATGTTGAGCGCTGCCTTTGCCATATTGGTATGTGGGTGCTTGTCGGTCTTGGTGGTGCGGTAGAACTGGCCCTCCACCGCGCTCACGTTGACGACATGTTTGTGACGCTCCGGGGTGCGCAGCATGAGCGGCTTGAGACGAGCGTTGAGGACAAACGGCGCAATAGCGTTCACCAGCTGCACCTCGAGAAGTTCCGGTGTCTCGACTTCATGCATGCGCAAGCGCCAGCTGTTGACCTCGCGCAGATCCACCTGTTGCAGATCCTCGTCGTATCGATCGGCCGGGAACAGCGCCTCGCCGTTTCGATAGTCCTCATCGAGGTAGCGCCGTTGCGAGAGCGCCGCGCTGTGCAACAGCCCCTCGCCCGGCTGCCGCGCCGTCGCGACGAGGCTGTCATGACCTTGCGCCCGCGATCCTTCGATGCTTTGCCGTAACTGTTCGTGACTCGCGAGCGGAGCCTGCCAGCTGATAGGAAGCTTGCCGATGGATTCGCTTTCTCGGGCAAGCAGGTGTTGGAAAAAGCCCGCCGGTCGACGCACGGTCTGGCAGGCGTTATTCAGAATATGGTCGAGACGCGGCAGCCGCTCGAGCAAGAATTGCGTGAAGAGCTCGACGCTCGGTGTGTGCCGCAAATCCAGGCCGTAGATCTGCAGGCGCTCGTGAAAGTGGGCGTAGTCCGCCTCCTTCGCATAGCGATCGACGGCATCGACGGGAAAGCGGGTGGTGACGATGACATGCGCGCCGGCCCGCAGGAGTTTGAGGGAGGCTTGAAAGCCGATCTTGACGCGCGCGCCGGTGATGAGCGCGTAGTGGCCGCTCAGATCGGCGGTCTGCTCGCGCTTGGCATAGTTCAAGTCGCCGCACGCCTCGCACATCGAGTCGTAATAGCAATGCATCGTCGCAAAGGCTTTCTTGCAGATATAGCAGTTGCGCTCCTGGTGAAATTCGGGGCGATCATGAAGTGCGTCGGGTTTCGGCCGCTCGAGCCAGAGCGGCGCATATGTTTTGGAGCGGCGCTGGATGCGCAGGCCCGCGCGCTCGATGATCCGCCGGTCATGTTCCTTCGTGACCTCGCGCTTGGCGCGCCGAAACGCCTTGGCCATGCGCGTGACATCGTGGCGCTCAGGTTTCGTGACCAGGCCTGCGAGCATCAGCAGTTCGCGCCGCTGCTCCAGCGCCAGATGGGCGAGGTGAGATCGGTCGGCCTCGATCGCGCGCAGTACGCGCACGCAGGCGCGAACATCGTCTTCCGAGAGGGTCTCGGGTTTGGGCTTCGTATGATTCATGGCGGCATTGTATGCCGCCGCGCGGGGCCGGCGGCAAAAGCCGCCGGCCGCGAACCGATCAAGCTATCGCATACAAGAACTCGACGAACGATGCGGTCGCGCCGTCCAGTCCCTTGATCGCGGGATTTTTCGAGTCGATGAGATAGTACTCGTCCGGCGCGTGCGCACCGGTGCCGTGGCCGAGTCCGAAATCACCGGCCGGCAGACTCAAGGGCGGTGCGGTGAATCGATAGCCGGGCCAGGATCCGGGGTTGCGCGGCACCACCAGCGGCGGGGAGCCGAGCTTGCTGAACGTCGCAAGCACGGCCTTGAAGAATTTGCTGTCGGGATCCGTCTGCGTGGGATCGTAGCCGCCGCTCATGTTGACTTCGATATCCGCAAATCCGTGCTTCGCCAGATGGGCTTTCAGCTTGGCCAGCGTATCGGCCGCGGTCATGTCAGGCACCAGGCGCATGTCGATTTTGGCGACGGCACGGTGCGGCAGCACCGTCTTGCCGCCGGGGCCCGTATAGCCGCCGACGAGGCCTTCGATGTTGATCGTGGGCTGCGAGAACAGACGCAGCAACGAGTCCTGCCAATTCAGATCGTGGATCCAATGATCGACCCCAAATTCGGTTTTCATCGTGGCTTCCGGCACACCCGCGGCATAAGCCAGCACCATTTTCTTCTGGGCGTCGGACAAGGGCTTGACCTTCTCGAAGAAACCCTCGACGGCAGGGGTGTGGCCATCCTTTTCCACCAGGGTATTGAGCGCCTGCACCAAGTGCCAGGAGGGCGAATCCACTTGCGCTTCCAAGCTGGAATGAATGTCTTTCTTCGGTCCGCGGCCCCAGCGCTCGCCGCTCGAGACCAATTCAAGTTCCACCACGCCTTTCGCGCCTGCAGCCACTTGCACGCTGCCATCGAGTCCCTGACTGGCATCCGGCAGCATCACGCCGACGCAACCTTTCATGTGCGGAAAAACATCCGGGCTGTTGACGATCTCCCCGAAGTGCGGCGAGGCAATTTCCTCTTCCCCTTCGCAAACCAGAACGAGATTAACCGGCAATTTTTTGCCGGTCGCCTTGAATGCCATGAGGGCACTCAAGAAGGAGTTCTGCGGGCCTTTTTGGTTCACCGCGCCGCGCCCCATGCATACCGTTCCGAGGCCGGTCTTTTCCACTAGCCGACCTTCGAGCGGCGGTGAACTCCACTCGTCGGCAACGAATTGCTTCACGTCGTACATGAAATAGACCGCGACGGTCGTTTTGGCGCCCGTATCCATGCGGCCGAATACCCCAGGCTTGCCGGAGGTGGGTATGAGCTTCACACCGGTGAATCCTGCCTGCTCGGCCAGCTTTGCCATGTACTCGGCGCCCTGCGGATAGTTACGGTTCTCCGCGGCAATGGAGGGCAGGGCAATCCAATCCTGCAGTCGTTTGACGTTTTCCGCGTGCATTTTCGGAATTTGCGCGAGTACCGCCGCCTTGTCGGCGTGATCGGCGGCGGCGAGCGCTGCAGTCGGCGCCGCTACCAACACAGCGCCCGAGAGAGCGCCCTGCACGAAATCGCGTCTGCTCAAACCCTCTGCTTCGTCAGTCATGATTCGCTCCCTTGGATTGTTGTTGCGCGGGCTAGTCGGTCCGATTTTCCGCAAAGCTCAAGGTTTTGAAGCGGCTCGCCTCCGCTTCGCCCTGTTTCTTTTGCGCGCGGATCTCATTCACGATGTCGAGCGCAGTTTTTGTCGTGGGCGGCAGCTCCGCGTCGCACGGTTGCAGGGGAGTGAGGCGTTCGCCCCAGCGAATCAGATGCGCCGACAGCGTGAGGCCGCCGCCGAACGCCGGCATGAGCACCAGGCTGTTGGGGGCCACGCGGCCTTCTTCCACCGCATCGACGAGGGCGACGGGCGCCGTGGCCGAGCTCATGTTGCCGTACTTCTGCACCGTCAAAAAGACCTTGTCGGCGCTTGCACCTGCGCGTTTGGCGACTGCGTCGATGATGCGCAGATTCGCCTGATGCGGGACCACCAGTCCGATGTCCTGGATGGTGACGCCGGCACGGCGCATCACGTCGAGACTGGCCTCGCTCATGCCTTGCACGGCCTTGCGAAAGATTTCCTGTCCGTCGAAATCCCAGCTGGTCTGCCCATACTGCACGCCGAGATTGGCGTACATCGTGCCCATGCCGCGCACCCGCAGAATCTGCCGCGCATCCGCATAGCATTGCAGTTTCTCGGCGATGACGCCGGACTCGCTCTGCGATTCCTTGAGCACCATGGCCGCTGCACCGTCGCCGAACAACACCGCGACATTGCGGTTGTCCCAGTCCATGTATTGAGAGATCAGTTCAACGCCGATCACCAGGGCATTCTTGACGATGCCGGATTTGATCATCGATGTACCGATCGACAGCCCGTACATGAAGCTGGTGCAGGCCGTGTTGACGTCGAAGGCCGCCGCCTGCGTCGCGCCGATTCGCTGCTGCACGCCTGAGGCACTGTTGGGTACGAGCTCGTCGTTGCTGCAGCTGCCGTATATGATCAATTCGATGTCTTTGCCCGACATGCCGGCGCACGCCACGGCACGTCGCGCCGCCGTGATGGCCAGCTCGATGCCGGGCACGTGGGAGATGCGCCGCTCCTTCATGCCGGTGCGCGTCGTGATCCACTCATCGTCCGTCGGCAGGAAGGTCGCCAAGTCTTGGTTGGTCAGAATTAACGGCGGCAGGCATTTGCCCCAGCCGACGATGGCAGCGTGAGTCAATCGAACTCCCCCAATACTCTTTTGAGCAGCGCTCATTGTCACCCATATGGGGGCAGCGCGCACCTTGTGCCGGCCCGCGCCCGCGACGACGAAAATGCGCGAGCGCTGTCGCGAAGGTTTCGACTAGCGCAAGGCGATGGAGCGCGCGTACTTCCGTGTACGCATTGTCGCGATCATTTCGGAAAATTCAGCTTGCGAACGACGGCTTGAAAGCGTGGCTCGCGTCGGATCGGTTCCAGCATGGGGTCTGCCTTCATAAAGGCCAGGCCGGGATCTTTGACCTCATAAGCTCTTTCGATCCACTTGAGTGCCGTCTTCATATCACCCCACTGGGCGTAGATTCCTGCGTACTGGTAGGCGGCCGCGTCAGCGTTCTCCTTCACCAGTCGATCAAGCATGGCCTGCGCCTCGCTCTGGCGGTTCAGCTTGTTAAACAGCACCGCCAACGAGGCTTGCTTGGTCGCGTCGTCCGCCGGTTGACAGGCAGCTAGCGCCTCCTCAGTCCTGCCAAGCAAGAGCAGGGCTTCGCAACGAATTTCCTCGGCCGCATGGCTTCCTAGGCTGGCGACATGATCAGCAGCTTTGATCGACTCCTCGTACAGGCCGATGTACAGAAACGCAGTCGCTGAGTTGCCCCACGCGCCGGGCGATAGCGGGTTCAAAGCGAGCGCGCGCCGTATCGTCGTGGTCGCCTCCGCACTGCGGCCCATCAGCGCCTGAAAGTTGGCAACGGACGCCATCGCGGCCACCTCATTGGGCGAGAGCTCTTCGGCCTTGGCAAATTGTACCTGCGCACCTCGAAAATCGAGGTAGCCGTTCTGCAGGACGGTCCCATATTGGGCACGACTTTTTCCGTTTTGCGGTGCCAGTTCGATGGCTCGTTCAATATCGCGGCGCGCTTCGGCATACCGCCTCGCGATTCGCTCTTGCGGATCCCAGCCCCCGGCGAGATTCGATTCCGCGTTGCCGCGCTCCGCATAGGCGTCGGCGTACTGCGGATCGAGGCGGATGGCCTGCGTCGTCAATTCCACCGTTTGATTGAGATTCTGCTGCGATTGGTGTCCATTCAGCGCCCTGGCGCGAAAGAACAAGTCAAGAGCCCGCGGATCGTGGGTACCGCCTGCCTCGACCAGGGCCGGCAGATCGTCAATGAGCTTGACGCGCAGACTCTGTATCACCGCCGCGGCAACATCGCTCTGCAGCTTGAGGACGTCCTTGAGGTCGCGATCGTAGGTCTGTGACCAGAGCTCGAACCCGGTCACCGCACTGATCAGCTGCGCGGAGATGCGGACCTTCGTTCCCTCGCGCCGGACGCTGCCCTCCAGCAGGGCCGCGACGTTCAGCGTGCGGGCAATGTCGGCAACGGTGGTGGATTTTCCCTTGAACGAGAACGAGGATGTGCGCGCGGCGACATGCAGTCCCGGCAGGCGCGACAGCGCATCCAGCAGTTCCTCGGACAGGCCGTCGGAGAAGTACTCTTGCGCGGGATCCCCGCTCATATTGGCGAAGGGCATCACCGCGATGGAATGCTCCGGCGGGATGAATCCGGCGACTTTCGCAGGCGCCGATGGCGGGTTCGCGGCGATCGCAGACTCCGGCGCCGCGCCGGCACGCGCGTTCAGGTAGTGGCGCACACCTATCGCCGCCAGAACGGCGAGGGTGAAAGCTCCGGCGCCCAGCAGGAGAGTGCGACGTTTAGAGCCCGACGGACGGGCGCCAGTCGCGGACGCCGGCGGAGCCAATGCCGGTATCTGCCCCGGGGCGGCTTGGGGCACCGCCAATAGCCGATTCACGCGGTCGACGAAGCTGTCAGGGACGCTGCCGCCGAGCAGGCGCACCCACTGCACTTCCTTGAACCTATCGGGCAAGTTATCGCTGTCCTCCGGTGTGTCATCGATCGCCACCGGCAGCAGGAAGGCGCGTTCTTGACTCATCAAATGGGAACGGTCGACGGCGAGCTTCCATTCGAGGCGGAAGTAGCCTTCCTGACGCGCACGGGTGCTCCTGGAAATGATGGCGAGGAATAACGTGCAGTTCTTGATCTGCTTGCGGATCGAGGCATCCCAGGCATCGCCGCCGCGCAGTTCGCTCTGATCGAACCAAACCTCAACGCCGGCGTTGCGCAGCGATTCGCAGATCTTCAGCGCCGCTTCGCGATCGTCGGAGGCGTAGCTGATAAAGACCGCTTTCTTCGCTTCTGTCGTCATTGGCGTCCGGACCTAAGGCGGACGCCTGATCCTCATCCCAGTTCTTCCTTAAACGGAAAACATTATACTGAAGGTGGCTGCAGCGTCGATGTTTACATCACATAAGCGGCAGCCACCGCGAGGAGTCTGCATGAAAATTCGGGTGAGTGGGAAATGAGACAGAAGCAAGACGAAACGGGTACAGCGGAACGTATTCAAGCTCTACGGCTGAAATCGGGGCGAACGGAGCAGGAGTTGGCGAGCGATTTGGGACTGACCATTCATTCATATTCCGATCTAGAGCAGCATGATGAAGAACTTGAATCCGCCGTCAGTATTGCGCAGGCGTTAAAGCTGGCGAATCTGCTTCATACAGATCTTCTCGTGCTGCTTGGCGAAACCGAGATTCCCGTGAAAATGCCGATCGCTCGCGTGCGATCGGCGCTGAACGCGCAATTGGGAAATTCCGCCGAAGCCAAGGAATTGATGGAGGACACCTTAAACTGGGATCTGGGGCCGTTTCTCGAGGGGTCGGATGAATGGACCACCGTTTATACGCTCGACTTCGTCCGGCAATTGGCGATCGCAATCGAGGTTGATTGGCAAGTGCTGCTGGCAGGGATTGCAGCCGACTAGTTGTCTCATGCCGCGCTGCAACCTGCACCTGTGTCTCAGCGTCGCGACAGTTTGAGCATTGGGCAGGCTTTATTTAAGAATGCATCAATGACCGCGAAAACACCGAACTCCTCTGCAGCTCACTCGAATACCGGGGAGGAGTTTCATGTGGATATGAGCTACCGAATGAGCACCGTCACCCCATCGATGACATTGAAGAGAATCGTCTCAGGCGGACAGACGGGTGTGGATCGCGGCGCGCTGGATGCAGCGCTCGCCGCGGATTTTCCCTGTGGTGGATGGGTGCCGGGAGATCGGATGGCCGAGGATGGCGTGATAGCCGATCGCTACCCGTTGATGGCTTTGCCCAACGGCAATTATCGGCAGCGCACCCGATTGAATGTGGTGGACAGTAGCGGCACGGCCATTCTTCATCAGGGCTCTCTGAGCAGCGGGACTCGCCTCACGCGCGATCTGTGCGAGTTGCTCGAGCGGCCGTGCATTCTCATTGGTGCGCGCGAGATATCGAACCCGATTGCGGCTGCCGAGGCGGTGGTGAAGTTCATCGAGGACAACGATATTGAAACGCTGAACGTCGCGGGCCCGCGAGCAAGCGCGTGGCCCGATGGTTATCGTTTCGCGCTGGACGTCATCAACGGCGTAATATCGCCGCACTAAATCGATAGTAATCTCTCGAAGAAAGAGCGGTAGCGCCGTAACGAAAGCCGCAAGTTCTCAGTCGTTGACCCTTCTGCATGCTCGTGGCCGCCTTCAGGTCCTGAACGTTGGTTGGCAAAGGTTTCCGCCAGACTCTTGATGACTTGGGCGACGAGTTCATCGCCGGCACGTACAGCATCTTGGGGATTGTCTACAAAGCTTCTTTGAATCACATCCCAGCGCGAGCGAAAGTCGGTGGCTGCGTCCTGGGTAAAGAGCGGCGCGAGCTGCCCATCCTCCGAAACGGTTGTTTTAGTCACTCCATCGGTATTGATCGCCGGAAGTAGCGGCCGATCCGCTTCATGCAGGGTCTCTTCGTGCATGCCTGATGCCGGCCTGATTGCGGCGCTCGCGTGATCCGACGTGCTCGATGCCGCATCGCGCGGCTCGCCGTTCATCTGAGGGCTCATGAGTGCACCGGGACGCCAAGGTCGGCTCGCACACTAGGTGCCTTGTCCGATGCAACTCCGAGAAGCTCGTCGAATAGAGTGCGATAGTGGACGACGGCCTTGCGCAGCTGCTCAGTGTCCGCTTCACCGCGTTCATTGCGAGCGGTGATTTCCTGCGCCGCACGATACGCTGCCACGACGCCCGGGTGATCGACCGAAATATCGGCGGCCCGGTGCTCAAAGTCGCTCATAGGGTAACCGCGCTTTGCCATCAGCTCTCGCACCAGATGATCGGCGTCCAGAACCACTCCTTTCGGGTTATCGATGAAACGGCCTTGCAGTGCGCTCCACGCCTGAGTGAATCTGACGGCATCCGCCGGTGTTAGCGGCACAACCTCCAGGCGGGCGACGCGTTTTTCGCGTGACGTCAGTTCCGCTTCGGCCTTCACTCGGCTGCCGAACTGAGAAACCGTCTGGTCGTATTCCGGGCCGAAACGCTGTTTGAGCTTGAGAGTTCGCTGCTTTTGCATGACAAACCAAGCGACGACGCCGATCACCAGCGCGATCAAGAAAGCGGCTGCAATGGCGGTATTGGGTATGGTATTCATGAAGTAGTTCCTACTAGTTGGCCTACATGTGTCTGCCACCGTGTATTTGCGGCGTCGACGCCGATTGGATATCCCCGTGGGGTGCAGGGAAGTGTTATCCAAAATCAGGCAAGACGCAGCCAGCAGAATTAAGAGACTGCCGTAGGACATAACCCCACGTTCTGCCCGACTTTCGTTTCATCGCCGACGCACCGGTTAATGTAGGCCGTCACCGACAGCAAGCATCTGCGGACGTGCATTATTTCTGCGAAACAAAGCCGGTCTAATGTCGGCAAACGTTTAAAGGGGCAGAGGAACGCACCTCCGCCAGAGAATAAAAATGAATCCTGATCATTCGGCCAACGCGGAGAAACAGTACGTGCTGCGGCCGCTGCGGCGGATCATTTTCTTGCTCGCAATGGCAGGCGCTCGCCTTGCCCTCGCCGACGACCCGAAGCTCGATACGCCGCCGCAAAAGGAAGCACCTACGGCATTCGCAGCCAAGGAGCCGACGCCCGTGAGGGACTGGGGCGTGGGAGAGGGTAAGAGCTATTGGGTGCCGGCCTATGAAATACCCATGTTCGAATTGCTGTTGAATCGTTACGATCACTATGCGGTGGATTCGCATGTTTATGAATCACCGATTTCGAATTTCAAGGAAAACCTGCACCACAAATGGGTGGTCGACAACGATGCATTCGCCACCAATCAATTCCTGCATCCCTATCAAGGCGCCTTCTATCAGGGGCTGGCGCGTTCCTCGGGGTTGGATTTCTGGCAGTCCTCGGCCTATACCTTTGCGGGCAGTCTGCTGTGGGAGTACGCCGGCGAGACCACGCGTCCCTCCATCAACGATCAGGTGGCCAGCGGGATTGCCGGCAACTTTCTGGGTGAGCCGCTATTTCGAATGGCCAGCTTGCTGCTGGAAAGCGGCCCGAGCGGCGAACCCGGGCTGCTGCGAAAAATCGGTGCTGCCATCATTTCGCCATCGATGGGCTTGAATAGATTGGTTTATGGCGATCGCTTCGCAGGTGTGTTTCGCAGCAACGACCCGGCTGTTTACACGCGCGTCGATCTCGGCGCGAGTTTGAGCACGCACTTTACCTCGAACGTCAATGTGAACGCGGATTTGACGGCGCCGCCGGCATCGCAGACCTTCAAAAGGCGAAGTGCCAGCGCGATTTTCACCATGGCGTACGGTCTTCCCGGCAAGCCCGACTATGCCTACCAGCGGCCGTTCGATTATTTCAACTTTGAAGTCAGCACGGACACCACCAACGGCATCGAGACCCTCTTCAGCCGCGGTTTGTTATTCGGCACGGACTACGAGCTGGGTGCAAATTATCGCGGAATCTGGGGTTTGTACGGGACCTACGAATATGTCGCACCGCAAATCTTTCGCGTCTCCAGCACGGCGGCCGCGCTCGGTACCACCGGTCAATGGTGGTTGTCCCGCAGCATCGCAGTTCAGGGCACGGCGCTGGCGGGCGTGGGCTATGGCGGAGGCGGCGTCATTCGCGGCGCCGGCGTGGCGCAAGCGGGCATGTTGGGCGACGGCCAGCGCGACTATCACTACGGCCTGACGCCGCAGGGCGAAATACAGCTTCGCTTGATACTCGGCAACCGCGTGTCGCTCGACACGACGTTTCGCGAATACTATATCAGCCGTGTCGCAGCCACCGAGAGTACGGGAGCCGAAGACATATCGCGCGCCGACACGGCGCTGACATTTCGTATCTACAATCTTCACGGCATCACGCTGAGATATTCCGAAGCCACCCGCAACGGACGCTACGCCACGCTACCGACGTCGCACCAGACCTTGGGTACATTCAGCATTGGCTATACCCTGATTGGGCAAACCCGATTTGGCGTGGTCGATTGGCGTTCAAGCGCGGCCGCAGCACCTTAAGACCTTCCCAGTCCCCTCGCAGCGCTTCCGGCCGAAGCGCTGCGCATCCGTTTGACAAAAATGGCGGCGCGAGGTGTCATCGGTGACCTCGGCGTTACGCGTATTGAATTAAGTTGCAACGCAACGAGGGACGCCCGCCATCGACTTGCTCGAGCGCGATGAACATCTGTGGCGATTAGAGCATGCTGCATCCTCGACCACGGCAGAAGGCGGTTGTTGAGGCCCCGCCATCGCGGACTTCTTGGCAGTTCGCAAAAATAGGGATGCCAAGCACAAAAGATGGGGATCCTTGCCCGGGCGAAAAATGCCTGCTAAATCATGACATCGCTTGGCAGGAATGCCCCTGTATGCTGCTTACCTCCTTCACCATCGGTCCCGGAGGTTGGTATGCAAGAGTCGAACGAGTCACGCTACCCGTACCCCATGCGAGTGTGTGTTCGATTTGGCGCGCTCGCGGCAGGGGCATTCCTTTGTTGTGGCGCGGCCTGGGCGCAAACGCCTGGGTCCGCGCCGAAAAGCGCGCAGCAAGGGGCCCGGCAGCACGACGGTCAGCACGATTTTGATTTCCTGCTGGGCTCGTGGAAGATCCATTTGAAACAACTCAAGCGCCCACTCACCGGATCGAACGAGTGGGTGGAGTTCGACGGTACGGTGGTGTGCAAGAAGGTCTGGGACGGCAAGGCGGAAATTGAAGAATTCAGCGTCGATAGCGCCGAGACCAACACGCACATCCTGGGGCTGGCGCTGCGCCTCTACAATCCAACGTCCCATCAATGGAGCATCTATTGGGCCAACGCGGCCAAAGGCGCCATCGGCGGGCCGCCCGTCGTCGGGGAGTTCAAGGACGGGCACGGCGAGTTCTACGACCAGGAAGAATTCAACGGCCGGGTCATCTTCACCCGCTACGCTTGGTCAAAGATCAACACCGCCTCCCCGCACTTTGAACAGGCCTACTCCGATGACGGCGGCAAAACCTGGGAGGTGAACTGGATCACCGAACAGACGAAAGTGAAGCCGTAGTTTCGCGCGTCTCAGCCGAGCAACTCTTTTTGGTGCGCCTCAACCAACGCGGCCATGCTGTCGAATCGAAAGTCGTACGTCGGTGTTCCGGGAGGACGCTGCGTCGCACCCCACCCCGTCTCAGCGTGCCGTCTGTCAATCCACGCCGATGCAAGCCCGAACCGGTTGGCGGGTACGTGGTCGTGAAACAGACTCTGCGCGGTGTGCAGGACGTCGGTCTTCTCGAGGGCGAAGTCCTCTCTCAATCGCCGAAGCATATATTCAAAATTTCGTGGGCTGGGCTTGTATGACTCGATGTCCTGCGCTGTGTACACGGCATCAAAGGCGACTTGTAGCCGCGTGTTGCTCGCACGGAACGAAATACGGTCAACGTTCGACAGAATAACCAGCTTGTAGTGCTTCTTGAGGTACTGCAGAGCGCCAACGGAATCTGAGAACTCCGGCCAGTCCGGGATGGAGGTGCCGAAGCTGTTGGCCTCCTCGTTGGTCGCCGCAACACCCCATGTTCGCGCGATGCGCTTGTACACCATGGACAGTAACTGCGAATACGGCATCGCGGGTGTCTCGACCTCTTGCGCGGATTCGTTTTGCGCGAAGATCTCGAGAATCTGGTCGCGCGTGGGTGTGATATCAGCCTTTTCGACCAGCAGCCGCAACCCGCTCAGTATTCCGGTTTCCCAGTCGATGAGCGTTCCGTAGCAGTCAAAAGTCAACGCTTTGAAATCTGTTAGCTTCATGGCGGTTCAGCGTTTGCGCGCGGCGCGCTTTTTTTGAATGGGTCTTCCTGACGGGCGCTTCGCGGCTGGTGGCTTCACCGTTTGGGGTTTCGGGGTGATTGATGGCTTTTCATGCTGAGCGGCGAACGCGCCCACCGACGCATGCAGGGCCACGGCCAGGGCAGCCTCGCCGTTCACCAGCTGAGCCCAGGGCAACTCCACGCCGTTTCGTTTGCCTTTGAGCGTGAGTTTTAAGTTCGCTTCCGTCAGCGTCACCACGTATTCGCGCCCTTCAATGGTCAGGGCGCGCTTCAGCGTCGAATGCAACGGCGTAGTCATGGCCTTCTTCTTTTCAGTTAACTGATTCCGAAGTGTTTTCCGAGCGCATCGACGGCGGGCTGAGCAATGGTTCGAGCATCGAGATTGCTGCCCTCCAACAGGCCCGCCAACTCCAGCATGACAGCGCCGTGCACCGTAGACCAGAAGACGTACGCCGCCAACTTGACATCGCCTTTGAAGCGCCCGTCGGCGGCGAGTTCTCTCAAGCCGTCTCCCATGGTCAGGCGTGCGCGGTCCATGGCCTTTACGAGATCCGGATAATCGGCAAAGGTCGGCTGACTGACATCGAACATCAAGCGGTACGCGGCGGGATTGGCGAGAGCGAAGTCGAGGTAGGCATTGCCCGATTGTTTTTTCGTGCCGGTGCGGGCCGCTTCCATGGCCGCGGCAAATCTATTGAACGCCCGGGTGCGTACGGCGGCGAGGATGGCGTCCTTGTCCTTGAAGTACCGATAGGGTGTCATCGAGGAGACGTGCAGTCCGTCGGCCAATTCGCGCATGGTGACCGCCTCAGGGCCGTGGGCTGCGAACAGTTTTTCCGCCACATCACACAGGCGGGAGCGAAAGTCCTCGATATCGGCTCGCGACAGGGTTTTGGGCATTGACAGCACTATACTTTACGTTATAAATTTACAACATAAATTATGTGCCGGTCCAACCGACGGAGCGCAGAACCATGAACAGCGTTGCAGTTGAATCTCGCATCACGCATCCGCATGTGAGCGGCAATCAGGCTCCCGTGCGTCGCGAAATAAATGTGGAACTGAAAATTCGCGGCAAAGTTCCTGCGGGATTGCAGGGTGCGCTGTATCGCAACGGTCCCAATCCGCAATTCGATCCGGGCCCGAATTATCACGCCTTCATCGGCGACGGCATGATTCACGGTTTTTGGATCGGCGATGGCCGCGCGCACTATGCGAATCGCTACGTTCGCACGCCGCGCTGGCTGGCCGAGAATGCAGCGGGGCGGGCGCTGTTCGGCGGCATGGGACTGCCCTCGGATCCTTCCGTGGAAAAGATCGCCGGCGGCGGGGCGAACACGCATATCGTCTACCACGCCGGCAAACTCATGGCGCTGCAGGAGGGCTCCAATCCCTTCGAGATGGACCCGACGAATCTGGCGTCGAAAGGCTGGATCGAGACGGGCGGCCGATTTACGGCGCATCCCAAAGTGGATCCTCATAGCGGAGAAATGCTGTGGTTCGCCTACTCGACAGGCGAAGGCCCCCTGAATCCCTTTCTGGATTACGGCATTTCCGAGGCATCGGGCCGCATCGCGCGCCGCGATCGATTCCAAGCGCCGTACTGCTCCATGGTGCACGATTTCATCGTGACGCAAAATCACACGGGATTCCCGGTATTGCCCCTGACGGGCGACATCGAGCGCGCGAAGCGTGGACTGCCGGCATTCGCCTGGGAGCCGGAAAAAGGTGCCTTCGTGGGCTTGATGGCGCGCGCGGCGAACGTCGATTCGGTGCGCTGGATCGAAGTGGACCCGGTGTATGTCTTTCATCCGGCCAATGCGTACGAAGCGGCAGGCCATCTGCACAGCGACATGATGGAGTACCCGAGTGCGCCGCTTTTTCCCAATCCCGATGGATCCCGGCGCGTGCCGGTGAACGCGCGAATGGTGCGTTGGACCATCGATCTTGGCAATCGCGCGGCGCGCGTCACACGCACGCCCTTGAGCGATTTGGTCGGGGAATTTCCACGCATCGATGAACGCTTCTCGGGACTGCCCTACCGCCACTATTGGCAGGCCGCCAATGTCGATCTGCGCGAGGCGCTGCTGTTTGACTCGCTTGCTCACATG
>Ga0193716_1001186_pt1 | contig 15440 bp, 15 predicted proteins | sample U2c1metaG_FD_145901 | JGI IMG/M metagenome (GOLD analysis project Ga0193716, IMG submission 145901) | Soil microbial communities from a riparian zone of the East river system, Colorado, United States - U2c1 | ecosystem: Environmental > Terrestrial > Soil > Riparian zone | place: USA: East River...
AGCCTTGCCAGGCGGCCGCCAAAGGTGCCCGACTCATCTACAATCTCGCCGCCGACATGGGCGGCATGGGCTTCATCGAGACCCACAAGGCCGAGTGCATGCTGTCTGTGCTGGTCAGCACCCACATGCTGGTGGCGGCCAAGGAAGCCGGTACCGAGCGTTTCTTCTATTCGTCGTCAGCCTGCGTCTACAACGGCGACAAGCAGACCGAAGCCAATGTCACCGCGCTGAAGGAAGAAGACGCCTATCCCGCCCTGCCGGAAGACGGCTACGGCTGGGAGAAGCTGTTCAGCGAGCGCATGGCCCGCCACTACCGCGAGGACTACGGCATCGCCACGCGCGTCGCCCGCTATCACAATGTCTATGGACCGGAAGGCACCTATGACGGCGGCCGTGAGAAGGCCCCGGCCGCGATCTGCCGCAAGGTCATCGCCGCCAAGCAGTCGGGCAAGCTCGAGATCGAGATCTGGGGCGACGGCGAGCAGACCCGGTCGTTCATGTACATCGACGATTGCGTCAACGGCACGGTCAAGCTCACCAAGAGCGACATCGTCGAGCCGCTCAACATCGGCAGCGACGAGCTGGTCAGCATCAACCGCCTGGTCGACATCGTCGAGAAGATTGCCGGCGTGAAGCTGAAGCGCAGCTACAAGCTCGACGCGCCCAAGGGCGTGCGCGGCCGCAACAGCGACAACGACCTGATCAAGAAGCTGCTGAAATGGGCGCCGTCCATCCGTCTCGAGGACGGCATGGAGAAGACCTACAAGTGGATCTACGACGAGATGACGTCCGGCAAGGCATCGATCGTCAACGCACCGCCGCGCTCCGTGGCTGCTCAGTAAGGCGCCACCTGCCGGATATTAACGGGAATCCGGCGCGCGCCGGTCGTCTCAGCGGCCGACGCGTCCGACTTCCTTGTTGCTCTTCAGGATGCCGTCGAAATAGGCGATGGTCCGGCCGAGCCCCGCCTCGAGAGCCACTTTCGGCTCCCATTTGAGCTTTTCGCGCGCCAGCGAGATGTCGGGGCAGCGCTGCATCGGATCGTCGATGGGCAGCGCCTGGAACACGAGCTTCGAACGGCCGCCGACCATTTCGATCACTTTCTCGGCCAGGTGACGGACGGGCGTCTCGACCGGATTGCCGATATTGACCGGACCGGTGAAATCGTCCGGCGTATGGTCCATCAAACGCAGCCAGCCATCGAGCAGGTCGTCGACATAGCAGAAGGCGCGTGTCTGCATGCCGTCGCCATAGATGGTGATGTCCTCGCCCTTCAGCGCCTGGACGATGAAATTCGACACCACGCGGCCGTCGTTGGGATGCATGCGCGGGCCGTAGGTATTGAAGATGCGCGCCACCTTGATGCGCAGTCCGTGCTGGCGGTGATAGTCGAAGAACAGCGTCTCGGCGCAGCGCTTGCCTTCGTCGTAGCAGGCGCGCGGCCCAATCGGATTGACGCTGCCGCGGTAGCCCTCGACCTGCGGATGGACCGTCGGGTCGCCGTAGACCTCGCTGGTCGAGGCCTGGAATATCTTGGCGCGCACGCGCTTGGCGAGGCCGAGCATATTGATGGCGCCATGCACGCTGGTCTTGGTCGTCTGCACCGGATCGTGCTGATAGTGGATGGGCGATGCCGGACAGGCGAGATTGTAGATCTCGTCGACCTCGACATAGAGCGGAAAGGTCACATCGTGCCGCAACAGCTCGAAGCGCGGATCGTCGAGAACGTGCGCGAGGTTCTGCTTGGTGCCGGTGAAGTAGTTGTCCGCGCACAGCACGTCGTTGCCCATCGCGAGCAGCCGTTCGCACAGATGCGAGCCGAGAAATCCGGCGCCGCCGGTCACCAATATCCGTTTGGCCATGAAATGCCGTCTCCGTCTCGCCTATGCCGCCCGCGCCTCTGCGCCGGTGAAAAGAAAATGCCGCTGCTCGCCTTCGAGGATGAGACAGGTCAAGCGACCGCTCGCGAAAGCGTTGGTGTCGATGCCGATCCGGTTGTGACGCACATCCGGCTTGTCGAACGGCGTATGGCCATGCACGACGATCTGCCCGTAGTCCTGTTCGCTATCGAGAAAATCGCCGCGGATCCACAACAGGTCGCGCGGCAACTGCCGCTCGATCGCCACGCCCGGCCGTATGCCGGCATGGACGAAGAGATAATCGCCGGCCACGCACGACAGGGAGAGCTCGCGCAGGAATTTGACGTGTGCCGGCGGCATCAGCTCGACGAGTTGCCGGCGCATGTCCTCATAGCGGTCGAGCCCGACCAGATCGGGGCGCGCATGCACACCGTAGCTGAGCAGCGTCGCGTCTCCGCCATAGCCCGACCATTTCGGGCCGATCGACGAATCGGTGAGGAAGCGCAGCAGCGTTTCCTCGTGATTGCCCTGTAGCCGGACCTCGGAAAACCCCGGTAACGGCTTCGACAGAATGAGGTCGATGACATGCCGGCTCTGCGGTCCGCGGTCGACATAGTCGCCGAGATAGATAACGACATTGGTTCCGGGACCCGGACGCAAAACGGAGTCGGCTTTGATGATGGCAATCAAGTCGGCCAGCAGGTCGGCGCGACCGTGGATGTCGCCGATGGCATAGGCGCGGTACCCCGGCTGCAATGAAGAAGTCCGTGCCGGCACGGGCGGTGCGGCGGGAGTGCGCATGCCAAACATAGGGCGGAAAGCTACAATGATCGCGCGAAAAATTCTATTGAAGATTGCCGGGCTGGGCCTTGAAAAGCCTCAGGAGCCTGGGAAGCGTGTTGCGACCGCTTCGATCGCGGAAGGGCTGAAGCCCCAGGGCCGTGGCCACCGTCTTTGCCGCAAACATCTCTCGATTTTTTCTCGCGTACCGCTAGAAAGAAGCTGTCCCTGAAATTGACCCGACAGCATCACGCCAATGTCCGGATTGCCTGCAAATCTCACCCCCGTACGCGAAGCGCACGCCTTCGACGAAGCGCGCCTTGTCGCCTACATGAAGGACCACGTCGAGGGCTTCCGCGGTGCGATCGAGGTCCTGCAGTTCGAGGGCGGCCAGAGCAATCCGACCTATCACCTGACCGACGGCGGCGGGCGCATGTACGTGCTGCGCAAGAAGCCGCCCGGCAAGTTGCTGCCTTCGGCCCATCAGGTCGATCGTGAATATCGGGTGATCAAGGCGCTGGCGGACCATACCGACGTGCCGGTGCCAAAGCCCTACGCACTCAGCCAGGACGACGGCATCATCGGTACCGCCTTCTACATCATGGAATTCCTTCCGGGCCGCATCCTGTCCGATCCCAAGATGCCCGGGATCGCTCCGGCCGAGCGCGGCAGGATATTCGACTCGATGAACGACGTGCTGGCGCGCATCCACAATGTCGACTACCGCGCCGTCGGCCTCGGCGACTTCGGCCGCGAAGGCCAGTACATCCAGCGCCAGATCGCCCGCTGGTCGAGCCAGTACGATCTCGCCAGGACCGATCATCTCGAGTCGATGGAACTCCTGAAACAGTGGCTACCAGCGAACATTCCGGCCGGTGACGAGACGCGGATCAACCACGGCGACTACCGCCTCGGCAACACCATCGTCCACCCCACCGAGCCGCGTGTGATCGCCGTGCTCGACTGGGAGCTGTCGACGCTCGGCCATCCGCTGGCCGACCTTGGCTACAATTGCATGATGTACCATTTCGGCGAGGGTTTCGGCGCCTCGGGCGGCTATGCCGGCATGGACCTCAAGGCATTCGGCATCCCGGACGAGAAGGAGTATGTCGCCGCCTACGCCCGCCGCACCGGACGCACGGAAATCCCCGACTGGGACTTCTACGTCGCCTTCTCGCTGTTCCGTCTCGCTGCCATCGTCCAGGGTGTCTACAAGCGCGGCCTCGACGGCAACGCCTCGTCGACCACGGCGAAAGCCTATGGCGATCGCGCCCGCGTCATGGCCGAACTTGCCTGGTCGCTGGTCAAGCACCGCGCCTGACGACGACAAGCCGAAACAGACGCCTGCCTAATCCACGAGCGGCACTTTGGAGGTATCGTTGCCAACGGGGCAGCCCAGGCTGTCCTGGAGACCCTTCGCGGGGTTGCGGTAGCGCGCGATGTCGTAGGGCGCCGAATCACTGGGCGATTGCGCCGGCGGCGTGGTCAAGGTCCAGGCGACCAGCCGCTTCATGACGCTGCCGAGGGCCTGGTCGAAGGCCTCGACGACGCTCGGCACCTTGTCCGCGCGCGCACGCACGCACCGCTCGAAACTCGCCACCCCGATGATTTGCCGATCGGGCATGCGGACCAGCTTGACGACGATGCGAACACGCACGATTGGCGCGCCGCCGTAATAGTAGAGCGCCTCGAAATTGCGAAGGTCGGTCTGCAATACATAGTTGGGCCGCAGGCCGATCGAGTCGCGCGACACCGCCACGATCTTGTGGGTGTTCTCGAACGAATCGACGATCCGCGTCTGCACCATCAGCGGCAACCGATCGGTCCACGCCGTCTTCGAATAGTAGTCCGACGAGGTCGGCGACATGGCGATGGCAATGCGACCAGTATTCAGATTGCCGGCCGCCGCCGGCTCCTCCACGGTCAGCTGCCAGAACACGTCCGGCAGGTCGGGATCGAAGGTGCTTTTGGGCGTGACCGTGTAGAGGTCGAGCGGCTCGGTCACGGCATTGAGGATCTGGCATCCGACCAGCGCTGCCAGGAGTAAGGAGCCAGCCACCATCCGGCCGATCTTGCGCAGCGCAGCCGTTCGGCAAACCATCATTTGGGCGTATATCCCTGCTTGCCGCTGTAGATGAACCCGGCTGGATCACGTTCGAGCTTGGTGGCGATGACGTTGAAATTGGCCACGAGCTGCCGGAACTCGCGAACCGCCATCGACAGCTCGGTGAGGCCTGAGTCCGAGAACGACCTCACCGGCCCCTTCACGTCGGTCACCAGCTTGTTGAGCTGCTCGGCGGTGGCATTGATGTTGGCCAGCGCCTTCTGCGCATCGACGATCGTCTTGCGCAGCTCGCTCGGCGACTTGCCGGCCAGGGCCTTGCGGCTGGCCTCGTCCTGTGGCCCCAGTTCGAGGCCGATCTGGCCGAATGAATCGGCGGCGGCGCTGAGCTTGGCGAACGTCGCGCGGAATTCCGCCAAGGCCGGCGGCAGGTCCGAGAGCGTCGCCTGGATGTTGGCGTCCTGCTTTGCGATGCCGCCGGCGACGGTGGACAGCGAGCGCAACGTCTCGCTGATTGCGGCGATATTGTCGGGATTCAGAAGCTCATTCAAACGATCGACCGTGGTTCCCGCCTTGCTGAGCAGTTCCTGCGCCGATGTCGAGGTCACCTGGAGGAAAGATGCACCTTCCCGGATTTCCGGATATGGCCTCTGGTCCTTGCTGTGCTTCGGTTTGACCTCGTCGACCTCGAGACGACCGACGATCTCGATGTATGCCGCGCCGGCAATGAACGGCTTTTCGAACACCGCGTAGGAGCGCTCGCGGATGTCGATCTTGGAATCGACGGCGACAATGACTTCGATCTTCTCGGCCAGACGTTCCCGGCCGGTGCTGCGCTGGGGCTCGACACGCGAGGTCAGCGAAATGCTAGTGACCCGGCCGACGCGCAGACCGCGATAGAAGACCGGCGAATCATTGGTCAGCCCCTGAACCTCGCCTGAGAACAGGATGCTGTAATAGGCATAGGAGGTCGCATCGCCGGCGCGCAACTTCCACACCACGAAGCCCACCAAGCCGGCCATGAACACCAGAACTGCCGCGCCGATCAGCACATAGGGGGATTTATTTTCCATCGACGGCCGCTTGCTCTTTTCGGGCCGCGCGTCCGCGCGGCCCATTGAAGTATTCTTTGACCCAGGGATGATCGTATTTCAGCAGTTCATCCATCGTACCCACCACGACGCGCTTGTCGAGCAGCACCGCGATCCGATCGCAGATGGCCATCAGACTATCGAGATCGTGGGTCACCATGAGGACGGTGAGTCCGAGGCTCTTTTGCAGCGAGCGGACCAGCTCGTCGAAATGCCCGGCGCCGATCGGATCGAGGCCGGCCGTGGGCTCGTCGAGAAATAGCAGCTCGGGATCGAGCGCAAGCGCCCGGGCGAGGGCTGCCCGTTTGCGCATGCCGCCTGAAAGCTCCGAGGGCGTCTTGCAGGCCGCGTCCGCCGGCAGGCCGGCAATCGCGACCTTCAGCGCCGCCACTTCCCAGAGCGTCTCCTCGTCCAGACCGGCATGCTCGCGCACCGGCACCATGATGTTTTCCGCCACGGTAAGCGACGAGAACAGTGCGCCGTCCTGGAACAGCACGCCCGAACGGCGCTGCAGTCTCGTCAAAGCATTGGCGTGCAGCCCATGAGTATTCGTACCGAGAATTTCGATGGTTCCCGCGCGCGGATAGTTGAGGCCGATGATGGTACGCAACAACACCGACTTGCCGGATCCCGAACCGCCGACCAGGCCGCAAACCTCGCCACGAAATACGTCGAAATCGAGATGATCGTGCACGATCTGGTCGCCGAACTGGGTGCGCAGGCCGCGCACGCGGATGGCAACCTCCCGCCCATTGCGATGGTCGACGATCTGGCCACCTTCCTGCAGCGGCCCCGGCGGAATGAGTTCGTCCTGGTCTTCGTTCATCAGACGTCCGCAAACAGGAAGATGATGGAAAAGATCGCGTCGAGGACGATGACGAAGAAGATCGATTCGACCACCGACTTGGTGGTGAGACGCCCGACGCTCTCGGCGCTGCCACTGACCTGCAATCCCTCATAGCAACCAACGGCGGCAATAACGAAGCCAAATACCGGCGCCTTGATGATGCCGGTGTAGAAATTCCAGATTCCCACCGTATCGCGCAATCGTTCAAAAAACTGGGCCAAGGTGAAGTCGAGGTAGATCGAGCAGGCGAAAGCCCCACCCAGCAGGCCGGCCATGACCCCCCAGAAGGTGAGCAGTGGAAGCGACAAGGTGAGTGCGAGGATGCGCGGCAGAACCAGCCATTCGACGGGATTGAGCCCCATCGTTCGCATGGCATCGACTTCGAGATTCACCTGCATCGTCCCGATCTGGGCGGTGAAAGCACTGCCCGAGCGGCCGGCAACGATGATCGCCGTGAGCAGAACGCCCAGCTCGCGACCTATGGCGATGCCCACCGCCTCGACACTGAAGGTTTCAGCACCGAACGCACGCAATTGCTGCACGCTCTGATAGGCCAGTACGACGCCGATCAGGAAACACAGGATGCCGACGATCGTCAGCGCGCGGATCCAGACCTCGAACATCTGCTGCACGACGGCGTTGATGCGGAATCGACGCGGCTGGAGGATTGCCTTGACGAACGTCACCAGGACTTCACCGAAGAACTCGCACAGATTCACGGCATGCAGCGCCGTTTCCACCCAGCTGTGTCCGATCCGCTCCAGCGCGTGCTCAAGCCAGTTCACCGGCTGCTCGAGTTCCGGCGTACGCATATTGGCCTGAACCAGCCTGAACAGGTCGGCGTGGGCACCTTCCTGGGTCGTTACCTTGGTGTCGGGACCGCCGCCGGCAAGGCTGAGAATCTCAAGCGCACCGGCGGTGTCGAGGCGCTCGACCTTGCTGGCGTCGATTTCCGGCACTTGGCTCGGGCGACGGCTGCCGGCAGCCCGCTCCGCGCGCTTGGCCGGCCGTTGCACACGACGAATGCTGAAGACGGTCCACGAGCCGCTTGCCTCCAGCACGGGCTGGCCAGCGCGCTCGGTGTCGCGCAAGGTGGGTTCGGCGTCTGCCATCGCAAGCGATTAGTCGTCGGGCTTGTTGACGCTGTCAATCCGCCGGCAACGCCATCAAGGCCGTGCATTGCCCTACCCGGCGCCCGCTGGCACGATCGGAGGGGGAGGATTCAATGGGCAAATGGCCAAAGCTCGATGGAATGAAGCTGAGCGGCAAGAAGGTAGACGATCCCACTTATGACAAGCAGCTGAAGAAGCTTCAGAATAGACTTCTTGAAATCCAGCTGCACTATCTGCGCACCGGCGGGCGGGCGATCATCGGCGTGGACGGCTGGGATGCCGCCGGCAAGGGCGGGATGATCCAGCGCTTTGTCTTCGGTCTCGAGCCGCGGTCGACCCATGTCTGCCGAATTGGCGCACCCACCGTGGAGGAACAGGGCCGGCATTATCTCTGGCGTTTCTGGGACCGGCTGCCGGGGCCGGGCAACTGGACGGTCTTCGATCGGACCTGGTACGGCCGGGTGCTGGTCGAGCGCATCGAAGGGTTTTGCGAGAAAGCTGCCTGGAAGCGTGCCTACCGCGAAATCAACGAGTTCGAACGCCAGCTCAGTGACGACGGCGTGCGCATCGTCAAGATCCTCGTGCATGTCAGCGCGGAGGAGCAAAAGCGGCGGATGATCGCGCGGCTGGAGGACCCAAGCAAACACTACAAGGTCGGCCTCGAGGATTTCCGCAACATCGCCAAGCGCAAGCAATATCTCGAAGCGTATGACGACATGCTCGAGCGCACCAGCACCGGAAATGCGCCATGGCATGTCATCGCCACCGATCACAAGAAGGCGGCGCGACTGGAGGGCCTGAAGATCATTGCCGATACCCTGGGTCGCGGCCTGAAGCATCTCGATCAGGAGATCGATCCCGAAATCGCCAAGGCCGCCTTCAAGATGTGGGGCTGGAAGCCACCCGGCCCGAAACAGTGAGCAGGCCGCTCGTCTTTGCCGGCTGGTGGGTCGTCGCCGGCGCTTTCGTTTGCATGATGGTGGGCTTCGCCGTCGTCTATTCCTTCGCGTCCTTCTTTCGGCCGCTCGAGGTCGAGTTCGGCGCCCATCGCGGCGAGACGTCCCTCGTCTTCTCGATCGCGGCCTTTCTCTATTTCCTGCTCGGCTTCCCCGCCGGGCTGATCGGCGACCACCTCGGCCCACGGCCGGTCGTGATCGGCGGATTGCTGCTGGTGGCGGTGGGCCTGGTCGTAGCCTCGCAGGCAACGGCGCTGTGGCAGGTCTATCTCGGCTACGGGTTGGGCGTGGGCGTAGGGGTAGGTTTTTCCTACGTCCCGAGCGTCGCTGCGGTGCAGCGCTGGTTCGTCCGCGGACGGGGAACCGCAAGCGGGCTTGCCATCGCCGGCATCGGGGTCGGAACCCTGCTCGGCGCGCCCCTGGCGGCGGCGCTGATCGCGACCATCGGCTGGCGCAACACCTATCTCGTCCTGGCCGGCATGGCCGCGCTCGGCGCCGTCGTCGCGGGCGGCCTGGTGCGGCGGGGTCCGGAGCATTACGGCCTCGCGCCCGATGGCGATGCCCCTACACCCGGACTGCCGGGCGGCAAACTACCCGGCCTGTCGGTCGGTGAGGCGGTGCGCACGCGGCCCTTCTGGCTGATCTATGTCGGCGCAATGCTGCTCTCGTTCGGCCTGTTCGCGCCCTTCGTCCATCTCGTGCCCTACGCCCGCGACATGGGGTTAGGCGAGACCTTTGGCGTCTGGCTGATCGCCCTCCTGGGAGTCGGCAGCACGGTCGGCCGGTTCCTGTTCGCCAGCGTCACCGACTGGCTCGGCCGGCGGCGGTCCTTCGCCCTGATGTATGCCGGCGCCGGGATCATGCTGGTGGTGTGGTCGCAATCGACCAGCGGTCCGGCCTTGATTTTCTTCGCCCTGGTGTTCGGCGCCTTCTACGGCGGGTTCGTGGCCATCGCGCCGTCGCTCGCCGCCGACTATTTCGGGCCCCGGGCGCTCGGCTCGGTGATCGGCGCGCTCTATAGCGGCGTGGCCTTCGGCGCCCTGCTCGGCTCGCCGGTGGCGGGCTTCGCCTACGACTTCTTCGGCTCCTACACCGGCGCGATCCTGTCGGCCGCCGGGCTATGCGCGGTGTCGCTCATCCTCACTTTGCTCGCGCCGGAGCCGAAACACTGGCTGGCGACGCGACGACCTTAGCCCAGGCCGCCCTGCCCAATGCCGCGGCGATCCAGGGCAGCGCCTCGCGCATCGCCTCCTCGAACTGCCAGGGCGGATTGATCACGGCAAGCGCGCAGGCATCCAGCTTGCTGGCCGGAAGCTGCGGTCCGATGCCAAGCTCGAGTCGCAGCAGTTTCGTCCCCGCCAACGCCTCGACGAACGCCCGCGCGGCCGCCCGTGCCGCCGCATCGTCCTTGAGTGGATACCAGACGGCGTAGCAGCCGGTCGCGAAGCGCCGCAGCCCCTGCCGCACGGCGCGCGCCAGTTTCTCGAACTCGTCGGTCGCCTCGAAGGGCGGGTCGATCAAAACGAGCCCGCGCCGCTCGGCCGGCGGCAGCAACGACTTCAGTGCCTGATAGCCGTCGACCGGGCGCACCTCGACGGCGCGATCGCCGGCGAATTCGCGCTTGAGCGCCAGCGCGTCCTCACCGTGCAGCTCGCAGGCCACGAACCGGTCGGTGGCCCGCATGCCGGCCCGGATCAGGCGCGGCGAGCCGGGATAGCGCCGCGGTGGGCCGTCATGGAGGCCGAATTTGCGGTCATACGCAGTGACCGCCGAGAGATATCGCGCCACCGACGCCGGCGCCCCTCGCCGGCCGGCTTCGATCAGCCGGGCAACGCCGGTCTCGGCTTCGCGCGTGCGCTGCGCCTGCGGACCGGCCAGATCGTAGCCGCCGGCGCCGGCATGGGTATCGAGCACGAAAAGCGGCTTGTCCTTGGCCGTCAGCAGCCGCAGCAGCTCGCAGAGGGCTGAATGCTTCAGCGCATCGGCGAAATTGCCGGCATGGTAGGCGTGGCGGTAATTCATGCGCTGCCTATAGCACCCGCTTGTGGCGCTGACGCAATTCCTGCGATGGGCGTGCGCTTTCAAAACTCCCGCATCAAAAGGATTGCTGGCGGCACATGATGATATATGATGTCAATATCATACATCAGGGATGGAAGCGATGCGTACGCTGGTCGATGTCGGCGATACCCAGCTTCAAGAGTTGGACGAATTGTCGAAAGAAGAGAAGCGGTCTCGCGCCGCCCTGATCCGTGAGGCGATCGACGACTATCTCGCCAAGCGACGTAGCAAGCACGAAGGCGATGCGTTCGGCCTGTGGGGTAAACGCAAAGTGGATGGTTTGGTCTATCAGGAGAAGGTGCGTAACGAATGGTGAAGGCGCTGTTCGACACCAACATCGTTGTCGACTACCTCAATGCCGTCCCCGAAGCCCGCATTGAGCTTCAGCGCTACACGGAAAAGGCGATTAGCATCATCACGTGGATGGAGGTGATGGTCGGGGCCGATGGCGATCTCGAAACCGCGACGCGCAGCTTTCTGAATGGCTTCGCCATCGTCGCCGTCGACGAAGAGATTGCCGAACGTGCCGTCACACTTCGTCGAAGTCATCGGATCAAATTACCTGACGCGGTGGTCTGGGCAACGGCACAGGCACACGCGATGATTCTTGTCACGCGCAACACCAAGGATTTCCCGGCCGACGATCCTGGCGTCCGCGAGCCTTACAGGCTGTGAAGATCGCGGTAGTTCCGAGGGCACGTTTTGTGCTTCAACTGTCGGGTAAAAAGGGGGACCTCGATGGCCACATATGAACTTCATTCTTCGCCCGACACCTGCCATTGGGGCTATTTCGACAGCCAGTTGAAGCCCTCCCTGCACATCAAGTCCGGCGACATCGCCACCATCCATTGCGTGTCGGGCGCGGCCGAGATCCTGCCCGAAGCGCCCTTCAACGTGCTGCCCGAGCATCGTGAGATCCTGGGCAAGCTGAAGCCGCATATCGGCCGCCACATCCTCACGGGCCCGGTGCATGTCGAGGGCGCCGAGCGCGGCGACGTGCTGGAGGTCGAGGTCCTCGACATCAAGTTCCGCACCAACTGGGGCTGGAACGTGCAGCGGCCGCTGATGGGCACCCTGCCCGAGGATTTCCAGTTCTATCGCCTGACGCACATTCCCATCGATTCGAACCGCGGCGTCTGCACCATGCCGTGGGGCACCGAGATTCCGCTAAAACCGTTCTTCGGCATCATGGGCGTGGCGCCGCCGCCGGAATGGGGCCAGTGCAGCTCGGTCGAGCCGCGCGCCTTCGGCGGCAACATCGACAACAAGCATTTCAATGTCGGCACCAAGGTCTATCTGCCGGTGTTCGCCGATGGCGCGCTGTTCTCGACCGGCGACGGCCATGGCGTGCAGGGCGACGGCGAGGTCAACCTGACGGCGCTGGAGACCAGCCTCAGCGGCACCTTCCGCTTCACCGTGCGCAAGGACATGAAGATCGCCATGCCGCGCGCCGAGACGGAGACGCACTGGATCACCCATGGCTTCGACAGCGACCTCGACGACGCCGCCAAAGAGGCGCTGCGCGACATGATCCGCCTGATCACGGCCAAGACCGGCATCAAGCCGGAGGATGCCTATATGCTCTGTAGCCTCGCCGGCGACCTGCATGTCACGCAGACCGTGGACGGCAACAAGGGCATCCACTGCATGATGCGCAAGGAGCTGATCGGCGGCTGAGCCTTGGTCGAGAAACACCGGCGGCTCTTTGCGCTGTGGACGATGGCCGCACTTGCCGCAGGTGGCAGCGCAGGCCCGGCCCTCGCAGACGAAAGCGGCGTCAGTTTCTGGCAGCTTGGAAGCTACGCCAGCCAGGCGGCGGTGCCTGCGGCGCCGGGGCTCTCGATGGACGTGACCTACTATTCGGCGGCGGTCACATCGGATAGCACGACCAACTTTACCCGCGGCGGACGTATCCAGACCGGTCTCAGCACGCGCTCGAACTATTTTTCGGTCACACCGACCTACGCGTTCGATACGGCGGTGCTTGGAGGCCAGCTCGAGCTAGGCGTGACGGTGCTCGCAGGCAACTACAGCTCCACCATGTCGGGCATGCCCTCCGGCGCCGCGTTCTCCGGCCCGGCCAGCGATTCGATGACGGCGTTCGGAGATCTCTTTCCGCTCGCCGCGCTGAAATGGGCCCGAGGCGATCACAACTTCATGATCTACACCGCCGCCAACGTTCCTGTCGGCAATTACGACGTGAACCGCCAGGCCAGCGTCGGCCTGGGCTATTGGACGATCGACGGCGGTGGTGGCTACACCTATTACGATCAGGGCGCGGGCCACGAGTTCTCGGCAGTTCTGGGATTCACCTACAACTTCATGAATCCGTACACCGCCTATCAGAGCGGCATCGACATGCATCTGGAACTGTCCGCCTCGCAATATGTGACGGAGCGCCTCTCGATCGGGCTTGCCGGCTATTACTACAATCAGATCACCCCGGACAGCGGCGCCGGCGCGACGGTGGGGCCGTTCATCTCACGGGTTGCGGGAGTAGGACCGCAGCTCGGCTACAATTTCAACCTCGGTGGCCGATCGGCGTCACTCAGCGCCAGGGGCTACTATGAATTCTCCGCCCAGAATCGGGCACAAGGCTGGAACACCTGGTTGACCTTCACGGTCGAGCTGGGGCCGTTCGGCCAGAAAGTAGCGCAGAGGCCCTGAATCTCGCCGCCGTCGATCAGGCGGTCTGGAGCCGAACGCGGGAGCGCGACGGCTGCGGTGGGAAGGCGAGCGCTATCGCCACGGCGCCGAGCCCGATGCCGAACGAACCGATATAGAGGTAGCCGTAACCCTTGAAGGTGTCGAAGATCCAGCCGCCGACGGCCGGTCCCAGCGCCATGCCGAGGCTCGAGACCATGGCGGCGGCGCCAAATACGGTGCCCATGATGCGCATCGGGAAATATTCGCGCGCGATCACGGCATAAAGAGGCATCACACCGCCATAGGCCATGCCGAAGAGGACGGCTACGGCGTAGAACTCTCCGATGTCGCGCGTGAAGTAGTAGCTTCCCGCACCCAGCGCCTGGACCATGAGCCCAATGACGACGACTCGCCTGGCGCCAAATCTGTCGCCCAGCAGGCCGAACAGAATGCGGCCGCCCAGGCCGGCGAGGCCTTCGACGCTGTAGATCGTGACCGCTGTCATTGCCGGCAGACCGCAGGCGAGCGCATAGCTCACCGTGTGGAAGATTGGCCCCGAGTGCGCGGCGCAGCAGAAGAAGAAGGTGAGCGCGAGGACGATGAATTGCGGCGAGCGCAACGCCTGCCCCACCGTCATGCCTTCACCACCCTCGGCGGACATACCAGGCGCCGCGCTGGCGGCGACAGGCGCCCGGCGCACCAGCAGCGCGGCCGGCACAAGCAGCACCCAGGCGAGGACCGCGATCACGAGCTGCGCCGTCCGCCAGTCGTAGGACGAGATCAGCCAACGCGCGAACGGCGAGATGGTCATCGGCGCCACGCCCATGCCTGCCGATACGAGGGAAACCGCAAGGCTGCGATGCTTTTCGAACCAGCCCGTGACCGTGGCGATCATCGGGGCAAAGATCGCGCCGGCCGAGCCGCCGACCAGCACGCCATAGACGATCTGGAATTCGAGCAGGCTGGTGGCGCGACTCGCGAGTGCAAGGCCAAGCCCCAGCAGGAGGGCGCCCGACAGCACGACGATGCGCGGGCCGAAGCGGTCGGTAAGCGCACCCCAGCCGAAGCCGCCTACGCCCATGGTCAGGAAGACAATCGTCATGGCAGTGGACACGCCGGTGCGCGACCAGCCGGTCGCCTCCGACATCGGTTGCAGGAAAACCGCCAGCGAAAACGTCGTGCCCATGGCGACGCAACCCATCAGAGCGCCCGCGCCGACAACGACCCAACCGTAGGACAGCTTCATGGCTTCCCCTCCTCGAGTGGAACCCGTATATAACTCATCGGTTAATTAATGGCAATACTCCCAGGGCGCGCTGAAAATACCCGGCGAACTGTGGCGTCGATCTACTTCGGGCGCTGTCGCAGAAATGCAGATCGCTCGGCCGAGGATTCAATCTGATTCGAGAGGCTGAGCCAAAGCGCCTCAACGGACGGCGCGTCGGCCGCCGCACGCCGCACCAGAACGCGGGCAATGGGGCCCATGAATTGGGTAAGCGCCTCTCGCACCCGTTCCAGCTCATGTTCAGGGAAGCGAGTGTTGGGGACGCTCTTGTCGCCGCGCAACGAGCCGCTGTCCGCCTCAGGGGAGCGGGAACGCGTCACAAGTCCCACCTCCCGCCGGAACCGGTCGCGCTCGGCGTCATCGTGGATCGACAAGGCGAGCTGCAGACAAAGGTCATCGACCGATTTGCTGCGATTGGCTGCCGTGCGAACCAGAATGCGGGCGATAGGGCCGACATAACCGGTCAGCTTTTGCTCCACGGCCCGCAAAACATCGGCATCGAACTGCGGCCCGGCCGCTCGCTGCCCGGTGTCCGGCGGCGCTTTTGGACCGTCAATCGTGCCGCTGCCCGTGCCGACGACGCTGCCACTCTGGGAGATGACGGTGCGGTTCTCGTCCTCATCGCCACCGCTGCTGACAAGCACTTGCCGCAACGCCTCGGCCATCTCGTAGCCCGTGTCGAAACGATCGTCCGGCTGCTTTGCCATTGCGCGTTCGAGCACAAACTGCAGCCTCGGAGCC
>Ga0193716_1001189_pt1 | contig 15435 bp, 7 predicted proteins | sample U2c1metaG_FD_145901 | JGI IMG/M metagenome (GOLD analysis project Ga0193716, IMG submission 145901) | Soil microbial communities from a riparian zone of the East river system, Colorado, United States - U2c1 | ecosystem: Environmental > Terrestrial > Soil > Riparian zone | place: USA: East River...
TTATCGAAAAACAATTTTCAGTTGGGTCGCCGACGGCAATGCCTTCCCTATCGTTCCAGAATTGCATCGCATCGTAGAAAGCTTTCTCATGATTTTCGGTGTAAACCAGTTTAGGCTCTTTCCCATCTTTGGAGATCTGATAGATCAGCGCGGGATTTCCAATATTTGCGAGGAATATATCTTTTGAAGTCGAAGCGAGGCTCCTGAATTCGATATCGATTGTGTCTTTTTTTATTCTTGTTTCTTTTTTGGTTTTATCTTTCAGGGAAATATTTCCAAAACGGCCTTTATCTCCGGCATACCAAAGGGTGTTCTTATCAATTGCTATTGCCCGGATGCTGATTTTATCAACCAAAAGTGTATCGATAGAAATACCCCAATCGATTTTTGCTTTTTGTGCGAAAGCCGGCCTTAAACCAAAGCCAATAAATATAGTCAGATAAAAAAGATTTTTGATGGTTCTCATTGCGTAAATTAGTTCCCGCTAATTTACAATTTTAAATCACATTTAACTTTTCATAAAACACCTAAAAAACTTATTGGCACAGTAATTGAAAATGTCGCAAACGCAACCGCGAAGAACTGAAATTCGGTTGCAAAAAGTAACCAACTTAAAACTAAAATTATGAAAACTAAAATATTTTCAGCCTTGTTCGCTTCGGTGATTTCGTTATCGGCTTTTGCACAGGATGTGACGACCGTTAATGCAACGAGTACAGAAATCAGCGACAACCTCGACTTAAAAGCAGTTGCCTCTATTTTTGGAGATTCGGAAAATCTTGAGGATTTCGAAAGAAGGCTGAATGATCCTAAAATGCAGATTTCAAACCTCGATTTGAACAATGACAACCAAGTTGATTATTTAAGGGTCATCGAGACTGTTGAAGGAAATACACACCTTATCGTGCTGCAATCGGTTCTTGAGCGTGATGTTTATCAGGATGTAGCCACAATTGAAGTGGAAAGGGACGCACAAAATAATGTCCAGGTTCAGGTTGTCGGAGACGTTTATATGTACGGCCCGAATTACATTTACGAACCGGTATATGTACAAAGCCCTATAATCTTCACTTCATTCTGGATCGGAAGTTACCATCCATACGTTTCAAACTGGTACTGGGGTTACTACCCAAGTTACTATTCCGCATGGCATCCTTATCCAGTTTACAGATACAGAAGAAATGTCAACGTCTACATCAATGTACACAACCATTACAACTACGTCAATGTAAGGAGAAGCGACAGGGCGGTTGCCTTGTACAATGGAAGACGCGCCAATGGTTATGAAAGGGAATATCCGAACCGTTCTTTCCAGCAAAGACATGCCAATGTGACGAACAGGTATGAACTGGATAAAACAAGGACAGTTAGAAATGAGGGCGTCAGAAGCAATAATGCCAACGGAACAAGGAATTCTGGTACAAGAAATACCAAAAATACAACTGCCGGAGGAACCAGAACACAAAATTCAACCCCAAGGGCAACTTCAGGCACAAGGAACTCAGCTGGTTCAACAAGGGGAGAACCAATCGGCCTCAACGCCAAGGCAAACTTCCGGTACGAGAATTCAAACAACAACGCCAAGAGCCAATAATACAATTAAAACGCGTGACAATTCGCAAGGAACCCAAATGCAGACTATCACTCCGAAGGCAAACCAAGGTGCAAGAGTGCAGCAAGTACAACAACGAACAACTCCGCAGGCTGCCGCACCAAGACCACAACAAGCTGCCGCGCCAAGACAAAACAATCCGGCAGCTGCTGCTCCAAGAGCAAATAACAGCAGCAGAATGCAGCCGGCCCAAAATGCGGGCGGCGGAAGACAAGCTCAACAAAGGGAAAATCCGGGCGGAAGAAGATAATAAGATCCGATAAAATTAAAAGCACTAATTTACTTTAGTGCTTTTTTTATTGGCTATTTTTCAATTGTTAAAAAAAACGATGGCATTTGATGTTAATATATTTAATAATCATAACTTTGTACCCTTTTATAATACCATTATGAGTGCACATCGCGGTCTTCACAGTAAATTAACTTTCGCAGGATTATTAATTACTTTAGGAATAATTTACGGTGATATTGGGACTTCTCCTCTATATGTAATGAAAGCCATAATCGGGCTTCATACCATAAATGCAGATATCGTTCTCGGTGGCGTTTCCTGTATCTTTTGGACGCTGACATTGCAAACCACTATCAAATATGTATTGATTACGCTTAGCGCAGATAATCATGGTGAAGGCGGAATTTTTGCACTTTACGCACTAGTCAAGCGAACGAAAGTCAAATGGCTCATCATTCCCGCAATCATTGGCGGTAGCGCCTTACTCGCCGACGGAATCATCACACCTCCTATTTCAGTCTCTTCAGCCGTAGAAGGAATCCGTACCTTTTATCCCGACATCAATACTGTTCCGATTGTCATCGGAATTCTTGTCATGCTCTTTACCATTCAGCAATTTGGAACCAAACTCGTAGGGAAATTTTTCGCCCCGATGATGCTGCTGTGGTTCGGAATGCTAGGCGTTCTGGGCGGCATCCAGATTATGGATCATCCGGACGTTTTCAGGGCAATCAATCCTTATTACGCTTACCATCTGCTGAAAATCCATCCCGAAGGATTCTATGTCCTTGGATTCGTTTTCCTTTGTACCACAGGTGCGGAAGCTTTATATTCAGATATGGGCCATTGCGGAAGAAAGAATATCCGCATCAGCTGGATTTTTGTAAAGACAACGCTGGTGCTGAATTATTTCGGACAGGCGGCTTACCTGATCCAGCACGAAGGGCAGACTTTAATGACTCTGGGCGAAGGAAAAAATGGCAATCCGTTCTACCTTATTATGGCAGATTGGTTCCAACCAGCCGGAATCGTAATCTCTACAATCGCTGCCGTAATCGCTTCCCAGGCCTTAATCAGCGGCTCGTTTACTCTGATCAATGAAGCCATGCGATTGAATTTCTGGCCAAAAGTAAAAATCAAATACCCTACTGAATTAAAAGGCCAACTCTATATTCCGTCCATCAACTGGCTTTTATTGGCCGGATGTGTTATGGTTGTTCTGCATTTCGAGGAATCGAGCAATATGGAAGCTGCTTACGGTCTGGCCATCGTGCTTTGCATGATCATGACTACAATCCTGCTCAATTATTACATGATCATGAAACGGGTTTCGTGGTATTTTATCACGCCGGTAATTATCATTTATATGGCTATCGAAATCAGTTTCCTTATCGCCAACCTCAAAAAATTCACTCACGGCGGTTATGTAACGCTGTTTATCGCCTGTATGCTCATCGGAATCATGGCAACCTGGTTCAAAGCCAAGAAAATTAGTAAAGCTTACACGAAAATCGTTAAGATTGATGATTATAAAAAAGTACTTGCCGAGTTGAGCGTCGACCTGTCTATCCCAAAATATGCCACGCACCTCGTTTATATGACCAACGCCGGACGTATTGATGAAATTGAAGAAAAAGTAATGTTCTCAATCCTTCAAAAAAGACCCAAACGCGCCGACATCTATTGGTTTGTCCATGTGAATATTCTCAGCGAACCATACAAAACCGAATACAAAGTCACCGAGATTATCAAAGACGATTTATTTCGTATCGATTTCAATCTGGGTTTCCGCGAACCAACGAAAATCAACCTCATGTTTAAGGAAGTGCTTCGCGACATGGTGAAAAAAGGCGAAGTTGACGTAACCAGCCGTTACGAATCCCTGAGCAAAAACAACATTATCGGCGATTTCAAATTTGTACTTTCCGAAAAATTCCTGTCCAACGACAGCGATATGCGCTGGGACGAGAAAATCATCATGAACACTTATTTCATGATCAAGAAATTAAGCTTATCGGAAGAGAAAGCATTCGGTCTCGACAGCAGTTCGGTCAAAATCGAAAAATTCCCGATGGTTTTACATCCGCCTGAAAAAATCATGCTCACGAGGATCCACAACGAATAATCAAATATTTCAAATCCAATAAAAGACACTGCCCAAAACAGTGTTTTTTTATGCGTATTTGTTTTAACAGCAATTTCACCATTAAGTGTTACCTTTGCACCTCAATTACAGAAAATGAGATTACACCGAAATTTAGTTTACACGACCATCGATTCCCTCAATGCGATTTTCAACGACGGGGAATATGCCGATAAGGTCGTGGCAAGGGCCTTAAAGAAAGACAAACGCTGGGGAAGTTCCGACCGGAAATTCGTCGCCGAAACCATATATGAAATCGTCCGTTGGAAAAGATTGTATGCCGAAATTGCCGAAGTGAAAGAACCTTTCGATCGCGATAACCTATGGAGAATGTTTGCCGTTTGGGCCGTTTTGCGCGGTTACCCGATTCCGGATTGGAGACAGCTCGAAGGAACGCCGGAAAGAAAAATCAAAGGCCGTTTTGACGAACTTTCAAAAATCCGCGCCCTTAAGGAATCCATTCCGGACTGGATGGATGAACTCGGCGTAAAAGAACTCGGCGAGAAACTCTGGGCTACCGAAATTGCTGCGCAGAACCAACCTGCAAAAGTGGTTTTAAGGGTGAATACTCTGAAAACGACGAAAGAGAAATTACGCGCCATCTTGATGGACCTTAATATCGAAACCGAATTCCTCAAAGACCAGCCCGACGCTTTGGTTTTAAAAGAACGCGCTAATGTGTTTCTGACCGACGCCTTCAAGGAAGGTTTTTTTGAAGTTCAGGATGCCAATTCACAGCTTGTCGCCGCTTATCTCGATGTGAAACCGGGAATGCGCGTGGTAGATACTTGTGCCGGTGCCGGAGGAAAAACACTGCATATTGCTTCGCTGATGGAAAATAAAGGGCAGCTGATCGCCATGGATTTGTATGAAAGCAAACTCAAGCAATTGAAGCTTCGCGCCAAAAGGAACTCGGCTTTCAATATCGAATACCGCATCATCGATTCAACGAAAGTGATCAAAAAATTACATGAAAAAGCCGACCGTGTCTTAATTGATGCGCCTTGCAGCGGTTTGGGTGTCCTGAAAAGGAATCCGGATGCCAAATGGAAACTACAGCCCGAATTCATAGACAACATCCGCAAAATACAATCGGAAGTATTGGAAAGCTATTCGAAAATCGTAAAGCCGGGCGGCAAATTGGTCTATGCAACCTGTTCGGTCTTACCGTCTGAAAATCAGGAACAAATTAAACGTTTCTTAACCACAGAGATTGGGAAAAGTTTTACCTTTGTCAAAGATTCAAAAATATTGGCCTCCGAATCAGGCTTTGACGGATTCTATATGGCATTACTCGAACGAAAAGAAAATTAAAATACCACTATGAAAAAGATTTACACCATTGCATTTTTATTTCTTGCAACAATTGGTTTCGCGCAGATTCCTGCAGGATATTACAATACCGCGACCGGAACCGGATATACGCTTAAAACCCAACTGTACAATAAAATCCACGCCCATACCGCATTGAACTATACGCCCGGTTTATGGAACGCTTATCCTTTTACCGATGCGCGTCCGGATGGAAAAGTATGGGACATTTACTCGAACTGTAATTTTACTTTCGGGACAGGAGCCGGTGGAAATCAGGACCAAGGTTCAGGCGGAACTGCAGAATGCCAGTTTTATAACCGTGAACACACCTTTCCTAAAAGTTGGTTCGCCGACGGAACGCCTATGTATACCGACCTTTTCCATGTCATGCCAACCGATAAAAAAGTGAACGGATTGAGGGGAAATCTGGCTTATGGTGTTGTTGGAACAGCGACTTACACTTCTTCAAACGGGACAAAAAAAGGCAATTGCATTGCGCCAAACTATCCATACAATCTTGAGGTTTTTGAACCTGCTGATGAATATAAAGGCGACATTGCCCGTAATTATTTTTATATGGCAACCTGTTACCAGAATGTAATCTCAGGCTGGCAGACGAACGATGCCGATGCCGATACCGCACTCGATGGCAGCAGCGACAAGGTTTTTGAACAATGGTATCTTGATTTAATGTACAGTTGGCATGTTGCCGATCCCGTAAGCGCTAAAGAAATTGCACGCAATAATGCCGTTTACAACATCCAGGGAAACAGGAATCCTTTTATCGATCATCCGGAGTACGTTTTGGCGATTTGGGGTCCGGTACTTTCAACCGCAACATTCAGCAATGCTCTGGCAACGGTTTCGGTTTATCCGAATCCGTCCAGTAATCGCAAGATAAATATTGAAAGTGACAATGCGTTGGAGGAAATCCAATTGATCACTATTAACGGTCAGCTCATGCAGCAGATCAAAAATCCGGTGATGGAAAACCATACTTTCACGATTGAAAATCTGCCACAGGGATTTTACTTCCTGAAGCTTTCGGCGGACCACCAGTCGGTCACCAAAAAAGTAATTGTGAATTAAATATTCTTCAATAAAGTTCCTTAAAAAGCCTTCCGGAAACGAGAAGGTTTTTTTATACGTTAAAGTTTGCCGATAATCCAATAAAGCCTCTAACTTTGCCGTCCGAAAAATACCACCATGAAAAAAATTTACATTTTTGCTCTTTTGCTTTTTGCAGCCATTGGTTTTGCACAACCACCAGCAGGCTATTACAACAATGCAACCGGGCCCGGTTATGTACTGAAAACACAATTATACAATATCATAAAAAACCACACCGATAACGGATATAACGGTTTGTATACTACTTACCAGACTTCAGACCGCGATTATTTTTATGAAAACGACGGCTCTGTCCTCGATATGTATTCTGAAAATCCAACAGGAACCGATCCCTATAATTTTACGCCCGGAAACAACCAATGTGGGAATTATGCGCATGAAGGCGATTGCTACAACCGCGAGCATATCATTCCGCAATCTATTTTCAATGAACAGGCGCCAATGCACAACGATGCCCATTTCATCACACCTACCGACGGAAAAGTAAATGGCATCAGGAACAATTACCCGCATGGAAAAGTGGGCACCGCAAGTTATACTTCTGATAACGGATCCGTGTTGGGCCAGGCTTCTAATTCAGGATATGCCGCCGGATATTCCGGAACCGTTTTTGAACCGATTGACGAATTTAAAGGCGATATCGCCAGGATGTATTTCTATTTTGCAACGCGCTACCAGAATGTAGTGACAACCTGGGGCAATGCTTATCCGATGTTTAACGGCACAAGCAATCAGGTTTTCACCGACACTTTCAAAAATATCCTGTTAACCTGGAACCAGATGGATCCCGTGAGCCAGAGAGAAATTGCGCGAAACAACGCTGTTTATGCGCGTCAGGGAAACCGCAATCCGTATATCGACAACAATGCTTATGTAACTGCCGTTTGGGGCGCGCCGTTGGCAACCGAAACGTTCGATACTTTAGCGACAATTTCCGTTTTCCCGAACCCGTCTAACGACCACAGGATCAATATTGAAAGTGATGCTGCTTTGGATGAGATTGAATTGATCAACATCAACGGGCAAATCGTACAGCAAATCAAAAATCCAATTTCGGAAAACCATACTTATACGGTTGGAAATTTACCGCAAGGCTTTTACTTTTTGAAATTAAGTTCAAACAACCAGTCCGTGACGAAAAAGATGATTGTAAATTAAAAAGAAATAAATTTTTTCAAGACCGGCTCAGGAGTAATTTCCCGGGCCGGTTTTTTTTTGAACAAATGTAGCGCCCCCTTTTTTTATCATCCTAATTATTATACATTTGGAGTTCCCATTTCGTAAAGCAATTGCCAATCAGATTCTTAGCTTATGAAAAAAATATTACTCCTGTTACTTTTTCCAATAATCCTATTTTCACAGACGCAACAGCAGCGGGAGGTCATATCCGCAAAATCGAATGTTGCCGTTCTTAAAGAACTTTCCAAAAAGTACAAACTGTTTTTTGAACAGAACAGGTTGCAGGCAGAAGTATTTGCGCAAGCTAAAAACTGGCCGCTGGAAATGAGCACGTCCGGGAATTATTCCCAATTGGTTGGCATCACCGAAAATGGAAAGCCGATATATTACACGACGTACAACCGTGGCGCAGGCATCACTTCAAGGGCAAACAAACTCTACGATGGCGGCGGTCTCGGCCTGAATGTGCAAGGAGAAAATATGATTTCGGGAATCTGGGATGCCGCCGCTGTATTGACTACACATGAATTATTTGAAGGGCGCGTCCAGGTCATGGACAATACGGTTTCGACAAACTTCCACTCGACCCATGTGGCGGGCACAATTATTGGTTCCGACCAATTCCAGGGCGGATCGGCGCGCGGAATGGCTTTTAAGGCTCGTCTGCAATCCTATAACTGGACGAACGATATGTCTGAAATGGCCGCCGCGTCAGCTGATGGCTTGTTGCTTTCCAACCATTCCTATGGCTACAATCCGGGATACCTTCAATTATTCCAATGGGGAAAATACGACAATCGTTCGCAAGTAGCCGACGAAATCATGTATAACGCGCCATATTACCAAGTCGTTTGCGCCGCAGGAAATGCCCGGAACAGTACTTTTAATATTGGGAAAAATGGCTATGATTTATTGTCTGGCTACGGTGTGAGCAAAAACGGCATCACTGTCGCAGCGGTCCAGGAAGTGTTGGATTATACGGGTCCGGAATCTGTGATCATGTCGTATTTCAGCAACTGGGGACCAACGGACGACGGAAGGATCAAACCCGATATTTCTGCAAAAGGCGTAGGGACTTTCTCTGCGATAGATTCCAACAATAGCAGTTACAACACCCTTTCCGGAACTTCTATGGCATCGCCCAGTGTTGATGGGACACTTTTGCTCCTCCAGCAATATTACAACCAGCTAAACGGCTCGTTTATGAAAGCTTCAACGCTTCGTGGACTGATGATTCACAGCGCTGATGAAGCTGGCCCTACCGTAGGCCCGGATTACCAGTTTGGCTGGGGATTGATTAATGCCGAGAAAGCTGCCAACATCATCACCAAAAAAGACGTGCAATCGTATATCCTTGAAAATACGCTTGTACAGGGCGGCACTTATACCATTGCGGTAGCATCTGTCGGATCCGAACCATTGTTGGCGACTTTAGCATGGACAGATCCGAGAGGTGGTATTCTGCTTAACACGGTCGACCTCAATACGCCAAGTCTTGTCAACGACCTTGACATCCGGATTACGAAGACCAACCAGATTTTTTATCCGTGGAAACTGAATCCTGCGAATCCTTCAGCGGCGGCGGTACAATCGGATAATATTGTAGATAATGTAGAGAAGGTAGCAATCGATAATCCGTCCGGAAGTTATACAATCACCGTGAGCCACAAAGGAAACCTGTATGACAACACCCAGAATTATTCGCTCATTGTCTCCGGAATTACGGTCAAAGATTTCTGGCTTGCGGCGGATGAAAATTCCAAAAGCATCTGCAGCGGAAATAACAGTATAATTTTTCCGTTCCAGTTGACTGTCAAAACCAATTTTAATGAAACGATTTCCCTTACTGCTTTAAATCTACCTGCCGGAATCGCTGCGACTTTCAGTCCGGGCACGATGACCGCCTCCGGAACTTTCGGCGTCACATTTAGCAACCTCAGCGCCTTACCGATTGGGAATTATACTTTCATTGTCAGGGGTGAATCGGCTTCGGAATCATTTGAAATGCCTGTCACGCTTGCGATACTTTCACCTGTATTTGCTGTGAATACCTTACAATTGCCTTTGAACAATTCGGCAAACGTCAGTAATCCTGCAGCTTTCTCCTGGTCGGTCGACAGCTATGCACAACAATACGATATACAGATCGCGACAGATGCGAATTTCAATAATATCGTCGAATCAGCTACGGTTGCTTCAAATAATTTCACTTCCACTATACTGCGCAGCAACAAGGTTTATTATTGGCGTGTGAGAAGCATAAATACCTGTGCGTCCGGAAATTATTCTGCTGTTTCCACTTTTACGACCGCCTGTGTTCCGCCATCGGATTTTCAGGTATTGAATGCCGCATCGGGCAATGCGACTATTGGCTGGACCGATTATTCCGACAGCACTTCCTGGCAACTGGAAATTGTCCCGCACGGAAATGCGCCAACAGGAACCGGGATTGCCGCCAATTCAAATCCGTACCTCTTTACCGGTTTGACCCAAAGCAGCTGCTACGATGTTTACATTTATGTGAATTGCCTAAACAGTAACTCACAGTGGGTCGGGCCATACACTTTCTGCATGCCGTTGGACTACTGTGGCGGCGCCCATTTTTATGATAGTGGCGGCGCTGACGGAAATTATCAGAACAGTGAATTTTTCTTAAAAACGATATTTCCAAGCAGTCAGGGTTTGCAGGTCCACACGATTTTTAACAGCTTCAACGCAGGTGCAGGCGATTATATGGAAATACTCAACGGCCCTAATGTCAATTCTCCAACAATGTACAATTCGAATTGGGGAAGTCTGACTTCAGGTGCCTTTATCGCTTCTAATTATTCAGGGGCGCTCACTTTTATATTCCATTCAGATTCAGGCGAAACGGCCTCCGGTTGGGATGCGACCATTAGCTGTGAACCATTGCCTGCCTGCCCGTCCGCACCTTATGCGCCCTATGTTTCAAATTTAGCCGCGACTTCGGCGACTATTGGATGGTTTGATAATACGGATTCGGCAGCTTGGGAAACACGGTTTGTATTGCACGGGGAAACACCTCCGGAATTGGGAACAATTACAACGTCAAATTCGGTAACACTAAGCGGACTGGTAAAAAATACCTGCTATGATTTTTATGTAAGATCGCTCTGTGATGCGGGTACTTCAAACTGGATCGGGCCACTGCCATTTTGCACTACGCCTGATTATTGCGGCGGCGATCATTTTTATGATACCGGCGGGCCTGACAATAATTATCCTGCCTATGAATACAAGATCACAACCATATATCCTGAAACAGCAGGTGATCGGATCCGTGCCGAATTTAACAATTGGGATCTGGATCTGGACAGTCCAGACCAGCTTGAGATTTACAATGGGCCAGATACTGGGTCGCCACTGTTATTTGCGGGAGATTTCAACCACATTCCTACTTCATTTGCTGCTACAAATGCCTCCGGAGCGCTGACCTTTTTATTTACTTCGAATGCCAATGATTCGGGTGCTGACGGTTGGGATGCGACGATTATTTGCGAACCGATGCCGCCTTGCGCAATTCCGCCATCAGATCTTTATGTTTCAGGCATCAGGGTGACAACAGCTGTGTTAAACTGGAACGAGAATGGTACTGCGTCATCATGGGAGGTCGATATTGTTCCGCAAGGCAATTCCCCTTCTGGGACGGCTATCGCAACAAATGATAATGTCGACTTCCCGCTCACCGGGCTGATTAAAAATACGTGTTATGATGCTTATGTTCGTTCCATTTGCAGTGACGGCTCTTCCGAATGGATTGGCCCATATCCATTTTGTACGACTCCCGATTACTGTGCCGGCGATCATTTCTATGACAGTGGCGGCCCGACAGGCAACTATCAGAATTACGAATACACGAACACCACGATTTATCCCGATGTTTCTACAGACAGGGTCCGCGCGGTCTTCAGTAGTTTAGCATTGCAGGGGCCAGGCGATTATTTGAGGATTTTCAACGGTCCCAGTAACTATTACCCGATGCTGTACGACAGCCGTTATGCCACAGTTCCACTTGGAACCATTGCGGCAACCGGTGAAACCGGAGCGCTTACTTTTTTCTTCCGTTCGAATAGCACAACAACGTCAAGCGGATGGGATGCCACAATTATTTGCGAGCCGATGCCTCCTTGTGCGAATCCTCCAGCGAATATTATGGCTTCTGGCATTACAAAAAATTCGGCAATGCTGGCTTGGACGGAAAACTCGGATGCGACTTCATGGTTTGTGGAAGCAGTACTGCAAGGCCAGACGCCGACAGGTATCGGAGTTCCCGTCAGCAACAATCCATATCTGATTATCGGGCTAATCAAAAATACCTGTTATGATGTTTATATAAAATCTGCCTGTCCGGATGGGCTTTCCGACTGGAGCACACCGTATACTTTCTGCACCACGCCCGATTATTGCGGCGGCGATCATTTTTATGATAGTGGCGGTGCGACAGGAAATTATCAAAATAACGAGTATAAAACAACAGTCATTCATCCTGACAATGCCGGCGACAGGATTCGTGCCGCATTCAATAGCCTGCAATTGGAATCGTGCTGTGATTATTTTCGGGTTTATAATGGTCCGGATACGAATTCACCCTTACTCTTTGGCAGCAACAGCACCAATACCAATCCGGGAACTTTATATTCGACCGATCCCAGCGGGGCGCTGACTTTTGTATTTTATTCCAATTATAGCACGGTTTCAAGCGGTTGGGATGCGACGATCAGTTGCGAACCGATGCCGCCTTGTGCAAATCCGCCATCAGCCATTCAAATCTTAGGTTTAAATACCGATACCGCAACGATTGCATGGACTGAAAATTCAAATGCCACAACTTGGGAACTCGAGTTGGTTTTACACGGTGATACGCCAACAGGCAATGGATTGTTAAGCACCGCAAGTACTTATACTTTCAATGGATTGGCTTTGCTAAGCTGCTACAGCGTCTATGTCCGTGCCATCTGTTCCGACGGGCCTTCTGACTGGACCGGGCCATTCGATTTCTGTACGCAGCCCGATTATTGCGGCGGTATGCATTTTTATGATACCGGCGGTGCGGCAGGTAATTACCAAGATAATGAAGATTACACAACCACTATTTTCCCTGGAATCGCGGGCGAACGGGTGCGTGCCTTTTTCAATAGCTATGAACTCGCAAGCAGTTACGATTATTTCACTGTTTATAATGGCACAAGTATTTCGGATCCGATATTGTTTTCAGGAAACGGGATCTATTCACCCTTGTCGGTAGCAGCAACCGGTGCCAGTGGGGCGCTTACCTTCAGATTTACCTCAAATGCGAGCACGACTTCCGGTGGCTGGGATGCGAGGATTATATGCGAGCCAAGGCCAGCGTGTGCGGTTCGCCCGTGGAACCTTCACGTAAGTGGCATTTCCGCAACAGCTGCAACAGTGAGTTGGTTACAGGAATCGGAAGAGACCACATCGTGGGATATCGCCGTTGTTCCGCAAGGTACTTATCCTGATGCGCCATCCGTTACCGTAAATTCGTTCCCTTATCTATTTTCAGGCCTCTTAGCAAATAGCTGCTATAATGCTTATGTACGTGCGCTTTGCCCGGAAGGGACATCAGACTGGGCAGGGCCATACCAATTTTGTACGACGCCCGATTACTGTTCCGGCGACCATTTTTACGATTCCGGAGGGGCAACAGGAAATTACGGAAATCACGAATCCCGTACTACGACTATCTCTCCGGTAAATCCTACCGACAAAGTGAATGCAGTTTTCAATAGTTTCCAACTCGAAAATTGCTGTGATTATCTTTCTATTTATGACGGCCCTGACAATAGTTATCCGTTGTTGATGGTAAGAAACGGCATCAACTCTCCCGGGTCTGTGACCGCGACCAATTTAAGCGGGGCGTTGACTTTTGCATTCACCTCAAACGGTTTAGGTAATTATAGCGGCTGGGATGCGACGATCAATTGCGTGGCGCTTGGCGTTTCAAATCCTGGGTCTGTTTTCGGGGATTTGGAATATTATCCGAATCCGGTTGAAAATACAATCAACTTCAGTTCAAGAGAAATAATTGCGGATTATGTAGTGTATGATGCACGGGGAAAACGTATTTTGGAAGCCTCTGCAAATACCCGAAAATTTGAAATAAATCTGTCCGGTTTCAGCACCGGAATGTACCTCATAAGACTGGTAGATGCCGAAGGCAAAACCAAAACGATAAAGGTTCTGAAGAAATAATCCTAAAATAAAAAGTCCCATAATTGCTTACGGGACTTTTTATTTATAATCTATTCACTCAGGAACTAAGCCACTCAGCTACTTTCTAGTCATTCATTGAAATCAGGAATTCCTCATTATTTCTGGTTTTCTTGAAACGGTCGTTGATAAAATCCATCGCTTCCACCGGGTTCATATCCGAAAGGTATTTCCTCATGATCCACATGCGTTGTAGAGTCTTCTCGTCGAGCAGCATGTCGTCGCGACGCGTACTTGAAGACGTAAGATCGATGGCCGGGAAGATACGTTTGTTGGCGATTTTTCTGTCCAGTTGCAATTCCATGTTACCGGTTCCTTTGAATTCCTCAAAGATCACCTCATCCATTTTGGATCCTGTTTCGGTTAATGCTGTGGCGATAATGCTCAATGACCCGCCGTTTTCAACATTTCGTGCCGCTCCGAAAAACCTTTTCGGTTTCTGCAAAGCATTCGCATCCACACCTCCCGAAAGTACTTTTCCGGATGCCGGCTGGACCGTATTGTAAGCCCTTGCCAGACGCGTAATAGAATCAAGCAAAATCACAACGTCGTGTCCGCACTCAACAAGCCTTTTGGATTGATTTTTCCAGAACGATATTGGCGATTTTCACATGCTCCTGCGGCTCGCGGTCGAAAGTCGAAGCGATCACTTCGCCCCTGACGCTGCGTTGCATGTCGGTAACCTCTTCCGGACGTTCGTCAATCAGAAGCACAATCAGGTACACTTCAGGATGGTTTGCCGCAATCGCGTTGGCAATATCTTTCAGCAGCATCGTCTTACCGGTTTTTGGCTGGGCGACAATCATACCGCGTTGTCCTTTTCCGATAGGTGAAAACAAATCGATGATCCGGGTAGAAATAGAGCTTCCTTTTTCGGCAAGCTTGAATTTTTCAGAAGGGAAAACAGGCGTCAGGTGTTCGAAAGAAACCCGGTCACGAACGACCTGCGGATCATGTCCGTTGATCTTTAAAACGCGTACCAACGGGAAAAATTTCTCACCTTCTTTTGGCGGACGCACCACACCTTTTACTGTATCTCCGGTTTTGAGTCCGAACAGGCGAATCTGTGAAGTCGACAAATAAATATCATCCGGCGATGCCAGGTAATTGTAATCGGACGAGCGCAAAAATCCATAACCGTCGGGCATCATTTCAAGGACGCCTTCGCTTTCAATAATCCCGTCGAATTCGAAATCGGCATCGCGGAAATTATTCTTTTTATTTTTAAAATTTGGATTTTGGTTGCCGTTTTGGTTTCCGTTGTTACCGTTCCCATTCGTGTTCCCATTTGCATTTTGGTTTGGATTGGCTTCGCTCCGTTCGGCTCCGCCTCGGGTCGGGTTCTGGTTCGGATTATTTGGATTGTTGCGGGCCGCTTTCTGCAGTTGGTTTGGATTGGCTTTTTTCTCAAAGATCTTCGGTTCGCCGTTTTCCTCATTGCTTATGGGTTGGCTCTCTGGTTGGCTCTCAAATTGGTCTTCTGTTGGCTGGCTGCCTTCTGAATACGCCTCATCTGAATTTCGCGCTACTTTTTTGTCATAATCTGCTTTTTTGAATTTGCCTTTTTTAGGC
>Ga0193716_1001190_pt1 | contig 15432 bp, 13 predicted proteins | sample U2c1metaG_FD_145901 | JGI IMG/M metagenome (GOLD analysis project Ga0193716, IMG submission 145901) | Soil microbial communities from a riparian zone of the East river system, Colorado, United States - U2c1 | ecosystem: Environmental > Terrestrial > Soil > Riparian zone | place: USA: East River...
CCGGACACTCGAACGACACTTCAAGGCAGCGCAGTTTCGGCAAAGACTCTGCTGGAAGGGGTCGCACCTGGAGTGGAGCTGGTCGGGGATGGAGACCGAGGCGGAGCTTCCGCTCTGGCTACTGTCGGTGGCCGCATTCGACCTGATGGTCTCCGAAGCAGTGCAACGAGTCCGTGCCTGCGACAACGAGGAGTGCCGCTGGCTCTTCCTCGACACCAGCAAGAACCACACCCGACGTTGGTGCGACATGAAGCTCTGCGGCAACCGCATGAAGGCCCGCAGATTCAAAGCCCAAAAGAAAATGTAAGTCCCAACGACCTGTTAGTGCTGTGTCTCAGTCATTGCAGTATCGCTAGCCCAGTAGCTGCTCCTCGCGGAGACAATCAGTTCTGGATGTCGAGCCAGTCGCACCTTGATCGTATGCAGCCCCGGCTCCGTCGAAGTCGGATAGAAGCTGAGGATATAGCTGTTGCGAATGTGATTGGTCAGCGTCCCCAAATCCGCCTCCAGCTCCCCTCGATTATCGAAGCTGCTCGACTCGCCACCCGAAAGGTTCGCCACCTCAGCCGACAGGTTCTTGCGCATAGCCCCAATCACGAGACCGAGAGGCGCGCTGAGATTGAAGTAGCCTTGCGTTCCTCCAGGAACAACTGCAATCGGCGGATTCAGATGCGGCGGATCCTTGAATGCCTGTCTGGCTGCGGTCTTCTCAGCCGAAAAGGTGAGGCTGTAAATCGCGGTGTTGGTCTCGCCTAAATCTCGAACAATATCTTTGAGCTGCTTCTTGCTACCGCTGTCGTGCTCCTGGCTGATCAGAAGAATCGCGCGCCGATTCCTCTGTGGCTCCTTCTTCAACAGATCGAGCCCAAACGCGATGCTGTCAAGAATTGCGGCGCCACTATCGCCCTGGTCGGGATGATTGATCGCATCGCGCCACTGAGCGACGTCGGAGGTGAACGGCGACGCGGCCTCTGGTTGACTGTCGAAGTTCACAATCGAAATCTCGTTGGGAGCCTTGCCTAAGATCGCCGCTAGCATCGTCTCCAGATTGGCATAGCTATTGAACTGGCCCCGGGCGATCCCACCCGTCTGCATCAGAAATACCAGCGACAGAGGCCGGCTGCTCTCTTCCTCCAAAGTCACCTTCTGGGGCACACCATTGTCCGTCAGGACGAAGTCGTCCGCCTTAAGCGAAAACACCAGCTCCTTGCTCGGAGTCTGAACCACTGTAGGGACAACCACGAGCGTGGTCGTCGTCCGAATCGTAGTCTGCGCAAAAGCCACACTATTAAGTGCTGCCACAAGAACGCCGGATCTGAGAGCCGTGAGCTTCATCGATGTCTAGATTAGACGGCCGGCCCTCCCTTGTGGCTGTCAGCGCACAAGGAAATGTGTCATTCAAACTCGCTCCCCGCCCATGAACTATCCTGTAAGAGACAAACTCACGACGCCGGAACAAGCCTCGTACGAAGGAAATAACAAAACATGCCTCTTAACTGTGGAATCGTTGGTCTCCCCAACGTCGGAAAAAGCACTATCTTCAACGCCCTCACCTCAGCAAAGGCCCAGGCAGCCAACTACCCCTTCTGCACCATCGACCCGAACACCGGCGTCGTCACCGTGCCCGACGAGCGCCTCTCTAGGATCTCTGCACTCATCAAGCCCAAGTCTCTCGTCCCTACCACGATGGAGTTCATCGACATCGCCGGACTCGTAGAAGGCGCCTCCAAGGGCGAGGGCCTCGGCAACCAGTTCCTTGGCCACATCCGCGCCACCGATGCCATCTGCCACGTCGTCCGCTGCTTCGACGACCCCGAGGTCGTCCACGTCGCCGGCGGCGTCAATCCCCTCCACGACATGGACATCATCAATACTGAGCTCCTCCTCGCCGACCTCGACACCGTCGAGAAGCGCAACACCAAGGTCGAAAAGCTGGCCAAGTCCCCCTCCGCTGACCACAAGGTAAAGACCGAAGCCGCCGCCCTTGGCAAGCTCCTCGAAGCCCTCAACGCCGGTCGCCCCGCCCGCACCGTCGACCTCACCGACGAAGAGCGCCCCTACACTCGTGACCTCTTCCTCATCACCGCCAAACCCCAGCTCTACGTCGCCAACGTAGACGACTCCGGCATCATCGAAGGCAACGCTTACACCGCCGCCGTCGAAAAGCGCGCTGTAGAAGAGGGCGCACAGGTGGTCCGCATCTGTGGAGCGATGGAGGCCGAGATCGCCCAGCTGGAGCCCGCCGAGCGCGACGAGTTCCTCACGGACATGGGGCTCTCCGAGCCTGGCCTCAACCGCCTCATCCACTCCGCCTACCGCCTGCTCGACCTCATCACCTACTTCACAGCGGGAGTCCAGGAGGTCCGCGCCTGGACCATCAAGCGCGGAACCAAAGCCCCAGGAGCCGCCGGAGTCATCCACTCCGACTTCGAGCGCGGTTTCATCAAGGCCGACTGCTACGCCTCCGACGACCTCTTCACCTACGGCAGCGAACAAGCAGTCAAAGAAAAGGGCCTCCTCCGCTCCGAAGGCAAAGAGTACGTCGTCAAAGACGGCGACATTCTCTTCTTCAAATTCAACGTCTAGCTTCCAGCATTCCATCGCAACCACAAATACGAGTGCCCCACTCACATCGAGTGGCTTCTCGCCAACAAATCGCCTGCTCCGTTGTCCTCGTCTACGAGGCCTACATCTACTTCTCCGACTGTGAATCCGTCATAGACTTCATCACGCACGTCTGTTAGACAAACGCATCAATAACAGAGATACCTGCAAAAACACAAAGGCGCGGACGTAATCCGCGCCATGTGTTTGTACTTCCCGCTGAGGTTAGAACTTCACCGAGAACGTACCCGAAATCGTCCTCGGAGAACCCACTTGCAGCGTGTTGTTGCTCACCGATGTCGGATCGCTGGCAATAAACCCATTCGTGCCGATCGAGGAGTAGTACTGAGCGCCTGCCAGGTTGTAGATATTCATCTGCAGCTTGAGCTCGTTGAACGGTCCTACTTCTTCGCGTTTGTAACTGGTTCCAAAATCGCTGATGAAGCGGCCATCCACACTGTTGTCGTTGGTGTAGGTGAAGTATCGCTTGGACATATAGTCGGCGCCGATGTGAGCATTGAAGCCCTTGTTCGTATACGTAAGCTCATCCTTGTAGAGAAACTGCGGCGAATCCACTGCCACCTTCCCCCTGGTCGCGATCGAGCCACTAGCCGTCGTCACATCGGAGTCGTAGGTTGATTTGCTGAACGTTACAGCGTTATACAGCGACCAACCCGAATAGATCCGGACCGATGCAGCCGCGTCCACCCCGTTAGTCGTCACGCCGCCGACATCCGACAGTAGCGACGCTCCACCGGCAATCGCCGGCCCCTGTTGAATCGCAAGCAGACGATTGCTGAAGTTCACATGGAAGTAGTTCGCCTGCGCCATCACCTTATTGTCGGTATGGCGATACCCCACCTCTTCGCTCCACGAGCTCTCCGGCTTCAGACTGCTTGTCAGCGCGTTGAAGCCGGCCTGCGATGTTCCCCACGGTGAGTTGCCGAACCCGTTACCACCCGCCTGGAAGGCTCTCACGTTGTCCGCCACGTCGGCGAAGACCTCGTCCGTCTGGTTCAGCTTCCAGTTCACGCCGACCTGAGGCAGAAACGCCTTTCCGGACTGCAGGCTTCCTTGCGCATAGTTTGCAGCCGAGGCAGTCGGGTCCAACCCCGGGAGCCCCGTGTTGAAAGCCACAAGGTTGCCCGTCATATTCGTCTCCACGGTCTTGAACCCCGCTGAAACGTTCACAGCCGGAGTGATCTTGTAAGAGTCCTGCAGGTGGATCTGGTAGACCGTACTCGGAAAGTTGTATGCCCACTGTGTATAGAAGGGGTTAGTCGGAAAATCATAGAGCGAGTGCCCCGGTGCGGCGAGAGTCGTTCCATAGAAGCGGCGTGCCAGGTCGAAGCTCTCTTTCTCAAACCAGACTCCACCCTCGAGTGTGTTGCGGCTCGTCTCGTAGGAGAGCGAGGTAAGAAATCCGCCGCGCCTGATGCCATACTCTGAGGTCCTTAGCGAGATCGGCGACACCACTCTGTAGTTCGAGTCGAAGCTGGCGAGGTAAGGCGTAAACCACAGTCCGCGGCCGTCGTTCCGATGACCATAAGCAGTCGTCTTCCAGGTCAGGCGATTGGTAAGCGCCATCTTATAGTTCGCATAGGAGAGGAAGTCCTTCCGCAATCCGGCGGCGCCGAAGTAACCTGCATCGCATGGATCTTCATTCGCCGCCAGAACGCTGACCGGTGAGGGGTAGCTGCCGACCCCATTGCACGCATTCGCCGCCTGTATCGACTTTCCCCAGTCGCCATAGTTGTCCCAGCCGTAGCCGAGCTTCTGCACCCATACCTTGTTCAGGTCCTGATAGTCGACCTCCTGCCGGTTGGAGTAGTCCGCATAGAAGGTGAAGACGCCCTTGCTGCCGACAAACTGCGTCAGCTTCGCATTGATCTGAAAGTAGCGCTGATTGATTTCGCCCACGCTCTTCCACTTGTCCGACCGCTGATAGACGCCGGCAACGTAGAACTTCGTGCGAGTCGGCAGAGACCCGCTATCGAAGCGAGCGAAGCTCCGCAGGCCATTGAAGCTTCCGAAGGACTGTGTAGCAGCAAAATGAAGCTTCTCCAGAGGGTCCGACGAAAAGAACTGAACCGCTCCGCCAAGATTGCTGGTCGAAGCCGTCTCGAGCGAGCCCGTGCCCTGAGATAGAGTCACTCGGCCAAGGTTCTCGTCGATGATCGCGCGGCTGATATGCAGACCGTTCAGGTTGCCGTACGACATATCGCCCAACGGCACATCGTCGAGCGTGAACCCCAGTTGATTCTGGTTGAACCCGCGCACCGAGATGCGCAGCGCCCACTCATACGCACCGTAAGGATCTGCCGAGGTGACGCTGACGCTCGGCAGCCGCGCAAGCGTCTGAATCGGACTGGTGCCGGGAGCAGCCTCCAGCAGTAGCTTCGAATCGATCGACTGTTCGCTGCGAGTCTCCCCCGGCGCGGTCACCGTGACCGAGTCCGTGGTGGTCAATTTGGTAGCCGCCTCGGAGTTGGTGGTGCTTTGCCCCGGCTGGGAGGCTCCCACAGCCGGCTGTCCCTGTTGTGCTATCTGATCCTGTTGTGCTCCGGCTCTCCCGACACAGAACAAACTCATCGCAACGGCTACTGCAGAAAATATTCTTAGATTCACTGTTCCTCCATTGAAAGCACACCATCGGTTTGATCTCCGCGGAATTCGCATTGCAACGGTGCGTACAGCTGATCGACTCTCCACCGGATTAGTCTCAATTTCTGCAGCAGACAACACAGTTGAGGCATCGTTTCAGCCACCGGGCATGTAAGCGTGTATTCGAGAAAGCCGCAACCTTGCACACATTCAGAGGCAAGCCGGAGCCATCTCGATTCCTAACGGAAATTGTGTCGAAGCTAATGGGAGTGGTTTGTTTGAATGTTGCGAAGCCTTGAAATTTCAGTGAAACATTTCGCCTGCCACGTTTCGAGCAAGTAGGCACTCCCTGAAATTGTCAAAGGAATGCTGAATGGTCAGCTTCGCCTATCAGTTCCCTACCCACCAGGACCGCCGGGCGCTCGGAGGACAATCGACGGACAAAGAAGCTCCAGATTATTCTTCAAAGAAATTAGCGGAAAAGTGCCGGATTCTGGACGGTCAAAAGAAGCATGCAGCAAACCAGGCTTGCCACCCGACTCACCACAATCTGACCACGAATTCACCATCACCAGCCACCCAAAAACTCAAAAATCCCCAGCAAAAACCATCTTTCTTCCACCCAAACTTTTCCGCGCACAAAAAGCCAGAAATTAGTAGAAACTTGTATCCAGACATGAAGAAAAAACTACGCATTGGTATCCTCTTTGGCGGCCGCTCCGGCGAGCACGAAGTCTCCCTCCTCTCCGCCGCCAGCATCCTCAAAGCCATCGACAAAAAGAAGTACGAAGTCGTCCCCATCGGCATCACCAAACAAGGCCAGTGGCTCACCTCTACCGAAGCCCAGCACCTTCTTAGCGGTGAAGCAAAACCCGCGCCAATCAAGCAAACCAAGGCCATCCAGCTAAGCGCCAGCGCCGACCTGGCCCAACAGAACGGAGCCCTGGGCCAGCGGTTAGACGTCATCTTCCCAGTCCTCCACGGCACCTTCGGCGAAGACGGCACTATCCAGGGCCTCCTCGAACTAGCCGACATAGCTTACGTAGGCTCCGGCGTCCTAGGCTCCGCCACTGGCATGGACAAGGCCGCCATGAAGCAGCTCTTTAGCGCCGCCGGCCTGCCACAGACCCCGCACGTAGCCCTGATCCGCAGTGAATGGAAGACTGACCCCAAACGCTGCACCAAGCTCATCGAGAAGAAACTCACCTACCCGATTTTCGTAAAACCCGCGAATCTAGGCTCTTCTGTAGGCATCAGCAAGGTACACGACCGCAGCGAACTAGCCGCAGCGATGAACCTAGCCGCCAGCTTCGACCGCAAGCTCGTCATCGAGCAGGGCGTAGGCGGTCCCGGCGTTAAGCCTCGAGAGCTCGAGGTCTCCGTCCTCGGCAACGACTCGCCCGAAGCCACCGTGGTAGGCGAGATCGTCCCCGGCGCCGAGTTCTACGACTACGAGGCCAAGTACCACTCCGACGCCTCCGTCCCCATCATTCCGGCCAAACTATCGAAGTCCGAAGCCAAAAAGATCCGAGAGATAGCCATAGCTGCCTTCCGCGCCTGCGACTGCGCCGGCCTGGCCCGCGTCGACTTCCTCATGGAGCCCGCTCGCAAGGGAAAGAAGAGCCGCATCTATCTGAACGAGATCAACACCATGCCCGGCTTCACCAGCATCAGCATGTACCCCAAGCTCTGGGAAGCCAGCGGCCTGCCCTACAAACAACTGATCGACCGGCTCATCGCCCTGGCAGTCGAACGTCAGAAGGAAAAGCAACAGACCCAGTTCAGCCGCGTCTAAACAGCATCAGGAGGACCGAGATGCAGACCATCGGCAGGCCAATTGCGCCACAGCGCCGGACGTCTAGGCACTTCGCTGGATCTGCATTGGTGCATGCTCTTCTGCTCATGGCTCTCATCCACCGGAGCGCTCCCTGGGTCGCTCCCATCCGCCTGCCGGGCAGCGAACATGGCAGCAATCTCCTGCTCACGTATTTACCTGGCCGGGCACCGGTGCAGTCTGCCGCTCCCAACCACAGGACCCAGCCCAAACTTGCCGAGGAACAGTCTCCGCTGCCGAAGCTGCCCGTCCCAGAGGTGAAGGACACAACCACCTCGCCCAATACCAATTCGCCCGTCTCTACACAGCCGGACTCCGCTGCCGGCGCGGATGCGCTGGGCTCCGGCAATATCAGTATTGCCCTGGCCAGCTACTTCCCCACACCGAAGCCTGACCTCTCCTCGCTACCGCCAGGCACACGAGGCGATGTCATCCTCGATGTCGTCATCGACGCCACGGGAAAGATCTCGGACCTGAAGATAACCAGCGGTCTAGGTCATGGCATCGACGAAACCGTCATCGCGACGGTGCAGCAGTGGACCTTCCATCCAGCCACCAGAGACGGCCAGCCTGTGGCCAGCGAGCAGGAGCTCCATTTTCACTACGAGCGAGGATGAACGAATCCCTTACAACACCCGGCTGTGTCTGTACCCTTCGGCCGTCAACGCAGTCAGCAGCTCTTCCACTTGCTCGCGACCACGTGTCTCCATGGTGATGTCGATGACCGTATCACCGAGATTCACGCCGTAGTAAGCGCGGTTGTGCAGCGTATCCACAATATTGGCGCGGTAGTTTGCAATCAGTCGTGTCAACTCGGCCAGCGCCCCCGGCTTGTCCAGGAGATGAATCCGCAGTCGGATCAACCGACCATCCTGTACCAGACCGCGCTCGATAATCCGCGATAGTAGTGTCACATCGATGTTGCCTCCGCAGACCAGAACCGCCGTGTGCGCGCCATTCAACGAGGTCTTCTTCTGCAATAGGGCCGCGAGCGCCGTGGCCCCAGCACCCTCAGCCAGAGTCTTCTCACGCTCCAGTAAGACCAGAATCGCCGACGCAACTTCATCCTCGTCGACCATCACAATCTCATCGACATACCGTTCGACAACCGGGAAGGTTACATCACCCGCCCGTCGTACCGCGATACCATCTGCGATGGTCGTCGCCGGATCCAGTGTCACCGGATGATGCTGCTCCACCGCCATCGCCATCGACGGCAACCTCGAGGTCTGTACCCCGACAACCCGGATATCCGGCCGCGACTCCTTGATTGCGCAGGCGATTCCACCAATCAGTCCGCCGCCACCAATCGGCACCACCACCGCCTCCAGCTGCGGAATCTGCTCCAGCAACTCCAAGCCAATCGTTCCCTGTCCCGCCATGACTATGGGATCGTCAAACGGGTGGATGAAGGTCATATTCTCGGCAATGCACAGCCGGGTAGCCTCTTCACAAGCTTCATCGTAGTTGGCACCATGCAGCACGACATCAGCGCCAAACCCACGCGTCGCTGTCACCTTCACCAGCGGTGTTGCAAGCGGCATCACGATCAGCGCGCGAATCCCCCGCTTCGTCGCATGATACGCAACCCCCTGCGCATGATTTCCCGCACTTGCGGCGACCACACCTCGAGCAGCCTGTTCCGGTGTCAGCATCGCAATCCGGTTCAAAGCGCCGCGTTCTTTGAAAGAGCCCGTCATCTGCAAGTTTTCCAGCTTCAGATAGACCTGCTGGCCCGTTAGCGCAGATAGCATCTGCGAGTGTGGACAGGGCGAGTAATAGATGGAGCTGCGCAGCCGCTCGCGTGCAGCAACTACGTCGGCAAGGCTGATATTCAGATTGGTCGTCTTAGTCAAATCACTCACAGGTCCGTTTGTGTTACTTGAACTGCCACTTCTCATCTCAATGGAGACAAATCAATTTGGGCTAGTGCTTTTTGCGAAACTCATTGGCCAACGCGAACTCATCACGCAGCTCTGGCGTCCGCAGATTCTCGCGCACGTGGGCCAGTCGCTGCTCAAGCGCCAGCAGCGTATCGGCAATCGGCCCTGTATTCGTCATCGCGACATCTCTCCACATGCTATACGGGCTCGCGCCCAGCCGCGTCGTCTCGCGCAGCGCCCGTCCACCGATCGCCGCAACTTCCGGGGCGTCGCCAAACCTGTCCTCCAGCAACGCCGACAGCGCAGTCGACAACATCTGCGGCAGATGACTCACCCAGGCACACAACTCATCGTGCCGCGCTGCATCCATATCCAATGTCCGTGCGCCGAAAAAGCCCACCCATTTGCGCCATTCCTTATCGATCATCGTGGTCTGCGAAATGGTAGGGGTAAACAGCCACATCGCCCCATGGAATAGCCCGGCCTCAGCCAGCAGAGCTCCGCCCGACTCCTTACCCGACATTGGATGGCCAGGGAGGAAATTCGCAACACTCTCACCAGCAAACAGCCTCGCACCCAGCTCCGAAATCTCGAGCTTCGTGCTCCCCACATCGGTCACTAGCTGTCCTGCCTGCAGAATCGGAGCGAGAAGCTGCATCCAGTCCTTGATCGCCAGCACGGGCACAGCCAGCACAATCACATTCGCGGCACACGCTAACTCCAGCGCAGCCTCGCGGTCGGCGGCTACACCATCGACGGCGCCCATCTGCAACGCCGCCGCTCTCTCCAACGAACTCACGTCCCATCCATCGATATGGCCCACAAACCCCGCGCCGCGCAGAGCCAGCCCGGTCGAAGCCCCGATTAATCCGGTACCAATGATGAGAACGCGTTCTATCAAGCCTGAGGCCATGACCTATGCAATCGTCCTGCCGACCACCGGCGCCAGCAGCCGTAATTGCGCCACCAGCTTCTCCAACTGCTCCGGATAGAGGCTCTGCGCACCATCGCTCATCGCCTTGTCCGGATTCGGATGCATCTCCATCAGCAACCCGTCCGCTCCTGCGGCAACGCTCGCCAGCGCCATCGGTGGCACCAGATCGCGAATACCCACGCCGTGCGACGGATCGCCCATCACTGGCAGGTGCGTCAGCTTCTTCAGTACCGGAATCGCCGAAATGTCCATCGTGTTGCGCGTGTATGTCTCATAAGTCCGAATCCCGCGCTCGCACAAAATCAGGTCGTAGTTGCCGCCCGATAGAATGTACTCCGCCGATAGCAGAACTTCTTCAATCGTCGCCGAGATGCCGCGCTTCAGCAGCACCGGCTTACGCACATGTCCAAGCTCGCGCAGCAGGTTGAAGTTCTGCATATTCCGTGCGCCCACCTGAAAGCAGTCGATGTATGGCAACATCACTTCGATCTGCGAGATCTCCATCACCTCGGTGATCACCAGCAACCCGGTCTCATTGCTTACCTCACGAAGCAGCTTCAGCCCCTCTACTCCCATGCCTTGGAAGCTGTATGGTGAACTCCGCGGTTTGTACGCCCCGCCGCGCAGGAACTTAGCTCCGGCCGCCGCAACCTGCTTCGCGCTCAGCAAAATCTGATCGCGCGACTCCACCGAGCACGGCCCCGCCATCAACACAACTTCGTTGCCGCCGACGACCACGCCATTCGGAAACTTGATCTTCGTCCCCTCGGGCCGGAAGTTCCGCCCCGCCAGCTTGTACGGCGACGAGATGCGATACGCATCATAAACCCCGGCAAGGACCTTGAACTCCGCAACCTCGAAGTGTTCCGGTGTCCCAACGCCCGCCAGAATCGTCTGTGCCGCGCCTGTAGTCCGGTGAACGTTGAACCCGAGCTCGACCATCCGCTCGATCACCTGCTGTATGTTCTCCTCAGTTGCCTGGTCTTGCATCGCTACGATCATGTTTTTTGCTTTCGCTCTCTTTTATAGGTAACTAAATTGGATATAAATTCTTGCTTCGGACTTGACTTGAAACTGAAGACTTGCGGTCTTTTTAATGGTTTCGCCGCTGCAACGTCCGCATTACGTCGATAATGCGCTCATACACATGCTGAATCTCGGCGTCGTCCAACGGGCCAGGGTTTCTGGCGCGAACATGGTCGAAGACAGCTTGCTCACGCTGCGGCTCATAGACTGGAAGACCGGCTGTTTTCTTAAGCTCGCCAATCGCCTGCGCAGCCTCTGCACGCTGGTTGATGAGTCGAACAATCTGCTCATCCAGTTCATCAATCTTCTGCCGCCAGTCGGAGATTTCCATGCAGTAGCCCTCAAGGTGCAGCGTCTCTCGTCCCGGCCTTGCTCTTCCCGGTTCCGCCAGCTGCGAAATATTTTTGTACGCTCCAATGATAAATGGCGATCGACGGAGACACCCGTCTTGCCCGCCCCGACTATGGCCTGACAACTCATTCCCGCAACCCCGCAATAAACCGTCCAACGGCACCGGCAGCTTCGCTTGGCTCGCTCTTCTCAATCAAAGCCACCAACGCGCTGCCGATAATCGCGGCATCCGCAAACTCTCCCACAGCCTTCACGTGCTCGGCGTTCGAGATCCCAAAACCTACTGCAATGGGAAGCTTTGTAAACTGCCGCAGCCTGCCCACCAGCTCGGAGGCATCGCCCTCAACCTTCTGCCGCGTCCCCGTCACCCCAAGCCGCGAGATCGCATACACAAACCCCCGCGAAGCCTCGGCAATTGCCTTCAAACGGGCATCGGGACTGGTAGGCGCAGCAAGGAAGATCGGCGCCAGTTTATGCTCCTGCATCGCGGCCAGATACTCCTTCGCCTCTTCCACGATCATGTCCGTAAGCAGCACCCCATCGCTGCCCGCCTCCGCCGCCTGCACGCAGAACGTCTTCATCCCCATCCGCACCACGGGATTCAGATACGAGAACAGCACCAACCCCGCAGCAGGACGAGCCGTACGCAACTCCTTCGCCACCCCCAGCACATCCGTCAGCCGAGTCCCCCGAGCCACAGCCCGTTCACTGGCCCTCTGAATCACCGGTCCATCTGCCAGAGGGTCGCTGAACGGAACTCCCAGCTCAATCACATCTGCGCCATTATCGATCGCTGCCAGCGCAATATCCCGCGTAGTCGCCAGATCAGGATCACCCGCCGTCAGATAAGCAACAATCCCCGGCTTCTTTTTGAACTCAATCGCCATCGCTCTGCACTTAGCCTTTCGTCGACTCGCTGACCTGCTGACCTGCTGACTGGCTGCCCTTCAAATCCAGCTCACGAGCCAGAATCCCCATATCCTTGTCACCTCTACCCGACAGGTTCACCATCAGCACATCCGTCTTCGCCATCGTCGGAGCCAATCGGATCGCCTCCGCCACCGCATGGGCACTCTCCAGCGCCGGCAGAATTCCTTCCGTCCGAGCCAGCGTCACCGTCGCCTTCAACGCCGCATCATCCGAGCAGGAGACATATGTCGCACGCCCCGAGTCATGCAGCATCGCATGCTCCGGCCCCACGCTGGCATAGTCCAGCCCAGCGCTTACCGAGTGCGTGCTCGCAATCTGCCCGGCATCATTCTGCAGCACGTAGCTGTAAGTTCCCTGTAAAACTCCCGGAATCCCCCCACCAAGTTTCTGAAAGCGCGCCGCATGCTCTCCCAGAGCCGTCCCTCGCCCGCCAGCTTCAACGCCGATCAGCTGCACATTAGCATCCAGCAGAAACTCATAGAAAGCTCCAATCGCATTCGACCCACCGCCAACGCAGGCCACAATCGCCGTCGGCAGCTTGCCCTCCTGCTCCATCACCTGCCGCTTCGCCTCTTTGCTGATCACGCGATGAAAGTCCCGCACCATCGTCGGATAAGGATGCGCTCCCAGCGCACTCCCCAGAATGTAGTACGTCGTCCGCACATTCGTCACCCAGTCCCGCATGGCCTCGGAGATCGCATCCTTCAACGTCGCCGATCCCGCCGAGACCCCACGCACCTCAGCACCCAGCAACCGCATCCGGTAAACATTCAGCTCCTGCCGCCGCATGTCTTCCTCACCCATGTAGATCACGCACTCCATGCCGAACAGCGCACAAACAGTAGCCGTAGCCACCCCATGCTGCCCCGCGCCGGTCTCGGCGATGATCCGCTGCTTGCCCATCTGCCGAGCCAGCAGCCCCTGCCCCAGCGCATTGTTGATCTTGTGCGCTCCCGTATGCAGCAGGTCCTCGCGCTTCAGATAGATCTTCGCCCCTCCACACTGCTCCGTCAGCCGTTTCGCGAAGTAGAGGGGAGTAGGCCTTCCACAGTAGTTCCGCAGCAGATCGTCCAACTCAGCCTGAAACGCTGTATCTTTCTGCGCCACCGCATAGGCCGCCTCCAGCTCCTCCAGTGCAGCCATCAGCGTCTCCGGAACATACCGCCCCCCATAAATCCCGAACCGCCCCGCCGCCGATCGCACAGGCCCTGCCGGATTCACTATCGCCGCTGTTACACTCATCAGCCCTCTCCTGTCGTTCCCGTCGTAAACAAAGCAAAAGCCGCAACCTTTAGCGGGTCGCGGCTCGTGTGGATATCGATCTCAACTGAAACTTTCAGCTATCTCTCAGATGAACCTACTCCGCCGATGCCGCTACCGTATACCAGTAGCGGAAGATAAAGCTAAATCGGCTGGAGCGAATAATCATCTTGCCTTCCAACATACATGGACAACGCAAAGATCGCAAGCGATCCCTGGAATTCCACAAATAAACCGCCTCTCCCAGCCAACCATCTTCCAACTCAGAGAAATCTATCTTCCGCCGCTTCAACTCACTCTCACTTCTGCGAGGCATCCAAACATTAGGACAACAGGAGGATCGCAATGAACCTCAAACGAACCGCCTCTCTTGTAACCCTCGGCGCCATCATCTCGCTTCCTCTCTCCGCGTTTGCTCAACAGACCGAAACCCGGCAGGAAGAGCACGACCGCGCCGTCCGCGAACAAACCGCCCGCGATCATCAGAAACACACCGGCGCAAAGATTGTCGGCGGCTCCGCTGTCGGCGGTGCAGTCGTTGGTGGTCTGGCCGGCGGAGGTAAAGGCGCACTCATCGGGGGCGCCGTGGGCGCAGGCGGCGGCGCGATAGCGAACAAAGTCCGCAAGGATAAAGCAGTCAAGAAGCGCGAAAACCGCGAAACCAATGAGCCCCGCCAATAAGAACAGCAGTTGAACAGCGGTCAATCTACGGATTGGCCGCTGTGCTTTTAAGTTCCCATTTTGCCCTTCGCCTCTACCCAGTGAATACTAGCTCCATGACATCGCGAATCGGTTTCGTTGGACTTGGCATCATGGGGCGAGGTATGGTGAAAAACCTCGTCGAGAAGAATCACCCTGTAACTGTATGGAACAGAACGCCTGAAAAGGCTGAAGCGCTAAAGAAAGACCTCAACGTCACCATCGCACCTTCGATTCAATCTCTTGCGGAGACCAGCGATGTCGTTCTCACCTGCGTCAGTGACACTCCCGACGTCGAAGGCGTCCTCTTCGGTGAAGCCGGCCTGGCGAAAGGTCTCCGCAGCGGAACGACCGTCGTCGATCTCAGCACCATCAGCCCAGCCGCCACCAGAGCCTTCGGAAAGACCCTGGCCGAAAAAAATATTACACTCCTCGATGCTCCCGTCTCCGGAGGCAGCGAAGGTGCCGCTAAGGGAACTCTGAGCATCATGGTTGGCGGTCCCGAAGAGGCCTTCACGCGCATGAAGCCGATCCTCGAAGCCATGGGCACCCGCATCACGCACATGGGTCCCAGCGGCTCCGGCCAGACGACTAAGTTGATGAACCAGATCCTCGTCGTCGTCAACATGCTCGCCGTCAGCGAAGCCCTGCTTCTCGGCCGCGCCGCCGATATCGACCTGCTCAAGGCTGTTCGCGCCGTCGAAGCGGGAGCGGGCGGAAGCTGGATGCTCTCTCAGCGTGCACCCCAGGCCATCGACGGCTACTGGGAGCCGGGCTTCACCATCGACCTCCAGCAGAAGGATCTCCGCCTCGTGCTCGAATCAGCCCGCGAGCTTGGCCTGCCTCTGTTCGCAACCAGCCTCGTCCATCAGCTCTACAACAAGCTCCAGAAGGACGGAAAGGGCGGCCTGGGAAATCATGCCTTGGTTCAGGCCCTGGAAGACCTCTCCGGCCTAAAAGTACACAAAGCATGAACTTCGCTCAGATCAATGGCGTCTCCATCGCCTTCCGCGACGAAGGCGATGGGACGCCTATCCTCTTCATCCACGGCCACCCGTTCAATCAATCGATGTGGGATTTGCAGGTCACTGCCCTGAGCTGGAAGTATCGGGTCATCACCTTCGACCTGAGGGGCTATGGAGGATCCGAAGTCCCGGCCGTCGAAGCCACCACACTGGAGACGATGGCAGCGGACATTAACGCTCTCCTCGACCACCTCAACATTCCGAAGGCGATCGTTGCCGGTCTCTCCATGGGCGGCCAGATCGCCATGGCCTTCGCAGACCTATATCCCCAACGCCTCTCTG
>Ga0193716_1001191_pt1 | contig 15423 bp, 15 predicted proteins | sample U2c1metaG_FD_145901 | JGI IMG/M metagenome (GOLD analysis project Ga0193716, IMG submission 145901) | Soil microbial communities from a riparian zone of the East river system, Colorado, United States - U2c1 | ecosystem: Environmental > Terrestrial > Soil > Riparian zone | place: USA: East River...
CCGCTGGCGATGAGGCCGCTGATGGCGGCGTTGGCTCCGGGGATGGGGAAGACGGGGATGCCGGCGGCTATGGCTGCTGCGGCGATCTGTCCGCCGGGGTCGGCTATGCCGGGGGTTCCTGCGTCGCTGACTACTGCAATGCGGGCTCCCTGCTTCAGGGCTTCGGCTAGCTCTTCGGAGCGGGTGCCCTCGTTGTGCATGTGGTAGCTGATGGTCGGGGTCTCGATGCCGAAGTGGTTCAGGAGCTTCTGGGTCTGGCGTGTGTCCTCGCAGGCGATGCGATCCACGCTGCGGAGAATGCGCAGAGCGCGGAGGGTGATGTCTTCCAGATTGCCGATAGGCGTCGCTACGAGGTAGAGGCCCGGCGCGAGCGGCTGGTCCTGTTTTTTGGGGTCGGCATTTTTTGGGTCGGCGGACATTATTCCTGTTGCCGCAGCTTGCGGCGCTGGTTGAGCAGGCCCATGGAGTGGGCTAAATTCTGCGGTGTGATGATGCCGACGATGCGGTCACCTTCGAGGACCGGCACGATCTGCGTGCCCTGTCCGGCCATGATGCGGCGGAGGGTCTTCACGAGGGAGTCGTCGGGCTGGGCGGTCTGGAAGGTGCGGGTCATCACGCCCTGCACGTAGCCGTTGCCGTCGGCCTGCAGCGCCTCGACGATGCCCTGGCGAGAGACTGCACCGACCAGGTTGGATCCGCGGACTACGGGGAAGACGTCCTGCAGGGTGTGGACAGAACGCTGAAGGGCGTCTTCGAGGGTGTCGGAGGCGGAGAGCATGCTGAACTGCGTCAGCATGACGTCGCGCATCCGCACCGCGTCGGCGTCGGTCTGGAGTAGCAGGCCCTGGTCTTCCATGTGGGCGCCGATCATCACGAAGGCTCCGAGCATGACGAGCCACATGTTGGGGACCAGCAGGCCGGCGACGATCAGGCCAAGGGCGATGGCCTGTCCCAGCCCTGCGGCTGCTCGTGTGCCTTTGAGCGCGCCGTGGGCCTTGGCGAACTCTCCGCGGAAGACGCGGCCACCATCGAGCGGAGAGGCCGGCAACAGGTTTACCGCACCGAGCAGGAGATTGACCCATACCGCTGCACGCAACAGATGGGTGGGTGAGATCCAGGGGCGCTCGAGGAGATTGATCTCCGGGGCAATCGTCATCACCATGGCGGCCAGCAGCAGGCCGAAGCCGATGTTGGCTATGGGGCCGATGACGGCCATGCGCTTCTGCATCCCTGGAGTGGATGCCTGCTCTGTCGCCTCAGACGTCGCATAGCTCAGCAGACCGCCGGTGGGCAGCAGAAGCACACTACGGAGGTCGAGGTCGAACCATGCGGCGGCGATGGCGCGCGCTATCTCGCGAACCGCGACGGCGAGCAGAAGCAGCAGCCATAGTCCGAATCCACGTCCGCTCGAGACACCGGACATCGACGCGAAGCTGATGGCGAGGCCAAGCAGAAGCATGAAGAAGGTGTGGATGCGGACATCCACGCCGAGAAACCTACCGATCGGAAAAGACCACCCGCGCATAGCTATCATTGTATGCGCTGCCGTCATACCATTCAGAAGATGCGAGTCATTGCCGGAACATATCGATCACGACAGTTGCTGGCCCCGAAGGGAGAGCAGACGCGTCCGACCAGCGACCGGCTACGGGAGACGCTGTTCAATATCCTTGCGCCACGGGTTGATGGCTGCCGCTTCGTCGATCTGTATGCGGGTACGGGGGCAGTCGGAATCGAGGCGTTGAGCCGGGGTGCGGCGCATGTCTGGTTTGCTGAAAACACTCCGCCTGCCGTGGCGGCGATCCGGTCGAATCTGGCGGCGTTGAAGATTGCCCGCGGTTTTACCCTTGACGACCGCGGAGTGGGCGCCATGCTGCAGCGGCTGGGCAAGCTGACGCAGCCGGTCGACCTGGTGTACCTCGATCCACCTTACGAGGCCGCAGCAGAGTACGAAGGGACCTTGAATTTTTTGGGGAGCTCCCGTGGCCGCCTGATTCTTGCGCCTGACGCAGTGGTCATCGCCGAACACAGCAGCAAGGCGAAGCTCGCGGCTCGGTATGGTGCGCTGGAACACACGCACCTGCGGAAGCAGGGCGATGCGGCTCTCAGCTTTTTTGCGATCCCGGCGGCTGAGCAAAGCCCCCACCCTGATGATGACCTGTAAGTAGATCGACCGAAAAGGCTACCTCGCGGTCCGTCAGGAGATTCCATCCGATTCCGTGCAGGACGTCACCTTCGATCGCGGTGATGCGGACTCCCTCCCAACTCAGGCGGCCTGACTCCCATGCGAGGCCCTGTGGACCCCAAGCGACCATGGAGTGGAAGCCGATGAAGAGGAGGAGCTGTTGCGGGGGCAGGACTCGCACCTCGGTTACGGGCTTCAATGCGATGTGGGTGCAGTGATCGGGCCTGAGGGTGTCGATGATGTAGGCGTAGCCGCCAGCCACCGCGCACATCTCATGCGGATTGGGGCAGGGAAAGAGCCCAGTGGGCATGGATGGGCTGGTGAAGCCGAGGGCGCAGGTGGCCAGGAATGTTCCGCCGTTGGCGGGACGTACGAGTAGTTGCAGCGCGCCTCGGGCGAGAGCATCCTCCTCGCCTGCGATCTGCTGCGGATAGGTGAACTGCCGGGCCGGGGCGATGAGAGGCGCGGACTTCAGCACCTCTGCGTTCCACTCGTGCGGGAACGATGTTGTGTCCTGCATTACCGGATTGCGTCCAACGCCTGGGCCATGTCTTCGATCAGGTCTTCGACGGCTTCGCAGCCTGCGCTCATGCGGATGAAGCCCTCGGCGATGGCGTCTCCGCCCCAGCGGGCGCGGCGTTCGGCTGTCGTGGTGACGCCGCCGAAGCTGGTTGCCTCGGTCAGCAGTTTTGACTTCGCGAGGAAGGTCTCGGCGGCGGACTTATCGCGCAGGATAAAGCTCAGGACCGGGCCGAAGTAGCGCATCTGCTTCGCGGCTATGGCGTGGCCGGGATGGTTCGGCAGGCCTGGATAGAGGACACTCATCACCTCGTCGCGAGTGGTTAGAAACTCGGCTATCTTCTGCGCGTTCTCGCAGGATCGTTCCAGCCGTAGCGGTAGCGTCGCGATGGAGCGCAGGGCAAGCCAGGCCTCCATAGGACCGAGGACCGCGCCCGTGAGGGTTCGCCATTGGTCGATTTTGGCGCGCAGTTCAAGGTCGCGTGTAGCTACGTGACCGAGGAGAAGATCGCTGTGGCCGGTCATCGCCTTGGTGTCCGATGCCACGGAAAAATCAGCTCCGAGCGCCAGTGGAAGCTGACCCAGCGGTGTGGGGGTCGTGTTGTCCACGGCGACCAGGGCTCCCGCTCGATGGGCTGCTTCGCTGAGCAGGGCGATGTCGCAGACGTCCATCGTCGGGTTGCTGGGGGACTCGAGCCAGAGGAGCTTGGCGCCTTCGAGGAGTTCGCCTTGAGCGTTGTTGGCGGTGGGGGCGAGGCGGACTATGACGCCCATCTTGGCGAAGTACTCCTGGGCGACGACGCGTGCGGCGTAGTAGGCGTTGGAGGGCAGGACGACTACATCGCCGGGGCGGAGGACTGCTCCAAAGACCGCAGTGCAGGCTGCCATGCCCGAGGCGAAGACCAGCGCGGTGGCACGATAGCCGGGCCCCGATTCCATCTGTCCGATGGCCTTTTCGAGCTCGGTCCAGGTGGGGTTGTGTGAGCGGGCATAGGTGTACGGCATGTCGGATGGATCGCCGGGGGCGTGGTAAGGGGCGGCGAAGACTGGGCCGGAGTGCAGTGGTTCGCTGGCAACGCTGCGGGTCAGGGTGGAGCGGATGATTCTGGTGGCGTCTCGCATGGTTATTAAAGAAGAGTCGGATGGGATCCGAAGTTCGATGGTAGCAGGCTCAGCGCCGCGTTTTGGCGCGGGTGGAGAAGTGCTCCCATCCGCCGGGCTCTAGTGGGCTGCGTGTGCCGTCTGGCGCGATGAGCGTCATCATGGGGCGTCCTGAGCGTTTTGTAACGAAGCTGCCGATACGCGTAACGGGCACGCCCGCGATGGAGCCGGGCATCCGGAGCTTAGCCGGTGCGGCGAAGAGTAGCTCGTAGTCCTCACCTCCGTGCAGGGCGGCCTTCAATGCGGCGTCTGGGCCGAGCTTGCGGGCGAGGGGGTGGATTGGAAGTTCTGCCTGCTCAATCTCGGCGCTGACGCCGGAGGCGCGGCAGAGGTGGGCGAGGTCGGTTGAGAGGCCGTCGCTGACATCGAGGCATGCCGTGGCCAGCTCCCGTCGCAGCAGGGCCTCGCCTGCGTCCATGCGTGGTTCGGGGAAGAGATGGGGATGGCCGTCGATAGTGGGGATCCGGCCGATGCGTCTGCGACGGGCTAGCAGTGCGGAGAGCTCGGCTGCTGCGCCTCCCAGCTGTCCTGTGACGTACAACGAGTCGCCGGGGCGGGCTCCGGATCGGCGGAGGGCTTTGCCCTTTGGGGCGGTGCCGAGAAGAACGATGTCGGCGAGGATGAGATTTGCAGGGGATTCAGAGGTGTCTCCGCCGGCAAGGGGTACGCCGTGGAGCTCGCCAAGGGCGTGTAAGCCTTTGAAAAAGCCTGAGATCCAGAATTGGCCTGATTTTTCTGCGAGTATGCTGCCGGGCAGGGCGAGGGAGAGGAAGGCGGCGATTGGGGTAGCGCCCATGGCGGCCAGGTCGCTGAGACCGCGGGCGAGGCAGCGGTGGCCGACGGACTCCGGGGGGTGGAGGTTGCGGCGGAAGTGCCGGTTCTCCAGGGTAAAGTCTGTAGTTACAAGGATTTCTGAGCCAGATGGGGGACGCAGGATAGCGCAGTCGTCGCCGATTCCCAGGGTGATGGCCTTATTTTTGCCAGGATGAGAGGCGCGGCGTATCTGCTCTATCAGCTCAAGTTCCCCCATCGGCCTGGGTGATTTTTTCATTCTGAAGCAGGATAAATGGTGTGCAGGACGTGGCGATTGACTGGTAGACCACTGGTGAAACGGCTGGCAAAACTGGTTGCATGGGTGAGCCCAGTTTGTTACGCTTAAAGCGGAAGCTCAAGAGAGAATTGCAATCTTGAATGACAATTGCCAAACAGCATTTGCCCAGCTTGATTTCTGCTAATTGCTATCTCTCAGAGCCGCGGCTGCTTCGCGGTCAAAATCTGGGCCTGGGTTTGTGATTGAGACTTAAGAAGCGTTACTACATCATGTTCGTCAGCCGCGACGAAGAGGGAAACCTCGACAAGGTCCCGGTCCCTCTGCACTATGCCTACATGTTCGTGGCGACGGCGGCGATCGGCATGTTTACCATCACGGGTCTGGCTGGGTCGTACTCCCGGATGCTGATCAAGACGGCGCGCTTCAATCAGCTTCGACAGGATCACAATTCTCTGCAGAAGGACTATGCGCACCTGGAGAAGGCTGCGCATGAGAAGGATATCGAGGCGGCCTCGCTGGGTTCGCTGGCGACCGAGGTGTCGGCGCTGTATGGCCTGACTGCGAGCAAGCTGGCCGTGCCCATGGGCAGGGTGACGGGCAAGATGGGGCGGTCCCGGTCTGCCGCGGTTGCCGAAGCCGTGGCGACGACGCCGCTGGCTGGCGATGCGAACGGCATGAATGACGTCAGCTATTACAAGTCGGTTGACGCGTTCTACGCGCTGCGCAAGTCGGCGATGAGCGGAACGGCGGCACGGGCGGTGTCCAGCCTCGCGAATCCGAGCTACAACTCGACGAACTTTTTTGGTGGCTTCTCCGGCGCCGGCGATCAGGACGCAGCGTCCTATGCTCCCTCGCTGTGGCCGGTGATGGGTCCCATCACGAGCAGCTTCGGTCAGCGGGAAGACCCTATTCTGGGTAATGGTGAGGGCGAGTTCCACAAGGGTATCGACATCTCCGCACCCAATGGCACCCAGATACGCGCCACCGGGGACGGTATTGTGAAGTCGGCGGCGATGGCGAATGGTTATGGGCGTGAGGTTGTCCTCGACCATGGCCACGGCGTGGAGACGGTATACGGGCACATGTCGGGCTTTGCTGTGATGCCGGGGCAGACGGTCGTGCGCGGGCAGGTGATCGGCTTCGTCGGCCATAGCGGCCGGACGACGGGATCACATGTGCACTACGAGGTGCGTATCCGCAATACGCCCGTCAATCCGCACAAGTATCTACGGATGACGCTCGCTGACCTGGGCAGCGAGGCACCGGAGCTGGTGGTTCCTACAGCGGGCACAAAGGTCGCTGCAATGGCGCGCTGAGCTGGATTGTATGGGAGTGTTTGGAAGTAAAGAGGCAGGGTTGGCTCGTTGAGCTGCCCTGCCTTTTGTTTTTGCGAGTGGAAGAGTGTGACTACTCCTCGTGAGCGAGGTTGTTGCCCTCGGGCCCAACCTGGATCTCGCTGGACTTCGTTCCCTTCTGGACGTTCGCCTCATAGGCGACGAGCTTACCCTTCTTGGTCAACGACTCGACCTTGGTGATCTTTGCGCCAGCGGCCTTTTTTGTCAGGCCGGCCTGAACGTTGGCCGGCAGCGCGGCGAATGCTACCTCTTCCTCGATCTCCGCCACGCTGCCGTCGGGGGAGAAGAGGATGTCGCGGGTGTGGCCGTTGAGAACGGTCTCGACCTCGTAGAAAGTCTTGCCCTGTTCGCGCTCTTCCGCGAAGCCTTTGATGGTTGCGCCTCGCGTCTGGGCGGAGACGGCCTTCTCTACGACGGGAGGAAGTGAAGTTCGTTCGATCTTTTTCTCCTGCGCGGCGGCGCTGAGAGTGAGGATGAGAACCGATGCAGCGATGGGGTAGTAAAAGCGAACTGTCATTGTGATCTCCTTGGCGCCTTGCGACGCCAGAGAAGAATGTCAGAGCTAACCTTAACCCCTCCTGAAGGAGCGCTTAAGGTTAGCTGAAGGTGGGTGCCTACCGTGGGAAGGCGTCCTACAAGTGAGGCGGGAAGAGAGGATCTCCCGGGCCTTCTTGCAGAGATATCGTTTACCCAAGGTTTTTCGGGGGTGTCAGAGAGAGAATTTGGCCAGAAAATGGCTCCATCGTGCTGTGGCATGATGGATTATGAAAGACTTCCGTGCATCTTTTGGGTAATATTCAAGACTGTTGCACAAGCTATCCTCACGGTGGAGTTCTGCAGCAGGTCGCATAAGGGGCCACTCTGCACCTGAAGAGCTACAGGGCTCCAAACTCAGTTGTCGGTCCTACCCACGGGAACGAAATACGCATGGTTCAGACGTCAGCCTCCTTTCGGCAGAGAACGATGGACTCCGATGGCTCTATCTCTCTGTCGGAGGTCATCTCCGCACTCTCCTTTGCACTCGATTTAACGGAAGGCGCCGTGTATGGGCACGCCTTGCGAAGCTGTCTGCTCGGCATGCGGATTGCGGCAGAGACAACGCTGCCCACGGAGCAGACAACGGGACTTTACTATGCGCTGCTACTGAAGGACATAGGGTGCAGCAGCAATGTGGGCCGGATGGGCCAGATCGTCGGGGAAGACTATCGGGCTATCAATGCCGACGTGAGATCTGACGATTGGAATACGCCGCAGCGGTCGAAGCTCGCGATCCTGAAGTTTCTCTGGAAGAGCCTTCTTCCCGGTGCGAGCCCGGTCGACCTGATCTCGCAGACTAGTTGGCCCGGAGAGGCACAGTACAAGAGTAGCCGGGAGATCGTGACCTTGCGATCCGATCGGGGTGCGGGCATCATCAGCAAACTGGGGTTGGGGCCGGACGCGGCAGAGGCCGTTCGCTGCCTTGGCGACCATTGGGACGGCAAAGGCAATCCAGATGGAGTAAAAGGAGCGCAGATCCCGCTGCTTTCGCGCATATGCGCGGTGGCGCAGCATCTGGATGTTTTCTTTGCGGCAAGGGGCGAGGGGGCTGCAGTGCAAACCCTGAAGGAACGCAGCGGCACATGGTTCGACCCTGAGCTCGTGCGCATCGCGGTGTCGTTACACCGGCAAGGAACGCTGTGGACCAACTGTTCGGCGATTGGCAATCAGGACGATACACGGCAGGCCGTTCTCGATCTAGACGGGGGAAAGAGGGATCGCCTGGATGCGGGCCAGATCGACCGGATCTGTGAGGCTTTTGCCGATGTGGTGGATGCGAAGTCGCACTTTACCTTCCGGCACTCGCAAGGCGTGGCAGATGTTGCCTTTGGAATTGCGCAGAATATGGGTCTGCCGGCTGAGCGCGCGCGGCTTGTTCGCCGGGCCGCGTTGCTGCATGACATCGGCAAACTGAGCATCTCAAATACGATCCTCGAGAAGAAGGGCGGACTGAGCACGGAGGAGTGGAAGGTGGTCCACCAGCATCCGGGGCTGACTCGCCGGATCCTCGAGCGCGTCGGACCCTTCCGTGAGATGTCGATTATCGCGGGGGAACATCACGAGAAGCTGGATGGCAGCGGGTATCCGAATCGGTTGATGGAAGCCGATCTTTCGCTTGAGGCGCGCATAATTGCTGTCGCGGATGTGTATGGCGCCCTGTCAGAGGACCGTCCCTATCGCGATGGTCTGGAGCTTGAAAACATCGTCTCGATCATAAGGAGGCTGGTGCCGCATAAGCTGGATGGGGACTGCTTCGACGCGCTGCTCTCTCCGTCAAGAGATGAGACGCCATTGGAGACCGAGGTGGATCTCGAGGCGGCTAAAGCGGCTGGGGCGGCTGCCTAGACGATTGGCAGGAAAAAGAATGGGGCGGCTGAGATGATCAGCCGCCCCATCTTTCTTTGGGTCTATTTGCCTGTGTAGCTGACGTGCCAGACGCTGTTCGTGCCGTCGTCGGTGACGAAGAGGGAGCCGTCGTTTGCTACGGTAACACCGACGGGGCGGCCCCAGACCTTGCCGTCCGGGGTGACGAAGCCGGTGAGGAAGTCCTCGTACTCGCCGGTAGCAATGCCGTTCTTCATGGGAACGCGGATGACCTCGTATCCGGCGCGCTTGGACTTGTTCCAGCTTCCGTGCTGGGCGGCGAAGGCATCGCCTGTGTACTCGGCAGGGAACTGCTTGCCGGTGTAGAAGGTCATCTCGAGCGAGGCGAAGTGCGGCTGGAGAAGGACGTCAGGCACGATGACCTTGTTCTTCAGCTCCGGATGCTTGCCGGCGTGACGGGGGTCCTGGTGTCCACCGATGTAGTACCAGGGCCAGCCGTAGAAGCCGTCCTCCTTGACGCTGGTGATGTAGTCGGGGACGAGATTGTCGCCGAGGCGGTCGCGCTCGTTGGTGGAGCACCAGAGCTGGCCGGTGGTGGGGTTGATGGCCTCGCCGACACAGTTGCGGATGCCGCTGGCGAAGATCTTCACGAATTTGCCGTCGGGAGAGAACTCAAGCACATTGGCGCGGTGGAACTCTTTGGGGTTATTGTCGGTGTCGTCGACGTTGGAGGCCGAGCCGACGGAGATGAACATGCGCTTGCCATCCTGCGAGAAGACGACGTCGCGGGTCCAGTGGCCGCCTCCGCGAAGCTGCGCGTAGCCCGGCAGGGTCTTCACGATGGTCTGTGCCGCTCCTGTGGCCTTCATGTCCCCGGCCTTGTAGGGGAAGCGGACGACGGAGGTGGTGTTGGCGACATAGACCCACTGCGGGTCCGCGCCCAGCGGATAGAAGGCGATGCCGAAGGGATGGTCGAGGCCGGTGGCGAAGGTCTCGTTCTTGACGACCTTGCCGTCGGCACCTACGCCGTGGAGAACTTTAATCTCGCCAGCTTTGCTGTCGGCGACGAAGAGGTCGCCGTTGGGCGCGGTGCGGAGAAGGCGCGGCTCGGTGAAGATGCCCTGCGCATAGAGCTCGACTTTGAAGCCTTTGGGGGCCTGGGGCCATGCGCCCTCGGGCCGAGGTACCACAGATGGGCCGTTGTCGACGGACTCGGCCGCATTCGGCTCGGGAAGATCGGCTACGGTGATATGGCGGCGGACGCCGGGGTGCTGCTGGGTGTAGTCGGTGAAGGCGGCCTGGCCGGTGATGGTCTTGCCGGATTGCGCTGGAAGGGAGAGTGGGAGGGCAATGACCAGGGATGCCAGCGTTAAGGTTTGCTGCAGAGAAGGCGTGTGTTCAGACATGAGGGTTCTCCTTCGAGCGTGAAAGAGGTTAGATACTGCTGTCCGATCATCCGAATGTGATAGTTGACAACCTCAAATTCTAGTGAGTCCAGGTTGCTGATGAAGTTTGTGGCATGAAATCTACGGAAGTTCGACATCAACTCCATGCCAGTTGCGTCAGGGAAGAGCAGAAGCAGCCGGACGGCCTGCATCAGGAGTCCATGGGTAAAGACGACGACGCAGTTACCGGGGGGTATCTGGGTGAGGCGTTTGATGGCAGCGCGAGCTCGATCTAGAAAAAGAGAGAAGGATTCGGCGTTTGGGCCATCGATATAGGCGGGATCGCCGCGCTCCCAGTACTCATGAATATGAGGCAGCTGCTGTTCCTCGGCAGTGCCATTGTGACGAGTTGGCTCAAGATAGGTGAACTCATGGATGGGCCACTCTTCGAGTGGGACGTCAGGAAATCTTTTGAGCAGGGGTTCTGATGTCTGTTGCGCGCGAAGAAAAGAGGAGCGAACGAAGAGCGTAGGGGAGAAAGAAAATTCTTCCGCGAAAGACTTTGCCTGCGCCTGGCCAAGTTCAGTCAGCGGATTGGTGATGTGATCGTCCGGGATGCCACCAGCATTCGCAACGCTCTGTCCGTGGCGAACGAGAAAGATTCTGGTAGTCAGTGGAGGGTCGGTAGTGGTCATGGTTTTGTATTGACATCGGGACCGGGTTGAGTGGCTGGGCTATCTGGGCCGGTGAGCTGGTGCAATAGCTCGGTGGGAATGCTGGCGGTCAGAACAGCGCGTTCTTTGTGCTGTTCAATTTTAAGCGAACCGATCATCTCGCGCAGCGCAGCGTCGGCAGTGGAGTGGGGCTGAATTGGCTGGAAGGATTTGAAGAGCCCTATCAGGGCCGTCAGGTTCTCCGCTGCATGGGCTGCATCGGCGTCGGTTGGGGATATCTCCTCGATACGCAGGCGTAACCCCAGGCTGTAGCGCAGGCTGGCGACGAAGGTGGTGTCCTCCGGCAGGGGAAGCTGCAGGCCGAAGACGGTGATGTAGCCGCGCTCGGAGAATGGGAGGCCGATGTGGCCGATTGCCCAGGCGCTCGAGAGCAGCGGGACGTCGCGGTAGCGTGCCGAGAGCAGCGACGATCCGGAGAAGGGTGACGCCCCAGCCCGATGGCGGTCGAGGATGGAGTGGATCTGCTCCCCTGTCGGCATGTTGGAGACGGCGATGCTGTCGTAGCCGAGCTGCGCGATTCGCAGATGCCGCACGTCCTTGCCTTCGCCTACGGGGATGGTGAAGATGTCGTGGCCGGCGTAGCTCTCGCGTGCCGTGGCGATGGTGGCGAGATAGTTTGTGAGTCGTTCGCCGTCGAAGCGGCCCTCAAATACCTCGGAGTAGCCGACGGGGCCGTTGGGGCCGTTAGGGTTGTCCATGCGGTGCAGGGCGAAGGCAACGTCGTCGAGGTCACGCTCCGGCACAATGCCGGTGGCGTCGATGAAGTGCTGGTAGTCCGGGCTGTGGGTTACGGGGGTGCGGTCGAAGTGGGTTGCCGTGCGTAGCGGCTTCAGGTTCACGTAGACGATGGCGTCCGACTCCGGCAGTATCCGGGCTGCCTCAGGGGGAGCCGCCTTCCGCAATACCAGCGCAATGGCCAGCGCTGAGACGAGTGCAAGCGCCAGCAGGAGAGAGTAGCGGGTGGACTTACGCATCAGGAACCGCATCGGAGACATGGCCGGTAAGGAAGTGTCAGCATTGTCGTTACGCCATTGTGGACTTCAGCGCTCAAAGGATAAGCATAGCCCATCTTCTCGTGCCGGGTTTAATGCATCTGTCGTACACTCCCGCATGGGTTTGATCCAAGGGATAGGAACCATGAACGCTCTCCTTCTATTCGCAATGACAGCAATGGCGTTATTGGGAAGTGTGGTCCCGATTCCATCGTCTGGCCCTCCTCCTCTACCTCCGATCCGTTGGGGTCTTTGGGAGAGTAAGGTAGAGGGGCTGCCTGGCATGGATGGGCCGTCGGTGACGCGCTCCTGTGTCTCGGCCGCGACGTGGAAGGGCTTTATGGACTCTCATGGAGACGACATCCAGCAATGCGTCTGGTCGAATCAGAGGGCTACCGCGAAGACTTATAACGCGGACATGTCGTGCGTGGCTGGCAAGATCACCGGCCATGGCGAGCTGACGATCGACTCGCCCGAGAGCTTCCACTACAAGATGAGCATCGACATAGCGCAGGACACGGCACATCCTAAGCACTTCGATGTCACTGCGACGAGCAAGTTCCTCAGTACGAGCTGTGCCGGATTGAAGCCCGGTGAAGGCATCGATGTGTGGGAGTAGGGGAGTCCCGTCGTTGAGCGTTATTCGACGATGGCGAAGGTGTAGATCTTGCCGCCGTTGGTGACGTTGCCGGTGCCGGGCGGAAGGATGCCGAACTCGCCTCCGCCGACGCTCTGGTCGACGGTGAACTGATAGGTGCGGGGCCCGGTTTTGACGGGAGCGAACGGGACCTGGTCGCGATCGGCTCCGCCGGTGGAGTGGATGACTCCGCCGGTGAGAACGCGGAACTCGCGGCTGTTGGAGTTGAGGCGGAAGCGGAGCAGGTCATACTCGCTGGCGGAGACGCCATCTGAAACATAGATCAGGATCTGGATGGGTCGCTGGAGGACGAGCTTCGACTCGCGGCCGTTGAGGTGTCCGTTGCGGTCCGGTTTGATGATTCCGTTGGTGACGGTCGATTTGATGAAGCCGCCGGACTTGATGTGGACGATCTCCGGCTCCATCAGGGTCCAACTTCCGTTGCGGTCCTTGTAGTAGACGCCGATCTCATTGACTTCGGGAACAGCCACGGGAGCTTCGTGGGGCGGCGTGAGGAGCTTGCGGCCTTTGTTCACCATGCCTGTGATGACACGGTCGGAGACGCCGGCCTGCTTGAGCGTGACGAGCGAGTCTGCGTCGGTGGCGTACTTGCCCGGTTGGTCGGAGATGGTCTGCAGGATGAGGTCGTCGCCGAGACCGGCTTTGACCATTTTGACGACTGCGTCATTGTTGAGGGACTTAGGGGGCGCTTCGGCCGCCGGGAGCGGACCATCCACTGCCGTTTGCTGGGGAAAGCAAGGGGCTGCGCTGAGAAGGAGAGCGGTGAAGGCCATTGCAATCAGGGCGCGCAGATGAGACATGCCAGGGGCTCCTCCATTGGAGCGTTCTACAGGGATTGGACGCGATACAGGTTAACACGCAACCAAAAGGGAGACAGGATATGCGACAAGCACGCGAGATGCTGGGCGCGCAAGCGCATCCGCTGGGATGAGAAGATGGTTATGTCGGTGTGAATTGCCGAGACCGACGTAAGGAGCGACAGTAATTTGAAGCTGAAGTTACCCGATGGATTATTCAAGGCGTATCTGTTCGACTGCGACGGTACGATCGTCGATTCGATGCCACTGCACTATATCGCGTGGAAGAGCGCGCTCTCGGAGTGGAACTGCGAGTTCAAGGAAGAAATCTTCTATGCCTGGGGCGGTATGCCCGTTGCTGAGATCATCGCCACGCTCAACAAACAGCATGGACTGAAGATGCCGGTGAACGATGTTGCCATGCGGAAAGAAGCGCTCTACTTCGAGATTCTTCCGCAACTCAAGGCTGTTCCCGAGGTGCTGGAGCATATCGAAGCTCAGTATGGCCAGATTCCCTTCGCTGTGGTGTCGGGAAGCACGAAAGAGTCCGTGACGGCGTCGCTCGATTACGTGAAGCTGCTCGATAGGTTCGACACGTTGGTCTGTGCCGGGGATTACGAGAGAAGCAAGCCCGATCCAGAGCCATTTCTGACCGCTGCGCACAGGCTTGGAATTGCGCCGGAGTCGTGCCTGGTCTTCGAGGATACGGAGATGGGCATCCAGGCTGCAACGGCTGCCGGAATGGCCTCGGTGAAGGTTCCTCAGCCATGGGAGAGGGTTTCGTTGGCATGATGCATCTCTCGATGAGCTGGCCCGTTGCTACCTCGTTCCAGCTATGCTAAAGTTACGACTGCGGCGCACTCTGCGCGGGCACTGCTGCGCGTTCCGCTGCTGGGCTTACAGAGAGCAGAAATAAGGCTGTTTGGGCTGGCGTAGCTCAGCTGGTAGAGCATCTGATTTGTAATCAGAGGGTCGGGGGTTCAAATCCCTTCGTCAGCTCCAGTTCCATTCAGCAGGCAAGAGCAGCAAGAAAGACGGATTTGGTTGTACTGCCCGACCGTTCTGGTCATGCAGGCCTCCGATCACTCCTTCAAGCGGTTGAAGACTCGCTCGATTTGCGTTTCGAATCGAAGCCCGGGGCTTGATGGGTTGAGATGTGGGCTGCGCGCTGGAAGGTTTTGCAGGATGTGCACAGGTGGCCGAGTGGTTAATGGCAGCAGACTGTAAATCTGCCACTCTTCGAGTTACGGAGGTTCGAATCCTCCCCTGTGCACCACTTATTTGCAGGTTGCTTTTTGAAGTTTGCAGCGATTGGTGAGTGTGTTGTGGATCTAAGCCCTGCCGGCAGCGGAAGAATGGCTATTGCGCTGGCCGTACTCGGGGTGTTGGCGGTATTCGCCTGGCAGACGATGGAGCCAGGGAGGTATCGGTCGCTAACATGGATCCTGTTAGGATTTTTTGCCTTCCGCGTCATACTCGGACGGCTGCGTTCGCGGTAGGATTGTAAGGTTGGTTTTTTAGGCTGGCGTAGCTCAGTGGTAGAGCACTCCCTTGGTAAGGGAGAGGTCGAGAGTTCAAGCCTCTCCGTCAGCTCCAGAATTTGGTAAGGCCGGGCGGGAGTAACTCAGTGGTAGAGTCACAGCCTTCCAAGCTGTTGGTCGCGGGTTCGATTCCCGTCTCCCGCTCCATTGATTTTTGAAGGCGTTTCCGTAGGAGATTCTGTTGAGCAATACGTATGAGCAGCCCGTACTCCCGATAGTCGATCCACAGCCGTTTGGAGTGGTGAAAGCTGCGATCGAGTCGTCCTTCTCTTCAGGCCGCGTAGCCGATTTTCTGAAGTCGCTCGAGCGCGGGAAGCTTCGTATCCGTGACTTCGAGTCGGTCCTCCGCAAGGGGGTTCTGGGGGCAACGACAGCTGGGGAGTATAACCGGCTGGGCAACGCTGACCAGGGCCAGATTCGCGAGCTTTACCTCGCCAGCCTGGAGCGGGTCGCCCCGGAGCTGCGGCAGACGTTTTTCAAGCTGTACGCGTACTACTGAGTCAACAAGTTTAGTTTCAGTTTAGTTCCTTTGAATTATTGACCTGAACCTGCCGGTGTATGCCGGCCAACACTGAGGAGATGAGCAGTCATGGGCAAGGAAAAGTTTGACCGGTCGAAGCCGCACGTAAACATCGGGACGATCGGGCACATCGATCATGGCAAGACGACGCTGACGGCGGCGAT
>Ga0193716_1001192_pt1 | contig 15421 bp, 18 predicted proteins | sample U2c1metaG_FD_145901 | JGI IMG/M metagenome (GOLD analysis project Ga0193716, IMG submission 145901) | Soil microbial communities from a riparian zone of the East river system, Colorado, United States - U2c1 | ecosystem: Environmental > Terrestrial > Soil > Riparian zone | place: USA: East River...
GAGCGATAACTCTTGGAACTATGAGTTCAATGACGGGCATGTTGTCCTCTATTTCCTGAGTCTCGTGAATTAGCTCGCAAATGACGTCGACAGCAGCGTCGAAAAGGTCGTCCGAAGCGAGCGCCTCAAATGTGAACGCGAAAAGTGGCGTCTCCGCAAGGGCCAAAGCACTAACCTCACCGGCGACTAGCCAGCTGCGAAGGCAATCAAATATTTGTGCCTGGACAGCATGCGTGACACCTTGAAAGAGGACAGAGATTAGTCAACTACAAGTGCCAATAGCAATACCAGGCACCTGTCGCTTGGATGTACATAGAGAGGAGATCCACAATCTGCTTGGAGTTCGCTGTAAGGAGGTTCGCAGACCTCTCCCTATACTCCTCGTCCTGCGGTCCTGTGAGTAAGTGCACAACCAAAAGGCATAAGAATCGACGAACTGTAATAGGTATTCTCGTGTTGCTGTTAAGTTCCTCCGGGAGTAAGGTCAGGAACTGCAACAGTGTGGGAACCGTTGCAGCATTTCTGCCAAAGGAATCAATCATACCCTGGACGGGATTGTCCCAAGCTGGAAGCTGAAGCGCGAGACCGGAAATCGCCAAACAAAGTTGGACAATGATCGACCTTGGTCCAGTCTGATATCGCTCCAAAGCCGTAAGAAGTGTATCTCGGAGGGGTAGAAGATGTGTTTGGTCTACTTGGTTCAGATCAAAGGTTACCTGTGGTATCGTAGAGAGATTGAGCGACGCTCTGCGATGAGGAATAGACAAGAGGCATACTTTGGACCGAAATGTTTGTGCAGCGAATAGTTTCGCCGCATGAGGTGCGTCAGGGGACAGCAAGATGACATTGCAAGTCGACCATGCCTCAGCCTAGAGGACAAGGAGCGGATTGGGACACAGTCAGATGGCTTGGTTGCATGATCGGACCAGAGGTAAAGGGTGAATTTACAGAATGTTGGAAATCTTGAAGCCAGGTGTTTGCTGCGTCTAATGACGCCTTGTCTGGAGCACGACTGAACACATCAAGACAAGAAAGTAAGGCCTGTATTTCGGCCATGTCAGTTTGTCTTTCTTGTCAATATTGAATGTGAATGCGAAGCGGTGAATGCCAAAGTACTACTCTCATCTGTTTACACTTGATTGACTGTGGCAAAGGTCCTTTCCTGATTACTTCAGGACTTCAAGACGGGTATATTAATCGTCAAAATAATTCCAATCGTCGACTCAGCGGCCTATAAAGACTCCACGTAAAATCAAAACAGGGAATAGAATCATACTAAAGGAAGAGAGCGGCAGCGAGGCCAGACAGTAGCAAAGGAGTGTGAAAGCCAGGCAAGCGTCATTGGGATAAAATGTACGATAAATAGAAACTAAACGGAGACGTATCAGGGCGGGGCAAGTCACGACAATAAGGATGAGATAAGACGCTGAGAGTGAAACCGGCATAATTTTGGGGTGCCCGACGACGACCTATGCCCTGAGGAAACGGTTCTTCTTTGAGGTCTGTAAAAAAAATCGTTAACGAGACTTAGACATTTCAGATGGGAGCAGCGGCTTACATTGGACTTCTCTGGAGTCAAGGGCCTGCCACTCTCGATCTTCCTCTTCTTGTCCTCGAGATCGCTCCGTTGCTTGTCCAATGCGTCCTTCATTTCCTTGTGTCGAGCATAAAGCTCCTCCTCGGACTGTTTCAGCTTGGACTCCTTTTCTTGCACCTTTTGCTGGAAGACCATCTTCATTTCGGCCTCCATCTTGGCGAGTTTGGCTTCGTGTAAAACGCGCTCCTCTTGCATCCGCGCGGCGGGGCTAGAATTGATTGTAAGACAGTTGTAGACAGACAAATTACGTAACACCCACTTGATCTCCTTGAAGACGCTGGAGTCCTGTGCAACGCCCATGCTGAGGAGTTTCTCCGTTCGCCAATTCTCGTACAGGACGTCGTTGGTGTATTCCCTCAGCTCCTCCATGTAAGTCCGAACGAGCATTTGTCGAAGCTTGACGAAATCACAGTGTTCTTCGTTGTCAACCTCGATGACACCCCACGGGTATGACCGCCCGCGTACTTCACGACCATCAGGAGTTTCAACAACTTTATCCGATCCAACGACGGCAAAAGGAATCTTGCTGGCGATCTCCTCAGCCTCAGCAATGGTCTCTTCATCCTCGTTTTCGTAGGTGGGTGCTTGAAATATGTGAATGTTGTGATGGGCGATGTCGGCCAAAATCTATGAAGATCTTCAGCACAACAAATGTTATGACGCGTGGCGGCTCTTACTCTAGCCTTAAAATTAGCAATTTCCTCGTCCGTCAACGTATCGGCTTTGGCAATGATAGGGATCAAATTGACTTTTGTGTGAAGTCTCCGCATGAACTCGATGTCAATTTGCTTCAGCCTGGTCAATCAGTGAGATAATGCAATGGCAGCAGCAGACGGCTTGTTTCTTACGAGTGACCAGTGGGTTGGATAAAGTACAGGCAAGCATGTACGCGATTGTCAACGACCTTTTGGCGATTAACACGGTTTTCCTGCTCGAGATACGAGTCAAATCGCGACTCGATGTTTTCAACGATAGGCCTCCAGCTGGGTGACGATAATTGAGATACAATGTAACAGGGAAAAAGAGTGGTGAAAAGAATGACTAACCTGTCGTCATTATTAACAAAATCACCAAATCCGGGGGTATCAACTACATTTAGGTGGAGACGAACACCATTCTCCTCAATGTCTACGGAAAAGACCAGTTAATAGCAGAAATGGCCTGTTATTATAGGCACACGTACCGGCACCTATGCTCTCGATAGCAACTGTCTTGGGCCTGTCCGCAGTGGGAGGAAGAGGCTCTTTGGGAGGGTAGAGCGTTGTATTGAAGAGGGTGTTGATGAGCGTGGACTTGCCCAAGCCCGACTCCCCTAGCACACATAATTCAGCCACCAAAAAGTCAAATTAAGGACATAAACGCACCAACGACCATGGCGGTGAATTGGAAACCCTTCCTGACACTTTTCCTGTGAACCTGGTTGGGAAGGTTGGCGAACCCAACGTAACCCATCAACTTTTTGCGGATGACACTGGAAATACCGGCGTTGGGACCTAGGGATGGGGAGGAACCAGCGTGACCATTTTGAGAAGGAGAAAGGTCGCCGTTGCGCGAGGAAACGTAGGAATCGGTCATCTACAACGCCAGTAACCTGTCAGACTGGGCAAAAGACGTGGAAAAGACTAGGAAATATACTTTTTCGTCGAGGGAGACGGGGAGTGAAACGCTGGAAGTTGCAAATGGGTTGTCGTGTATATTTGTTTGGTCATTTTCCCAGGGTCGGCTTCTCCAATTTCCATTCAGTCGACCCAAACTGGGTTTGGGCAATAGAAGGTGCTGCTCAACTCGTCAGTAGTAAGTACATCCAGAATCATATTACCTACCCATGAAAACGAGCCAGAAAATGGTCGTCTACTTGTTGACGGGGCCATGCTTGCCCAAACTCTCCATCTGCGCCCTTATAACCGCATCTGCTTGGAACACGCTTTGATCATGCGGCACAATGGCTTCCCGCTTGAGGTGCAGCGCCTGCGATGTATTTGGTTGATCTCTTGACTTGGAAGTGACACACGTTGCAACAAGCAGGCCACAACACCCTTTGATCATGCGGCACAATGGCTTCCCGCTTGAGGTGCAGCGCCTGCGATGTATTTGGTTGATCTCTTGACTTGGAAGTGACACACGTTGCAACAAGCAGGCCACAACACCCTTTCACGATACCCTAATGCTCGATACAAATGGTGAGATATAATTTAAGCGCCCTTGCCCATCCGACTCAAGTTAACACATGTACTCCTTGACGTTGAAATATTGATGGAATGTTTTTTCCAGCTGTGCTTCGTTCACGGTCATACCTTCTAAAGGTAACCGCGACGTCTCCGGACCCAACACAGAGTTTCCAGCTGACATGGACGGCGCAAACCTGGACATGTTAGAAGGTCTGTCCATCGGCGTGCTCACGCTCTCAATACCGCTGGGGTGAACCCAGTGCTCGATTCCCTGCCCACAAATAAACGCTTGCCACTCCGCCACTCTTAAGCGCTCCTCTTTGAGGATCTTTGCCAGCTCCATCAAAGTAGAATCAACCTCCCCATTGGGTAGCGTTGCGTCCAATATTTCACCGGATGGCCCTGACGCGGTCGTCGTCGCGTTGTATATCGTCCTCCCTCGACATTGTTGGAGAGTATTCGTTCCTTCTGGAGTGGATCCTGCTCTTGTCATCGCTGCACCGCGGTAGTCATCTCTCTATTATTCCATCAGTCATTAAATGATCAGTATAATTGCTCTGACTTTCGTAGGAAGAAACAACCTTTTCGCTTCCGACCTGTCTGTTGTTATGCATTCTGGACCCTGTTCTTTTCGCTCTAGTGACCACCCGCTGAGCCGATCCCGATTGTATGAGAGGTGACCCTCCGGTGGACGTGCCGAGCTGCGGATACGGCGTGTGTCTACGTTTCATGTATCTTTCGAAGAGTTCCGTTCGTGCATTATCATGTGTAGTGCTTGGCATCGCACTTTGCATAGCGGTGAACGTGAAGGTATTTGAGACGATGATCAGTGGACCGGTTATCCTGATATTTCACGAGCAGCAGGATTTATATTATATTCTGACCGCTTTGTCTAGTCATTCCAAACATAATCTTCGTGGATGCGGCTGCCGCTTAAGCACTCTCTTGTCACGATACAAAGCGACAGTGGCTAGGCTCTCGACATCTGGCCAAGTCGACTTCCAAGACCAGGGACGAGGCCCAGTATATTAAGCCTACAACAAAGTTTAAGCATGCCACTGGCACGATCAAGCTACGTTCGCCTTGAGCTGGAATACTGTTAAAATAAATAAATATAAAGCGTCAGATTCAGACAGTCCGACATATAGCAAACTTACTGTCCGACCGTGCATAGTGACCAACAACATCCAAATCGAACTTTGCCCTTACGATATCCTCAAGATCAAGCTCGGCTGTAAGTATCCCTTCCCCACCCAGCAATGGACCCGCGAGCACCTTGCCAAGTGGGTTAATAATCACACTTCCGCCAGCTATCATCACATTCTCCGGTTTGCGGTCAGCGGTGTTCACGACGGGATGTTCTGGAGGATAATCTTTCTCCTCTGCATATTGGCAAGCGGACAAGACAAAACATCGGCCTTCGAGGGCAATGTGAGTCACCGTGCTCTGCCACACTGGACGTGCATCCACGGTAGGAGCGCAATAGAGCTGCGTACCGCAGGAGTAGTAGAATGTACGCACTATAAATGAATATACCATGGGGCCAGATGCATCACTGTAAATTAACGCAGATCGAGGGGATAGGACATACGTAGTGGCATATAATTTTCCCTGCAACAAGTTAGTTTACATCCAAAGCACGTACGGCTATGTCAAGAGCACCGATTCTCACCAGCAAATCGCCGAAATTTTCGTCTTCACAAAGGTCTCATCATCTTTGGATGATTTAAATTGTTTTTCCAAGACAGGCAAAGTCGACCCATCTCCCTGACCCCAGATCAACCTCTCCATCGCAGTCGGAGCTAACTTGCGGTGCTTGCCAAGGTACCCTTCTTGCGGGTCAATGAACACAACTGTGCAGTAAAGAGTGCCTCCATCACGCTCAATCACGCCCACCACAAGAAAGACACCAGTATCCTTGCTAATGAGCTCTATGCGCGAGATGGCAGGGGATGGTATATCGATCGCCGCTGAGTGATAGCGGAGAAACTCGTCGCGGCCTTCGGATGAGCGTTCGCCCACTACCACCCCAAAGGTAGACATCTTAGGGTAGCCTCCAATACTGAGAGAAAAGAGAAACATTTGATCAACCAATTGCGGCATCCAAGGTCAACATACAATGCTTCTGGAAACAAGGCAAACTGTGTGTCATCTCTGTCTCTTGCTAGACGAGTCAAGCGCTCTAGCTTGTCCAAGGTAGCTGGCAACGAATATGACGCTGTGCATGTCTGTACAACAGAGGCGCGAATTATGTGACATGATGGGAATTTGAACTTAAGTGCACCACATGCAGGTCATATGACCGATTTTCGATAATAACAAATCTATTGCGTAACCGCGGCGCTTTCTGTACCGTTTATGTCTGGTACATTAAGACGTTCCTCCGATTCTGTTAACCATTCCTTAGGGAAGTCCCTGATGGATGGTCGATGAAATATACGACCACTACGATGTCCCCCAAGCCTCACTTTCCGCGCTTTTGCTACCAGATGTCTTGTGTCATGTGGGATGTCCTTGAACGTGTCCTTCTCATCCTGTGCTTCACTATCAGCTTACGAAGTAAGCAGAAGACGAAAAGGCCAAACAAACACACATTTGCTTCCGTAATAAGTCGGTCAATCACATCGCTAGCCCACTTCAAATTTTGAGCGGGTTCTGGAAAGTCCTCGCATGAGATTTTGACATATCCGTGCTCTCTCCCAATCTCATTTGGGCCCACCCCAGCATCCTTTGGCGGTTCCGGTGTCCACCGAACACCTGCAAGAATTTTGAATTTGTGTATTGCATCTTCGCCTCGTAAAGGTAGCTGTGCTACCGGGACGACTACAGTCCTCTTGGTTGTCGCAGGATGGTCTTCGCCTGCATAATCGGCTGAGCGACAAATTAGAGGGGTAGCTGATGTAGGTGGAGTGAAGGGCAGCCGATATGCTGGAGCATAGGCCAATATGAATGAGTGAGTAGATGTACGTAGGCAGTGAAAGGCTACGTACCAACGAGTTCTGGCACTCCAAGCTCGATCAGCCTAAGGTAGTTAAGTAGATGACGCTCCTGGCGCATCTTCAAATGACCTGCGGATGTCGATTCATTTGTAGGCTCCGCCTCTGTGAAGGATTTCACCAGGTCGTCAACGTTAAAAGTATCCAAGTCATCGATCTGCTCCAATTTCCTTTGTTGATGTTGTCCATAAGCCTCTCGCGCCGATATGGAAGAATAAAAGGGTCTCTTCATAGACAGGGAAGACAGAGTATTTCGACATTGTGCTGCCAGGCGCATGACGGGCAATTGATTGCACAAAATATGCGTTTGAGAAGTTGATTTATTTCACAGCCACAACCACGACAAGCCACTGCTTTCGGAACCACTCCAGTAACCAAGATGGTGGGTTTACAACTACAACTACTTCTCTTCCCCTGTTCTAAATTTCGAACAATCGCAGCGGCTGTTGCTATCGATCAAAGCAGAATTGGAGAATGTCACCGATCTTGTCCCCGCCTCAGATGGTTTCGAATACTTTTTCCAGGTCACCGATCAATGAATCACTCCGATAACCAGGTTTCTTACGAGTCTCGTTGGCAGGTCCAATGCAATAGCTGTCATGAAATACACCCCAAATTTGTATCCGTCAACCGTTTGGTACGTTGGATGTATTGTCTTCGTGTAAATTTCATGTTAATTAGTGATCGCAGGAAGAGCGAGAAGTAAAGGGCGGGAAAGGGAGTACTGCTCACTTTGTCTGGCGTTGCGGGACATGTAGGAGAGAAAGCTCGGCAAAGTTTGAAACAGCCTTTCCTCCGCAACCATATTCATCGGAGGCCAATGGACAGTTCGCACCATTAGTGGCAATAGAATGTCGAGGACTAGAGTTTGTGGATTTTGATCCCAGGGTGATCATTATTCGTTCTTTGCCAATGCAAACCGTTAAGTTTAAGGGTAATTCCAGGGTACCTGGAAGTGTGTAGGTCTTGACTCCGGGACTCAGTTCCCAGAGGTCGATCTCGAAGAAGGTGAATGGGTAGATTATGACGAGAAGGTGGTGGTGCTGTTTTCAACTCTGCGATTTCCTAACTTACTGGCGGTGTTTGCTCAGGCTGCGCTCCCTGTCGGAATATCAGCAATCAAGAGCAAGTGGGCCCGAGCATAATATTCAAACAAACTGTATGACTGGTATAACGTGTAGCAATTTCAAAGCAGAAAGTAGGTATCATGATCCAAGACCAAAACCAAAAACAATGGTGTCTACCTCCCTCCATCCGTTGAACCAGCATTAGTATGTGGCTCTCCAGCGGGCTCTACAATCCCTGCCCTTGCGATCGTCTCTCTGAGTACTGGTGTCTTGCATTCGAGTACCGGACCTACTATTGCGAGGTCAGGCCCTGGCGTCTCCCCGTGTTCCCTTTCTTTCTGGAAATTATCTGTGGCCGGTTCGGTGGCTTGGCCATAAACATTTTCAACCTGTCGTGGTTGTTCTGTCTCAGTTCGCCTGCTATTGGCTGTGCCATCTGCCTCCTCGGAGTTCCCAATTCTCTTCCGACGGCCTTCCATTATATCTTTCTTCCATGACTCTGGATCCAAACTATTAGGTGTAATGACATCAACCACTTTGTGCGTTACATCCTTGACTTTCTTCTTGCTGGTTTTCACCGCCTTGGTTTTCGCCTTTTGAACCTGTTTAACGTGTTCGATCCTATCGATTACAATACATGGGCGCCGGAGATGTGAATTAGTGTGACGCGAGAAAAAATTGAGCTTGATACTGACCCCCAGAGAGCAATTTCAGCTTTGCTTATGTGAGCTCTAGACATGTCAACATTACGTTTGTGCAGGGAGTCAACAAATTGGTGGAAGTTCTATGACATGATCTTCATGAGCCGTCAGTTGCAACCTATTTAGTCAATTATACGCACGTCGATCGATGTCCTATAGCAAGCTTTGAAAAATACATGTCTAGGCGCAATGGAGACACAACTTACCTGTAATGACCTGATAAAGGGGAAAGAGTGTGAATCACACCATCTTTGACCGATATTAAGCCCGCGGAGGTCACCACACCGCCAGCAATTAAAGACGAGTGTTGAAATGTCCCCGTCACTGCATGAGTGTTAGCTCACATAAGTCAAGGAAAGCAAAGCCATTGCCTTTGATGCCGATAAATATATTAGCTAAACCGCCATGCGTCAGCGTCATTTCTATGTTTTCGAACAAACACTGACAATTTTTATCTGACACATAAATCCAGGTATTCTTTTGTACGGTCTTCCGGAGCAACCTATCCATCATTCCATGGACAGTAAAATGCCGTTTAATTAATCTCGTCATTCTGCTTTTGCTCTTCGTATCGCCAACATAATGTGTTGCGACATCTTCTTGCTCGGGAGATAGGGAAGAGTTGGCAGATACAGATGGTGCGGAGTCGAAACTGCCTCGAGGAGAATTACTTTCGATCTGGTTGGGCATGTCCTCCGGAATTATGCCTTGGCCGCCTCCTGCATCCTTCCATTGACCTGCGCTCGTGTCGACTAGATCGTCATTTCGTGCCCAGCGGAGCTTACCCTGGTCGTCAATCTTGACTAGATAATTCAATTCTGTCGCATATCCACACGTCAGGATAATGCACGCCGCTGCTGAATATGGACTGACGCTGCTCAGCTGAGAGGTAACTATGGGATATATCAGACAGCCTGTATGACGTAGCCGAAATATGTTCCTCACGTTATTCGCTATGTAATGTAGAACAGACAGTTAGCATGTGTGGGAATGAAGACCAAGACTTATTTGCCTCTTTCTCCAACTGTTCTCGAGGACATTCATTTAAAGTCAGGTTCTTTCCTTGGCCTTGATCTAACCTGATGAAGTCCAGTATGTAACCCGCACCAATATCAATGATATTTCTCGTCACCATTTGAAGAAGTTTTCATGTGTATCTTCTTGTTGCCACCGTCGGTGGTACCACTGGGGACAACGGAATAAGAAAGCGGATCAAAGGGAGTAACACTGAGACAAGCCTTGACTAAAGGTCGATAGTCAGATAACAGCAACGACCTAATGCATAAGTAAAATCACTCAACGATTTGATCCATATCGATGTTTTCTGCGGTCCCAAAAACTAAGAGCAAAAGAGCGGCATGAGGTTCCCAACTTACCCGTCGACAAGTTCTAGCCAGTGCTGTGTCTCAAGATATTTTTGAGATACACCCGAATCTTGTAAATTGGGTTTGTTCAAGACTTTGTTGCCATCCTGTAGTCTGCTTGCAATGAACACTGATCGTTTCCATCGTTCGAGGCTCCCATTCTTGCCCCGCTCAGCTGCCATACGTCCAAGCTGCGAAAGAGTGGATGTAACCAGTAAGTAAGGTCCTACAAACGGCTGTTCAACTCACCTTCAATTTCGCATGAGTTGCAGCATCTTGCCAGCGCTGGTCTGCACTCATGTGCTTGGCTTTAGCTGCATTTCTCTTCCTCCAAAGGCGCTGAATCTGCCGTGCAGCATGTGTGCGCCGCTCATCGCTGGCCTTGTCATGATTCTCAATTTTTTCGACAAGGTAGTCCATTGAGAGCGTCGAAAGATGTTATCGAAATTCAAGTTGTCGAAAGTAGGTGACCTTCAAGTGTACATGGGGCTTGCTTGACCCGGACTTTAGTACATAATTGACATTGCTATGACGTAATAAGTAGTACCAAGTCCATGCATATTAGCTGAGACCAGCCCAATAATCCAATGACAGTGCATTAATTTCGTGATACATCCCTACCCGTATTATACTAAACAGATGGCAGTCTGGAAACGAAAAGGACAGGGGAAATCAGTCGCAACAGGAAAATGAGGGAGACGAGTGCACTAGTCAAACATGTACGTAGTAGATATGTAGATGGGTAGAAATGGGGGGTTAGTATTATGAATCCGATTTGAAGCCACTGAAAATCCAGTCCGGTGGTAATGTCAGATAAGGATGCCTTCGGAGTTCAGCTGCTGTCGGTCGTTCTTCAGGGTTTCTAGAGAACCAGAGTCAACACGATTGTCAAGAGACAAAATCGTAAAACATACATTGCAAAGCATTTATTTCTAAAGTTGTGCGCCATCGGAGACAGGGTAACGTCATCTGGAATGGGAGGAGGTAACTTGGACTTGTGGAGCTGGGACAAAGTTCAGACCAATCTCCAGGTATGTTGTAGGACTGTAACTGACCTTCAGAATGACTACAATCGCTTCGTCTCCACTCCATGGCCGCTTGCCTGCCCACATTTCATGAACGACACATCCAACGCTCCAAATATCTACCTTCTTGTCGTAACCCTTCTTCATTGGATCGATGACTTCGGGCGCCATCCAAAATACCGTGCCCGTCATAGCTGTGGATGCCCCGAGACCGTCAATATTGTCTGTCCGCTTCGCAATACCGAAATCCGATATTTTACAGACTCCTGTCGTTTCAACCAAAATATTGTCCGCTTTCAGATCCTGCACACACCGAAGTTAATAAGGCTGTCGAAAGAGAGAAGAGATACTCACTCGATGAAGAATACCCTTGGAATGTAGGTACTCCAGACCCGTGAGGATTTGTTCGGTGAACGACTTGGTGACTTCTTCGTCAAATTTTCCATGCTTCAACAGACAACTGCCAATGGAGCCTCCTGGTACATATTCTAAGAAGCTGTAGGGGATATCATGAGTGAGAAAGTAATTTCAGTCGAAACCATAGCGAATACATACATGCTCAAAAAATTGGGCGTTTCTTCAAAACCGAGATACTGCACAACGTTTGGATGGTCCAGATCCTTGAAAATCTCGCTTTCCAATTTCAGAGCCTGAACGAAAACCGCCTGTCGACTATCATTCTTATCGCTGGCAGTCTGCGGAATCTCGACTTGTTTCACCGCGATCATCTCGCCGGTCGTAGCATTTAAAGCCAAGTAAACTCGGCCATAGGTACCCTTGCCGATGAGTTCACCTCGGACCCATTTGAAGATAGCTGGAAACAAAACGTCAAAACACATGAACAATAAAATGTCTTTGTCGCTTACGTCTGGGGCCACCAGAAGGTGACTCTGGTGCTGGTGGAGGCTTCGCATACAAAGCCCTTGCATATTCAGCTTTCGCTTGCTCGGTGGTGACCTCTTCCAGACGGCTGCCCCAAAGTTTTGTACTTCTCTTGCGCAAGACATTAGCAAGGTTATCAGGACGGGACGTGCGGTCAATTCGCTTTTTGTGCTCCTCGGCCACGATACGGATGGACTTCTTTCCCCTCGTAAGCCCTTTCTCTGGCTTGTCTTTGTCTGGGACGGGAGGCGCGGCGGGATATTCGGCAGCAGTAGGTGAGCCAGTACCAGAGGTCGCTTCGATGACAGGCATATCAAGGTCATGTTCAGGGAAGAAGTCCTCTAATCGGTTGTACACTTCCTCCGCCGCTGGACGAGGAGCCCACGTATACTCGTTATCAGTAAAGGTGCTTCCTCGCTGTCGGAGCTTCCCACTATTTGGCGAAGGGGGTGCGAGCCTGCGTTCAGAGTGGGGAGGATCAGGTGGAGGCCTGCTAGCAACAGGATGCTCTGATGCCCTAGAAGAAATATTGTTACGGAAAGATGACGGAGGGAGGTTGGAAATCTTGTCGGTTTGAAGCGTGAGTTGTGGACCACGAGACAAGGATTTGTCGGAAGAGGATTTGGGTTGGGGAGATTTTGGTGCAGGCTTTGTCTGCCATAGGGTGCCACCGCCATCGTCATCACTGTCGGACTCATCTGCGGTTGACTGAGACTGACTGTTCTGTAATTGCGATGGAATGGGTGGCAGTGGGGGCAAGGGAGGCACGGGTATCGGACTTTGGCCGATATCCAATGCTTTGGGAATCAGTGTTGCGGAATTGCTATCGAGCATCTGGCGGATCCACTGGTGATTGTCTTGACGTAGTGTTTCGTTGGAGTTTATACTTCCATCTGCGTCATTTAACAAAGAGGACCCAGATGCCGACGTGTACAACCCGCCCGGTGTATCTGCCGTAGTGGGGCGCGAACTGTGTTTGGGACTTCGAGGACTGGCCGGACTTCGAGGCGGTGTGCGAGGAGTCTCCGATCCGCCGTACGAATCCGATGGCCGCGCCGAATAAGTACCCAGGGCATTTGGGTTCAGCCTCAATCCATGACGACTTGTCGATTGTTGAACCGAGGTACCTTCCTCTCTGCCGAAACCTAAACGACCATTTATTGCACCTTGACGAAGAGGGGACATCGGGTGCGGCGAATGAAGAGCATCATTGTCATCATTGTCATTGCTAGGATGGCGATTTTGATAGCGCTGAGGCGTTGACGACGTTACCGAATTGCCAAAGGCTGATTGAGGTCGAGGATAAGGTTCACCGCTAGACGAAATGAGGTTGGTGAAGCCATTGGTGGGGGGAGACGGGAGGGGCGGTACTCGCGTGCCGTATTGGTGTGGCGGAGATTGACTGTAATTGAGTGTGGTCTGTGAGGATGAGCCTTGCTTGGGAAGAGGCCTGGGTGGCGTTCGATGTGGTTCATAGGATTTGGGCAAACCAACAAGATAAGTTGCGTTTGGCTCGCGCCCGCTGGATGAACCATCTCCGTGCGTATTAGACGGAATCGGAATCGAGACGCCTTCTCGACGCTCTGGAGGTTTGGTCACCGGGAGCTGGTTGCCACGCCGCTGACCTGGTTGCAAATTGCTCGGGTGGTTATTGAATGTAGCGTTCCTGAGATCAGTCATGCTCTTGGCGGCCATCCGGTTCCATTGTGGGGTTGAAACAGGTGGAGCCTTTTGGTCTGCTTTCCAGCCGACAACCCATTTAGAAGGGACCGCTTGTCCTGCTCCTCCACGGGAACTTGATGGACGCGCATCACTTCCGCCCACTGGAGGCGGAGGAGGAGGATTCCGGGGAGGATTGGGGATTGGAGGACGTGGCCCGTAGCCTGCCTGCTTGAAAGGCGAATAATTTTGGTTTCGGCTACGGTCCTTAGGTACAGAAGGAGAGCCCCGCAGTCCATCCTGGCTCTTGCTGGCTGCACGGGGAGTGTCGTTAGGTACGAACACCCAATCAGCCGCACTCGCCTTATCCGAAGCTTCATCCACATCAACGGGGGGCTGTTTGTCGCGCTGTCCACGTTCTTTCCTCGTCACCTCGCCTCTGTCTCTTGGCCCACCTAGCTGACCCCTCTCTTCCCTTTGCTGCTGCCACTGCTTCTCGAGCTGATTCTCTGACGCTTCCAAAATTTGTTCTCGTTGGGCAGCGGCGTCAGATCCGGACCGACTATGCCGGGTTTGAACTGGTGGGGTCAAAGCATTCGCATCGGCAGTGACGCAATTTGGAGACAATGGCGGGGGAGCAGGGGGCTGTTTTGGCGTGATACTACCATGTTGATCAATCCGATTAGGAGGGACTTCAACACCTGGGTTTCGAGTGTTAGTAGATGGGGATGCCGGTCTTAATGTGTACAATGGCGACATAGGGCGGGGCGGAGGCGCACTCGGTCGACGACCACGGTCGGGAGAAGAAGGAAAATTCTTAAATGCAGCTGCCATGGACTTTGATGGAGGAGGGCGCATGGTTGACCTGTGAGCGTCACGGTCTCCATTATCTAAGTCATCTGATACAGATGCCTCATAGCCTGTCCCAACTTCAGGTGGTAAACGCTCACTGGCAGATGATGCACTGCCGTGTCTTGATCGTGACCGAGCTCGCCTCTGCGGTCGCAAGGGGCCATAGACGCCATTATTCAAGGGTAGTACGGGTGGTGGAATGGTGCTAACGGATGTTGGCGAGAGGGAAGTTGCAGAATGTGGGGCTTCGTGGACCTGGGCAGAAGAATGCGAGACGAAGAAGCGAAGGAATCCTTCGTCATCCCCCTGCTCACAACAAAGGGCGAACAACTGCTCGTCCGACAACGCTTCACTAAGGGCGAATCTACCAATTTTCGTGCGATAAATGGAGTATTGAGCTTGATCATCGTCGGTTATATGCAGCTATAACCCACATGTCAACACGTGATATGTAACAGGCAGAAAAAAAGATGTAAGATAACGGACTTTTGTAAAAATTCGTTCTCGAATAACGGCAGCATTTTTTGCATTGTGAACCTCTACAGCCAAGTATTGGTCAGCATCGGTAGTGACCATAATCAAAAGATTATCAATAGGCGTAGACCGAGAACTTTGAGTGGCGGTGGGAGACGAATATGACTCAGGAATAGATGCAGTCGGTGACTGGGGGCCAAAAATACGATTAATTGCACGAACGTGAATAATAACTTAACACAGTAACATACGGTGTTCGGGATCAGACCGTTTGTTGATGTCCTCTGTTGAATCTGTTGAAGCGACGAACGATGGGGAAGATGTGCCTTAAATTTCTCGAACAAACCGGTCGGACGAACAGTAACTTGAGTCCCATCAGCACGCTCGTTTAAGCTAGCCCCGATTGACGGCTCCTGCCTGATAGACGGATCTCCCGATAGGTCAGCATTAGGAGCACCTAGACTAGGGGTACTGGGTGGAGGGGTAGACTCGACAGCAGGAGAGCTAGTGCTTGAAGGAGATGAGAGGGCAGGGTTGGATCGCGAAGATTGATAGTGATGTCCATGGTCAATGGGTAGATTGGTGGTCAACGGAGAGGGGGCATACTGGGGACGTATAGGTCTTGCTGTACGAGGT
>Ga0193716_1001194_pt1 | contig 15414 bp, 17 predicted proteins | sample U2c1metaG_FD_145901 | JGI IMG/M metagenome (GOLD analysis project Ga0193716, IMG submission 145901) | Soil microbial communities from a riparian zone of the East river system, Colorado, United States - U2c1 | ecosystem: Environmental > Terrestrial > Soil > Riparian zone | place: USA: East River...
CTTCCCGGCCAGCTGTTTGACCAATGGGGTGTTGAGTTGGGCAAACAGCTGGCCGGGAAGATCCTGCCGGAGCTGCAGAATGCGGATGAGGTTAAGTCGCATGACTCGTCGACCAATGGGCTGATCAATGCATTTAAGAAAATGAGATAGGTTGATGGGAAAGTCGTTTTATGACCTGGACTATATCATAGAGGTGAATGAGAAACGCCTGACGGAGTATACCGCCCTGTATCAGAAGGTCCTGGAACGGCTGACCAATATTATCCTGGTCTATTCTGCCCTTGGGATATTTCTTGTGCCGCTGACGCAGCATGTGATCGCGGCCGATATAAGAGGATGGTGGTTTTATCTGGCATTTTGTTGTTTTGCGGTCTTGCTGGTGATCTCCGTGGTTTACCTGATCCGGTTACTTTTGCCAATAGAGATTGCTTATCTTGATCCGCCCAAGAAATATTATGATGAGTATAAGGCGAATATTGAGGGGTTGCATATTGGGAATGAGGAAGTTGTGAATGATTCGCTGAAGGCGGCCTATGTTCTCGAACTGGAAAACGCCATCGGGATCAATAGCAGCGCGTTTCTGAAAAAGAGTTCCTTTTTCTATAATGCTCTTTTATTCGCTCTGGTGGCTATAATCCCATATATTGCGTGTCTGGGGTTTCATCTTTCGAAGAAGGATGAGAAGGTACAAAAAATTGAAATCCTGAAGGGAAAGTCGTAAATTTGGGTAAATCAGTCTGAATATGGCTAATTCAAAAAATAAGGATCTGCGTAAAATTAAGACGGTATTCACGAATTTACCTGGACTCAAGGGTATACCGGTGATTGTTTCTCAGCCGATGATCGTAAAAGAGAATTCAAGCAAGCCGAGAAAGAAGTAATACAACTAAAAATAAGGAAGAAGCCCCTGGATACTCCAATGTCCCGGGGTTTTTTCGTTTTGTCTAACCATTGTTGCCATAAAAACAATCATGCAGTTACGGAAGGAATCGAACCCTCGTAAAAGGTCTTGCGGACCTCCGCCTCTCCCCTCGGCCACGTAACTCATATCTGCACTTGTTGCAGTGCATTGCGCCGCGCCGCCAGCCGGCGTGTTCTCAGCGTGTAGAGAATTTTAAAGATCAGTAGGAATATCATGGGTTAGCGTTGAATGCTGGTGCAAAATAGATCGATTTCATTAGTCTACCAAATAAGTAGACTAATATTTTTTTACTACGTATATACGATGATATCCACATTTTTTATGTTTTTGTTATAAAATAAAAAATGCATAGGTTCGTTTAGTGTCTAGTTTCGCCAAAATTAAAACCACGGCAAACCTATATGAACATGGTGCAGAAAGATAGTTCCCAACACAAATCCAATATTCGTTATTCCCACAAAGCCCTCAGGGCTGCCTGCGTAGCAGGAGCCTGTGTCCTGGTGGTGGTCAGTGCCTGCAACAACGGCAGATCACAAACAGCGAAAAAAGAAGATTCAACCGCAGCGGCTAAAGCAACTGCTCTCGCGGGTTCGAACGCGAGTGCAAAAGACTCTGTAATTGCTCCTTCGGTAAGCGGTCCCCTCGATACCGCCCTTTACAATAAGTACATGGCGCATCTGGCCAATGGGGATTCCTCCGGCCGGTGGCCCGCAAAAACGGCTTATCCCAATCCGGGCGCTATCCTTCCTTTTAAAAGGATTGTCGCCTATTATGGCAACCTGTACTCCAAGAATATGGGTATACTGGGCGAATATCCTCCGACTGAAATGCTGAACAGGTTAAAGGTCGAGCTAAAGAAATGGCAGGAGGCTGATACTTCGATCCCCGTAGTTCCGGCGCTGCATTATATCGCTGTAACGGCTCAGGGTGCGCCTGGCAAGGACGGAAAATATCGGCTGCGCATGCCTTTCAAGCAGATAGATTCAATCCTGCATATCGCTGCCCGGATCAATGCCCTGGTCTTCCTGGATGTCCAGGTCGGCTTTAGCAATGTAGAGGCTGAGATACCAGCCCTGGAAAAGTACCTGAAAATGCCAAACGTCCATCTGGGGATCGATCCTGAGTTCTCCATGAAAACGGGCAAGAAACCCGGTAAGGTCATTGGAACCATGGACGCAGCCGACGTGAATTTTGTCTCCAACTACCTGGCAAACCTGGTGAAAGCTAACAATCTTCCGCCTAAGATACTTGTCGTACACCGTTTTACCCGTCCGATGATCACGAACTATAAGAACATCAAGATCCATCCTGACGTTCAGATCGTGGTGGATATGGATGGCTGGGGCGAACCTACGCTCAAGTTTGATAGTTATAAGGCCTATGTCTACAATGAGCCTGTACAGTTCACCGGTTTCAAGCTGTTCTACAAGAACGATATCCGGAAGCCGAAGAGCCGGCTGCTGACACCGAAGGAAGTTCTGTCGCAGAAACCGAGCCCGATCTATATACAGTATCAATAGATCTGACCGTATAAATAAGATTGATCCCGCTGCAATTGATTGCAGCGGGATTTTTTATGGTTAAGACGTCGGCTATACGTGCTGGCGTCGATGGTTTATGATGTCGGGTGTTTATGGTAAATTCCTTCCCTGGGAGTCGCGGGAACGGTTGTTTTTGAAATAGGCGTCCAAAGAGATGGGACCGCTGCCTTCGATAAAGAACAAGATCACCAGCAGCAGGGTCAGGATAGCCAGCCACAGCTCCGATTGAGGCATATATCCACCTCCTTTCTGGGCGGTGATAAAGACGATGGCTCCAATAAGGATGGGTACCTGGATCAGGGCCACCAGCCGGGTCGCGAGGCCGACCATTAGAAGAAAGCCCGATAACAAATTAGCCCAGCAGATAAGAATGGGTAAAAAATGGGTAGTATTTTCCTGCGGGCTTTGTCCACCATAGATGACTCTTTCGAGTAACTGCGTGTCATGCATGAAGGTTATCCCTTTTGCAAAGAGGAATAGCCCCAACGCGATGCGTAAGAAAACCAGCCACCGTGGATGGTGGGTCGCACTCCAGGTTTTGATTTGTTGCAAAGTATTCATAACAGTGAAATTTATGTATGTCTGTTATAAATGCCGCAATTGCCATGCCGTCGGGAGAGGGGTAGGTTTACAGTCTCTTAACCAGGTATTTAGGGGATTCTTCGTAGCCCTGCCGGAAATAGAAAGCATGGGCCTTTTCGCGGCGGGTATGGCAGTGGACCTCGATGAGCTCGCAGCCTTTTTCGCGAGCAAGTTGCGTGGCATGTTCTTCCATCTGAGCGCCGAGGCCATTGCCGCGGGCTGTTTCGTCGATAGAAAAGTAGCTGATGCGGGCGAAGTCGCCCGGGAGGGCGATTTGGGGGATAAAGTGAAGGGAGAGCAAGCCGAGGATGGGTGCAGGCGCCGCCGTGGGTGTAGAGGGGGTGGCTGTCGCGCCGGGAGCCGGGTTGGCAGGGGAGTCCTGCTCCCATACGAGCAGGATCTCTGCCGGGTCAGAGAGCAGCTGGGCCAGGCGGGCCTCCATGAATTTGGCGGTATCCGGATAGTCCAGCTGTTCCAGCAGCCGGACTATCGCGGGCCAATCGGTATTTTGGGCGCGGCGGATCATTTTGGGCCGAGCCAGCTTTTTCTAAACTTTATAATATCATCGGTCACTGGTTTTCCAGCCTGTTCAAAGCTCACCACGGAAACGGCAGGGTTCTCGCCCAGCGTGATCGTACCTTTCTTCTCTTCTCCGCGATGCAGGTAGCGGATCTCTACGGTCGCTGCTGGTTTTTGTTTTCCCAGGACGGTATTGAGGTCCGTAATGGTTCTTACGTCCTGATTGTCTATTCCGAGTATTTTGTCGTCGATGTCCAGTCCGGCGGCATATACGGGAGTGCCTCGTAAGGTGTTGGCTTCGATCAGCAGTCCTTCTTTTTCCGACCACCCGCGAGTATTACCGATCCAGGCCTTGCCTTCCTCGGTTTTTTTCAGTATAAATCCTGCGGGAGCCAGAAGGGTATTGTAGTCGATGGGGTCATGACCATAAATATACTTTTCGAAAAAATTCTCTGCATACTTCTTATCGCCGGTGACGGACGCCAGCACATCCTGTAGTCCGGGGACGGTGTAGGGGACCTCCGGCTTACCGAACTTTTTCCAGGCAGCCTGCATCATGTCATCGAGTGTCTTGTGAAAGCGGGTACGCAGCTCCAATTCGAGTGCGAGCGCGATGGCAGCACCATAGGGATAGTAGCTGCTGACGATGTTGGGGTAATTGGTTTTATCCACTGCCACGCCGGCATCTATAAATACGGCCATTTCGCTGGCCTGTACCGGTGAATAGAGGCGCGCACCGGGGGTATTCATTTTGAGATTGATAAGCCCGCCGATCTGTTGTTTTACAAAGTCCGTGTCTTTGCCTATGCCGGAGCGTTCGAGGAGCAGCTGGCCATAGTATTGAGTAAACCCTTCTGCAAACCAGAGCTCATGGCTCATGTCGCTCTTTTCAAAATTAAATGGCTCGAGGGTTTTCGGCCGGATGCGTTTGACATTCCAGCAGTGGAAGAACTCGTGGGCGAAGGTTCCGAGATTACGATCGTCTCCGCGGAAGCTGACCGGGGAAGTGATCATCGTCGAATTGCGGTGTTCCATGCCATCGCCGTGCACGTAGGGGTTGAGGCTTGCCAGGAATGTATAGGTACCGTAATCGTAGGCTGGTGTCTCGCCAAAGACAGCCTGTGCCTGGCGGACGATGCGCTGTACTTTTTCGCTGAAGGTGGAAAAGGTTGTATCATCACCGCCGGCAGCGAGGGCTATGCGGAAGTTATAAACTTTTCCGTCGGGGTTTTTTACCTCCCATTTCCGGTAGCGCAGCGGCCCGATGATGGTCGGGCAGTCCATGAAATATTGAAAGTTGCGTGCCTGGAAGGTCAGGGGATCACCGGTAGGCTGCAATTGGGTAGCGACAGTCCAGTGCCAGTCCTCCGGAATGTTGAAATGAATGGTTATGGGTGTATTTTCCACTCCTTTCAGCCATAGGAACGCTCCCGGCATGTTGAGATGAACGGCGGCGGGATCGAGTCCAACATAGGTGCCGTCCGCGTAATTGCCGTAAAGGGTATACTGAACCCTGAGATAACCGTTTTGGCGGGGTACTTCATATACATCCCCGTCGATCTTGTTGATGGTCACCGGCTTGCCGCTCTGATCGAAGGCTTTGACGTCATAGATATTCTTACCGAATTCGTGCGTTGCGTATCTGCCCGGTGAAGACCGGCTCATGCGAAAAATCGCGTTGCGGGTAGGAATATCGTTGGCCACCAACTCGACCTGGGCTTCGTGATGGGCCAGGTTTGGGAAGGAAACGATATAGCTAATTCGTTGAGCAGTAGTAGTTTGCAGGATAAATCCAAGGGCCAGTACGGCTGAGAGTCTTTTGAGGTGCATAGAAAGGTAAACAGTTATAGAGCCGAATGTAGCAAAAACTTCCGAATCACTACATATCCGATGATACAAAGTACGATCACCAGGACTATTGCGAGCAGGCCCCAGGGTTCTTCCTTCAGCTGTCTTTTGATGCGGCGCTGTTTCTTTTTAGCCAGGCTTTTTTGCATGCCGGCATTGAGCTCGTCGACATAGGCTTGCATATCCTTTTTGTCGTTGATGCGCTGCAGGCCTTCCACGGCGTCATTCAGGAATTCATTGTCGGCCATCGACTTTTCGACTTCGTGTAATTCATCGCCGGACAGTTTGCCCGTGAGATAGTCCATCAACTGTTGATTGTCGATGTCCTTGTTACTATTTGATAATATGTTTAGCAGATCTTTGTTCATGACTAATGCGTTTGTCGCGAATGCTCGTCACCGGCTTTTTTTTCCATTAACAATTTGAGGTTCCGTTTGCCATTTTGTATATGACTCTTTACCTGCATCAGGGTGAAGCCGGTGTTCGAAGCTATCTCCTGATAAGATTTCTTGTCTAAGTAGAACAAAGTTACACAGAGTTTTTGCTCTTTTCCCAATTCGCCGAGGGATTCTCCCATCCATTCGAGCAGCTGTTCTTTTTGCCTGTGGCTGTTGTTGCCGGGTTCATCGTCCCAGGCGGCCAGCATGGATTCGGATAATTCCGCAGCCCGGCCGTGCTGGTCCCTTAGCTTCATCAGGCAGTGGTTTCGGGCGATGGTATAGATCCAGGATTTGAAATATTCGACGCGGTATTTTGCCAGTTCGGTAATGACCTTTACAAAGATCTGTTGAACGCAATCCCGGGCTTCGTCTTCCTGTTTGATGTATTTCATGCATACCCCGAAGAGTAGTAAGGTATATCGTTGGAGGAGGACGCCCAACCATTCGTTGTTGTGGTCGGAATACCAGCGGTCGAGTAGTTCCTGGTCGGTAATATGGTGATAAGGATCTTTCTTCACAGGTAAAAGATAAAGTGATATCGGGGGTTAAGATAACTATTTATTAATACTAAGATGCAATAGCAGCAAAAATGCATAAAATTTTGCAGTAGACGTATCATTCTTTAATTTTCCGTATGATCAGAGCAATTTGTTGCGTCCCTGTAAGCCCGCTGAGGGCAGAACCCGCTCACCGTACCGAAATGGTTAGCCAATTAATCTTTGGCGAATGCTGCGAGATCCTTGAGGAATCAAAAGACTGGTTTCGCATCCGGTGCAAATATGATAATTATGAGGGCTGGTGTACTTCGTCCCACCTGGTGGAGATAGACGAAAAAGAATATGAAACGGAAGCATATGCCTTTACGCCGGATTGGGTAACGGCCTTGGAGTACAATGGTCATCCGATGATGGTGCCGATGGGAAGTCATTTGACGGCAATGAAGAACGGTCGTGCTCAATGGCGGAAGAACCAGGTCCATTACAAGGGCAAGATAACCGATCCATCCACTTGCGCTACTGATGGAAAATCAGTTCGTCAGCTGACCTATAAGTTCCTGAACATCCCTTATCTCTGGGGCGGAAAGAGCGTCTTTGGGCTGGATTGCAGCGGGTTTACGCAAACGGTATATAAATTCCTGAATGTACCATTGTTAAGGGATGCATATTTGCAGGCGACACAGGGAGAGGCGGTTGGATTTTTGGAAGAGACAAAGACGGGGGACCTGGCTTTTTTTGACAATGAAGAAGGGCGGATCACGCATGTAGGAATTTTGCTCAATTCGAATGAGATCATTCATGCTTCGGGGAAGGTGCGGATCGATAAAATAGATAATATGGGGATCCTGCAATCGGAATCTTTTCAGCGGACGCATCATTTGCGTGTGATCAAGCGCTTACTTATCGAAAAATAATACCTTACCTGCGATGAGCAGGAGCACTACGCCAAAGATCTTTTTTAGCGTAACTTCAGACAGGCTGACGGAGATCCTGCTGCCGAGGTAACCGCCTACGAGGAAGCCTGCAAAGACAAGCAGAACGACGTTCATGTCTACATATCCTCTTTTATAATAATTTATGACGGCGAAGATACCGGCGGGCAATAAAAGAATACCCAAAGAGGTCCCTGTCGCCTGGTGCTGGCTAAAGCCCAGGAGAAAAACCAGTGCCGGGACGATGATGACACCACCGCCGAGGCCTACCAGCCCGCTTAACATGCCGGCCAGTAGACCTACCAGCAATAGCAAAGCAATCGTTTGAACAGACATAATATTGATTTTAGCAACGGGTTGGGTCGGATACCCCATGAGGGGTGAGAGAAAAAAAGTATTAAGCCTTTTTGCGGAAAGTTTCGTCGTAAAGTTTTATGGCGTCTTCGATAACTTTCAATGCTGTCGTCTTATCACCAAATTCTTCCACGACTACCGTCTTGTTCTCGAGTTTTTTGTACTCTTCGAAGAAGTGGCGGAGTTCCTCAAAAAAGTGTTTGGGCAATTCTTCGAGATTGTTGTAGTGGTTGACGCCGGGATCGTTGGCTGCCACGGCAATGATCTTATCATCGCTGTCACCGTTGTCGATCATCTGCATGACTCCCATAACTTTTGCTTCCATCAGGCAAAGCGCCTGAACCGGGAGAGAGGTGATCACCAGGATGTCCAGGGGATCCTTGTCGTCTCCGTAGGTTTGTGGAATGAAGCCATAGTTCACAGGGTAATAAAAAGAAGAATAGATAACCCTGTCCAGTTTTAGAAGGCCGCTGTCCTTGTCGATCTCATACTTACAACGGGAGCCCTGGGGGATCTCGATGATCGCATTAACGACCCTAGGGACATTCGGTCCTACCGGTACTCCGTGCCAGGGATGTGAAACTGTCATCATAATTGTAAAGTGATTAAGTTGCGCAAAAGTACTGCATCAGGGGGAGTAAAAAAAGTTCAATTCACTCCCTTAGATCCCGGGTGCGCGCTGCCGGTACGATGGCCGAGAGTATCCAATTTGGAAACGGTCACACGTTGGGAAGCATAGATACCCGAACGACCGCTAAAATAATAGGCAGTGAAGCAAGCGACGGCATAATACAGCAGATTGTCTGCCCCGAATAGTTCCACGCCCATGATGGTGCAGGCGATGGGTGTATTGGTGGCACCGGCGAACACGGCAATAAAACCCAGGCCGGCCATGAGGTCAATGGGGGCTCCGCTGAGCGTGCCAAGGGTATTGCCGAGGGCGGCGCCGATGAAGAAGAGGGGTGTAACTTCTCCTCCTTTAAAACCGGTACCAAGGGTGATCGCCGTGAACAACAATTTCCAGAGCCAGCTGAAGGAGGTCGCGCCACCTGCATGGAAGCAGGAAGGGATCGTGACCGAACCCGGATCCTTTCCTATTACGCCAAGGCTTAGATAATCCTGTGTGCCCAGGGCAAATGTAAAACCGATAATTACTATACCGCCTATCGCGGGGATCAGCCATTTCAGCTTTATCCAGCGGCTGCTATAGTTTTTGATCGTATGGGAGACCTCTGCGAACGCATAACCTGTCAGGCCAAATGCTACACCTCCCAGGATCACCTTGATCAGCAGTAGGATGTCGAAATGCAGGAAGGTGAGAACGGGCAGGGCGGATTGAACGGGATCGATGTGATAATGTGTGTGGTGGATACCCCAGGCGGAGCAGGTAATGTCTGCCAGGACGCTTGCTATGAAACAGGGCATCAGGGCATCGTGTTTGATCCTGCCCAGCGCAAGGACTTCGAGCGCAAAAATGGCTCCTGTGACGGGTGTTCCGAATACCGCTCCGAAACCCGCAGCGATCCCTGTCGTCAGCAGCATCCGGGTGTCGTCCTTTGAAAGATGGAGTTTTCGGGCAAAGAAGTTGGCGAGGCTGCCGCCTATCTGTACGGCTGTGCCTTCCCGGCCGGCGGAGCCGCCAAAAAGGTGGGTGATGAGTGTCGTCACCAGTACGAGGGGGGCCATCCGGGCGGGGATGCCGCCACCCGGCGTATGGATCTCGTCCATGATCAGGTTGTTGCCGGCTTCTGAATTCTTGCCCAGGTATTTATACAGGACATAGATGAGAATACCGGCCAGTGGCAGCAGAAAAAGCAGCCAGGGATGATCGAAGCGAAAATGAATGGCATTGTCGAGCAGCCAGAGGAAGAGGGCTACGAGAGATCCGACGGTCAGCGCTACGGGGATAACCAATAGGGTCCAGCGCAGGAGGCGGGAAAGAATGAAAAACTGTTCGAAAGAGGGATGCTTTTTTTGTAGCATCGGCCTATTTCTTATAATTCAATATCTCTTTCAAGTCTACCAGCCATTCTCCGTTGATGCGGACGATCCGGATGGTCGTCGTATCTTTTTTGAAGGTATTCGCATAGGTGTAGGAGGTGACGGAGTCGTTCACCGCCTGGATATTTATCGGACGGATGTCGGCGCTGCGGTAGTTTTTTTGTTCTTCATGGTCCAGGCGTTCGTAGTCCTTTTTCCATTTTGTGAAGAGCATTTTGTTGGTGGAGTCGGGATAGAGGAAAAAGCTGGCTTTTTCGTAGTTGCCATCCAGGGAGGCGCGGATGAATTCCCGTCCTGCGTCTTGTGCGTCTTCGGCTTTTTTGAAGGAATGGGAGTCACCGCAGGCTGCGAATAACAGCATAACGGGGAGGATGAATTTTTGGATCATGGTACGAAAGTAATAAAAAAAAGGACGGCCCCCGATTTCCGGGGGCCGTGTTGAATTACTTATTTTCCTGCCGCTCAATGCGTATTGCGGGGCGGTGTGCGTGATGATCTTCGCCTTCGTGTTCGAGTTTTTCTTTTTCGTAGGCCTTGATAATGGCTTTTACGAGGCGATGACGGACAACGTCTTCCTCGTCCAGCTCGATATGGGCGATGCCGTCGATATTTTTCAGGATATAGAGGGCTTTTGACAGACCGCTCTTTTGGTTCTTTGGAAGGTCGATCTGTGTCAGGTCGCCTGTGATGATGGCTTTTGCGTTGGCCCCGATACGGGTGAGGAACATCTTCAACTGAAGGTCCGTGGCATTCTGGGCTTCATCCAGGATAATAAAGGCGTTATCCAGTGTTCGGCCGCGCATGTAAGCCAGCGGGGCGATCTCGATGGTGCGGGTGCTCATATAATAGCCGAGCTTGTCCGCGGGGATCATGTCGTCCAGCGCGTCATAGAGGGGCCGGAGATAGGGATCGATCTTTTCTTTCAGGTCACCGGGCAGGAAACCCAGGCTTTCGCCTGCTTCTACCGCGGGTCTTGTAAGGATGATCTTTTTCACCATTTTATTCTTCAGGGCTCTTACTGCAAGGGCTACGGCGGTATAGGTCTTACCTGTACCAGCCGGGCCGATGGCAAATACAATGTCGTTCTTCTCGGCCGCCCCGACCATTCTTTTCTGGTTGATCGTCCGGGCGCGGACGGTCTTGCCATTGGGGCCAAAGACCAGGATGTCGTTGGGATGCCGGTCGACAAAATGGTCTACCGTCTCGGCGTCGTCTCCGCCGAGGATCTGCTCGAAGTAGTTCTCGCTTACGTGACCGTTTCGTTCAAGGTATTGCACCAGTAGATCGATTTTTTCTTTTGCTGTTTCCACCTGTTCGGGCGAGCCGCTCAACTTGATCTGGGTACCTCTTGAAAGTATCTTTAACAGGGGAAACTTTTTCTTGAGAATGTCTAATTTGCCGTTATTTACTCCGAAAAATTCAATGGGGTTAACGGTTTCCAGGTTAATAATAGTCTCTGTCAAATTTCGGTTCTTTTAGTGTGGCAATAAATTTTATGACTCTGCCGGACTTCGTCCGGTTTGTCTAATCATTTTACCGGACTTCGTCCGGTGGCTACTGTCAGGGTTGGAGGAAATTATTTCCTGTCTAAATCAAATATAACCAAGACAGACCTTATTTTCTTATAATTCTTATTAACAGCATGTGAATATTGGTCCCGTCGTTTTTTTTCCTATGTTTGCTTTGCTGCCTTTTTCTATTAAGGAGTCTTTGGGGCTCCAGGTGTCATCTGCTTACCTTCTAAAAAAGATAACAAAGATCTTACGATTTTGTTCGTAAATCTTTTTCTGCGCCTTTGTTGAACCACCGAGATCATTCGCTAAATCTACCTTTGAATAAAACTGCAAAAACGGGTACGTTGAGAATGAAATTTTTCTGTTTTGTTGCCTGGGGGATGTTCCTTATCGCCTCTCCCGGAAGAACTTCAGCTCAGGCCCGGGAGATCGCCCGGCTTCACACGCATCTGCGGGCTCCCAAGTATCGTAAGAATCCCGAGCCGGATACGGCTTATGTCGACACACTGAACCGGCTTGCACATGCCTTTTATGGGATCGATGCTGACAGCGCCTTTTTTTATGGCCGGAAGGCCGTGGAATATGCCCAAAGTACGGGTTATGCCCGTGGTGCTGCGGAGGGTCTGCGTATGTTGGGCAACACCTATGAAATGGTCGGTGACTATGCCAATATGCTTTCCAACTATCATCATTCGCTGGACATCGCCGACAGTATTGGCGATACCAGGCTGATTGCCAAGGCCAATTCCAATATTGGTCTTTTCTACAAACAGGAGGGGGAATATGAGGAAACTCAGCGGATGATGGAAAAAGTGATCGAGGGCTATAAAAAAAGCGGGGATAGCGCTCAGTCCATTTTTGTCTTTGCGGACTTGTCTGATCTGGCTTTTCGCCGGCGGGAGTATGATCTGGCGCTGCAGTATGCCAGGCAGGCGCTGGATGCTGCCAAACGACTGAAGGACGAGCAGGAGATAGCCACCTACAATAATGTTGTCGGAAGGATCCTGGTTGCGCGGGGCGACGATTCCGGCGCGCTGGTCTTTTATCTCAGGTCCCTGGCTTATTACCAGGAATCCAACGAAAAGCTGGGTTTGATGGCTACGGGGAATCTTTTGGCCCAGGTCTATTTGTCGCTGAAGGACTATCCCCGGGCGTTGCGTTATGCAGAGCAGTCGCTGACGGAGGCACAGGCACTGCACCGCAAGCAGGAAATCCAGGGCGCCGCCAAGGTGCTGGCAGACATCTATGAGGCGAAGGGGGAAGATCGCAAAGCGCTGGCTTATTATAAGCTCTATAAGGATTATTCGGACAGTCTTTTTAATGATCAGACCCGTAAGCAGGCGGTGGCCAGGGCTGGGCAGTATGACTTTGAAAAAAAAGAATCCCGTTTACGGGAAGAGGCGGCGCAGAAGGATGCGGGGTATGAGCGTACGCTGCGAAAAGACTCTTTGCAGATATCAATCACGGTCTTTGTCATTGCTGTTCTGAGCCTGCTGGCATTTATCCTGTTGCGTGGGCGGGCTGTAAACCGTCGTGTCAATCAACTGCTGCGGGAGAAGAGCGAGAAGATCGAAGAGCAGAAGGAGGCGCTGGAACACCAGGCCGTTCAATTGCTACTGAACAATCAGCAGAAGGATAAATTATTTTCGATCGTTGCCCATGACCTGCGTGGACCTTTGAACTCATTAAAGGGGCTGCTTGACTTTCTCAAAGAAAAGAAATTATCCGAGCAGGAGATCAATGCGATGATGACGGAGCTTCGGCGTAATGTAGACTCTTCGTCGGAGCTGGTTGGCAATCTCCTGTTCTGGGCCAGCAGCCAGTTGGAGGGTGTCGTTGTAAAACCTGTCTGTCTGCCGCTGGAGCCACTTGTAAGGGATACGCTGGCTTTGTTCGCTCACCAGGCAAAAGAAAAGAAGGTAGAGCTGAGAGATGAGCTGGCTCCGTCTTTGGAAGGGTATGCCGACAAGGACATGATCCAAATGGTGATTCGTAATCTCGTCAGTAATGCTATCAAGTTTTGCCGTCCCGGGGACAGTGTTGTCGTGTATTCGGACCGAGCGGGAGATGAGATAGAAATTCGTGTTGCGGACACGGGTGTCGGGATGAAGCCGGATGCTTTGGAACGAATCCAAAGGAAGGAAAGTTTTACCAGTTATGGTACTGCAAAAGAAAAAGGAACAGGTTTGGGGATGCTACTCTGCCAGGAGTTCACGGCTGCTAATAATGGCTGGTTCCGTGTGGAGAGTGAATGGGGAAAAGGAAGCTGTTGTTATTTCACCATTCCTGTTGCGCCAAGCTCTTCTTCGATCAGTGTGTGAAAGACGGCTTCATTCTCCCAGATCCATGCAGGCAGCTGCTGCTTGATGATCTTCCATACACCATCTTCCCTTTGCATTCTCAGCACGATCCGGTTTCCGCGATCATCGCTTACATCAACAGTAAACAGACCTTCCTGCAGTCCATTGGACTTGCGAAAGTTAAATTCTCTCAGTCGGCCTTCGGCCTTGACCAGTTTGGTAAATTGAATGTTCCGGATGAATTGTATTTGCATAAGGATGCCTTTGAATTTAGTTATCAATTCTTGTGCTAAGGTTGGGTCAGGCTTCCTAAAGAATAGTGAATTTTTTACGCAGGGATTAGGCAGATGACTACAAAAATAATAAAATTTGCCTGCCCGGGAGAGCCTTTTTTCAAAATATTTGTCCCCAATTTTAAGATAAAATATACATTTTCCGGTTTCTGCCCTTTTAGGGTGAATTGCTCCGTCAGGGCATTCCAGGGCATTCCAGGACATTCAAGAGCATTTTAGGACATCGTTATGTCGTCGACGCTCTCCCTCTCGATCACCGCCAGTTCCGCCCGGTACCGGATGACTTTTCTGCCTGTCAGCAGGATAGTCAGGGCTGTTACGGCGCAAGCGGCCATGACAGCGGCCATCGGCACGGCTGTGCGATTGCTGAGCCAGCCTACCGTCGCGGAAGTCAGGGCGCCTGAGGACATCTGGATGCCTCCCATGAGGGCTGAGGCGGTTCCGGCATTCCGGCTAAACGGGGCCAGTGAAAGGGCGGAGGAGTTGGGGAATACGCATCCCTGGCAGCAGAGGAAGAGGAAAATGAGGAAAATGGTGCTGAACAGCTCCAAGACCCCGAATAAGCTGCCCATCAGCAGGCATAGGGCTGTGGTTGCCTGGAGGATCAGGGCAATCCGTATGATCTGCTCGCTTTTATAGGTTCGGAGCAAAACGCTGTTGAGCTGGCTGCTGCCGATGAGGCCCAGGGCGATGATAGCGAAGATCCATCCATACTGGCGTTCGTTCACGCGGAAGAGTTCCATGAATACGAAGGGCGATCCGGCGATGTAGGCATAAAGACCGGCGGAGGCCGTTGCGCCTGTCAGGGCATAGGTGTAGAATTGTGGTTCGCGCATGACGGCCAGGAAGCCTTTTATGATAGGGCCGGGTTGTAAGGATAGATTTTTATCCGGTTTGCGGCTTTCGGGCAGCGCAAAATGTACGGCAATAAGAATAATGGCGGCGATGGCTGTGAGCACGGCGAAGATATATTTCCAACCGAGGGTAGCCGCGATGGTTCCTCCGAGTGTCGGAGCGATGATCGGGGAGACGCCAACTACCAGCATGAGGAGGGAAAAGACTTTTGCGTTCTCGCTGACATCAAAAAGATCGCGGACCATGGCTCTCGATGCCACCATTCCGGCACAACCGCCTATCGCCTGGAAGAAACGCAACACGATGAGGAGTTCAACGCTGTGAGCAAAGATGCAGCAGGCGGAAGCTACGAGGTAGAGAGAGATGCCTGCATAGAGCGGTTTTTTGCGTCCGTAGCGGTCGAGCAGGGGGCCATAGAGAAACTGTCCGACAGAAATGCCAATAAAAAAGCTAGACAGGGAGAGTGTTACTTCTGCGACGGTCGTCTTCAGGGACGCTGCGATGGCCGGAAAGCCAGGCAGGTACATGTCGATAGAAAATGGACCGATGGCGGAAAGTAATCCCAGGATCAGGATGATGAAAAAGGATTTCTGTTTTGGTTGGGGCATACTTACCGCGAAATTAGGTCATCATACGTTAATTTTGGGAATGGCATTTTCAATCATTATCATAGGTGCTGGCGCCAGCGGGTTAATGGCCGCCCGGAGGCTTAGCGCGGCGGGTCTTGTTGTGACGGTCCTTGAGGCGGGTTCGTCGCCGGGAGGAAGGATCTTTAGTTTGCCGGCATCGCGGTCAAAATGGGCGGGTTTGCCTACT
>Ga0193716_1001195_pt1 | contig 15410 bp, 13 predicted proteins | sample U2c1metaG_FD_145901 | JGI IMG/M metagenome (GOLD analysis project Ga0193716, IMG submission 145901) | Soil microbial communities from a riparian zone of the East river system, Colorado, United States - U2c1 | ecosystem: Environmental > Terrestrial > Soil > Riparian zone | place: USA: East River...
TCGATTTTTTTTACGCCTGGCCCGGCGAGGTTCAGAATGTCCGCGTCACTCCCCACGCCGATGATTTTCCCGCGGGCAATGGCCAGCGCCTGGGCCCGCGGCTCCTGGTCATTCACGGTTACGATGTTCCCGTTATGCAGCAGGAGGCTCGGTTTTTCGTGTTCGAAAGGGAAGAGAGAAACAGCGGCGAGTGAGCCGAGAAATTCCCGGCGAGTCGGTTCACTAGACATGGTTTCCTTGGCAACCTCGGGAAGCGGTCGAAGTCTAACCGCCCAGGCGCAACCCGTCAATTCCGGGCCGGCTTCGACGGGAACTGGAGCGGGCACTGTCACGGCGCTCGTTGCGATCGCGCTACGCTCACAGGTCACCGTCCGGCCCTCACCTTTTGCCATTCAGGCCCGGACCCCGGATTTTCAGTGTTTTGCGGTCCTCGACTCTTTCCTTTCTTAGTACTTCCGTACTACCATCCTTTTGCAACGTCCTACTCCAGAAAGGGTACGTTCCCGCTATAGGTTTTACCGGTTCCTGCGCCGTACACTGGTCTCAGACGTTGAAGTTTTTTCTGAGAGAGGCCTTAACCATGGCGACGCAGCAAGACCCAATTCTTACCGCAGGTGGTTCAACTATCGCACGCTCGTCACAATCGGAACGTCGTGGAACACGCCGCTGCAAGATCACGCAGCTGATGCGTATTCGCCCTTCTGACCCTGAAAAAGAACATTTCGAAGACCTGCGCGGCACTTTGAGCGTATCGCGCTCCGGTGTCTTCTTCCAGACCAGCGAACCGGGCTACGAAGTCGGCCTGCGCCTCTTTGTCACCATGCCCTATTCGCAAAGCCCTAGCGCTATGAACCGCGAATATCTCGCAGAAGTCGTGCGCAGAGATATTCTCCCCACCGGGATGTACGGTGTGGGCATCAAGATCCTCATGGAAATGGGCATGCAACACTCCTATTCGTTCGGTTCTTCCGGATCGCGCAAGTAAATCGCCAAGCCAGAAAAGCTCTCAGAGAAAACAGCAACGGGCGGCCCGAAGTTCCGGGACGCCCGTTGCTGTGTTTGGGGGTAAAAACTTGTGACTGGCTAGGCTTGCCCGATCATTTGCAGCGTTCGGTGCCGCAGCATTCCGAGCTGCCGATTGACGGGGTGCTTGCGTCCAAGAAAGCCAAATACCGGCTGGCGCCGATGGATGAGCTTATTCATTGCCAGCGTCAGGCGCACATCGCGTCGCGCGTATTTGAGTCCAGATTCGAGGGTTTCGACAGCTTCGTCCCGCCGTCCTGCGACAAAATAGACTTCCGCCAAATTCAGATAAAGTTGCGCCTGGTTTCGCTTCATTCGTACGGCTGAGTCGCAAAGTCGTTCCGCTTCGCCCCACTGCTTTTCCGAGCGCGCCAGCACCACTCCTAGATACGACATGTAATATGGATTGTTTTTGTCCAGGTCCACGGCCTTCTTCATATGCGGCAGGGCCTTGGTAGCATAGTTATCGCGCAGCAGTGTCAGCCCCGTTTTGAACTCACGGAATGCTTCTGTGTCTAGCATCGGCTCACCTCTTTTGTTCGCTTGGCAACCGCTCTCATCGGCCGCTCGGCGTTTGGGTTGGGATTGACCGCTCCGGGCTGTTTGTAAGACATTCCCTCAGCGATCGAGTTCAACTGGAATGATCTGCGCACTCCGCAATGCCTCGCGTGCCAAACGGGACTCCCGCACCAAATTCAGCTTGTGCATCAGGAGAACGAGGATTCCCGCCATCGAGATGATGGTGGCTGCTGCAAGGAACAGTGTGGGAAGTACGATGCGCATTTCAGCCCTGACTAAAGTTACTCGTACCTGACCGTCGAATCTACTGACCGATGGGCCAGTCTTGGTGCAGCGACCCTCAAGTAGTAGGGCTTTCAATCAGTTCAGGCCAAAATGGGGGGATTCCTCGAACACGGCGCGGGCTCGTCGCAGGTCTCTGTCGCAAAAGGGGACAGGCGGTCGTCGTCGGCAGCAAACCCCGGGGGACCGGTCTCGGACGGCCGGCTACGCTTTGGCGTGCTCGGTGCGGGCCGCAATGCCTTGCACACGGGCTTCATAGATGGGGAATTTCCCGGCCAGCTCGGCCACCTGCTTTCGCACCCGCACTTCTACGTCCGCGTTTCCGATATTGGTCAGGATTTCAGCCACCCATCCACCGATTGCGTCCATCTCCGCTTCACGCATTCCCCGGGTTGTGACCGAAGGCGACCCCAGGCGAATCCCTCCGCCCTTCATCGGCGGCAGCGGATCGAACGGAATCGAGTTCTTATTCACGGTAATCCCCGCCCGATCCAGAGCCTTCTCCGCATCGGTCCCGGTTATCCCGCGCGAATGGACCTCAACCAGGAACAGATGGTTGTCCGTCCCGCCGGTCACGATTCGGAACCCATTTTTGGCTACCGACGCCGCCAGGGCCTTGGCGTTTGCCGCCACCTGCTTCTGGTAGCCCGTAAACGACGGCTCCATCGCTTCCTTCAGGCAAACCGCCTTCGCCGCAATGGTATGCACCAGGGGCCCGCCTTGCGTCCCCGGGAACGTCAGTTTGTCGAGCTCTTTGGCCAGCGCCGCTTTGCACAAAACCAGGCCGCCGCGCGGCCCGCGCAGTGTTTTATGCGTGGTGGTCGATACCACGTCCGCATACGGTACCGGGCTCGGATGCACGCCGGCCGCGACCAGCCCCGCGATATGCGCCATGTCCACAAAGAACAGCGCGCCCACGGCCTTGGCGATCCGTCCAATGCGCTCGAAATCGATAATTCGTGAATAGGCGCTGGCTCCCGCCACAATCATTTTCGGATGGTGTTCGGTTGCCAGTCGTTCCAACTCTTCGTAATCGATTCGCTCATCCTCTTTTTTCACGCCATACGGCACGAACTTGTACATGCGTCCGGAAAAATTCAGGGGATGCCCGTGCGTTAAGTGCCCGCCATGCGCGAGATTCATGCCGAGCACCGTATCGCCCGGCTGCAACGTCGACATGTACACCGTCACGTTTGCTGATGTGCCTGAATGCGCCTGCACGTTGGCGTGCTCTGCCCCAAACAATTCTTTGGCCCGGTCAATGGCCAGCTGCTCCACTTTGTCCGCGTATTCACACCCGCCGTAATACCGTTTGCCCGGGTACCCCTCCGCGTACTTGTTGGTAAAAATCGACCCCATCGCCTCCAGCACCGCCTCCGACACCAAATTCTCCGACGGAATCAGCTCCAGTCCGGTAGCCTGCCGCCGGGCCTCCTCCGTCAAGAGCGCCGCAATCGCTGGATCCACCGCATTCAACGATTGGTTCATCCGGGCATTCGCATCAGTAGTCATTTTCATCCCTTAAAAATCAGGCGCAGCCGTGCGCTGCATGAAATCGCGCCGCCATTTTACCCTGTCCACACGCATTCCGCGAAACGCACCCATCCATCGCGACGCGGCGGCTCGAGCGGCCGCGGCAGAAAGACCGAAGCAGGGAAGAGCGTCGTTTTATCGCGCTGTACAGTGCCAATTGAGTTAGACTCGCTGCGTCTGGTCCGGGTTCGACGGATTTTTCGCAAATTGTACGGCGATCGAGAACTTGCAGCGGAGAGCTGGCGTTGCTAAGGAAAATCTCAATTTGTTTTGTTCTGCTGCTGACACTGCCAATCGCCGGAACGGTTTCGGCGCAACAGAGAAAAATAAAAGTCATCGCCGACCAGGACAGCGGCGGTCCGCAAGGAACCAATTTTCTCTCACTCCTGATGCTCCTGCGCGCCAGGCAAGTGGATCTTCTGGGCATCACCACGATCAGCGGAGACCAGTGGCTGGAGCCCGCCACCGTCTTCGCTCTCTGGGCCACGGAACAAACCGGGCGAACCGACGTTCCGGTCATCAAGGGAGCGCAGGTCCCGCTGCTGCACACCCGGCGCGATCAGGAACTCGAGGAAGCGCTCTACGGCAGCTATGTCGGCTGGCATGGTTCGCTGAATCCCGATGCGCCCCTGCCGGGCGAGGTTTGGCCTCCGCCGGGCGGCTTTCCTAAGGTCCAAGCGCGTCCCGGCCGCGCCGCCGACTTCATCATCGACACGATTCGCGCGAATCCCGGGGAAATCGTCTTGTATTGCGCTGGGCCCCTTACCAACATTGCGCTCGCCGTGCGCATGGATCCGGGCATTGTGGCGCTGACCAAATCCATTTACATCATGGGCGGTAGCAGTGAGGGCGGTCCGGAACTCAACTGGTGGTGGGACGCAGAAGCCGCTTCGATCGTGATGCGCGAACCGTGGAAGGAGATTGTTGTTTCACCCTTTGAAGCCGGTGCTCAGGTTTGGTCGAGCGAAAAACTAATGAGGCAAGTGGTGGAAGCCGGCGGACCGCTGGCGAAACACATTCAGCAAAATTATCTTGATACCAAAGCGCTCGCCGGAACCACCCTGTGGTCCATGATGTGGGACGAAGTTCTGGTGGCCTCGCTGCTCGATCCCACCGTAATCAAAAAATCGGAAGTCATGTACCTCGATGTGGATATTCAACACGGACCCAAGTATGGCCACACGATCGTCTGGAAAAAACCCGGTGCTATGCCCACGTTTTTTTTGCCGTACAGCGGCCCGCGAGCGCCCGATCGCGAGAAATGGCGGGGGCATCTGGTGGCGCCGGAGCAGTTGCATCCAGCCACCGTCCAGATGGAAGTTGACGTGCCCAAATTTGAAAAAATCTTTGTGGAGGTGCTGAGCCACTGACAGCACGCTTGCCCGAACGCCAGCCGTACCTTTTCGCGAGAGTTGCGGCGTCTCACTACTGCAGCAAGTAATCCCTTGAAATACAGGGAACGCTGGATGCGTGGACGAAATGCTGGGTTGTTACAATTTTCCCGGAGAGTGAAAAATGAAAAAATTGGTTGGAATGATCACTGGATTACTGCTCGCTTCGGTTCCGGCCCTGGCACAGGACAGAAGCCATCCTGCTCCGGCATCGCATCCTGCTCCCGCGGCCCATCCCGCATCCCATCCCCCCTCCCACGGCCCATCGCGCTACAAGGAACCCAAGCATGCCCCGGCTGCAAAACCGGACGAGCACAACGAACGGCATTTCGACAATCAGCCGGGCCATCCGAATGCACCGCACGTGGATCGCGGAAAGGTCTGGGTCGGCCACAACACCGGACACAGCGACACGCACTATCACGTCGACCATCCCTGGGCGCATGGACATTTCAGCGGCGGCTTTGGACCGAAACACGTTTGGCGCATCCATGGCGGGAACCGTGAGCGCTTCGGATTCGGCGGTTTCTTTTTCAGCGTCGCTCCCTATGATTATGATTACGTTGGAGACTGGAATTGGGATGCCGACGACGTCGTAATTTACGAAGACCCCGATCACGACGGTTGGTACCTGGCCTACAACGTGCGCCTCGGAACTTACGTGCACGTCGAATACCTGGGCAGCTGAAAAAAGACCCACCTGGTCGTTTAGAACGAAAAAAGAGCGGCGCCCAAACGCGCCGCTCTTTTTCGTTGCACGATTTTGTTTTTGCGGTTCGTGGTGATCAATCGTTGCGGCTGAAAGTCCCGGTGAAGTCGTCGCCCCTGGTTCGCCCCCGCACGTCGATCAGTTCCACTTCGTTGCGGTCCCGGTTCAACCGCACCCGCGCTTTTCCGCGCGCCTCGCCCTGGTCGGAGCGGAGGATGCGGATGGTAAATTCGCGATCGCCGTCAAAGCTTTCCACCACGCCGTAGAACATGATGCGGAAGTTCTGGCCGGACAAGCCGACTTGGGCGTCGCCGCGCGTGTCCACCCAGCCGCGGCGAACTTGTGAATTGGCAAAGCCGCCGCTGAACGTACCCCTCCCGTCGGTGTCCACTTTGACGCGCGGATAATTTGTAACCGGACGCCCGTATCCGCTGGCGCGCGGATTGTACTCGGCACGTTCGACGCGGCCGTTTCGCGAATTTATCACGCACTCGAAGCGCGCATTTTGCCAGCGCCCGCGGTCCCCGACGCGATACTTCAATTTGCCGCGCAGCCCAAATTGAAAATCAGAAACGCCGTAATTGTCCCGGGCTTCAAATTGCACAAAAGCCTGCCCGCCGGCATCGTCGGTAATGTTGTCGGTCAGGGCCTTCTGGCAGCGCTCGAAAACATCCCGGGGGCGCTGCGCGCCGGCCGGAGCCGGGAAAAAGCTGGCAGAAAAAATGAAACAGGCCAGGCCGTAGAAGGACACGGACTTCCAATTCGGAAGGCCGATATTCCGGATGATCATGGGTTTTCCTCCGTCAGAACACCTTGGAAAAAACCTTAAGCTCCGGCACGAGGAGTGTCAAGGAAAACGCGGGATCGGTTTTCCAGCAATGCATTCTGGTTCGGAGTTTGCCTCCGAATCGCCAGGGCTTCGAGCGCAAACACCGGACCGGTGTTCGCGCTGCACACCGGCACTTCAGTTTTTCGCGAGCAGCGTCTTCCAGCGCGCCCAGGAATCGGCGCGGGCTTTTTTGTTGGCGTCGTTTGCGTCCGGAGCTTCGCCGGCGCGCATGAAGCCGTGGCCGGCGCCATCGTAGGTGACCGGTTCATAGGTTTTTCCGGCGGTTTTCATGGCGGCCACCGTGTCGGGAATCGTGGCGTCGATGCGCGCGTCGTTACCGGCATAAAATCCGTAAACGGGAGCCTTGATTTTCGCCATGGCGTCTTTGGCCGGAGGCGGTCCGTAGAAAACAAATGCCGCGGACAAATCGGGGCGACTGGTAGAGAAGCGGAACGTTTGTCCGCCTCCCCAGCAGAAGCCGCCGACAAATAGTTTGCCGTTCGAGGCCGGAATTTTCTTGGCGTAATCCGCGGCGGCGTTCAAATCTGCGGTGACCTGGTCGGGATTTAATTTGCTCACCGCTTCGGTTGCGGCGTCGCCCGGCAAGCTGTCGCTGCGGCCGCCGTTTGGTCCCATGCCGGAGAGCAGATCGGGAGCGACGGCGATATAGCCTGCCGCGGCGACCTGGTCGGCCAGGTCCTGGACCCAATCGGTCATCCCAAAAATTTCGTGAATGATGAGTACGACGGGAGCTTTGTCTTTCGATTCAGGATAGACGACAAAGGTCTGCACCGTGCGGCCATCGTGTTTGACTTCAACCCATTCGCGATGCCGCGAGGATTTCTGCAGAGCGGCCTTGGCCCAGTCCTGAGCCGAAGCGAGGGGTGCACTGAGAACGGCGAGAAATAGAATCCAAGCAATTCGTTTCATGGCGTAAGCCTCCGGTGAAGGGCAGAATACGCGGGTTGTGGCGGGCAAGGACCGCGCCATGCCGAGCCAAATAGTAATGCCAAGGGCTGCGAGCGACAAGGGGCCATTGCCGCGTGTCGCTTGCCGCAGGGTTCCGGCTACGGGTTTCCGGTCTTGCGGGCCATCGTCCCGGTGGATTCGTTGACACGCTGCTCCTGTGTCCGCTACGCTTCTATGTTTGATTGACGCTGAATTTTGCGCAAGGCAACCGCGACAAATTTGTGAATCCTAATGGATCGGATGAACCTCGGCATGGCTGAAGAGAAGCTTCCAACACGGGCGCAGGATTTTTCGGAATGGTACAACCAGCTGGTACTGAAGGCGCAGCTTGCCGATTATGCGCCGGTACGCGGGTGCATGGTGGTGCGTCCGTATGGTTGGGCGCTTTGGGAAAATATTCAGGCCTCGCTCGATAAAAGATTCAAGGCGACCGGGCACCAGAACGTGGCGTTTCCCATGCTGATTCCCAAGAGTTTCATCGAAAAGGAAAAACATCACGTGGAAGGTTTTTCTCCCGAGCTCGCGGTGGTGACGATTGGGGGCGGCGAAGAGCTTGCTGAACCACTCATCATCCGGCCGACTTCGGAAACCATCATCGGGCATATGTGGTCGAAGTGGATTCAGTCGTATCGCGATTTGCCGGTGCTGATGAATCAGTGGAACAGCGTGGTGCGCTGGGAGCTGCGGACGAAACTATTTTTGCGCACACTGGAATTTTATTGGCAGGAAGGGCATACCGCGCATGCCACCCGCGAAGAGGCGGAATTTGAAACCCGCCAGATGCTGGATATTTATACGGATTTTGCTGTTACCGATGCCGCCATACCGGTCATTCCCGGCAAAAAATCGGATGCCGAGAAATTTGCCGGCGCGAACCTGACCTATTCGATTGAAGCCATGATGGGTGACGGACGGGCTCTGCAGTCGGGGACTTCCCATTTCCTGGGACAGAACTTCGCACAAGCGTTTGAAGTTCGTTATCTCGACCAGAACGGGCAGTTGCAGCATTGCTGGACGACCTCCTGGGGCCTGTCGACGCGCTTTATCGGGGCCATCATCATGGTCCACGGCGACGATCAGGGACTGGTGCTGCCTCCACGGCTGGCGCCGATTCAGGTTGTGATCGTTCCTATTTTCAAGACCGACGAAGAAAAAGCGACCGTGCTCGGTGCCGCCCGGAACCTGACGGCCGAGCTGGTGAAGGCGAATATTCGCGTGAAACTGGATGAACGGGAAGGGCAGAGCGCCGGCTGGAAATTCAACGACTGGGAGATGCGCGGCGTTCCTGTGCGCGTCGAGCTCGGGCCCAAAGACGTCGCCAAGCAGTCGGCAGTGTTGGCGCGCCGGGATCGCCCGGGCAGAGAAGGCAAGGTCAGCGCTGCGCTCGCGGGCCTGGGCGTCACGATTGAGAACTTGCTCGGCGAGATTCAGCAGGCGCTGCATGACAAGGCTTTGGCATTCCGCAAGAGCAATACCCATGACGCGAACACCTATGACGATTTGAAGAAAGCGGTGGAGACCGGCTTTGCGTTTTCTTCCTGGTGTGGCAGCGGCGAGTGCGAGGCGAAAATCAAGGAAGAGACGCGGGCTACCATGCGTTGTATTCCACTCGACCAGGCGGGAGCGGCGGGCGACTGCGTTTATTGCGGGAAGCCGGCCGCCGAACGCGCCATTTTTGCGCGCGCGTACTAAGAATACGAACCACATCGCATCCGCGGGCGCGAGCAGGCGCTGCGCGCACCTGTACCGCACGCGAGCGCGATTGCCCGTCTTGCCAGTTCCTTTCCGGGAACACCACGCTTGTGATGTCCTCGACAGACCTCTCGCCGGATGCTAGTTTCAAGTTATTGAGATTTGTTGTCGCTGGACCCGTGTGTTTGCCGGTGCAGTCCACTATGGAGAATATGACCGTGTTATTTGATGGCCACCGCGCACCTCGGGTTCCCGCTTCTCGCCGCTCGCAGCGGGGGGAAGGCAAGCTGAAAGCTGTGGTTGTTACGGTCCTGCTGGTGGCCGGAATTTATTCCGCTTTTAAGCTGCTGCCACCCTATATCGCGGAATATCAACTCTCCGACAAGATGCAAGAGCAGGCGCGCTACGCGATTGCGACGCGCAGCACCGAAGAACAGGTGCGGGAAACGGTTTGGAAGACGGTCCAGGACCTCGATATCCCTCTGAAGCGCGAAGACATTAAAGTGGTTGTGAGCCAGCAGGTGGTGAAGATTTCAGTCGATTACACCGTGCCGGTCGATCTCTTGTTCTACCACGTGGATTTGCATTTTTCGCCGAGCAGCGAAAACAAGTCGCTGACCTAGGGTCTGCTAAAATTCCAGAGAGTGGGTCGGTCCTCGGGTCGCCGGGGGCCGATTTTTTTTGGCGCGACGGACCGGGAAACGCGGGAGGGCCCGAGCGGCTGGGGGGTTGCGGGTCTGGGGGAGGACGGGGTGCGGGCGGTGGGACACGGCCGGCAGCCGCGTGCCCCCGTAAGTGGCGGAACGACAGGGGTTGCCGGTGGAACAGGACGTGCAGCTTTGCACGTGTGACGGATTGGGAGACAATGTTGGTCCAGCCCGCGTCTTAGTAATCATAGTATTGTTGACGGACAGCTAGAGGCCGGTTCTTGGCGTCGACCAGGGTGTCGCGCGTCGAAGCCCGGCGAATTACGGGAGAGCGGATTGCGCATTCGGATACAAAAGGGATTTTTTACTTCCGTTGTCGGCCTGACGGTGCTGGGCGTTATTTTCGCGTGTTTTCTGACGGCGGCCGGGATTTTCACGTGGTACTACGTGAAGTATTCGCGAATGATTGATGCGCGCCTTTCCGGCCACGTCCTGCAAAACACCACCCAGATTTTTTCAGCTCCGCAACATATCTCCGTAGGGCAAGCCTGGAGTCCGGATGAACTGGCGACTTATCTGACGCGGGTTGGTTATCGCACGGACCAGAGCGACGGCACTTTGGGGCAGTTCACCATTCAGGGGAACACGGTCGACATCCGCCCGTCGAAACTTTCCTATTTTGGGGGCGGAAATCCTCTTGCAGTGCAATTTTCCAGCAGGGCGGTGAAATCGATTCGGCCGCTGGGCGGCGGGAACGAGATGGATACGGCCGAGATCGAACCGGAGCTGATTACCAATTTGTTTGACAGCGCCCGCGAGAAGCGCCGGCCCGTCCGGTATGAGGATTTGCCGCCGGTTTTAGTGCACGCCATTCTGTCGGCGGAAGATAAACGTTTCTTTGAACACGGCGGATTCGATTTCATCCGCATCGGCGGAGCGGCCTGGGCCGATATCCGGCACAGCAGCAATCACTACCAGGGCGCCAGCACCATTACCATGCAGGTGGCGCGAACCTTTTTCTTTTCCAATGAGCGCACCTGGAAACGCAAAGTGGCCGAAGCCATGGTTTCCATGGAGCTGGAGCAGCGCTTTTCCAAGCAACAGATATTTGAGTTGTACGCCAACGAGGTGTATCTGGGAAATCGCGGAAGCTTCGGGATCCGCGGATTTTCCGAGGCGAGCGTGGCCTACTTTGGCAAAGACTTAAGGCAGCTTTCCGTGCAGGAGTGCGCCTTTCTAGCCGGGCTGATCCGGGCGCCGAATTACTACTCCTCGGCCGACCGCAAGCCGGAACGCGCGGCACAGGCGCGCGACCGCGTGCTGACGCAAATGCTGGACAACAAATACATCACCGAAGCGGACATTCAGGATGCCAAACGCGTGCCGCTGAAAATCATGCGGACTTCGGTTTCTGGCAGCGAAGCTCCGTACTTTGTGGACATGGTGAAGGATCACCTGCTCGACAAATATTCCGAGACCGAATTGCTGAGCGAGAATTTCCGGGTGTACACGAGTCTTGATCCCGCGCTGCAGCGGGCCGCTGCCGTGGCCGTGGAAGAAGGGATGAAGAACGTCGACAAGCTGCTGGCCAAGAAATATGACCGCTGGCGCAAGGAGCAGGCGAAGAAGGGAACAAGTGAGCCGATTCCCCAGGCGCAGGTTGCGCTGGTGGCCCTTGATCCGCGAACGGGTGAGATCAAAGCGCTCATCGGCGGGCGGGACTACGGTCTGAGCCAGTTGAATCATGCCATTGCCCAGCGGCAGCCGGGGTCGGTGTTCAAGCCGTTTGTGTACGCGGCCGCTTTTGACAATGCGGTCGATGGCGTGCAGCCGGTGATAACCCCTGCCACCACTCTCGACGATGAGCCGACCACATTTCAGTTTGACGGCAAGGAATACACCCCGAACAATTACGGCGAAAAATTCATGGGGCGCGTGACGGTGCGCGAAGCGCTGACAAATTCGCTGAACGTAGCGACGGTGAAGGTGGCCGAGATGATCGGGTATGGCCGCGTGGTGCAGGTGGCGCGCCAGATGGGTTTGGGTACCAATATCAAAGCGACGCCGGCCGTAGCGCTTGGCGCGTACGAAATGACGCCCGTGGATGTGGCGGCCGACTACACGACATTTGCCAATGTCGGCACCCGCACCGAGGCGCAATTCCTGCGCACGGTGGTAGGCGCGGACGGAAGCACGCTGGAAAAATTTACTCCGCAGACGCGCGGAGCGCTTGATCCCCGGGTGGCGTACCTGGTGGACAGTCTGATGAAGGATGTCCTCAACAAAGGCACCGGCGCGACCGTAAGAGCTCGCGGATTTACGCTGCCGGCAGCCGGAAAGACGGGTACTTCGCGCGACGGCTGGTTTGCCGGGTTCACATCCAACCTGGTTTGCGTGATTTGGATCGGCTTTGACGACAACCGGGATTTGGGTCTGGCCGGCGGCACCTCGGCCGCTCCCATCTGGGCCGATTTCATGATTCGCGCCACCGCCCTGCCTGGCTATCGCGATGCGCACGACTTCACCATGCCGGAAGGGGTGCAATCGGTCGTCATTGATCCAGACTCGCTCGAACTGGCCACACCCAATTGTCCAACGACGCGCGAGGAAATCTATGTGGGAGGCTCGGCTCCGACCCAGTTCTGCGAACTGCACGGCGGACATAACCCACTCGCGGCCACCGGTTCCTGGCTTTCTCATATTTTCGGGGGAGGCGAGCCCAAGGCGCCTCAGACCGGGCCCGACGGCCAGCCGCTGGCGGCCCCCGGGCAGCCCGGCGCCAACGGCCAGGGGCAGCCGGAGGATACTTCGGCGCAGCCTGCCCAAAAGAAAAAGAATCCTTTACAGAAGATTTTTGGTATCTTTGGGGGCAAGAAGAAGGACCCCGACAAGGCCAAGCCTAAGCCGGAGAAGGGAGATTCGCCATGAACCGTTACTTGGTGGCGTTTCCGATTAGTGTTCTCCTCTTTTCAGTTTCCATCCCATCTGCAGGTCAGAATTTCGATTCCGATAACGACGCGTCGATCGATTCCCGGTTGATGCAGTCGCAGTCGCAATCGGCCACTCCGCAGAATCCACCGGTGATCGTGGTGAAGCCGGAATTAACGAACGAGCAGTTGGGCGATCTGTATATGGTTCGCAAGGATTTTCGGGAAGCCGTCGAAGTGTACAAGAAGATCGCCGACGAGAACCCGAAAAACCCCGTGTACCTCAACAAACTCGGCATCGCCTATCACCAGCAGACCGCGCTGAACATTGCGATGAAATATTATGAGCGCGCGACGAAGGCTGATCCTCTGTATGCCGACGCGCAGAACAATATCGGGACGATCTGGTATCAGCGCAAGAAATTCGGCAAAGCCGTCCGCGCCTACAAGAAAGCGATTGCGCTGCGAAGTGACATGGCGGTGCTGCACAGCAATCTGGCGTACGCCTATTTTGGGCAAAAGAAGCTGGAGGAATCGATTGGCGAATTCCGGCAGGCGATTGCTCTCGATCCGCAGTTGTTCGAGCACAGCTCCGGACGCGGTGGTTCGATCCTGCAGGACCGCTCGGTGAGCGACCGCGGCGCTTTCTACTTCTTGCTGGCCAAGTCCTATGCCGAGACCGGAAATTATGCGAGTTGCATTGTGTACCTGCGCAAGGCGAAAGAAGAAGGATATGCGGCCATCGGTCAGGTGAAGACGGATCCGGCATTTTCAGCAGTACTCATGGCGCCTGAAGTTCAGGATGTGCTGGCAGCCAAGCCGCGCAACGCCGATCACTAAACGGAAGAAAAAGTTCTGCAGTTCTCAGAGTGCTGTACGGGTGTGCAATCCATTGCTCTGCTACAATCAAGCCAGAATGGTTCGGCAGGTCCTCATAGCGCGCCTCTCGGTTATTTTCATCGTTCTCGCCACTTATCTGACGGTTTCCCCATGCGCGAGTGCGCAGGAAGGGCTGCGAAGTTCGGCCGCCGGCGCCGGCGCAACCGGGCCGGGAATCTACCTGGTATTTCCCTTTGAAAATTCGGATTCATCGCCGCGGCTTGACTGGATCGGCGAGGGGCTCGAAGAGCTGGCGATTGAGCGGCTCTTGAGCGCCGGGCAACAGGTTTATTCGCACGACGGCCGGACGAGTGAACTCGACCGCTACGGCCTGCCGCCGGCGGCCAAGCTGAGCCACGCCTCGATGTTGCGCGTGGCGCAGGATCTGGACGCCGATTTTGTCATTTTGGGGTCGTATTCATCGGACGGTCGCACGCTTTCGATCTCGGCTCGCGTCCTGCGGGTGACGCCAACCGAGTTGCTCGATCCGCAAAAAGAGAGTGGCACGCTCGATTCTTTGATGGACTTGCAGACCCGGCTGGTCTGGAAACTGTTGAGTGCGAATGACGCGAAGTTTCACACGACCCTTGGCGATTTTTCCAAGCGGCAGAGCCCCCTGCGCCTCGATGCGTTTGAACACTATGTGCGGGGCCGCCTGGCGGGTGAAGACGAAGCGCGCATCCGCGAGATGCGGGAAGCGGCCCGGCTGGAGCCGCAATGGGCCGCTCCGGACTTCGCGCTGGGAGAAGTTTATTTTGCGCGGCGGGATTGTGATTCGGCGATTCCCTGGTTTGCGCGCGTGCCCAAAACCCACGAGAAATACGTTGAGGCGCTGTTTTCAACCGGCGTTTGCCGCTTGCAGATGAATCAGCCGGAGCGCGCGGAAGAAATTTTTACGGCCTTGCAGGAAACCTTGCGGCACGGAGACAGCGGGGGACCTCGCGTCGACACCATCGTGGCGGGAGCGGACTTGCCGGAAATTTTGGACGACCTGGCGATTGCGCGAGCCCGGCAGGGAAAAACTCCTGCGGCGCAGGCCGACCTGCGGCGGGCATCGGAAATCGATCCGGACGAAGACGATTATTACTTCAATCTGGGATTGCTGGCGCTGCGCGGCGGGGATTTTTCGGCCGCGGCCGGATATTTTCACAAAGCCGCGGAGCAGGAACCGGAAAACGCAGAGGATCGCGCGCTTTCGATTTATTCGCTCGAAAAGTCCGGGAAAAAGGCCGAAGCGGATGAAGAACGCGAGTCGGCGGTCGAGACGTTCGGGCCGAATGGCTTGCCAACCGTCAAATTCGACGCCAAAGGCGAGGTGCTGGCGCGGCTCGATCGCATCAAAAGCGAACTGGATATTACCGCGCTGCGACTGGATCTGCAGGCGGGAACGGTTCCGGCGAACGCGGCGGCGCCGGCCACCGCCAACACCGCAGCGAGCCATTTGCGCAGCGGGAGGCAGGACTTCGCGGCCGGGCGGCTGGACCCGGCAGAGACCGAATTTAAGGCGGTGCTGGCGATCGACGCTGCTAACGCCACGGCGCACCGGAGCTTAGGTGAAATTGCCAGGCGCAGGGGCCGGTTGGATGAAGCGGTCAGGGAACTGCAGGCTTCGCTCGTGACCCGGGATTCGGCCGTAGTGCGAACCATTCTGGCGCGTGTCTATCTGGAGCAGAAGAAACCGGATCTGGCGCGCAGCGAAGCGGAAAAGGCGCTGAAACTGGCGCCCAATTATGCCGAAGCGAAGACCTTGCTGGAGCGCTTGAACGGTGCAAAACCAGCCGGAGGGGCGCGATGATCCGGACCCAGTCGAGTTTGCTGTCGATATTTTGCGCAATCAGTGGTTTTTTCCTTTTGTTTCTGGCCCCGGCGACCGGCGCTGATGAACCTGCAAGCCCGACGGTTCTTGAACTGAAACTCGATCGCGAAGTGGGACCAGTGCTGGCGACCTACATCACCGAGGGGCTCGAGGATGCGGCAGCGCGGCACGCGTCGCTCGTGCTGATCAGCATG
>Ga0193716_1001196_pt1 | contig 15408 bp, 13 predicted proteins | sample U2c1metaG_FD_145901 | JGI IMG/M metagenome (GOLD analysis project Ga0193716, IMG submission 145901) | Soil microbial communities from a riparian zone of the East river system, Colorado, United States - U2c1 | ecosystem: Environmental > Terrestrial > Soil > Riparian zone | place: USA: East River...
CGCTGGAAGACGTGGAACCGGGTACGCGCGTTCCTGAGCATGGTCGCGCTCGTGCTGTGCGGCGCCGGTCTGCACGTCTGGAACTGACCTCGCCGACGGGACCATGAAAGCTGACCGGTGTGTCACAAAACCGGCCAACGTTCATGGACAAAGCACTGACCAGCGGCCTACGCCGACTCGGCGTGCCAAAGGGCCGCGCTATTGGTGCCGCTACAGCCGCGGGTAACGATGGGGGTGCCATTCTTGGAGGTATTGGGGACGAGGTTCAAGCACTGGTTCGGGAAGCCGGAGGCCAGAAAGAGGCCACCGTTACTGTTGGCGACCACCCAATGCCACCATTGACCAGTGGCCGCGGAGTTGCAGACCTTCTGGTGCACGCGGTCACCAAAGGAGAACTCGACGACCATACACAAAGCGCTGTTGCGGTTTATCAACTGGAAGAAGCCGTTGCCGACGTCTATCGGCCTGAACGACTGTGCTGTCGCACCTGTGCAGTCCCATTCTTGAATGAGAGCTCCGGGCGTGGTGGACGAGTTGGTCACGTCGGCGCACTTGTCGGCATGGTCGTTGACAATCTTGATGAAGTCGCCGGAAACAGCCACCTGCGCGGTTCCCGACGTCTTGGTCTCGACGGCTTGAGCCGGGCTGGTCAGCCCCACCCCGATGGTACCCAGACTGATAAGGGTGGCGAGTGCGGCCAGCGCACTTCGAATCTTCATTTCGATCGCTCCTGTCAGTGTTGACGCCTGTCGAATTTGTGCTCACGCGATACTCCCGGCGCGCCATTCAGTGCGCCTTCAGTGCGGCTTCAGCCAGCTTCCGAAGGCCGGGTGGCGGACTACACTCCGCACTCGATGGAGCAGCCGGATCGTTCTGTGTCGTTCGGGATCCTGGGATCCCTCGAGGTCAGCCGTGGCGGCAAGCGCGTTGAGCCACGCAGCGCCAAGCTGCGTGCGCTCTTGCTCGATCTGGTGGTGCACCGCGGCCGGCCTCGTACGAGCGGTCAGCTAATCGACGCCTTGTGGGGCAGTGCCACGCCGAAGACGGCGCCGGGCGTTCTGCAGAACTATCTGTCGCAGCTACGCCGTGTGGTGGGGCCGGAGGTACTGACCCGCACCGTGTCCGGGTACGTCCTCGCCATTGACTCCGAGCGTGTCGACAGCGAGCGGTTCGCGGCCCTGGCCGCGCAGGCGCGACAGGCAGAACGCCGCGGCGATGTCGACGCGGTGGCGGAGTTGGCGACAGCGGCGCGGGCGCTGTGGCGCGGCCCGCCGCTGAACGACGTCGCTGATGCGGAGTTCGCCCAACCGATCATCGCCAGACTGACCGCGTTGTGCGCCACCATCGACGAGCTGCACCTGCACGCGAAGATCGAGACCGGATCTGTTCAGGAGGCCATCGCCGAGCTGCGGGAACGTGTTGTCGACGACCCCGCGCGGGAGCGGTGGTGGTGGCTGTTGATGCTCGCCTTGTATCGCGATGGACGCCAGTCCGACGCCCTGGCGGCCTACCACCGCGCCCGCTCGGCACTGATCGAGACCGTCGGTGTCGAGCCGGGGCCGGCGCTGCGCGCGCTCGAAGCGGCGCTGCTCTCCCAAGACCCCGCGCTCGAACGCCACCCGCGCGCGGCCCGAACGCGGCAGGCGTGCGTATTGCCGACGTACCGGACAGCGCTGCTCGGACGCGGCACGGACCTCGACGCACTGGCCGAGCGGGTCAGCGCGAACGCTGTGCTCACGTTGACCGGGGTGGGCGGTGTCGGGAAGACCCGGCTCGCGGTGGAGTTCGCCGCTCGAGCCCGATCGCACTGGCCAGACGGCATCGCCTTCCTCGACCTCGCGGCGGTAACCGACCCGCGGCTCGTGCCCATCGCGGCGCTGGCCGCACTCGGCCTCGACGAGGAGCCTGTTCGGCCACCCCTGCACACTGTGACACGCGCCTTGCGGGACCGCCGGATGCTCGTGCTGGTCGACAACTGCGAGCATGTGGACGAGGCGGCCGGTGGCCTCATCACCGCCATTCTCGACCAGTGCCACCGTACCGGGATGCTGGCCACCAGCCGGATCCCGCTCGGGCTGCCCGGCGAGCAGGTCTGGCCGGTACAGCCGCTGGGCACCGACGACGAGCTCGCCGACGCGGTCGCCATGCTCACCGACCGCGCTCGCGCACTCGGAGCCGCCGTCCCACTCGACAGCCGGGCGGTCGCGCTGACCCGGCGCCTTGGCGGGCTGCCGCTGGCCATCGAGACGATCGCCCCGTGGACGCGGACCCTGTCCACTCAGGACATCCTCGATCGCCTCGGCGAACTCGTCATCACCACCGACCAGCGCGATCCGACCCGCCAGCGCACCATGACCAACGCGCTGGCCTGGAGCGACGGGCACCTCGACGCCGGCACCCGCCGGCTGTTCCACCAGCTCGCCGTGTTCATCGGCGACTTCGACCTCACCGCCGCCGAGGCCGTCCTCGATGCCGGCACCGACGTGCTCCGCGCGCTCGACGACCTCGTCATCCACTCCTTGGTGATCGCCGACACGACCTGGACCTCGACCCGCTATCGGCTGCTCGAACCCGTCCGGCAGTACGCCCTTGCCGGGCTCGACGACGACGGTGACGCGGCCCGGCTGCACCAGCGCCACCTTGATCACTATCTCAAGCTCGCCGTCCAGATCGGACGACATGCCGTCGCCGCGGACGCCACCCGATGGTTGGCCAAGGCCGACCGTGAGATCGCGAACCTGCGTACCGCCCACGACTGGGCGATCGCCGGCGGTCGAGCCGACGACGCGACGATGTTGGCCGGCGGGCTGTACTGGTACTGGTGGCTGCGCGGGGCCAGCACCGAAGGCATCGACCGACTCACCCATTCCCTCGCACTCGAGCCGTCGCGGCGCCACGCCGTCCGTGCCCGCGTCGGCCTCGCCTCCCTCCTGATCCAAGCCGGGCACCGCGACGCTGCCGCCCACCATGCCGAACGCGCCTTACACGACGCCCGGTCCGTTGGCGACCCGCGTCTCGAGGCGCACGCGCTGGGAACCGTCGGACGCATCGCCAGCGACCGCCAGAACACCGCTGAGGCAGAGGCCGCGCTATGCGGGGCGCAGCACCTCTTCGAGCAGGTCGGCAACCTCCTCGGCGTGGCCTGGTGCCAGTTCGTGCGCTACAACAACTCCGCGACCGAAGCCGAGCGCGCCAACGCGCTGCCCGGACTGCGCCGCTCACATGACCTCTACGCCGAGGCGGGCAGCGACTGGGGGCTGGCCTGGACGCACAGCCTGCTCGGCCTCGACGCGTCGCGCCGACCGGACCTGGACACCGCGCATCACCACCTCGACGCCGCCAACCGGCTGATCGACGAGAACGGCTTTCGCGACGAGCTCGCCGTCGACACCAAAGCATGGCTCGCCACGGTCGAAGCCAGAACCGACCAGCCGGCCGCCGGTCGCCGACTCGTGGAACAGGCACTCGCCATCGCGACCGGACTACCCGATCCCATGCCCCGCAGCGCATGCGCCTGGGCCATCGCCGAGTTGGCCATCGCCGCCGACCAGCTTTCCCAAGCCGCACGCGCCCTCGGCGCCGTCGACGAGGTGGGCCGGCAGGTCGCCGCCGCCAACCGCATGCTCGACAGGGACCGCGTCGCGCACCTCACCACGCTGGTCGTCAACGGGCTCGGTGGCGACACGGCACGCGACCTGTTCCGCGCGGGCGCGACCGCGATCCAGACCGACACGCTGCACACCTGCCTCACGTCACCGCGCTAGCCGCCCTGGATCGCGAGGACCAGCGAGGCGACGGCCAGTGCGAGATAGGTCCCGGGAAACGCGAGGTTGTGGAGGACCCTGGCCCGGAGATGAGTGGCGACCGCGCCGACGAAGAAGGCCACGAGGCCGATCGCCGCGGCCACCCCGAGCACGTGCAGCCCGAGCAGGCCGAGGAGCAGACCGGCCGCACCGGCGGCCTTGAGCGTGGCCAGCGTGGGCAGCCACGAGCGCGGCACCCCCACCTCGGCCGAGTTCGCGAGCACGAACTCGGCCTTGGCCAGATCCGCGACGGCCGTACCGGCGTTGACCACGATGGTGACGACCGTGACGACGATGTATGCAGTGGACATACCTACCCGACGCGCGGCCGATGTCAAAGGTGACCCCAGCGGGTGCGGCCAGCCGCAGGTTCGGCAGCGTCAGCAGGGCACGCACCGCGATCTCCGTCTCGGCCCTCGCCAGTCGCGCGCCGAGGCAGAAGTGCGGTCCCAGCGCGAAGGCGAGGTGCGCGCGGACGTTGGGGCGCCGAGGATCGAACGTGTCGGGGTCGTCGAACACGGCGGGATCGCGGTTCGCGCCGGCGATCGACACTGTCACCAGGTCGCCGGCGGCGACCTGTGCGTCGCCGAGTCGCACGTCGCGCCTGGCGTAGCGGTCGACGACGGCGGCCGCGGGCTCCAGCCGCACCGACTCCTCGATCGCGCCCGCCAGCAGCGCGGGCTCCGCGCGGACCTCGGCCAGTACGGCCGGCCGTGCCAGCAGATGCAGCACCAGGTTCGTGATCATGCCTGCTGTCGTGTCGATGCCGCCGAACATCAACACCGCCGCGTTCGACACGGCCTCCTCGGTCGTGAGGCCGTGGGCACGCACGACCTCGGTGAGGAGCGAGTCCGTGCCGATCGTGCTGGCGACGCTCTCCGACAGCGCCGCGAACGCCGTCGCGCCGGCCGCCGTCGCGGGCCTGCCGGCGGTCACCTCGGACACCGACTCGACGATCGAGGCGTACCAGGCCAGCACGGTCGCCGCGTCCGAGTCGGCCAGGCCGAGCGCTTCGGCGAGCACCGCCACCGCCAGCGGGCCCGCGAAGTCGGCGCGCAGGTCGGCCTTGCCGGTCAGGCGGAGCGCGTCGAGCAGGCGCGTGGTCTCGGCTTTCACGAACCCCTCGAACCGTTCGCGCACGGCCGCCGGCCGGAACGGCGGCACGAACGGCTCGCGGTGGCGGGCGTGCTCCGGGCCGTCGAGCGACAGCATGCTCGGGCCGACCACCCGCGCCGTCGAGAAGCGCGGATCGTCGACGGTGAACGTCGCCGCGTCCCGCATGACCTGCTGCGCGAGGGTGTAGCCGGTGACCAGCCAGCCGCCGAGGACCGGCAGCCACGACACCGGCTCGGTGGCGCGGAGACGAGCCAGCAGCGGGTGGGGATCGCTCGTCAGCTCGTCGAGTGTCGCGTCGCTGCCCAGCGGAGATCCTGCCACGCGGCCAAGTCTAGGTCGGATTTCCGAGTCTCTTGACGCCCTTGTCGGGCCTCGGCTACGTTGCCAGGACATCAAGGTGAAACGTTTCATGACCCGTGCAGGCGGTGAGCGCACGTGACGGCACAGACGCCACCGCTGCTCGAGCTGCGTGACGTTCACAAGTCCTTCGACGCGGTGCACGCGCTGCGCGGAGTGTCCATCGAACTGCACGCGGGCGAGGTGCACGGGCTCGCCGGCGAGAACGGCGCCGGCAAGTCGACGATCGTGCGGATCATCGGCGGCGAGCACTCTCCTGACTTCGGCGCCGTGCTCGTCGACGGCGCGCCGGTGCACTTCGGTGGCCCGAGGGACGCCCGTGACCGCGGGATCGCGGTGATCCACCAGGAACCGACGCAGTTCCCCGACCTCACGGTCGCGGAGAACGTGTTCATGGGCCGGCAGCCGTTGCGTTCGATGCGGCGGATCGACCGCGCGACCATGCACCGGCGTGCCGCGGAGCTGTTCTCCTCGCTGGGGGTGCCGATCGACCCCGGCCGGGTCACACGCGGACTGTCTATCGCGGACCAACAGATCATCGAGATCGGCAAGGCGCTGTCCGCCGAGGCGCGGATCATCGTGATGGACGAGCCGACCGCCGCACTGTCCACTGTGGAGGCCGAGCGGCTGTTCCTGGTGGCTGGCCGGTTGGCGGAGAGCGGCGCGGCACTGCTGTTCATCTCGCACCGGCTCGAGGAGATGTACGCGATCTGCCAGCGGGTGACCGTCCTGCGGGACGGGGCGCTGGTGACCAGCTCGCCGATGGCCGACATCGACCGGGACACGTTGGTGCGCAGCATGGTCGGCCGGTCGGTCGACCAGCTTTACCCGTCGCGGACGGTCGACGCCGGCGAGGAGGCGTTGGTCGTCGAGGGACTCTCGCGGGCCGGGGTGTTCACGGACGTGTCGTTCTCCGTGCGGCGCGGGGAGATCGTCGGCCTCGCCGGGCTCGTCGGGTCGGGCCGGTCGGAGGTCGCGCGGGCTGTGTTCGGGGTCGACCCGGTCGACCGAGGCCGCGTGTTTGTCGACGGCACCCGGCTACCGCTCGGTGATCCGCGCGCGGCGATTCGGGCCGGGGTGGCGATGGTGCCGGAGGACCGACGTGAGCAGGGGCTGATTCTCGACCTGTCGATCGAACGGAACGCGACGCTGCCGAAACTGGGCTCGGTGTCACGATTCGGGCTGGTCAGCCGGACGCGGGAGCGGTCGCTCGCGAGCAGGTGGGCCGACAAGCTCGGCGTGCGGCGGCGGCGGTTGACCGACCCGGTGGCGACACTGTCGGGCGGCAACCAGCAGAAGGTCGTGCTGGGCAAGTGGCTCGCGACCGAGCCGGGCGTGCTGATCGTGGACGAGCCGACGCGCGGTATCGACGTCGGCGCGAAGGTCGAGGTGCACGCGCTGCTGTCGGAGCTTGCCGCGTCGGGCATGGCCGTGCTGATGATCAGCTCGGAGCTGTCCGAGGTACTCGGGATGGCGGATCGGGTGCTGGTGATGCACGAAGGTCGGCTGGCTCAGGAGTTCTCTCGGGCAGACGCCACTGAGGAGAACGTGTTGCACGCAGCGACTGGGGACGCGCGGTGATCAGGACAGTTGCCTCCGGCCCCCGGTATCCATGGTCTCACGTGGCACCGACAGTTTTCGCGCGTGCGGCGGAGTTGTCCACAGGCGGGAGCGCGCGGTGATCAGGGCATCTTCGCGGGAGTCGGCGTTTGCCGGGCGGGAGTTGGGCATTGTTGTCGCGTTGGTCGCCGTGGTCGGCGCCGCGACCATCGCGCGGCCGAGTTTTCTTTCCGGGCAGGGACTGCACGATCTCTTCCTGAACGCGTCGATCATCGGGTTGCTCGCCATCGGGCAGGCGCTGCTCGTGATCACGCGGAACATCGACCTGTCCGTCGGCTCGGTCATGGGGCTCACCGCGTACCTGTCCGGTCAGCTCTTCCTCGCCGACAAGGACCTGCCGGTCATCGTCGTGGTACTGGCCGGGATCGGGCTCGGGGCCGTGTGCGGCGCGATCAACGGGGCGCTGGTGGCGATCGCCAAGGTGCCGGCGCTGGTCGTCACACTCGGCACGCTCTATGTGTTCCGCGGCATCGACTACGCGTGGGCGTCGGCCACCGACACCACCCAGATCAACGCCTACCAGATGCCAGCGGGGTTCCTCGAGCTCGGCAGCGGGTCGATCCTCGGGATCCCCAACCTCACGTTGATCGTGCTCGTGGTCCTGGCCATCGCGGCCTACGCGCTGCACAACTTCCGCGCCGGCCGCGAGCTGTACGCCATCGGGTCCAACCCCGACGCGGCGCGGCTCGCGGGGATTCCCACCGGGCGCAGGGTGTTCTCCGCGTTCGTGATCTCCGGCGCGCTGGTCGGACTCGGCGGTGTGCTGCACGCCGCGTACTTCGGCACCATCAACGCCTCCGTCGGCACCGGGCGCGAGCTGGCCGTGGTCGCCGCCGTGGTGGTCGGTGGCGTCGCGATCTTCGGCGGCAGCGGGACCGTCGTCGGCGCGGTGCTCGGCGCGCTCCTGCTGACCACGATCACCAGCGCGCTGCCCATCCTCGGCGTGCCGGCCTTCTGGCAGCGCGCGGTCGACGGCGCCGCCCTGCTCGTCGCGATCTCCCTCGACCGCGCGGTGATGGTCAGACTCGCCGAACGGCTGAGAGCGGAACGGGCGGTGCGCCGTGAATAGGTTCCTGCGCTGGGAGACAGCGCTTGTGATCCTGTGCCTGGTGGTGCGCCGTGCTGGATAGGTTCCTGCGGTGGGAAACCGCGCTGCTCGTGCTGTGTGTGGTGGTGTTGGCGTTCGGCGCTTCCAGTGACGGGTTCGCCGAGGCGAGCAACGTCAGTTTTCTCCTGCTTGACTACAGTGAGGTCGCGCTGCTCGCGTTCGCGTTGCTGCCGATCGTGCTGACCGGCGAGATCGACCTGTCCGTCGCGTCGATGCTCGGTTTCTGCTCCGCGCTGACCGGAACCCTGTGGGACGGCGGCATGTCGTTCGAGACGATCGTGCCGATCGTGGTCGTCGCCGGGGTGCTGCTCGGTTCGGTGAACGCGGTGTTGATCGTCCGGTTCGGACTCCCCTCGCTCGCCGTCACCATCGGCACGCTGGGGTTGTACCGAGGGCTCGCCTACGTGCTGCTCGGCGACCGCGCGGTCACCGGCTTCCCGGAGAACTACCGGCCGCTCGCCACGGACTCGATCCCCGGCACGTTCCTCCCCTACGCCACCATCATCGTGCTGGTGGTGGGCATCGCGATCACGGTGCTCGTGCACTACACCACGGTCGGCCGGTCGCTGTACGCGATCGGGCTCGGCGCGCAGACCGCGCGGTTCTCGGGCATCCGCGTCGACCGGATCAAGTTCACGCTCTACCTGGTGTCCGGCGCGCTCGCCGCACTCGCGTCGCTGATCTACACCCTGCGGTACAACAGCGCCCGCGCGGACAACGCCAACGGGGTCGAGCTGGTCGCGGTCGCCGCCGTGCTGCTCGGCGGCGTGTCGATCTTCGGCGGCCGCGGCACCGTGCTCGGCGTGGCGACCGCCCTGCTCGCCATGGCCAGCCTGCGCAACGTGCTGTTCCTCGACGACGTAAGCAACGAGATCCAGAACGTGATCACCGGACTGCTGCTCATTCTGTCAGTGCTCGTCCCGGTCGTGTTCAAACCGAGGAGGACCAAAGATGTTCCGCTCGAATCGTCTACTGTGGACACTGAGCGCCGGTCTGGCGCTGACCCTGATCGCGGGGTGCGGCGGGACCACCAAGGGGTCTGACGACGCGGCCGGCGACGGTGGCACCGCCACCGAGGGCAAGGCGGACCCCAACGCGAAGATCAAGGAAGGCCTGAAGATCGCCTTTCTGCCCAAGGAGATCGACAACCCGTACGAGGTCATGGTCGACCAGGGCGGCATCGACGCGGTGACGGAGCTCAAGGGCGTCGGCAAGGAGGTCGGTCCGTCCGACGCGTCCGCGTCCTCGCAGGTGTCCTACATCAACGCGCTGATCCAGCAGAAGCGGGACGCGATCGTGATCGCCGCCAACGACCCGAACGCGGTCGCGCCGGCGCTCAAGGACGCGATGGCCAAGGGCATCGCGGTCGTCACGTACGACTCCGACGCCGCGCCGGACGCCCGGCAGATCTTTGTCAACCAAGCCAACTCCGAGGAGATCGGCCGCTCGCAGGTGAAGCTGGTGTCCGAGCAGATCGGCGGCAAGGGCAAGATCGCGATCCTGTCCGCGACACCGAACGCGACGAACCAGAACACCTGGATCGACTTCATGAAGGACGAGCTGAAGAAGCCGGAGTACAAGGAGATCGAGCTCGTCAAGATCGCCTACGGGGACGACGACGACCAGAAGTCGTTCCAGGAGGCGCAGGGCCTGCTCCAGTCCATTCCGGACCTGAAGGGCATCATCTCCCCCACCACGGTCGGCATCTCCGCCGCCGCGCGGTACATCTCGTCCTCGCCGTACAAGGGCAAGGTCAAGCTGACCGGGCTCGGCACGCCGAACCAGATGCGGCAGTTCGTCAAGGACGGCACGGTCACCGAGTTCGCGCTGTGGAACCCGGTGGAGCTTGGCTACCTCGCGGGCTACGCGGCGGCCGCGCTCTCGTCCGGGCAGATCAGCGGTGCGGAGGGCGAGACGCTCAAGGCCGGCAAGCTCGGTGAGCGCACAATCGGCAAGAACGGCGAGATCATCCTCGGCCCGCCGACTAACTTCAACCAGGGCAACATTGATGACTTCGACTTCTGACGAGTCCTCGGTCAAGGCCGCGCTTCGCGCGCAGCGCATCGAGACGCCGTCGTGGGCGTACGGCAACTCCGGCACCCGGTTCAAGGTGTACGCGCAGGAGGGTGTGCCACGCAACGCCTACGAGAAGGTCGACGACGCGGCGACCGTGCACCGGTTCACGGGCGTCGCGCCGACGGTCGCGCTGCACATCCCGTGGGACCGGGTCGACGACTACGGCGACCTCGCGAAGCACGCGAAGGAGCAGGGCGTCGGGCTCGGCGCGATCAACCCGAACGTGTTCCAGGAGGACGACTACCGGCTCGGCAGCGTCTGCAACCCGGACGAGTCGGTGCGCCGCAAGGCACTCGACCACCTGCTCGAGTGCGTGGACATCATGGACGTCACCGGGTCCGCCGACCTGTCGCTGTGGTTCGCCGACGGCACCAACTATCCCGGCCAGGACTCGATCCGCGAACGGCAGGAACGGCTTTCCTCGGCGCTGCACGCGGTCTACGAACGGCTGGGTGACAACCAGCGGATGTTGGTGGAGTACAAGCTTTTCGAGCCGGCGTTCTACACGATGGACGTGCCGGACTGGGGCACGAGCTACGCGCACTGCGTCGACCTCGGGCCCAAAGCGCAGGTGCTCGTGGACACCGGCCACCACGCGCCGGGCACCAACATCGAGTTCATCGTGGCGTTCCTGTTGGGACGGTCCCGCCTCGGCGGGTTTCACTTCAACTCCCGGTTCTACGCCGACGACGACCTGATGGTCGGCGCCGCCGACCCGTACCAGCTTTTCCGGATCATGGTCGAGATCGTGCTCGGCGGCGGGCTCGACGCGAGCGCCGGGATCGCGTTCATGCTCGACCAGTGCCACAACATCGAACCGAAGATCCCCGCGCTGATCCGGTCGGTGCTGAACGTCCAGGAGGCGACCGCGAAGGCACTGCTCGTCGACCAGGACGCACTCCGGGTGGCACAACGGAACGGGGACGTGCTGGAGGCGAACGCGGCGCTCACCGACGCGTTCGCGACCGACGTCCGCCCGCTGCTCGCCGAGGTGCGCGAGGAGCTGGGCATCGACCCCGACCCGATGGGCGCGTACCGCCGGTCCGGGCACTTCGACAAGATCCGCGCCGAGCGCGTCGGCGGCGGTGCGGCGGGCTGGGGAGCGTGATGCCCGGCAGGCGGCCGAGGATCGGCCTGATCGCGGGCGGGCTCGGCGCGTACTGGCCGCAGTTCCCGGACCTGCTGCCGACGCTGCGGTCCGCCGCGCGGTACGTGAGCGAGCGGATCGCCGGTTACGACGCGGACCTCGTCGATGTCGGGTTCATCTCCGACGAGCGGGAAGGCGCCGCCGCGGCGGAGAAGCTGCGTGCGGCCGGCTGTGACCTGATCGTCGGGTTCCTCACCACCTACCTGACCGCGACCATGCTGATGCCGGTGGCGCAGCGCAGCAACGCGCCGGTGCTGTTGATCAACCTGCAGCCGACCGAGTCGATGGACCACGCGACGTTCGACACCGGGCAGTGGCTGGCGTACTGCGGCGCGTGCCCCCTGCCGGAGATGGCGAACGCCTTCACCCGCGCGGGCATCGACTTCCGCAGCGTGTCCGGGTACCTGCGCGACGAGCGGGCATGGACGAAGATCGGCGCGTGGGTGCGGGCCGCCGCGGTGCGCAAGGTGTTGCGGCACGGCCGGCACGGGTTGATGGGGCACCTGTACCCGGGGATGTACGACGTGTCAACGGATCTCGCGATGGTCAACGCGCACTTCGGTGGCCACGTGGAGGTTCTGGAGTTCGATGATCTTCGAGTGCGGGTCGAGAACGTGGCACAGTCTGAAGTGGACACTCGACTGGCAGCCGTCCGCGAGACGTTCGAGGTCACGGCGTCGGTGGAACCCGGGGATCTCGCGTGGGGGGCTCGGGTCTCGGTGGGGCTCGACCGGTTGGTGGCCGACTTCGCGCTCGACAGCCTCGCGTACTACCACCGTGGGTTGAACGGTGAGCAGCACGAACGCCTTGGTGCCGGCATGATCCTTGGCGCCAGTCTTCTTACGGCGCGCGGGATTCCCGCCGCCGGCGAGTACGAGCTGCGGACCAGCCTCGCGATGCTGATCATGGACCTGCTGGGCGGTGGCGGGTCGTTCACGGAGCTCCAGGCGCTCGACTTCACGCGCGGGCACGTCGAGATGGGGCACGACGGGCCGGCGCACCTCGCGATCAGCGCGAAGAAACCGTTGCTGCGCGGGCTCGGCGTGTTCCACGGCAAGCGCGGCTGGGGTGTGTCGGTCGAGTTCGACGTGGCCACCGGCCCGGTGACGCTGCTCGGCGTCGGCCAGACCCGCGACGGCCGCTACACGCTCGTGGCCGCGGAAGGCGTCGTCGCCGACGGGCCGCACCTGAAGATCGGCAACACCACGAGCCGCGTCGACTTCGGCCGGGACCCCGGCGAGTGGACCGACGACTGGTCCGCCAGCGGCGTCGGGCACCACTGGGCCCTCGGTACCGGCCACCGGTTGGCCGAACTGCGCGCGGTGGCTGGTTTGTTGGACGTCGAGCTGATCACTGTGCGGTGAGGACGACCTTCGCACGGGCGTGTTCCAGTTCCACGTAACGGATGGCCTCGGCCGCCTCGGACAGCGGATAGGTCCTGTCGATCGCGGGGGTCACCCCGCCGGACTCGATGAAGTCGCATAGCGTGGCCAGGTTTGCTGTGCCCGGCGCCTCGGTGAGGGCACAGATCCGTTGGCTCACGAAACGCGATACCAGCTTCGACTTGATGAGCAGGCCCATCGGACCGACCACGCTGCCGCCGTTGGACACGCCGCCGCCCGACAGGACCAGCGTGCCGGCGGGTGTCAGCGCGCGGCGGAGGTCGGTCAGCGAACGGTTGGCCACCAGGTCGAACACGACGTCGTACCGGTGTTCGGTGAAGTCGTGGCGGGTGTAGTCGACGACGTGGTCCGCGCCGAGGCCGCGCACCAGCTCGACGTTCCTCGTGCTGCACACGCCGGTCACCTCGGCGCCGAACGACTTCGCCAACTGGACGGCGAACGTGCCGACGCCGCCGGACGCGCCGTTGACCGCCACGCGTTGTCCTTTGTGGACCTCAGCGACGTCCCGCAGCCCCATGAGCGCGGTGTTCGCGGCGAGCGGCACGGCGGCCGCCTGCTCGAAGGTCAGGTTGGCCGGTTTGCGGGCGACCTGGTTCTCCGGCGCGCAGACGTACTCCGCGAACGCGCCGCTCGCGTGGCCGAGGTCGCCGAACACCTCGTCGCCGGGGCGGAAGCTGGTGACGTCGCCGCCGACGGCCGTCACCAGGCCCGCGAAGTCCCTGCCGCGGATCTTCCTTGTGGGACGACGAAGTCCGAACACGGCCGGCATCGCGAGGCGGGCGAGGTACGGGTCGCCGCGCATGACGTGCCAGTCATAGGCGTTGACCGAGGCGGCACGCACCTCGACGAGCACCTCGTTCGCCGCGGCGACCGGGGTGTCCACCACGCCGAACTCCACCGCGCCGTAACGGTCCTGGACGATTGCCTTCATCGCTTCTCCCTGATGATCCACTCCGCGACGGCCAGGTTGATCCCCCAGCCGGCGCCCATCAACAACGCGGTGCCGAGCTCGCCCGGCTCACCGGCGACCACGGACCAGAGACCGAACACCACCGCCTGACTGCCCGCCCCGAGTGCGATCGCGTAGCCGCGGATCATCCACGCGCGATGGGTGCGGAAGTCCCGCCGCCGCACCGCGAGGACGCCGAGAACCAGCGACAGCGCCATGGCGCCGCCGAAACCCAGTCGGAACACCATGAGCAGACCGGGGTGCGACAAGGCCAGCCACATCCCCGACAGCGCCGCGACCAGTCCACAAGGGACAAGAAGCCGGCCAGCCAGGCGGTGGCGTCGGGTGATCGGGATGAACTGGAAGGCGCCGAGGACGCAGTACACGCTGGCGCCGATAATGTGCAGCAGCAAGGGAAGCGGTGTGCCGACGGTCGAGTCGCCGAGCCGGGCCCCGCCGGCCAGCACCGGCACGAGGCTGAGCGTGATGAGTGCTGCCGGAGCCGGCCAGGTCCGTCTTCGCAGAACCGTTGTCATGCGGTCAATCGTGGTCGCCTGCCGGGTTCGGCTCATCAGCCGGCGGGCCGGAACCGCACTGTCCGAAGGTGCGGTGGGGCAGTCGTACTATCGGCCGACGCGGTGGGTCTCGTACGCCCAGATCGCGATCTCGACACGGTTGCGGGCGCCGAGTTTGGCCATCAGGCTCGTGAGATGTGACTTCACGGTGCTGAGGGTGATGTAGAACTCGCCGGCGATCTCGTTGTTGGTGCGGCCTCTCGCGACGGCGGTGAGGATCTGCTCCTCGCGGTCGGTGAGGGCGTCGACGGGCTGGGCGGGCGGCGCGCCGGGATCCGTGCCGGCGAAGGCGTCCAACAGTCGGGCGGTGACGCTGGGCGCGATGAGGGCGTCGCCGTTCGCGGCGGCATGGATGGCCTGGGTAAGCATGTCGGCGCCCGCGTTCTTCAGCAGGAAACCGCGGGCGCCGGCACGCAGGGCGGCGTAGACGTACTCGTCGAGGTCGAAGGTGGTGATGACGACGACCGCCATCGGGTCGGCGACGGTCGGGCCCGCGAGGCGGCGGGTGGCCTCGATGCCGTCCAGCTCGGGCATCCGGATGTCGAACAGGCACACGTCGGGTCGCAGACGTCGCGCGAGGTCGACGGCCTGTCGACCGTCGGCGGCCTCACCGACGACCTCGATGTCCGGTTGGACGCTGAGGATCATGGCGAGCCCGGTGCGGACGATCTCCTGGTCGTCAGCGAGGACGACGCGGACAGTCACATCGCCACCCTCGGCAACACAGCCCGCACAGTCCAGCCGCGGTCGGCGTTCGGACCCGCCTCGCAGGTGCCGCCGAGCAGACCGGCGCGTTCGATCATGCCGATGAGTCCGTACCCGGCGGTGCCGGCCGCGGCGCCGGTGTCGCCGTCGTCGCGGACGCTCAGGTGCACGGCGGTCTCGTCGGCCGCGACCCGCACCTCGATGCGGGTCGCGTGGCGGGCGTGCCGGCGCGCGTTGGTGACCGCCTCCTGTGCCAGGCGGTAGATCGCGGCGCCGACCGGAGACGGGAGGTGGTCGACGTCGCCGATGAGGTCGACCGCAACCGCAGGGCCCGTCTGCGTGGCGAGGCGTTCGAGGTCGGCGATGCCCGGAGTGGGGGTCAGGTCGGTCCGCAGCAGGTGGACCATGCTGCGCATCTCCTCGAGTGCGCGGGCCGCCTCGGCGTCGATGACGTGCAGCGCGTCGACGGCGGCGTCCGGTTGGGTCGCCGACAGCGCGATGCCGGCCTGGGCACGGATCGCCATGGCGGAGACGTGGTGGGCGACGGTG